>Ga0335072_10000129_pt1 | contig 156957 bp, 156 predicted proteins | sample Lox_Sample_21_FD_206725 | JGI IMG/M metagenome (GOLD analysis project Ga0335072, IMG submission 206725) | Soil microbial communities from Loxahatchee National Wildlife Refuge, Florida, United States - Lox_Sample_2.1 | ecosystem: Environmental > Terrestrial > Soil > Wetlands | place: USA...
AACGGTTATCCTAGGTTCCATAGCGGTTCCAGGTTCCATACCGCTTCCATACCGCTTCCATAGCGGTCCCATAGCGCTTCTGTAGCGCTTCCATAGGTTCCCTAACGCTTCCATAGCGCCTCCATAGGTCCCATAGCGCTTCCATAGGTTCCATACCGCTTCCATAGGTTTCCTAACGCTTCCATAGGTTCCCTAACGCTTTCATAGCCGTTCCAGTAGCTCAGCCTTTTGACTGCGCCCCGTCAAAAGGCACGGTTTTTTTATTGTAGCGCGAGAATAGTAGCTCAGACCACAATTTTAGTTAGCCTTTTGACCGCGCCCCGTCAAAAGGCACGGTTTTTTTATTGTAGTCGGTCAAACGCGCCGTGTAATGTGAGTTGCCGCTTAATGTGCGCGAGAATAGTAGCTCAGACCGCGCGCAGTGAAAGAGCCCGTCATATAGTGTTAGTGCACGGACCACCACTTTTAGTTAGCCTTTTGACCGCGCGCTGTCAAATGGCTGGGCTGACTGATATGTCGGTTTTTTTATTGTAGGCACGGTTTTTTTATTGTAGGGTTGATTGTATGGGTTGGGTTTAGGGTTAATTATAGGGTTAGGGTTAGGGTTAAATTCAAAACGACAAACCATGTAGAGCGTTATAAAACGATTCTTTTAACCGTTAAGAGCTAGAACCAGATTCTAGTTGCTCAGAGTTACATAGTTTACCTCATAGATGCGCCGAGTACAGTATCCACATTTTAAGAGCTTCTTAATCACTTCGAGGAAAAATCACATCATACTACCCAAGCCCATGGAAATAGGAGACGAAGAAAAGCTCAACTAACTCTCATTAACGTTTGAAACGCAATATCGACTTTGAATCAAACAGACATTTGTTGAAAAGCCGAGGGATTTATCGTCGAACCTACGGTGTTGGATTTCTGACAACATTCAAGGAGTATCACGTTACCCAGAATTGAGGAATTATTATTTTGTCTCTTCGTCTACGTTTTTGAACACAGTAATCAGGTTATGTTAGCAAAATAGCCGTGAATTGCTAATCAATAGGTGGAGATGGTGATCCGTATTCGTTGTGACAAGCTAAAGTCTATCCCGCATCATTCATTACTACATCAAGCATGATTCATCAATTATGAAGGTGTCTTATAGCCATGATTGACTTGAGAATCATTTGTTTTAACTTTGAAAGCCGTAATTAGGTGCAATCATTACGGATTTTGTTGGATGGAATCAACACCTTCGCCAAACAATACTGATGTAGACATACTGAAAATAGAGGTCTATGATCTTCTACAACATGACAAAGGGAGTTCATCGTCGAAATAAACGTTATCATATTGCCGTAGTACATCTATATCTTGGGATATTTACCGCCAGTTCTTGTTTTTGGGGGTTTCGTCTCCTTTTTCTGATGTCGATCGTATCTCAAGACGCGAATATCGATATAGATTGAAAAGTAGATTGAATTTGAATAGTAGAACGAAGTATTTTCTACGAAAATCTTTCGTCAATATGCATAAGAGAGATATTATTGCATTCCAACATTCTAAAAGATTGATGAGAGCTCTTGCATTTGTTATCGTATTGTGAACAAATCTTGCTGTAATTAACTGAAAAGGATTGGCGCTTAAGTTCTGCAGGTAAGCTGAAACGTAGTGGAGGCGTTTACAATCTCCATACATCTTCGTTCAACTCCTTACGAGGTTCAGTCGTTATCTCGTCCTTTTCAACAGTCTAACAGTCTCAGAGAATTCAATATGGAATCTCTGACAACGAGTATCCTTCATTCACCATCGACTCCTTCGTTAGCGAATCGAACAACATCTCAAAAGGCACCGGCCTTATCAGATGGAACCCTCAACCTAACCACCTCAAATACTCGATCAGAATCCCTCACATTTGTTCGAAAGAATGATGGTTATACTCTACAAAAGGAGTACAAACTCAGAAACAGTCTTCTCATGGGTGTTGGATTTCTTGAACTTGCGAATGCTGGAGATTTTGCTGCCAATGTTTGGAATCAAGTTCCTGCACCAAAGTACGCACTTGTTCTAATGGCTCTTGGAGGTACATTGGCATTAGGATTTGTCTACTTTGCTGTTAAAGATGCTAGATTGAGTTGGCAAAATATTAAAGGTCTTCGAGAAGAATATCGATACTTGAAAGAACAGAAAGAACTTCACAACAAAAATGTCGAAATGGTTCATACACTGAATACATTGTTAGCAATCAATTTTCGAGAAACAGGTACAGAAGTTATAGATCGAATTGGTATGGATTCTGTAATGGGATTTGGAGCTTTTCTTGTAGGAGTTGGAACGTATATGGCAATTGATGGTATCAACCATAAAGTTTGGTTGGCAAGCAATCTTCTATCTGGATATATTGGCAATGCACCATGCGCATTATACGGACTTGCGAATATGATATGGTCAGCATACATATGGATTCGAGCACATCGTCATAGTATTGCTGTAACAAAAGAGCTTGAAGCTGGAAGAGTTGAAAGAATGTTCAGCAATCGTATTGCAACAGTTCAACTACATGCTGCACTAAATGGAATAGCTGGTGCTGTTGCTGGTGCTGCATCACTTGTTACTGCAACTATGTGGTGGGGATACGTAGTTTTGGCACCATGTATTATCTCATCAATCATTGCCAACTACCTTTGGAGATGTAGAGTAGGTTACACTCATATCTTCGTTCGACAAATCCCAATGGATCGAATGCCTTTGGTGGAAGAATTAGAACATATCGCATCAGTTCAACAAGCATTTGGAAAAGGTCCGCGGGCGGCACTTCCTCAACTGGTTTCAAATCCGGAATCATTCAGTTGTCTCTTGGAGTTCATAACGAGAAATGAACTTTTCGAAAACTTCTGCACATATGTCCTGAAAGATGCCGAATTGGTGGTAGCCATTGGTTCTTCCAACGATACGGTTACAATTGATTCAAATGGACTTTTAGGTGTGGATGAAAGATTGACAAGTCGTCTTCTTGAAATGGCAAAAGCTTGTATCAAAGAAATGGGACCAACATGCATCAGTTATCGAGAAAGATATCATTTGGAAGCTCTCGGATGTTATATGTCAGTTTCAGTTGTCAAACCAACATCAGAAGAAGCTTCAGAGAAAACTGAAGAGGCTGTATAGATCGTAGTTTTGTGATTTGGCAATATTTTGAAAATATACATATCTATGGATTCATGGGTATACCTTCATACTGTTTTCGAAGTATTAATGGATGGAATGGATGCATGAGTAGAAAGCGAAGATTGAAGGTTTGGTATCAATATGTTGATCTAAACGATTCAGTTTTCAATGATTCTATCAAAAGGAGTATCAGGTGTACATTGAAGATATGAATATTTTCTAAAGTCGCTAATATCGACTTGAAATCAAATCAAAGACTAGGTATATCAATCATCAGAATGCCAACCTCTTTCTGTTATTTTCAACCAAAGTTCTCTTAAAGTACGACATCCCATTGGTAATGAACCAAGTCTTGAATTACGTCTGATTCTGAAAGATCTTCTCAATCTCCTAAGCTCTTCATCTGATACAACATCATCATCAATGGATTCTTCAATTCTCGAAATGTTTTGGTTAACATCTTTCGGAAAGAATCTTTTGATGAAATTGTTTGGAATCAAACGAATTAAGATAGCCACTGGAAGAGAAATTGCTCCAAGAGTGAGTGATATGACCCATTGTATACCACTGAGGCGTGTCGCTGATAGAGCACTACCTCCGAAAGAAACAAAGAGTATTTGTCCGGTAATGGTAATTAGATTTATGCCCATGAAATACCAATTCCGATGTAGACCTTCAAAGACGTTGAATTTGTTATCGAGACGACGATTGCTGTGGAAAATTAGAAATTTGATATATATGTTGGTATATTGACTTACTTCAATTGATTGAAAAGTTGCATCCAAACATATGTATTGAATACAAAAGTCTCGAAACTATTTTCATCCAATGGTGACATATATTTCATGAGATCTTTACCGATGAAATCCAAGGTCAAAGTAACCACGAGTTGGTAAATTGATTGACCTATTATCATTTTCCACATGTTCATGGTGATCAATGGTGCAGATTTCGGTTCTGGTAATCGATTAAGTACTTCTGGATTCGCTGGATCAGTGGCTAGAGCTAGAGCTCCAAATGTGTCCATTATGAGATTGACCCAAAGTAATTGAACCGGTGTGAGAATTGATCGTTCTTTTTCACTAGCAATGGCAGATACAAATGTAACTGTAACTGCTGTAATGTTGGCTGTGAGTTGGAACTATAAGATCATTAGTCTAAGATGATGGACGTGATAGATCTTTATTAACTTACCTGTAAGAATTTTCGAATTGCATCATTCACTGTTCGACCCCATTCTATAGCTTTGACAATAGAAGCAAAATTGTCATCAAGAAGAATGATTGAAGATGCTTCTTTTGCAACTTCTGTACCAGATAATCCCATAGAAAATCCAACATCAGCAGAATGTAAAGCAGGACCATCATTCGTACCATCTCCTGTAACTGCAACCGTTTCACCAAGCTCTTTCAATCCAATTACAAGAGTCTTTTTATCTTCAGGACTTGATCTTGCCAAAACTTGTAATTTTGGTAAGGTTTGATTCATTTCAATGTTGGATAAACGTCGAAAATCATTTCCTTCCATGGCTAAACCATCTTCATGTAAGATACCACATTCTTTTGCAATTGCTTTTGCTGTTTCAATGTTGTCACCGGTTACCATTCGTACATAAACACCTGCATCTTGACATTTCTTGATGGCATCTCTAACTCCTGGTCTCAATGGATCTTTGATACCAAATATTCCAAGAAAAGTCAAATCTTTGATATCATCAAAATCAATTTCCATCAAAGGTTTGATTTCAGTTGGAGGCCAACAATCAAAGTCACGATATGCAAGAGCAATTGTCCGTAAAGAATGATTTCCATATTCATCCAAGGTATTGATGAACATATTCTTGTCATCATTCGTCATAGGTATTGCCATGATGGATTCGGTAACATCCAGAATCATTCTGGTAGATTTCGGCAAAATAACTTCGGTGGCACCTTTGATATACAATCGATAGGTATTCGTTGATAGTCTTATGATGGTTACCATAGACTTTCTTCTGGAATCGAATGAAATGATTTGAATGGTTGGATGATTGGAACGTTCTTCATCGATGGATCCTAATCCAAGCTTTTCCTTTGCGAAAGACAATAGTGCAGCTTCTGTCATTGATCCGACGAAAATATGTCTTCCATCATTTGTTTCGCTCTCAAAGGTATTTGAATTGATAACAATTGATTGTATCAGTAGATTCTTGAAGTCTGTCGAAAGGCTGGAGATTGAACTAATCATCGAGAATGATCTGGATCTTGAAACTGCTTGTTCGGAACTTGACGGATTTTCTTCATCTGATTGACTGAATCTAAAGGTTGAACCTAAGATTCCAGATGTAACCATCATTTTGTTCATAGTAAGAGTTCCAGTTTTGTCGGTACATACTGCTGTTGCATTACCCATTGTTTCGCAAGCAGCTAAAATTCTGACCAAATTGTTATCTTTCAACATTCTGGTGACAGCAATAGCTAGAGCCAAGGTAACAGCTAATGGAAGACCTTCTGGTACAGCAATGACTAAGATAGCGATTGAAACAATCACTATTCTCAAGAAAGTTTGACCCAATTCCGATGGTGAATCATTACTACCAGGAATCTGAGTAAGAAACTTGATGAACAAAGTGATGAAAAGAAAAATGGCTACACTGAGACCAGCAGTAGCGATTTGACTGGCAACAGTACCCAATTTCTTTTGTAGTGGAGTTTGTTCAATGTTTTCCGTAAGTGATGCCAATATTCTGCCATGACTACTATGTGGACCGACACAGGTAACCAAATAAGTTCCTGTACCTTCCAATACAGTACTTCCTGACAGTATGAATGGATCAAGCTTTTCAGTTTCTGGTATGTCATAATTCCCAAGTCTCTTCATTGCTTCATATCCATCGATTTTCTTGATTTGACCTGATTCTCCTGTAAAGGCTGATTCGTCGCATCGAATACCGTGACCAGATATCAAGATACCATCGGCTGGAGTAACATCTCCTGGTTCTAGGTGTAGTACATCACCAACGAGGACATCGTGAATGGAAATCTCTAAAGATTTTCCAGATCGAATGGCTTTAACCATACGATCATCTCTCTGTCATAATGAGTAAGCTAAGATTGACTCAGAAAGGATCTAGTTTCTTACCTTCTTCAAGAGTTTCGCAAATTGCAATTCTTTTTGGTAATCATTCAAAGCACCTAAGACAACTGCAATTGCAACAGCTGTCATAATGGTGACACCATCTACCCATTCAACTCTAGGTTCATCAGGTGCGTGTGATTGTCCAAATGTTTGGTATAAACCCAAAGCAAGTGAGATGATTGAGGTGATAGAAAGCAATAGAAGTACTTTGTCATCTAATGCGATCAACATAAGTCGAAGAAGAGTTTTTGGTTTCTTTCCAGGTAAACGATTCTCTCCAAATATGGCCTTTCTGTGTGCGAATTGTTCATCTCGAGAATGTTGATTTGTAGAAAGAATCGAAATGGTGCCATAAGAAGTGGATTCACCAACATTTGTTTCTTCTAGACCAAGTCCAGTATCACAATCTGTCAATAGACCTTTGGCAATTCTTGGTAAACCTTCCAAAGCATGAAAAGTTACCAAACTTTTCGGATTGAACAAATCTGCAAGAGCTTCTGCAGAAAATGCAAACATATCATCTTCTTGAGTTGATATTTCGATTGGTAACAGACTTCCATTACTGGCACTTCTTTGTAAAGTATCTCTTGAAGATCTCCATGAACTAGCATTTGACACGGAAGCAGAAGCTCTAACTGTCAAAGTATCTCCAGTATCGGATGATGGAGAATAATCGCGAGGATCAAGAGATGGTCTTGATGTAAGGGTAGGAATATTCAACGTATTTCCTCGACTTCCAGAGAGTAAACGTGTATTCTCTCCTGAAACGGTTGAATCATCTCCAACTGTTGTTCCCATAAACGGTGGGAATGGAGCTTCATCATCCTATTGAAAATGATCTGTTAAACATCTACATACATCAAAGAGCAAAGGTATTACTCACGGTTGAATGTATGGTTATTGTTGGAGTCCGTTGTCTCCTCGTGTTGCTCAAAGAACTTGTGGATTCGGAGATGGAAAAATGGCCATTTGTTGAGGCCAAATAAGATTCTGGCATTTGTGGTACATCTCGCGACGTATTTTAGACTATGAAGAAGATGAACATGGAAAGATCTTGATCTCCATCGAAGAGTAAAAGGACAACAAAGTTGGTTGTAATTGCTTTTGCGACACTTCCCGCCCCCGGTGAAATAGCCGGCGCTTAATAAAGATATACCCTGGCAACGCCGAAAAAGGAGCACTGATCGTTCGATCTCCCTTCAAAAATAACTCATACCGTAATCATACCAGCAGCAAAATCTTCTTTCTTGATACGCTGTTACGTTTCCTGACTGATTTCTTATGGAGATTGTCCTCAAAGTCTTACCATTAAAGTCAATGCCTAGCACAGTCTAACGAGACAAATTATTACTTGCTGGAACCATTGTTGATAAGATGGATCCAGAAGCCGTTTCCACTTATCAAGATTCGACACCAGAAGTGTCCCATCATCAATCCAACCAAAGGGATGACGCGAATGAGACCAGAAGACGGTATACAACATGGCTTCATCCTCGCTTAACGACAGTGAGGAATGTATTGTTAATCTTCCTACCTCTTGGAATAGCCTCCAAGCTCTCATCATGGCCATCTCCGGTTACATTCATTCTAAATTTCTTCGCAATGATCCCATTGACTCTCTTCATGGCCACATCGACAAGAAGGCTATCGGAAAGTGTTGGACCTGTTTTCAGTGGCCTTTTGAAAGTCAGCTTTGGTAATATCGTTGAAATAATTGTAAGAACTAAGTTTACGCATCTCTTCGTACTTCATCACTAACATGTGGGTGTCAAATCTAGATCGCTGCAATTGCTGTGATATACGGGCAAATCGAACTCTCTCAAGCGACTCTTGTCGGAACTGTCATGCTATATGCTCTTCTGGTATGATTTTCTCCTCTTCTTTAGGTTATTTTTCCTCACAATATATCTCAAAGGTACTCGGAAGTAGTTTCTTAGTGGTTGGTTACGACAAAATCAAACTCGACTTCGGTACTCTAGTCACGAAAATTACTTCATCTCTGATGATGGTCTCTTCCATCTCTTTAATCATGCCTACGACAGTATCATCGACATTACTTCAATCGGATCTACCAAAAAAGAGCAGAGATCGTAACATTCAGATACTTTCGTATAGTACCTCGATCATTCTATTGGTACTCTTTGTGATATACATGTATTTCCGACTCGTATCCTATATAAGCCTCTTCACCGATCGACCACAAAGCGGAAATGATTCAAATGGAGATGATGCAAATGAAGACGATGTAAATCAACGCGATGCAAACCAACGAGATTCAAACCAACGCGATTCAAACCAACGCGATTCAAATCAAGACGATATAAACAGAGATGATGAAAATGGAAATACAAACCATGATATTCATAATGTTCTTGATGATATTCCTCGAACGGCTCTAGGAAGGTTATATAATGCTTGCATTCTTCTTCTAGCCATTTTAGGTTCTATTTTGATTTCAAGTTACATGATCAGTAATGTCGATGGTCTTGTTGAATCTTCACCACTTAGTAAAACGTTCATTGGTCTCATTATAATCCCATTTATTGGGATAACTGCTCAAGGACTTAAAGTAGCTCTCGGATCAAGAGACCTAGGAGTACAACAAGCAGTCAACATGGTCGTTATCAACGTTCTTCATACAGTTCTACTGGCTACACCTCTCATGGTTATATTGGGTTGGATAATTAAGCAACCTATGACGCTTGATTTCCATATTTTCGAAGCCACGGTACTCTTTTTGGTCATCATGGTTATGAATAGCATTATTCAGGAAGGAAAAGCAACATATTTCGAAGGTGTGATGTTGATAGGAACGTAAGTAAATTATCAATCTCACAACTTATTGTTTCCGCTAACAAGTTTACAGATATGTGGTAATTGCAGTGTCTATCTATGTACGTCCAGATACTGAAGGAGATCCTATTCCAAGAAAGTTGTGGCTTTTGTAGTGTTGCTTAAGGTACACATGTCACGGATATACAAAGGCATCATGCATTAGTATTATTGCGGTGTAGGATTAAACAATTGATTTTGTTTTTGTGTTATCTCATTTATATTTTTAGGTTGAGACGATACCATAAGAGTATACAGCTCATCTGACCACGCGATTTATTTAAATCTATCACTCACGCGCAAATCAATCAGCGTGGCTTGCCAAGACCGGTAGATTTAAATTAGTGGCACCCACTAATATTTACTGGACACTCACTAATTTTAGGTGGTAACTCACTAATTTTACGCAGCTACCCACTAAACTTTGAATGTATTCGAAATATATTAAGGCGTCTTCACTTCGAGGGAAAAGCATCTGAAATACGTGGAAACCCAACTCAAATACGTGAAAAACTACTTGAAATTCGTGGAAAACCACCTAACCAGCTGAAATTAATGGATAATCACCTGGAATTAATGGATAATACACCTGGAATTAATGGATAATACACCTGGAATTCGTGAATACTCGCCTGGAATTAGTGAATAACCACCTGAAATACGCGGAAACTCACGTAAAATTCGTTGAATGTCCCCTAAAATTCGTTGAAAGTAACGATGGTGAAGAGCCACTTGAAATTCGTGGAAAATGACTTGAAATTCGCGGATAACCACTTGAAATTAGTGGAGAACCACCTAGAATTAGTGGGGTATACAACGAATATTAGTAGGGGGTCGCTAAACTTAGGCTCCCCCTATTTCTCGCCTAATTTGGAAGTGGTAGATTTACGTATGAGTGATAGATTTAAATAAATCGCGAGGTCAGCTGAGGTGTATGGTCATACCATAACCATATCTTTGCACTATGAAGAATCTAAACTTTTCATCAATTCTCTGAAATTATTCTTCAAACTGTTCTGAAATAAGGCTTGTATTCATAGCCAAACTCATTGAATCCTTCCATGAATACATCGTAGAATGCTACATAGTGTATACTCCAAAGTAATGGTATATAAGTATCCGAAAGTTAAATGGATAGACTCTACACTGTCATAGTATTTGATCCATTCCAATTTTTAATTTCGACTCTGGACGAATGAAGAAGATAACAATACCTATTGCATACCTGTACCATATTCGTAAGCAATTCTCTCTAGTTAATCTATGACGATGTTGAACAACTTACAATTCAATCAACATAAATCCATGTAAATAGGTGTATTGAACATCCTTCAGTATACGATTGACCATCAAGACTGAGAAAAATAAAAAAGTGGTCTGAAATATTTCAAAGTAGAGCGTCATCGGTTGGTTAATTATCCATCCCAGTATGACTAGAAGTGGAGTGACGAATAGCGCGATTTGTAGGATACTTCCTACTATGACAACGACTGCGAAGTCTGTTCTGCCATTCCTAGCTGTGGAGATGACGGTAGAAAGTTCTGTTGCATTGCTAGCGATGGGCAGTATTATGGCCGCAATGAATCGCTTCGTAATGTGAAGAGTCTTGGCTGTCTCATCAATATTGTCTATAAGAAAATGCGTGCACGCCACGACTCCGGCGGTGGCAAGGAGAAGAATGATTACTGCTGACAAAATGTGAAGGGTAGAATTTGTTTCACCCATGTTGATATCGGAAGTCGTTTCACCCATGTTGACATTGGAAGTCGTTTCACCCATATTGACATTGGAAGTCGTCTCTGGTTCCTCAGTAGGCTCTTCATCTTCCTTAGTTTCTTCAAAGAGATGGGAATGTGTTCGAAGCTGAAAGTAAAGGTACAGCAAATAGAATATAAGCAGTACACCAGCCGAAGCACGAGAGAAAGTTAAAACTCTTTCAAATACTCCAGAATTCCTTGCCGAATTTAAAGTTGAATACAATGCCGTTGGTAAGATGAGAGCCACGGCTGTAATGGTCATCAACGATGAGAGAGTTTCGGCGTTGGCAGAATTGAGCTCGATAGTGGTTTTACCATGGCAAGCAGATATAATGCAGCAGCCAAGAATCTAGTCAAATAATTAGCGTATGGATTAGCACACAGGGTGAGAACCAACCAAAAGGATATCCGAAAGAATACTACCAATCATCATTGTCTGAGCGAACTGTATCTCACCATGGTTCATAGCCAAGACACCAACCTAGGAATCGATACGTTAGCTCAATTTCGGACATTTTAGTGTGGAAAATCCACGTACGATGATCTCGACTGTGTTTCCAAACGTCGCACTAATCAAGCCTCCAATTAACTTTCCTAGGAGATCTGATAGGACGTCCGATGAATGTGAAATAAGTGCACATAGCGGGATAGTTGCAATGAGGTTCAAAATCGAAATGGCGACCGAGTTCAACCTCAAAGCTCCGATGATGATACCAACAGGTACAAAAATCAAATAGAGACATGCGCCGGGTCCCAAAGATTCTCTGATAACCAGATGAAGGTGTACAGCCAAATCAATTCCGATCCGAGGTCCGCGGTTATCGCTATGATTGTCGTGTCGCTGCAATGTAGACTCGGTGTCATAATTATCAAGCAAAGGTCGAGTTTCGTCTGATGACGCGGCAATTCCATCTGTCGCTGACATGACTGAGTAGATACCGCAACGAAAGCTCACCAATGATAAATACCAGCTCCTAAATTGATTTTTAGGAAGCGTTTAGCTTGACGGTGAACGATGCTAAGGTAAGGAATCTTTACGCAAAGAAAGTTGAAACTCGGCGATAATATTCCCCGACCCTGATTGACCGGTCAAGTTTCAGCTCACTTTTGGACATATACTTTGCCATTCGTTGATTCATAGGTTTCTTATTCGGAAATATGCTAAGTATAGTAGCTACAAGTAAACGATTTCCTTCATATTGTAGTAGATTAAGAACTTTAGACGTGGAATTTTTCGTCTTTAGGTTTTAAAACCATTCAGGATGTTTCATTGACCTACTGAGAAGCTACAAATACATATTTTTCCTAGTGTCATACAAGATTGAGAACGTCAGATGATAGATTCCTCTTTTTTAGGTTTCATCATCTATCCAAAACGGTTTATGAGTCCTTTGAACGTGTCCAGAAAGGTATCAAACGAATCAGTACACCTACAGCAAGTGACAAAATACCAAGAACAAGTGAATACGCCCATTGAACTCCAGTGATACGTGTTATGGAAAAAGCCTGTCCTCCGATAAACATAAAAATAATTTGACCTCCAATCATAATTGAATTGATACTAAGAAAGAGCCAATTGTGATGCATTCCTTCAAATATGTTTAACTCATCGTCGATCCGGCGACAACTGATCGTGGTTAGCATCTTGTACGGTATCATCCTAGATATCTAAAACGTACTTCCATTGGTTGAAAATATTCAACCAGACATAGGTATTGAATATAGCGGTTTGCAACTGTGCACGTTGATGAGCCGTCTCATAGTGAAATATTTTCGTTCCTCCAAAGTAAAGAATCAGTGTAACAGCCAGCTGATACAAAGATTGTCCAGCTATCGTCTTCCACATTACTCTCGTAATGAGAGGTGATGATCTAGATTCCGGCTTTCGATTGAGAACGCTTGGTGTCGGAGCATCCGTAGCTAATGCCAAAGCTGCTAAGGTATCTTGAATAAGATTCACCCACATCAGTTGTACAGGTGTAAGGACAGATTGTTCCTGATGATTGGCTAGAGCAGAGACAAAAGCGAGGACTATGCTGGTAATAGTAATGGTAATTTGAAACTTATCGAAACGTCAGTGACAAGATCACTAAATCTGAAGACAACATACCTGAAGAAACTTCTTAACCGCATCATTGACGGTTCTTCCCCACATGATTGCTTTTACAATCGAGGAAAAGTTATCATCCATTAATATAATGGATGCAGATTCTCTAGCGATCTCCGTACCAGAAATACCCATTGCAAAACCTACATCGGCTGCTGCCAATGCTCCAGCATCATTTGTACCATCACCAGTGACTGCTACAATCTCTCCCATAGCTTTGAGGTGTTGTACAAGTACTCGCTTATCCTCTGGACTTGACCTTGCGAGAACTTGAAGACGAGGAATGGTTTGCAACAACTCTGACTCGTCAAGAGCTCTGAATTTTGAACCTTCCATTACCAATCCATTGGGTGAAAGAATTCCACAATCCATTGCAATGATCTTAGCGGTATACAAGTTATCACCAGTCACCATTCGTACAACAACACCGGCCTTTTGACAAGTTTTCACAGCTTCCTTCACATCTTCACGTAGAGGGTCTTGGATACCGAACACTGCCAGAAACACCAAATCTTCGATGATATCATCAATAATGACTTCGCTTGCATCATCATTGACTGGATGTGCATAACTGGGAGGCCAACATTCGAAATCGCGATAAAATAGACCAATTGTTCGAAGTGATCGTGATGAGTAACTGGTAATAGTCTCTTTCAAAGTCGTCATATCTTTGGTAGTGATGTTGGATTCCGAGATTCCATCAGTTGAATCTTCTATGATCTTCGTGCATTTGTTCAAGAGAAGTTCTGGTGCACCTTTCACATACATCCGATATGTATTGTTGGCCAGTTCTACCACAACGGCCATACATTTGCGAATGGCATTGAATGGAGCCAGTTGAACAATCTTTGCGTTTGACCGTTCTATAGCTACTGATTCCATACCTAGATGATCTCGAGCAAACAAGAGAAGTGCACTCTCTGTCTTCGATCCAATGAATTTGTGTATTCCATGCTCTTCGCTTTCAAATGCTGTGGAGTTGATGGCTATCGACTTTTCCAGCAAGTCCTTCATGTCCTTGGATATGGATTGAGCAATTTCGGATAGACTGATCACTAGAATATTCTGTGGAATGATTTCCTTTTCCAATGATAAGGACTCGATCGCCGAGGTGGTAGTGTTGACATTGTCGCCCTTTCCTTGAAATCTCAAGTGAGTTCCTATTGTTCCAACGATGACTTTCATTTTGTTTTGTGTGATGGTACCCGTCTTATCTGAACAAATTGTAGTCGCGTTACCCATTGTTTCGCAAGAGTTAAGACGACGTACAAGATTACGATCTCGAATCATCTTATTTGATGCGAAGGCCAAAGCGAGTGTAACAGCCAAAGGTAAACCTTCCGGAACCGCAATAACCAAAATGGTTAAAGCGATAATCAAAACATTTAAGAATTGTTGACCTTTCTGTGCGGGAGTGTTGGTGTTATGTTTTAGTTCGATCAAGAACTTGATGAACATGCCTATGAACATGATAAGTGCTGCAAGTGCTCCCAATTTTGCAATTTGACTCGCTAACTTTTCAAGTCGAGACTGAAGTGGTGTTACATCAGGATCTACTTTTAAAGATGCGAGTATTTTGCCATAGCTGGAGTTTATGCCTGTTGCCGTAACGAGAAAGATTCCAACACCCTCAACAACTCTCGATCCTGATAGAATGAAAGGATCCAATTTGTGTGTGTCTTCTCCATTTTGAATTGCTTGAAATACTCTTTCAGCGGGATATTTGTGAATATGGTCTGATTCTCCTGTTTGAGATGATTCATCACATCTCACATTGTGACCATCAATAAAAATACCGTCGGCTGGTACAACATCTCCAAGCTCGAGATGGACTAGATCTCCCACGAGGATGTCAAAGATTGATATTTGCTGGGATTTCCCTGATCGAATAACTTGAACGTATCGACTTTGTTGCTTCTCGCTGAGCCTCAAGAACTGTCTTTCTTTCTGATAGTCATTGATTGATCCAACCAGAACGATAACGACGATGGCTATGATGATCGTAACTCCTTGAACCCATTCGACAGGTGGATTGTTCGCGGTACGCGGAGTGTCAAGAGATTGATAAAGGCCAATTCCCAAGGAAATCACCGCCGCAACGGTTAGAAGCATCAACACCTTGTCATTGTATGCACCCCAAAGAAACTGTAGAAAGCTTCTGGTCTGTGGTGGAGGGAGTTGATTGTCTTTAAACACCTTTTTTCGATCCGTAAAATGTCCTGTGGTTCGCTTACTAGGTAGTAAAGACCACGTTGGTGTTATCTGAACTTCAGCAGGTACCGTATCCGTGTGAACAGAGCCACCAGCTAACATCTTTTCAACGTCTTTGAAAGACACATGGCCAGATAGAATGTTTTCCTCAACGTTCAATCCGCGGAGTAGATTGGTACGGAGACCTAATTCTAAACCATGCGGACCACCCACTGCTGCTAGAACGGAAAGGTTCTTTCCATCGAGGAGCTTATCCATAACTGCTGGAGAGAATGCAAATTTGTTTTCATCGGTCCTGCCATCGATCTTCGCATCCTCAGAGAGCATCAATTCCTCTCGTTCTTTTTGTATGGTATCTGCATTAACCGGTGAAGTACTGTCGTTGTTCTGCTGACCGACAAAAGATTGGACAACGCGTACATCGTTCTCGAGTAATGGGTGTGAGGACAAGGTCGGTTGAGATACCGATACGTTCGTCGTATCGTCGAATGATGTGAGGAGTATAGGATTTACAGCCATTGTGCTGTCACAATGTAACGTGAAATTCGATTCTGGCACATCATCACCCTTTACAACGGATTAGCTGAGCCTTAAATCATAAAGATTGTATCGAAATCATACACTTTGCCCTGGATTCGATCGAGATGTCGACGAAGTTGGAGACGCCAGGTCTGAAGAAGTCATAGATTAAGTTGTGAAGGAACAAACGATGCATTATACGAATATGAAGGGGATTCTAAGTCTATCGGATACGTTTTGGAGGACATAGGAGGTTATAAAGGCTGACTAGTGTGCCCAAGGAGGCGCAGCAGAGCGCACACATTTAACGGCCAACTGGGATCACACCGGGCGGAATCCCTATAAGTTGAATGGTTCGCTTATGCTATTTTCATCTTGATGTTGATCTCCTTATCTATTCATCGATTTGGGTTATCATCAAATGCAGAATACAGACTCTCCGTACTCCAACTCTCAAGTAATGAGATGTGTGGTACCAAAAGGTTGAGAAGGAGTCTCACGTGCAAGGGTCCTAAATCCCTCGTCCAAGCGCTAATTTCAGTATCGTACTTCTGCGGGAGATTAACAGGGATGAGAAGCTTTCATCTTCGATGCCATCGTCGACTGTTACTCCGTACCGCTGCCAAAGAAACCTTCATTCAAGTTGATATCGTTCATATGCTATTCAGATCATGTCTCGACCGGAATCATTGCCAACGTCTCAGCCTGAAGAACAGCGGGAAGAAGTTGCCAGTCAAACCTCTTTACATTCGGTAGCCCACTGGACGAAATATGTGTTGGATGCTGGCCACGTCTTAGTAGTAACCTGGCGTAGTAGTTCTGTCAACTGGTTCTTACCTTTTGTCGTTCTTGGGATTGTGGCTGGAGCTTTGGATTGGCCTTCGGCTGCCATCTTCATCCTCAACTTTCTGGCCATCTTTCCGCTTGCTTCTTTGCTGTCTTATTCAACCGAACAGCTATCTGCGAGTTTGGGTTCAACAATCGGAGGTCTAATCAATGCTACTTTTGGCAATGCAGTCGAAATGATAGTAAGTCAACGGTCCATGTTGTCATCTTTATAATCTGTTAATTTATCTTCACAGGTTGGCATCACTGCTTTGTGTCGTAGTGAAATTACCATCGTCCAGTCTAGTATGGTTGGAAGTATTCTATCGGGAAATCTCCTGGTAAGATGTGATGATGTTTTACTTTGAACATTACTCAAATATTACTAGATTCTTGGGAGCTGCTTCTTCGTTGCCGGCTATAAGGAAAATACTGTCCGGTTCGAGAGCAGTGTGACCGGTATGATGGCCTCACTGATGGTCGTTTCATCTGCGTCACTCATCGTCCCGTCGGTTATCTATGCAACAACCACACATTCACGCTTCTTGGATGCTGATATAAACATTTTGACCTTATCACGCATCGCCTCGATAGTCCTCCTCATCCTCTATTTGGTCTACCTTTACTTTGAGCTCTTCAGTCACGCCGAACTCTTCGCCGGATCGACACAAGATAGTAGTACAACCAATGAACTTGGCCCATGGTCAGCTAGTCTGGTTCTTATCGCCGCCACGGTTGGAGTGTCCCTATGTTCCGACTATCTCGTTGATAGTATCGATGGAGTCGTTAAAACCTTCCATGTGAGCAGGGCATTCATTGGTCTCATCATTGTCCCGATTGTAGGAAATGCCGGCGAATATGCCACCACGGTCTCAGCTGCAAACAAAAAGGATTTGAATCTAGCGATCTCAGTGATTGTTGGAAGTACTCTTCAAATTGCATTGCTTGTCACTCCGTTAATGGTTATTCTCGGGTGGGCTTTGAAGCAACCGATGTCACTACGTTTCGACACGTTCGAGACGACTACCTTTTGTCTGGCTGTTTTAGTTGTGAACCACCTAATTCAAGGTGGACAAACCAATTACTTCGCAGGAGCTTTGTTGGTGGGAACGTAAGTCATTCCGTTCGGCTGTACAAAGTATTTAACTAACTTCTCGACTAGATACGCTATTGTTGCCATTGCTTACTTGGTACATCCAGATATTCAGCAACCGGCATTGTTTAATAATGCCGAGGAAACCCTCGATATAGTTATCGATTTAGTAAAGAGAATAGCATAATACATAATCTTTAAATTCGTCATAAACGATGATTTAGCCAAGACGAGAAAGTCAATACGATATACTTATTCAAATACACAAAACTTGATCATAGAGTGAAGTTCACAGGCTTGTCAATCATCCAGATCCTTAATAGCACTTCGAATTCCCGGGCGTAGCTGGAAAATGAGAAGTATCGCGGCAATTAGGCATGTAACGGAACTTATATCATCATCCGAGATCCGACAGTCCAACCTTCTCATTACAGCATCTTCATACGCTTCTGCGTCTTTGTACTCATCGAATAGGTTTAAACTCAGTGCTTTTGGCCGTTCTCCTACCAGCGAACCAATTATTTTTGTCCTTAATGGAGACTTCTTTCGAGAGACTCGTTCGTTTCACTGATCCAGACCATCAATCATTCTACGGTGAAGCACCACCGATTGATGATCCAACTCAGCTTGTTGGACAAAGTGTCTTCATATATAAAGGAACCAGGCCCTAGGAAAAGAGCTTTTGAAGAACAGAAGCCAGAAAAGAAATCAAAAAGGTACGGTCCACTTTCAAATTCCAGAAAGATTCCTACGTCCAGAAACCAAATTGATTCATCTTCTAGGTGCTCAGTTCACTTATTGACGTGCCAAGTATTCAATGTATAGGACTGAATTATTGTCGCCATATCGAGGAAACTAATGTACGTTTATGAAATAAGACTCACTAATTCGGATGATTGAAACTCTAAATGATATCCTGTAGAATTCTGCACCTACATATCCAACACCATTCACCAAATCTGTCAGTTCGTAATCCAAATCTAGCCGCATTTTATTGCTGAAATCCGTTTCCAATGACTTTTCCTTTACAGAATCACTCGCTGGACCTCTCGATGATATACCGGTACATGAAGATGCACTGTGGTTGGACTACGAGGTAAGAGTAAATGATTTTCTCTTAATACCAGGCATATCTGGTCTCACTACGCAAATTCTAACAAGAATAGGCTGAGCTATCCTTCTTTGTGGGAAAGACGTGTAAATATATCAAGGCCGATGAGGATCCACTTCAATATATCTTAGGTTTTACCATTGGTAACGATGTCAGCTCTCGTTATTGGCAGTTACCAGAACGATCCGGTTCACAAGCTGGATATGCAAAGGGATTTGACAAATTCTGTCCACTAGGGCCATTCATTTGTTCAAGCAAAATCGCTCCAGATACCGGAAATCTACACTTGACAACCAGAGTCAATGGTGAAGTTCTACAGGACGCAAATACGAATGATATGCTGTTCAGTGTTGGTGACATATTACGGTTTGCAAGTCGTGGTCATACCATCAAGGTAGGGACAATTTTCATGACTGGAACTCCAAGTGGAGTTGGATTTGGTCACAAACCTCCAATCTGGTTACGAGATGGAGATGTTGTTGAGATCAAGATTGAAAATTTAGGCCTACTTCGCAACAAATTCTTGATTCCTAAACAATCGGATAGCCTACTGAGTGGTTAAGAGAAGAGACATCGATATATAGTACTGATAGATCCCAGGTCTTTTCATTGGTTATCTTGTGACACCCATTCATTCTTTTGATCAGTCTCCATTTTTTGAATCCACACCTCGATGTAATGAGGACGGAGTTTTAGATCTAGGTTAGAGAGATTCCTTGATGACATTTGTGGTAGATATTGGCCTTTCTCCCTTGTTTCTACGGGAATCATTCTCCATGCCATGCGCACGTTTTTCATGATCTCCACGATTAAAAGATCGAGCAAATCCGTTCCCTGGTGTTTTCCGATCACATTCTCCGAAATATCAACACAGATGCTCTCGAGCATCATGCATCTTGTGAATTTCACGTTCGTGGCGAAGTTGGCAAGCCATTGAGGAGAAAGAAGGAGAACTACAACCCGGATACTTGCATTTGAAAGGATTGATGTGTGAATTTATGGGTCGACTGCATCAATTCGTATAAATATTTCAGCTGGCAGGCTTGGAAACATGTACCTGAACTCGCAGTCATCAACAGCCTTGCTATCAGAAAGCTTCGTTGACGCCATGTCTCTATAAAGACTCATGTTTAGGAGTTTAAATCTTTTCTTTGTCTCTTCTACAGAGTTTTAGGACACATACTCGCTCTTTTTATCCTTCAGCGGTGTCGTGTCACCTTGGTCCGAGATTACTTTGTTCATTCTTTTCGTAGACAAGCCTAGAGATGTAGCTTAGTGGATAAGTCGAAGATAGATGCCCAATACAGATCGAGTTTTGGTTATTGATGGTATTGAAAACTTTAGCTCGCGTCCTAAGAGTTGAAGTTGTCTGTATAAAGGGTGAAAATGTCTCTGCAAAGCAAGGCGTATCAGGCGTAATATCGCTGTCCCACATGTCGAATTTGTGAATGCCATTGCTGTGTAACCGGTCATAGGATAATTTAGCAAATCATCATCAATTTATACATAAAGTCACTCTCGTAGGTGTCATAGGCCTTCCTTGGCAAAAGCGTTGAGGAAGAAGCTCCTGAACCAAGAAAGCGATTAAGAGGTTACAAAGTAGACCATTTGTTTGGAAGGTCTGTTAGCTACTTACATTCCTATGCTTTCACTACGCATTAGGATTACTCTCCTAACTAGTCTAGGGCTAACGAAAATGCGATTAGTAGAGGCTGCTCCCCCACCTAGCATGCCATTCTCACGCCAAATTCGTAGTCAAGTGTATCCGTCTGTAGCCAACAACAGTTGTAAAGTACGACTTCCATGACTTCCTCGAAAGTCAAAATACTCTTTGTTACAACGCAACTACCAGACACAATCAAGGCAGAATGGCCATTATATCAGAACTACACATTGCCAAGGGTGATGGAAGAACGAGGTTCAGTTGTATCCATCATGAGCTGGCGTGATGAAAACCTTACTACTAAGAAGATTGCAACTTTCGACGTTGTCACGTTTCTATGGTGTAATATATATGACCAGTATCCACTAGAGTTTGAAAACTTTATTCTAGAACGACTAGAACCCGCGAAGCTGAGATCTTCGGCTCTGAAAGTCATGAATGACACTACAGTCATTCTCTGGAACTACAACAAAGCCGTATATCTTCAGCAACTACAAACCGCAGGATTCAATGTTCCCAAGACTGAATATGTCGAAGACATTGGTTCATTTGGATGTGTCAATTCGCTCACTTCCGAGGTCGCCAGACTTGCCAAAGCAGTATCCGGATCCAGTACAAACTTATCTGTCGTTATCAAGCCATCAATATCGTCATCTTCGAAGCAGACACACTTGATGGTCGACCCGTCATGTATGTCGTCTACAGATATCGACTATCTCACAGCGTTGTACCGGACTGGAACGGATGGATCGCTCATGATTCAAGCGTATGAAGCGGACATTGCAAGTGGAGAGTATTCTCTAGTGTATATTGCCACTTCTTTCACATTTGCGATCCACAAGGTACCTTCACATGGAGAATTCCGTTGCCAACCAGAATTTGGTGGCAGTACAATTGAGATGGCGATTGATTCCATTCCGAAGACCATCATGACAGTCGCTGAAGACGTTATACGGTATATTGGTACAAATGTTGGCCAGTTAACGTACTGTCGAGTGGATGGCATAGTTCGTCACTCTGGAGAGTTTGTGATCATGGAGGTAGAAGCCATCGAACCAGATCTGTATTTGGAAGCGTCACAAGATGGTCAAACGAAGGAGAGGCTATATGAGGCTCTGGAATTGGCAATTTAGTCATGCTATTGGAAGTCGGCAATCAGTACATAATAGAGCATGATTTACCTCTTGAATAGTAGAAATATTGAGTGTACTAGATATTCCCAAGACCGCTGAAGAGGGCAATACTCTATCCATGCTTTGATAATGATGATGGAAGGCGAATTCTTGTTTCTATCCATAGAGGTCTAGGTAACTGAGCCAACCACGCCTTCGGTGCAGAGCAGAAACGGAGCCCTGCGGAATCTCCACAGTATACGTATAGCGAGAGAATACCTCTTCGCAAAGGTGACGTGGGATGGCTTGACATTCCGATTAGGTCATACGGAATATCCTGGGAGGTGATTAGTCAATCGTCAAACTATTCCGTACCTCACGCTGGCTTACTAACTCTTCAGAAAGTCCATTACTTACGGCTGATAGTTCAAGGGAGTATGGTCATTCCATTTTCACTTCCTAGACTCAAGATGAAGCGCATCTACAACAAGGGAGACCATATCATACATTGCGGTTGACCAGGTAAAGAAAGCTCGTACCTGTTAGTACCTATGTGTAGATTAAATCTCTCAAAGTCAGTGCTCCTACGCATTCCGTACCGTTATAGTTTTTGAACGGACTCCATTTTGATGCTTGCTAGCTTACAAAACTTTGTTACATGCAAGATCCAATCTTCCATCATCTCCTATCGTGAATGGTTTCATGTGCTCCAGGATATACATAGAATGCAATGCCTACAACGAGATACCTGTGAACTGCAAGTTAGCAACGTCAAATGTAAAGATCATTGATGCTACTTACAATCCCACTAGCATGGCTCCTTCCAGATGGTTTGACGCACCGTCCGAAACTAACATGCCGACAACCAAAACCGACAGAAAAAAAACAACAACATAGAACGGTTCGAAGTATAGGCTCATCGGTTGACCCATCATCCATCCAACGATGACAAGGAATGGAGTAACAAACAGAGAGATCTGAAGGCTGCTACCGACGGCAACACTGACGGCAAAATTCATGTTGTTCTTCGATGCGGCTCCAATTGCAGTAATGTATTCGGCGGCATTTCCAACAGCCGGAAGGATGATCAAGCTAATAAATTCTTTGTTGATATTCAGCTGTTGTGCAATTTCGTCCAGTGTGTCGACAATGAATTCGGAGCAGACAGCGATGAGTGAAGTCACAATAGCTAATGCCAACAATGAAGCATTCATTGAGAGTTTAACAGGTTTCTTCGCATCTTTCTTGTGATCTCTACTCTCTTCTTCCGATTTGTTTTCTTCCTTGCATTCTTCAAATAAGCGGGAATGAGTCCTGAGAGAAAAGTCTAGATAGACTAGGTAGAGCATCAGTAGCACTATGGACGTGCCTCGTGACAGTATCAAGACGCTGTCGAGCAATTCGTGGTTCTGTCGAGAGTCGAAAGCAACGTATACCGCTGGTATGATAATGGCCGCTGATGCAAGCGTCATTAATGAAGACATGGCTCCGGCTGCTTCAGCGTTGAAAGTTGAGTCTCCGGCAAAACCGCCTGCCGCCATGATACAGCATCCAAGTCCCTGTTCACGTTAAAAATTCACGCGTCACTCAGACCTAACATGACTGACAAGAAGAAGATTGGAAAGTACGGCTCCAATCATACCAGCCTGAACAACTCGAATGTCGCCTTTCGAAAGAGCCACCATGCTCATCTGTTAAATACTTAGTAGATAATTCATTTGTCATGCATAAAAGCCTACAATAAGTTCAACCGCATTCCCAAAGGTCGCGTTCAATAACGCTCCGACGGTCTGACCCGTAAACTCTGACAGTTGCTCGGTAGCAGAACTCAGCAAAGTTGCCAGTGGTATGACGGCCAGGAGATTGAGAATAAAGACGGACGTTGCACTCCATTCAAAGAAATCAGCGATGAAGCCGATTGGTAAGAATATAAGGAGCGGAGAGGTTTGACTGCTCTTGACGAACTCGATAATTTCGATTCTTGTCTCTTCGGAGATGCCCAAAGTCGAGGTTCGCTTCTTCAATTTCGGCTTCTCAGCCAGATCACCTTGTACAGAGTTGGAGGATGGACTTTGGGGAACTTCTTGCTTCTCGATGGCTGGCGTCATGCTGTAGAGCAATTACTTGGCAGTTTTACGCTTTGGCTGGGCAGTGAGAAAGAAAAGTCAGCAATCTTTCCATTCATATGACCGGTGAGATTTTGTGGCTGAATCGCCGGCAAACCGCTTCCCAGCACGGCCCATCGCGAAAACCTGAGCCACAAATACACTAGAGTTTCGGCTACCGTCGCAAAGGTTCGGAGGAACTGAAGTCTCTGATCACTGGTGTTTCTATTAACTACTGACGGTGATGTTTAGAGGTCGGGACGTATTGAGACCATGGCAGACGGCGTGATTTTACAAACACTATAGAACCTTCGACATTTTCAACCAAATACCGATAAGTTTCTTCCAAGACGAATAACTATTTACTATACAAAAAGACTGAAGCCAAGTGCATTGAAAATATCGTTCATCAGTTGCATACATATTATATCTCAGCTCCTTTTCGAACTAACCCGAGGTTTGTCATATATTTTTCTGCCATGGAGGAGCCAATAGATAGAAGCCGCCATGAACAAGACATGCAATCATATCAGCGACCCTAAAGTGTACGATGTTAGCATTCATAAAGGTCTCTTCAAAATATCTACTCACCAGTGATGCCAATGCCAGCCTGGAAACCTACTACCTACAAAAGTCCCGAAGCATCTGGCCGGATTGAAACTTGCACCTCCATATCCGTACCTTGTAAACGCAGTGCCGAATGTCATGATTCCTAGAGTCAATCCTACCAAGAACGGTGGCAAGGATGGTCCTATCAATTCACGCTGTCTGGGATCCAATCCAACTCCGAATGCGAAGAATAAGAGAAATGTACATGACACAAACTCTATAACGAAGGCGTCGGCAACTGGAACCACATCAGAATATAACCAACATCCGCCGACTTTGAAATTTCGAGTACCATAGCTGGCCCGAATTAGCAATCCTGCCAAAGCACCTCCAATAGTCTGACTGGCGACATACAAGACCATACGAGGAAGAGAACAAAGTCGAGCAACAAAAGTAGCTATGGTGATGGTAGGATTTAGATGAGCTCCCGTCACGGCGCCAAAGATGAATGTACAGAGAGTAAGTAGAATAAAATTCGCCACTCCACCAATCAATGGTCCAAGGAAAGCTGCGTTTGCAAAATTGCCGAATTGAGCGTCTGGAGGATCGGGTATGTCTGCAGGAGAGATGTTTATCCATATCGTTGTGTAAATGAGCAAAAGTGCTCCTACAGAAGTTCAGCATCGCCATTACCATAACTCATTAATAGTGAGTTCTACTAACCCATTCCTTCTACAGCAGCAGCTTTCCAAAGAGCTATACTTCGGAATGGTCGAAGATCGAACTGCTCTGCAAGGGTCATTCCAGGAGCCGCGTCGGGAACATTTTGAAGAATTTCTGCATTGGACGCGCGGTCGCGATCAAGTACAAATGCTTGATTACCTCCGAGTCGGCCAGCAAAAGGTGCGGAGTAGCTTCTATGAACGTGAATCCTTGTAGTACTGTTGTTCGTATCAACAGGTGCATGACTGTTGAAGCTCTTTTCGATATCCTGGGTGATTGACGGCTGAGCCATTACCGTATTGCGCCAGACAAGAATTCTGATTAACAATTCGTCTGGGTATTTGTTGCATTCTTCCTCTGCGATGGGTTGGACACTTAAGGAACGAACAAACAATTGTGATGTAAGCGCTTATGTGCAGTTGGGAAGTTCGTACTCAGCAAATGGCGAAAGGCTTGTGGATGCAGCATTATCAAAAATGGCAGCGTGTTCAAGGTTCTTACCCCTAGTATGACGCCGAACTGCCGGTGACCGACGATCTTATTACTCTTATTAGTCTACGCTCGTTCGGGAAGTCGGTGGCTTTTTGGTGCTTCAATATCACGGTAATCTAAGCGGCACGTTAGCCAAATGAACATAAGCCAGTTGCTTTGTCACCATATAGTTTGCTCAACGATTGTGCATTCCAAGGTCGTGGCTGATTTGCGAATATTTGGCTTTCAACATCACTTTAGAGCGCTCCGTTGCTCAATCTTGTTCCTTCCACTCTCGTACTCTCGAAATACCCCGCGATTATTGAAGATTGGATTCACAAACAAACCACTACTCTATTGCAACTGTCCATCCAGCTACGTTTCAAAATGAAAGCCATTGTTGTCTCCCTGGCAGATAATAGCGCCGATGTACGAGAGACAGTGGTCAAATTTGTCGACCATCCTAACCCGGTATTGCACGAAAGTGAGCTCCTAGTAAAAGTGGCTGCGTCTCCAATCCAACCTTCCGACCTCCTCAACACTCTAGGCAACTTTCCTCACACAACATTTCCTCGTATCCCAGGTCGTGATTTTGCAGGCGTTGTTGTCGAACCTGCTTCCAGTCCATGGCACGGAAAGTCTGTCTATGGCACTTCTGGACCTGAGCTTGGCTTCACTTGTGATGGCGCTCACGCTGAATTCGTCGTCGTGCATGAAGATGCGGTGGCGGAAGTTCCTCTAGGCATGAACTTGAAAGAAGCAAGTGTCATTGGAGTTCCGTGGACAACAGCGTATCTGGCCTTAACCAGAGCTAATGCGAAGAAGAACGAAATCGTGCTCGTATTCGGTGCCGGAGGAGCCGTAGGAGGAGCCGTTTTTCAGCTTGCAAAGAGTAGTTTGTTCTCATGCCGCGTGTTGACGGCTGGTAGAGGCGACAAGTATGACATTGATACGACAAAGCATCCTGACTTGAAAATTGCGAAAGACTTGACATTTGGGAAAGGACCGGATGTTGTGGTTGACACGACAGGAGATTTTGGGTTGATGAAAGCTGGCCTGACACAATTGAATCAAGGTGGCAGACTTGCTAGTGAGTTCATTCTTCATCTGAAACAAAATCATGCCTTTGACCGCTTTAATAGTTATCACTACTGGGTCAAGTTCGGGCCATACCACTACGAACGTTGAGGTAGACTTCAAACAGCTATATCGACTTGAACATAGTATTGTTGGATGCAATAGCATTGAACATTCCGCCCGTGATATGGCGGCATGGCTGCAGAAAATGAAGGAACCTTTCGAATCTGGTCAGCTGAAAGCACCAGACTTGTCCAGGTTTACCGAAGTGAAGCTGGAGAACGTCGTCAACGCATATGAAGAAATGGGACGTCATTCACCTAAGAAGTTCGTGATTGTGAACTCTTGAAAAGCTATTGATGGTCTGGAAGCTGTTACTAGCACCAAATTAAAGAGAATTAGTGACAAACGTAGGCCAGCAGCTGGATTGAGGAGCTTCTCATGGATTTTGATACAAAGTAGTTCCGTGATATACCAAATGAGAAGTAGAGAACTTGACTAGGGACGAATGAGGCACACAATGAACTGAAGTAATGATAAATGGCATGATTTGTGCTTCTACAACAATAATATCAGCTTTGAGATTGTGTTTTATAAGTGATACCATCTCATCGCCCAAATTCTTTCTTAAAAGCTGTCATTCCGAGACGTTCGAAGATTCATAATCCGTTTCTGAAAGGTATCCAGGTAGCAGAACATCCCAGAATAATATAAATTCTGTATCATCCCCATTCCCGTGAATTTTCTGGCCCAACTTTCCATATTTCTTTACCGCACTCCTCACTTTGCGTTTGTCAGGATCATGCTCCCGGACAAAATTTGCCAGCGTGACAACCTCCTTCTGTAGCAGATACGTGGCAAGGACGCCAGAAACATTCTTCATGGCCCTTTTCAACGGTAACAGGCCATAGCCTTCGTATACCAAGTCTGGGCGGAGCCAAATTATCGGAGCAAGCCCATAGATTTGAATGGCGGCGGTTTTGGTAGTCTTCTTCCCATAGGCACGCTCATCGCACTGGTGACAGCAGAACACCAACATGTCAAATACTGCCTTCCGTTTCGACCTCTTTCCACACCAAACGCAATGTTCATTTGTGGCACGAATCCAAGCATTGCGATACGTCTCTCTCCGAACCTTTGTGTTCTTTCTCTTTCCAAATGCATTCTTGGACGCCAAACTTTCCCAGTTATCACGTTCGAGCTCTGGTATCCGTCTTTCTCCAATGATATCTTTATGTCTATCCAAAAGGTGACGACAATACCCTTCCACTGCCACTCGTAGCTGCTTGCATGTAGCCGCAAGATTCTGGTAAGGATGTGTCTTCATAAGTTGACCGGTAGACGGTGCGAGCTGTACGAGCTGTTCGAGCATATTACCAGTACGTGGAACACCATCTAAGGCGTATCCAGAAAGGATTTTCGAGAGGTAGGACAATACTAGATATTGGACATCAGCTGGGAGCGAATCGAGAGATGGAGCCATGGTGGAAAATCGGCGGTCAAGTTACAACCGTCTAGAGTTGAAGAGATATAACGCAGGGCTGTAACGAAGGTTTATACTCGAAGAGCATTTAATTTCATGGAGAACTAGAAGGTATAGGGCTGTGCTTCGCCCAGCGGCTGAGGATCTCATGCGATGGCGGTGCCAGGGGAAGCGAGAGGTGCCAAGGTACTCCTAACGTATGCAGTAGTCAAGTATTAGCTTGGATGATGCAGCAATTGATGCTGTAGCTTTGGAGTCGTTCGGTACATCGTATTACTCTGAATGCGTCCCGGTTTGTATACTGCGGCTTCTGCGGAGAGATTGAGTGTAGTGGAAGACGCTGCGCCGAAGTGGCTTGCGCAGAACGAGGTTCAAGCAGTATAGGAAATGTAGCGCATCGAAGCAATTGCATACCGACGTACATATAGTATCAATTATCAATTCAATGTCTACGGTTTATATCACAAATATATAGCCTTGACGATGGTACCAGCAATACGGTCAAATGCTTTAGCACGCTCGCTTTCTGGTTCAGATACCATAGTAGGTCGTCCTTCGTCTGCGTCTTGACAAATGCGAGGATGTAGTGGCAATTCTCCGATCATGTTTATGGCTAGTTCCTCGCAAGTTCTCTTAACACCATCATTTCCAAATAAATGATGACTGCTTCCGCAATTTGGACAAATGAAGACCGCCATGTTCTGAATCATACCGAGAATAGGCACCTTCACCTTGCGGAACATGTTGATACCTTTGATACTGTCCTTGATTGAAAGTGATTGAGGAGTGGACACGATGATAGCACCGTCGAGTTCGATTTGTTGAGTGATGGTAAGCTGAACATCGCCTGTTCCTGGAGGTAGATCGAGAACCAGGACGTCGAGTCCTCCCCAATCAACTTCATGAAGCAATTGTTGCAGAGCTTTCATTACCATCAAACCACGCCATACTACTGGAGCATCTTCTCCAACGAGATAACCCATCGACATGGATTTGATGCCATAGTTTGATAGCGGAAGCAATTGGTTATCTATAAGTAAGGTTAGGTAAGGCAATGCCTAGATCGGTGAGCTGTCACAAACTCTGAGATAGTCTAGGCTCTCCAGAAAGGTTCAACAGCGTTGGAATTGACGGTCCGAAGATGTCTGCATCGAGAATACCTGAGCGCAATCCGCGTTGAGCAAAGCAAAGAGCGAGATTAACTGTGTCAACGTCAGTGTAGTGCGTTGCAACATCAGCAGATCCCTTGCCTGCTATTGTGCTTTTGCCAACTCCTCCTTTCGCACTCGAAATGGCGATGACTTTCTTTACATTCTTAATACTCCTCCGCTCCGGCAATCCTCTTCGCATACGAGGGATTTGCGGCGGAGCACCACTTCGAGGAAGACCCTAAGGCTTGTTATAAAGATTGATCTCGAGCATTCTAATGAATCAACACGTACGAGAGGGTTCTCATGTCTCAGAATCCTCAATGTCGAGAACAGTCGAGTTCGTTGCATGCTCTGAGGTGCTTCCTGCACCAATTGGTCCGATTAGAAGTCGAAGTTCGGGATCGGAGAAACTCCACAAATTTTCTGGATACAACAACTGAACTTTGATTTCACGCCACTATCTTCCGACTGGCCATCTTGATGGCTAGGAAGATAAATCCGCTCATAGATGAGCTAAATAATCTCAAAACAAGGGGTAAGTCGTCCGAGTGCTTCTTCTGAGCGTTTTACTGACTATGATATGCAGACCTCGATCCTGAAGACCTTACTCCCTATGCCGATGTAGCTGGAAGCTCAGATTCAGATACGAACAATGATACCGTAGACGAATCGAGATCTCACTACCAGCTTGTTGAGAAAAGCACATTACGCAAGCCTCAAGCCCTTTCGCTCGGACCCCAATATGCAGGCTCTCGAATCAGTCGAGAGGCAATAGAGGATAATGACAACGATGATCCTTTTGGTCGAGGTTTCGATGACGAAGAGAGTCAAGAAGAGGACACAGAGCAAGATCTTACGGATGACGCCGATGTAGAACCCTTCGACGATGACGAATCACCCTCACAAGCTGATGAAGAGGAGGACAAGACGGCAAATGGACACAGTACGAACGGTATTGATCGTGTGGAGATACGCAAATTGATGGTCGATGATCACAAAGTTGTTGCTGCCAACTTGTCACAAAGCGTAAGAGCTGATGTCGAGAAGGGTCGGGCCGTAAAGCAACAGAGAATAGCATTTGATGCATTTCTGAACTTACGGATCAAGTTGCAGAAGGCTCTTGTCGCCGTAAACTCCATTCCACTCGCTGTTGATCAAGATATGAGAAAAAATCAAGATGCGGTGAATCGAGCAGAAACCACCGCGATGACGCTCTTCAACAATCTGAGCTCACTCCTTTCGTCTCTTGACAGAGCTCGAACAGGCAAGAAACGTAAACATTCCGAAATTTCCTCTTCTATGGGCATTGAGCCGATTTGGGACGAAATTCAAGCCTTCCAGACCGAAAATATCTCCCATCAAAAGTCCACGCTAGATTTCTGGACCTTCAAAAGCCGCTCGACAACAACAGTATTACAAAGTCGAAAATTGAGTACATCGCAAAACGAGCAAAGCCTGACGGATGTACTTGCAGGCCAACTATCGGATATGCAGCGATTGATATCTCGTACACGCATTCCACGATCATGTGCTCCTATTCAAGCAGCACAAGCGTCCAAAAAACAAGAGCCTTCGACGTTAGAGATTGAGTCTCTTCCCATTTACGATGACGCTGACTTCTACTCTCTTCTCCTACAAAATCTCATCTCACAAAGAAGCGATGACGCCACATCTATATCAGCACTGAATATGAACGTCATGGAGCCTTGGCAGGCGGTACGCGAAGCAAAGGTGAAGAAAGTTGTGGACACTAGAGCAAGCAAAGGCAGAAAACTGCGATACACTGTACACGAAAAGTTACAGAACTTCATGGCACCAGAAGATCGCAGTACCTGGGGAAGTCGGCAGTGTGATGAGCTATTTGGAAGCCTGTTTGGTAGGAAAGTAGAATTGGCTAAAAATGATAACGAAGAAAAAGACCTCGAGGTGGAAGGACTGAAACTCTTCGCTGGAGTCTAAGAGCAATATCAAAGCCTACATCATCGACACGATAAATAACACTGTGTGATCATATATGATTTCAATTGATGCTATCTTACACATGCTTTTCCTCCCATTCCTTCGCAAATTTGACATTCCTTGGGAAGTAAATATCCTCCCACATGGAGTCATCACCCAAGTTGCTTTCACCAGCAGCCGCTACTAACTGTGCGTTCCAAACCTCATCTATAAACGTGAGGTTCTCACCGTTAGCCAGAACAACTTTGCCCTTCTTCCGCTCGCCCGTTTCATCAACCTCCATCATTGAATCGTATGCGCGCATGATTGTTGTTAACGGGGTGACCAAGCCGCCTTGCTTCATGAACGAATCCCACAGTCCTGGTGGAGGTAGATTCGTAGGCACCATGGCCGGACACAAAGCATGGATTCCAATGTTGTATTTCTTCGCCGTAGGACTAAGTGCTCGTACCAGTCCGACACATCCTGCCTTGGCAGCTGAATACTGTGGGATTGCATGGTGAGGAAAGATGGCGGCCGCCGAAGCCGTAATGACAATGTGTCCACCGTTGCCGGCCTTGTGTATGTAATGCGCCGCCAGCTTGACTCCCCAATATACGGCCAAGAGGTCAACATCAAAGGTTTTCATGCTGGGTTTTACAGGTGGTTTGTCGACGTCAAGTGTATGAAAGATGTCGTCTCTATCATCGATGCCGGCGTTCAGCGCAACAAAATCAAGCCGCGATGTCCATTCGAAGGCTTTTGAGAAGAGATTTGCTTGGTCATCCCATGAAGAGACATCACACTTCACAAATAATGTCCGATCTGCTGGAAGCTTTGCCGTTGTAGGTGGTTGTTGTATGTCAGCCAGCACCACGTGCCATCCTTTGGTAAGTAGATGTTCCGTAAGAGCCAGACCAATTCCCGATGACGCGCCGGTAACAATTGCGACTTGTGAAGACATTTCCAATATCTGCGACAGTGAAATATCGCCCGACCGGGAATTATTATCACTTGGTCCTATATACCCCATCTGTGGGGTATCACGCTAGCAAAACAGTCCCCACATGCGCCTTTGCCACGGCAAATGTAGGCGGATTGCTCTTGATGATTCCGCTCGTCCATCCGGTACTCTTTTTTTCGTTGCTATGAGTATGCTTCTCTGAACTCATACTGGCAAAAGAGGCCCATTTTCGTTGTCGTCGGTTTTGTCATTGACTTCGACTGGAGCTATTGTTGCCTCTTGGCTATTCTCGGTCTTTCGTGAATTCCCACATGCTATGTCTTCTACCCATTTTGTGAATTGAGCGCATAATGGCTCGATATAGATGATCCATAGACGTGCCGAGACGAAAAGGGCGACGAAGAAGATCGGAATAGCAAAAAAGAACTTCCATAGCGGTGGGATGGATAGCTTAGGGTAGATTCTAACCACAGCGTCGTCCTCATCTTTTTCTTCGATCCATTCAGGATCCGTGAAGGCGTAAAGCATCCAGTTGAGAAAGGAGCGAAGTAGTGGTCCATGAACAAGATAAATCGGAAAACTATGTATGCCGAGCCATAAGCACACGGGATGGCTAAGTATTTGCTGCAAAGTCGACGAGAGGACGATGGTGGTGACTAGGACCAGGACTCCGGTCAAGTGTACATAACTGGCGATTTCTGCTCCTGCCGGAAACACATTAACACCAATTTGGAGAAGGGTCTTCGACCAGCCAGCCCATTCGGTATGATCGCCGGAATAACTCATAAGATACCAGCCTACGAGGGCCATGGAGAAAGGTAAAGCGCGTCGAACTGTGCTGCGAGAAGTTGAGAATTTTGAAACGATAGGTTCCATGGAGAGTTCGCAGAGTAGACCACCACCAAAGATGGGAATACCACCCAGAGTGTCCCGATTCTTCCAGCTGTAGAGAAATAGAGCGAGGAAGATGAGCATGCGATAGCGCGGTCGCACTCGTACCGTTGCGAGGAGTGTTACGTAGAGAAGCATTGTGCCTCTCAAGAACCACGTCATGGACCACTGATTCCGATCGTAATCGTTGTCCGCCCATGCCCACGTGCGATAGATGGCCCTGAGCAGATCTGTGATGGCAGTGAGAACGGACTGGCTTCTCTCGGCACTACCCGAACTGCGCATCCATTCGCTGTCCACCATCCTAGCGATATTGTAGCCTCCACATTGTGCGATGATCCAGCTGAAGAAGGTGGCGATGGTACATGGCAAGACAAGTCGAAGGGTTCTTCGAAAGGCGCTACTCGCGAGACCGGACAGTGAAGAGTCGGTGTTGCCGGTACGCGCTTTCTGAACAGGCTGGATGGTATTTACGAAGCCGGTGAGGATGAGGAAGACGGCGACCCAAGGCCAACCTTCGGCGTAGGCGCGGATGAAAGGCCACTCGTACCATGGAATGTAGCCATTCTCTTCAACGGCGGGTCGGAGGAGCCAGATGGCATATCCGCGAACGAGATGTGAGGTAACGACGAAGACGGAGGCAACACCTCGGAGGCCCTTTATTTGTCTGGTGAGCGATCCGGCGGTACAGAGACAGTGGAATGCATACTTCGGCCCATTTGGTATCACGTTGCGGCGTGGATGCCATCGCTAAAGTAACCGCAACGGTAAAGACTTGATTACAAACATATCAAACGCAAATGCAGGAAATGGAGTGAATGTCGGTCTGGCATTTATAGAGTCACAAGATATACAAGCAAAGAAGGACCGGTGTAGTACCAGCAACACCGTACCACCGTAGGAAATTGGGAGTATATTAGGTCAAAGGACGAAAAGGATGAAGAGTCAGGACAGGGAGGATCATCACAGGGGCCCTGTAGCGACGAGTAATGGTCAGGTTAGGTGGAGTGGCGGGCTGGTAGCTTCGCTAGGAGCGTTTTGGCAGCCGGGCATGTGAGGATTGCATTCGACCACACCAGCAAACGGTCGCGGCTCAGCGCCACGCGCCCGACATGAAATTTGCTTTTCTCTGGGCACGCTTGTGTCTGCTGCTGGCTCCGGAAGCAGCAACTACCACCTACCGCTTCGCTTCCCAGGCCCGATGCGGAATTTGTGTCGCAGAGAGCCGCCCATTGTCCTGCCATCATTCGTTCACTGGCTGGTCCGTGGCTGATGGCCAAACAGTTGAAACGGTTGGACGGCAATCTTCGTGCCTCCCATTTTATCGCTCACCTCATGCATAACAGCGTATCAGGGGCATGCACAACATCAGTACATATTGCCAAGAGAGCGAAATGACACTTTCCCCTCGTCGCGTGCCCGATGCTGGCCAACGATCCAAAGGCTAGAAAGAAGACGGCGCGAGACCTGGCTTTTCACCCTATTTTTGGCGTTGCCAGCTGAAAAGCTAGCTTCTCAGTGAGAAACCTTCAAAGTATCGTTCCACGCATGGGACTTTCCGAATTGCGCTGCTACTTCCCGTGAGATTTTCAGATTTAGTGAAGCGTCGGATCAGCGACGAGGGTCAAATCAACACTTGAGAATCGGCTTCCATCAGACATCGGATTCGTCCTCCTCTTGTATCGGCCCACTTACACCGCAATACGAGATGTCTTTCAACACCGATACCTCGGCTTGTGGCCTTATATATCGGCTTCATTTCCGTTCTGTTGCAACATCTACGTATTGTGGTTGGCTTTCACTGGGCCAATATCAATCCATGCAATAAGGCACGTACACATACGCAAATCCTGCACAAGTTTCCGATAAATGCCTTGTACATCCTCGGAGCCAAGTCTCGAGCGCACACTTGTTAAATGCAATCGAAGGAATGCGGCGTTCGTAACCTGAGGGGCTTCTGCAATTTCATGATATCAGAACCATTGCCATCGGCGGTATCTTGATCAATCTTACCATGAGTTATGGACACAGAATGGCCGAGTTCAATTATCCATGCCCATAAACTACCCACAATGAAATTGAAGATTGTTACACACCTTGCCAAGTAAGCATGAGTTATTGTTCTTTCCATGTTGCGGAACCATCCAAACCCTAAGTCACGATTAGTGACGATACTATGCAACCACGGGAGCGTTTCTCGCAAATAAATACAGGTGCCATAGTATTATTCTGATGCTCAATGCTAAGCTGCTTCATTTGAAACCAATCTACCTTTGATTCGTTAGAAAAGTGAAAGTAGGCGTGGAGTGGAGTGGGTGGCTACGTAATCGACTTCCGGGACGCCTCAAAAGTCATTCAATGTGCAAATTGAGCCTCCGTCAATCACGCATTCGAACTTTCTACCATAACCTATTAAAAACTTCTTCAAACAGATCTTGAAGATTGAAAAACGAAATTTCAATTTTCTAGTGCATTATTTGTGTTAGTTGATACGTTCACTTACCTTCTTCAGATCAACATTTGCGTAATCACCTGCTCAAAATCTTCCATCCTATGAAAAGCTAGGGAATAGGAAACCAGATCGTCACTACTCTGGTACTTTGCTCTAATGACAAGGTTCCGTCCTTGCATCGATCTCCATAATGGATCGGTTAAACAGATTGTCGGCGGTACATTGACAGAAAAGGTTGGCGATCTCAAAACAAACTACGTTTCTGAGCATTCGGCCGGTTACTTTGCATCTCTGTACAAAAAACACCGTCTCGATGGAGCACATGTGATTATGCTTGGGCCTGGGAACGAAAAAGCAGCAAAAGAAGCATTGGAAGCGTGGCCAAAGGGTTTGCAGATTGGAGGCGGCATCAAAGACAATAACGTGGTTGAATGGATCCAAGCCGGCGCTGAAAAGGTATGATACCCTTCCAATTGTGACTGTTCTGTTCTTACTCTGATTTAAGGTCATCATCACTTCGTTCCTCTTTCCGGGTGGCACTTTCTCGCAGGCCAACCTTGACAAGGTCCTGCGTGCTCTTGGCGATGATGCAAAGAGAAAGCTTGTAATAGACCTCAGCTGTCGAAGACAAGGCGATTCTTGGTTCGTAGCCATGAATAAGTGGCAAACGGTCACGACATTTGAAATCACAAGAGGTATTTGCGAGTGTATCGATAGCTGTTATTATTTGCTAACATTTCAGACAACATTCGAATACTTGAAGACTACTGCAGCGAATTTCTTATTCATGCAGCTGACAACGAAGGTCTGCAGCGCGGTATTGACGAGCAACTTGTCAAGAAACTAGCTGAATGGTGTTCTATCCCGGTGACATATGCCGGTGGAGCGAGAAGTCTAGAAGACTTAGATCTCGTCAAAAGACTGAGCAACAGCAAAGTCGACCTCACAATTGGGAGTGCTCTCGATGTTTTCGGCGGCGTTGTCAGCTTTTCGGATTGCGTGGCATGGAATGACAAACAATCATCATGAATGACGAATAGTGATGAATTATGATTTCGATTTCTACCAGCATTGCGAATTTCGTATTCGAAATAGACCGACATCGCACGGAACACGCCGGCATTTACTCCTTTCAACTTGCCGACGCTTTAGCCCTCTCACCTGTGCCCTCCGGTAGCTTGTGATGATGCGTAAGGCGAGCAACGTGGACTTCAGCAATCGCCATCATATACACCTACAGCTTCTCCGTTAGCATTGACATCACTTGGAAATCCTTGCAGCACCGCCCAAAATCGCTCACATGAGTCGGAGATACTGAGACTTCAAAACGCTGACAGTCGGCGTTTAGATCTATCCGACTCAGAACTCCAATTCCATTACCTTCAACTTCTCGGACTTTCAGAAAAAGCTGCCTTCTACATTCTAAACATTAAAGTGAGGCCAGAGCTTACGACTTGTAGCAGATCTTGATCGCAAGTCTTCCAGTTCTTAGGTGCTCAATTGCTTGAAGTGCCGCGTCGTGGTGCTCCAATTTCATTACGGCGCTGTCATTGACTTCAAGAGGACTAGCGATTTGGTCACTGCTACATCCCTACTCAGCCTCTAGGCTTTTGGTTCATCGTTGTTCAATATATTCTCACTTTAACAAGAGCCGCAACAACTACCGAGAAAGAAAAACGATCCAATCTCCTTGGCGGGAATTCAGCACTACATTAACCATGGCAAATCCTAACACCGTTCTCGGCGCAAATCCTCATCCGCAGCAGCATGAAAACGACCCTCGCTGGGAAAGTGTTGATGAATACAGCTTCTCGCATCTCCATCCCGCCGGCTCCGTTCATCCATCAAATGAAGTTCTCACACATGCCTTGAATAGTTCGAAGAAGGAAGGCCTTCCTAACATCGCGGTGTCGCCATCTCAAGGCAAATACCTGATGTTGCAGGCGCGCATGCTGCGAGCGGAGAGAATCCTTGAAGTCGGTACACTGGGTGGCTACAGCACCATATGGCTTGCCAACGCATGGAAAGGCGTCAAAGTCACGACCATTGAAATCAATCCACACCACCAGTCCGTTGCTCAGACCAATTTGTCCCACGCTGGTGTATCAGAAAAGGTTGAAAGCTTGCTCGGGCCAGGAGTAGAGGTGCTCTCGAAACTTGTAGAAGAAGTGAAAGCTGGAAAGAGAGGGAAGTACGATATGGTGTTCATCGATGCCGACAAGGTCAACAACTGGAATTATGTCAATTTGGCTTTGGATATGACCCGACCAGGCGCTCTTATCATTGTCGATAATGTCGTTCGTAGGGGTATGTTGGCTGATGCGGAAGCGGCAAAGACGAACTCCAACGTTGAAGGCTCAAGACGAGTGGTTGAAAATATAGGAAAAGATCCACGACTTGAAGGCATTGTGATTCAGCTTGTCGGTGGTAAAAACTACGATGGTTTCTTGGTTGCAACTGTAAACATCGAGGAGTAAATGATTAAATGAATTTTACCAACGATCTTTGTCAGCCGCGATTGTCCGTATACTCAATTAACAATTCATAGAAAGTTCTCATGTGAAACGTTATAGACTAGTTATCAAGTCTATGGAAAGTATGCACAAGTACATCAATGTAGTCAACTTTACAAGAGAGTACAATTCAGAACGAACAGCACAGCTCATTGCTTGAGTCTCGCAGCGTAGCCTTCCACAATCTCCTTCAAGCTCAGATCATTCATCATGCCCATAGTCTTGGCCTTTGTCGTATCTATCCTCGCCGGCCAACTTTTCACAATTCTCTCAATCTCTGGTTCTTCTTTCCGTTGTACCAAAGCTCTCTTCTCCTTTCCTCCAACGGCTTCCAAAGCATCCAAGATTTGTTTCACAGTTACGCATTGCCCAGGAAGACAGACAGTCCTGAAGCCACCAAACATTTCTCCAGGCACCGAAAGTGCGTACACCAAATTCTTGACGACAGAAACCGGCGAAGCCACCCAGACTTCGACGCCTTCATCAACAGGTAGATCTGCTTTTAGGCCGTTCATGGGTTCGCGCACGATTCCACTAGCGAAACTGCTTGCCGCCGCCGTTGGTTTTCCGGGACGTACAATCACAGTGGGCAATCTGCAGCAGCGACCATCAATGACACCCTTACGGCTCAGATCGTTGATGAGAATTTCGATCATGAATTTATGTGCGCCGTACGTTCCCTGTGGCTGTGGCAATGTCTGCTCCGAAAAGATCTCTCCAGGCTTGGCTGGACCGTAAACCGCGCAACTCGATGGAAATACGATCTTTGTTCCTGGAAATTTGGTGCGAATGATATCTAACATGAGTCGATGAGAGTCCAGATTTACTTTTAGCGAAAGCTCAAGATTTGCTTCGCTACCGGCACTCATGATACCGTGCATTTGATATATTGCATCAAAACCGGGTTCCAGCAAAGACAGAACATTCGACGCATCTGTGAGATCGGTCTTGATAGCTTTGATCTGGGAGCATTTTGATGATAGCGTAGAAGGTATAGGTGGTTCCACGATGTCTGTGATGGTAATATGTGCATCAGGGAACGTCTCAAAGAGCTCTGGAATAATTTCCTGGCCTATGAAGCCAGAGGCTCCAGTGATTAGAATCTTCATGCTTCCTTTAATATGTGAAAATTGGACGAAATGATGATGCAACTTAAAAGGCGGACTCGAATTGGGTTCAAAACGTACTCCAACCGGAGATATTTGCTACTTATAAGAGACTGTAGTTATTCCGAAGACCTTAAAACTTTTCCGGCCTCAGTCGCGGGCAAGCCATTGCGTAAAGTATCGAAAGTGTTGCGGGGATGAGCGGGGAGAAACCCGCGTAGTGGACCTACGAAACATTTCGGGATACTACATTCGGAAGTGAGTTTTGATTGACTTGGAAGGACATGCATATTATTGAGGATAAGTAAGAGCACAAATGGACGTGATCAGGTATTCCATTCAATGTAGATCTGATGCAATGATACATGCGTGGTGGAGATATAATGTGCCGGTTTCGGACTAGCGCCCGTTCATCTGTTTACCTTCCGTAAACAAACCTCAAAGACAATCTTTCCGACATAGAAACATCACGAACTTTGTTCACCATTACTCCAGAACATTTTCAAGGTAAGCCGCTCAGGAGTTATTGGTGCCAATGCTCCATCTTTGATCTTTGTCCTCCACTTTTAGCTTCCTGCAATTCCCAAACGAGCATCGTCACTCAACCGCGACTCCAAGAAGATGTCTGGAGACGATACGCGCCGTAGTGCAAGCGGTAGCCTCATTCGAGCATTCTCTGGAGGTGCTCGCAAGGCTCTATCATCTCTCTCTCCAAACCAGGTCAATCAACGAACAAACAATCCTCGGCTGGACGAAGTCCAAAGCGTGTCAAGCCTCGACCCAAACGACGACAATCTTATGATGTCTACGCGCCATAACCTCGATGACGATTCACATTTCCTTCCAAAGTTGCGATCAACTGCCCAACGATATGGCCGATATAACCCACCTGAACCTCAACCGCGTATCACCACTTCAGCCGTCCGCGGCCACTTCAAAGACTTCGATCAAGACGTGCAATCCGATGACGAGCGATCTCTTGAGATCGGTAGAGGAAATAAGGGCAGTGCACGTAACACACCAAGCAAAATCAATTCCGATCTTGCGCTGAACATTGGAAACTCAAGTCTCTGGGAAATTACTGCCACACCTCCCATGGAGCGAAGGTCAAAACAAACAACAAAGAAAGGAGACGGTGTAGAGCGTGGTAGCTTGAAACGAGACGCGCAAAAGCGAGCTGCATCAACAATATACAAAGAAAATGGAATCAGTCTGGCGAGTTTGGGTCGGACAGGGACGCGTCTGTCTCCAGGCAAAAAGAGCTCACAAGAGCAGCGTCTTTCAGGATTTGACAAATACGACCAGGCTGAGGACAATGATGATACCTACTACTACGGTGGTCGTCCAAACGTGAACGCTGATCCTCCATCAACTGTCAAACCAGCTCGATTCACATCACAACGCGCTTCCGTCGCTTCAACGACTCCGCAACGGCGCACCACATTCGGAACTCCACGTTCAGCACCAAATGCAACCATTGATTCCTTCGCTCTACCAGAAATCCCAGGCTTGACCGAACTCATATCTGGTATTCGACAAGATGGTACACCAATCTTCTCCCGTACAGGAAAGTCCCGTTCGAAGTATGGCTCGCGCCGTGTATCCGCTCCACTACCAAATTTCATCCCTATTGAAAGCGTACCAATGCCAGAAGAAGAGAAAATCATTATCGCTCAGTTGCAGCTTCTGAAGGACAAACTTGCCGAAATGGAACGTGAGAAAGAGAATGCCGATGCCAAGATTGAAGATTACGAAGGAGAGATCTTGCGTCTACGTGACGATCTTGAAGCTCAGGATCGACTGAGGCGAGCTGACAGCGGACTTGGTCCATCTGATGGCGAGGACGGTAGTAACGACAAAGCAGACTGGAAAATTGAGAAAATAAGTAAGAATGGCCTTCCTATTTACCATGACGGTACACTAACACTACGTCTAGAGTTGGAAACCTCTGTCAAGTCACTACAGACGCGACTCGAACGATCAGAAGAGAAGGCATCAAAGGCTGAACATACCATAAAGCGTTTGACAAAGGAACGCGATGGCGCGGCTGAACAGCTTGCCGCGGCATATCTGACGCAAAAAGAGCTCGAGTCTGAGAACGAAACGCTTCGAAATGACAATCAGTTGCTACATGCTCAAGTCCAAGAGCTTAAGAATGAGAATCGACGTCATCTCCGCGAACGAGAGCAACTCATCGCAGAATTGGACCTGTCACATAATCGCCATGAAAATGAAACGCAGCAACGTGAAGCTGAGTTCATTGTCAATGCTAACAAGACCGAACGTGCTCTCGAAACTGAAAATCGCAACCTCCGAGAAAGGCTTGACGAGTTGCAGACGCAGTACGATGAAGAGACAAAGCAATTGACACAGAGGGAAAGCAAAGCGCTACGTGCGGCACAAAAGGCTCAAGCTGAACGTCAGAAGTTGCAAGAGGAGAAGGAACACCTCCTTGGCGAACTTGCGCAGGCCAAAGCTGAACGAGAAGCGGAGATGAAACGCTGGAATCATGAAAATAGGAAGCTTGAGGCACGCCTGCGGAACCATGAAGACACTATCCACGAACTTCAAGATGCTGTTCCACATCAAACTGCCAACGATGGTCTCCGCGAGGAAGTTGCATCGCTTCGAGAACAGATCGCCGCTCTACGAGTTGATCGAGACTACGACACTGCCAACGGAACAACTCGTGAGCGCGAACTTCAACATCAGCTCCAGCAAACGCAAGCTGATCACGAGCAAGCCAGCCTTGAGTGGTTGCAAAAGGAAGAGCTTCTCCGTGTTGAACTTGAACAAGAGCGAGAAAAGAGTCGGCACAGCCGCAAAGCGACCTCTAAGGTTGCAACTCAACCAGAGAAGGATCGCGGTCGCTCTAGATCCAAATCTACGATTCATCGACGCAAGCCATCTATCAGCATCAGTCGCACTTCTGATCCAATGACCTTCCCAGGCGTCGAAGTTGAAGAAACTGTCAGCGAAAGTGAATCTACAACAGACCTCTGGCCATTCTTGACTAGATCGCCCAAGAGCTTGAGTAAGTCAAAGCTAGCTCCTGCCTCCGTGCTTGCAGCCGACGATATCACATACCTTAGTCCTATCCATACTCAGGACGTCCGCGAGATTCGCAGGAAAATTGAAGAAGAACGCCTGAGACATCGCGTTGTCTCCGCTCAGGAACCTTTGCAGAGGGATATCTCTGAGCCAATGATGTCTGGTGCGCAACCAACTAAATTCAGCATGAAAGACTTCACCGGTCATTCGATTACGTCGGCGCGCAGAGCCTCTACCGCCAGCGTTGATTACGATGAGTCTCATGGTGTTTCGAATGACATTCATAGAGTACGTTCCACGAGCAAATCAAGTCGACATCGCCGCGGATCCTCTGCATACACCGAAATGACATCTGCCTTCATCCTTCCAGACATCACGCTCTCCCGCCGCAAATCTCAATCTCAAGGTGTGCGACCAACTCTAAGCGATGCGGCAAAGGAAGTCATCTCCACTCTTGCGCCCTCTCACGACATCAAGAATTGCACCATCTGCGCACGCATCACAGCCGATACCGATGCAACCTCTACGCAGGCCATCCGAGTCCCAGAACTCGTCCCAATCTCCTCCCGGGCCGACGTCCAAGACAACCCAGATGCGACACTCCGACCAACGCAACCAGCGGTCTCGGCACTGGCAAAGGTACTAAAGGGCCTGTACGATGAGCACACGCACTTGGTGATGCGGCTGCATACCGAAGAGCGCAAACTCGCAGAACTCGATCCCGCGGCAGGCAAACACGCACGCGCCGCCGTGCACGACGCCATCGACGGCATCAACGCCGCCATCAAGCTCAAGGCCGACCAGATCTACGCGCTGTACGACGTCGTCGAGGCACACAAGGACGAGTTGCATGTCGATGATGCAGCTGAGTTGGACCGCACGCTGGACGAGGTTAGGAAAGCTGCGGGTGCCACCGCCGCCAGAGCTGCGAAGAAGGTTGTCGTGGAGAGTTTTCATGATTCGGAGGATCGCGTGTATGGACACGGCGCTGAGGATTAGATCGATGTAATGTGGCAGAGTTTGACCAACACTGGCTCCATTCACTCCCGTAGTCGTTCTCGAGGTCGAATGTGATCGGATTCCATGGTCGAGGGATAGCTAAATGGTCCTGTTTTGTTAGCCTGAAGGCACTTGGAGAATGTTTCCTTCAGAGCGAGGGCTTGTAAGCATCAGAAAGGCGTTCAAGCTTTGTGACGTGGTTTTCTGCTTGGTTATGAACGGCATTATTCTTAGGCTACGGGCTATTGCAAGGAGAAATTGATTGAATTAAGATGGTCTAATCACGGTAGGAATTTTCCATGTGCTCTTGTTGTGTCAATCGCGAATATGAATTCATTCGACTTCGGATCTTTCGCTACGCCCGCCATCAAAACACGGTCTCATCAGGGGTTTCTCGGTACATGTACGGAGTACGGAGTAGCATCTTCCGCCAGCAACGTCCTCATATTTCATCCAATTCCCATCATTCGCCGTTGATGGACCCATAGTAGATTGATTTTCATTCTCGAAAAGTCTGTACATAGCTACTGAAGATCGAAATTTGGCGTTCTACGGTCCCAAAGCATTGCAATAGAGGACAAGCTAAAAACAACACCCGAACTGGACCTTGTAAGCTGTTACGCACCAACCTTCTTCTCCTAACTTCTCCAGAGAAAAGAATACCGTGACGAAATTGTCTAAATCATCATGAGCGAGCAAAAATCAGCATTAATCACCGGATGCAGTGACGGTGGCATCGGTGCAGCGTTGGCTCGTGTATTGAAGGATCGAGGCTTCAGGGTCTTTGCAACAGCCAGAAAACTCGAGAAGATGAAGCTTTTACAAGAATTAGAATGTGATTGCTTGATTCTGGACGTGGAAGATGAAACAACGATCAGGGCCGCGTCTGAGGAGGTCAGAAAGCTCACGGGAGGAAAGTTAGATCTTTTGATCAACAATGCCGGTATCAGTATGATCTAGCCCATTCATTCTGTTGGAAAAACACCGCTCTGAGCTCACTTAGACTATTTTATGACCTTTGCTGATAGTGACGTCAATGTCGTTCGACGCATCTTCGAGGTCAACACCATCAGCGTCTACTCAGTGTCTCAGGCATTTCTGCCGTTGCTGGTAGCTTCGGGCGGCACAATCGCGAACATCGGAAGCATCAATGTATGTTGTCTTTTGTCCAACTTTTGAAGCCAGTGCTAACAGCCGCAAAGGCGCAGTTGGCGCCTGCTTTTCAAAGCGGATACAGCGCATCCAAAGCCGCTCTAGAGTCAATCACCGACGCCATGCGCTTAGAACTCGAGCCACTGGGAGTCAAAGTTGTCATCGTCCATACCGGAGCAGTAGGAAGCAATATATTCAACAATATGATTTTTCCCAAGCTACCTACCGGATCATTTTACGAACCAATCAGAAAGGACTTTGAGTCCGCAGACTTCTTCAAAGTCTCAGATGCAACGCCTGCACACCAGTATGCCAAACGCGTGATCAATGACTTATTAAAAAAGAGTCCCAGAGCTTCGATATGGCATGGAAAGTTCACAACAATGGCAAGATGGATTTGGCGATTGCTCATCTGTCTTGATTCACCAGGCCTAATGGTACGAGCTTCCATAATAAAGCCGCAGGCGTAATGACACTAATATGGACAGAATGGTGCAATAAGGAAACTGGCGGGATTGAACAAACTTCCTCTGCCATCGAGCACGAAGGAAAAGTCGGTCTAAGGGGTGTAGAAACAGCAAGACATATACTGCCTTCGATTTGTGTCTCCAGTGTTCAAGCCTTTACGTCGTGGACTCGGATCTATTGCTCCTTTAGTTGATGCCAAGGTCAATTTGTTCCACTCTAACCTCTTCGTTTTTGATTTCTCGGTCCATCTCCTCTTTCTCTGCTTCAGTTGCGTTCGTCAAGTGAACGACAACTGGGTCACCAAAGAGTTCAGCAAGCTCTTCTAAACTCTTGCCCTTAGTTTCCGGATAGAAGAAGTAAATAATGACTACAGTAATAGCAGTCAAGCAAATGAAAACTAGGATCGATTAGCTCATGCGATCGAAAATTTGAATGCCACGTTTACCTATGTAGTAGTGATATCCAATAGTGGCGATTGCTGTAGCTCCTGGTGTCACATACGTGATGCAAGCAACAAAATAGGTGCAAGTGGCCATAGCAACACCTCGGGAACGAATGTTCGTTGGGTATACCTCACTAGAGTAAATGAAAGAGGCAGCATCAACGAACAACCCGTAAAAGAAGACGAACATCATAATGCAGACCACGGCGACCTTCTCACCTCCTTTGTTAGGAATAGGCACACTGACATACTTGGCAAGCATCACCGTGAATACGATGAGCACAACTGTGATGCCAGTAAATCCAGTGAGGAGCGAGAAACGTCTACCAGTCTTGTCGACAGTCAAAAGCGACTGGTATGGTATTAGTGCTTCCAATATTAATAGTCAGTGAGTAAAAGACGTACAAAGAGGTTACCCAGAGCTCCGATGAGAGTGAAGATGGAGTACATCAACAAAGGCAAATAGCCGGTCAAGCCAAGGCCTTCGTAGATGATAATACTGTAGTAATTGATGACCAAGGCGCCAGTCGAATTAGCGGCCAACTGAACGAAGCATGAAAGGAAGGCTCTTTTCCTGTAAGACGGCGTTGTAATGATTGCCCAGTATCCACTTGGATTTTGGTTCTCGAACTCGATTTGCTTGCGCATTTGGTAGAATTCCTCTCTGGCAGACAGGTTATCGGGGTCTTGCGGATCACGATGCAAACGAGAGATCTTCTCCCATGCTTCGTCAATGCGGCCTTTCATCACCAACCATCTCGGCGATTCTGGAACGAAAGCGCAGCCAATTGCTAAAAGAAGCGGTGGAATGCAGGTAAAGGCGATCGGGCCACGCCATTGGAAAGACAAGTTCTTTGAAAAGTTGCATCCGAGACTTCGCGGAGGTTAGTCTTTCCTTTCTAACACAACTCAAAAGCACACGTACCCGACCCAGGCGGAGATATTGTATCCAGAAACCTACTCATGTAAGTCCTTAATTGCACTCTAGAATCCGGGCAAGACTCACCAAAAAGAAACCATGGAGACCAGTAAGCATTCCGCGTTTCTGAGGTGTTGATGATTCGGCGAGGTAGATTGGAGTCAAAGTTGCCAGAGCGCCGAGTCCTCCGCCTTGCAGGATACGCACAACGGTCAACATTGCAATATGAACACTTCCGGCTGCCAACGCGCCACCGATGATAGCAGCTATCGCAGAGCAAAAGAGTGCGAGCCGTCTACCAACTTTATCGGCAACAGGTCCTGCAGTGACAGCACCAACAGCGGCACCGAAGAAGAAAAGCGCGTTGACTGCTCCCAAGACATGATTGGTGTATGCTTCTTTCGGACCTGTCAAGGACAGTTTGAAGTATTCGTAGAAGCCTTCTTGACCAATACTGGTTGAAAACGCAGCAAAGCCGAAGCCATATGTAAATGAACCAAGTGCAACGATAAGGCCAACGCCAACCTATTTCATGGTTAGCTAGTCGTTGAACATAAAAGTGCTATCCACATTACGTTGTAGGCTGTAGTTTTGGTCATTGTGAGCGTTGGAGCAAGTAAGAAGGTACAAGTTGCTTTGACTTTGAAAAACTTCAACCCGAGCGATGATCTACCTTATTTATGTATTATTACGAGGGATAATCTAGACCTTACGTTGTCCCAGGAGTATGGTAACCGCAAGCGGAAGCAGTCTCCCCCAGACTTAATTTGGGTTTACCCCAAGTAAAGATCAAGTTGTCAAGCTACATTTGTACTAGAGCAATGTTAGGTTTAATAGTGGAGTAGGAGACGCGTGGAGTCGCTTAAGTTTGGTAATGCTGATCTCCGCGTTTCGACCAGGTGCTCTGTGAGAGGGCGTTACTACAGCTTGAAATTCCGGTTACATTCACCCGGATGTTGATATATTACGCTGTCCGCGTCCGCAAGTTGATTTCCGAAACCAATTCAGGTACGCTCCATTCCCCAGCAATTTTTGAAACCAGATCGGTTTCTTACCTGCATGTCTCCTGCCAGTACTTCCCATCGCTTCTCCTGTGATCGTTGCCAATGCGGCCACTAACACACCCTGATTTCATGGCACACACCGGTTCATGCGCCATCCACCTATCGTAGTACATGCTTGCCGTAGCCAAACCCAGGTCGATCCCAGGAGATACTAGAATGAATCATAAATCTTCATTGAACTCGTCGATTAACACTACCTTCGCTAAAGTGGAACCTTTGCAATCTGGGAAGCGCAAAATTTGATAAAAACACTGACTCGAAATGATTATGCAGCGTATAATGGGTAGAGTCAATGTCATCGACTTGCCAAAGCTCTTTCACGAATGTCAGTTGAAGATGGAAGAGTTCGAGAGTTTTTGGAAAGATCGTCGTAGTGTTCAATCAGAGCTGCGGACGCGGAATCCTGCATCTCACGTGCAATTCGTGGAATGCAACCGCAATTCTCAGCCTAGCTATGAAACAACTTTGTGAGTTCTGTACTTAGTATGGAGTATAGTCCATCAGATTGTGCGTCTTTTAAGCTCCCTCTTCATTGGACTGCGCAAGGTAGTTGTATTTGAGTCTGAAAAAACGCCATGATGACTGTATCCCGATGTCAAGATGTTGAACCTGCTTTCATTCCTAATTTCTCCAATGTGTTTGATATATTTTATTCCGACGTCCCTCGCTAACCATTGATGATACCAAATCCAAGTCCGAAACGAAGAGGACTACTTTTCGGGTGGTGATCCGCTAATGCTGGTTCTCCGGAAAACATTTGACAAGGCATTGACAATCGAAGCTCTTCGTGAATTGCCATCCATTTGGAAAATGCTACTCTTACGACGCTTACTAGTGTCTACATCGGAATTCTCAGTACATAATCATGTCTTCGGTGCAATTTGTCACATACCTTCTGGAGGCGAACGACTCAGTTCCTGTTCAGCCATAACAATCTCTGACGGCCGGCCTAGAACAGCGGTTAGCATGATCATTAGTACTAATGACTTCGGTTCACCGTACGCATATTGCCGAAGCCACCACGTCCATAGGAGGCATACCGTTCAGGTGGAGAAGACATTTCAATTGTAGCCGCTAAGTCTGTCCACCGATTTGACATCGATTGTGATTGTCGATATGTATAGTAGCCAAAGCCTTCATGAAAGCTGGGACGAGAAGAGCTCTCATGCTTCAACTACGGCAAGTGAGAGCTATAAGTCTTGATCAGCCACTTCTAGTTGCAACTTCAATGTCCAACCGTGTGGTTCCTGGGTACAATTCTAGAACGCAAAAGTGTTAAATTGCATCTACAATTGTCCTTGTTATTGGTCTTTTTCGATCAGAATTACCGGCATCCCCGCTCAAGGAAGAAACCCTTATAAGGCCGAAAGATAAGGACGGCCATGAGGTCCAATGAGGTTAGCTAGGAAGCTGTCTCTTATCTCTAACGTACTTGACAATTAAACCATGTTGACGGTGCCTCAAATTTCATCGATCTCCATGCTTGAAGGTCTTGTACACCTAGACCAGGTCATGACCGCTCAGAGCGTTCTATGATGAAACATATGATGACATGTAATCGACCCAAGCTCTTAAAGCCAAGCCGGAGATTTGGCAACAGCTGCCACGCGACAGTTATAGATTGTGGCTTGCCGCTAGAGTAGTAAGGAGTGGGTTTCAACTAGGCCGCGTAACTCTTCAAAGCTTGTTCTTCTCTTCAACAAAGCTTAACAATAACGTTGCAATCTACAAGCAAAAGCATTAAGTATGAATGCGCCGTATCGAAGAATGTTGAGATTTCATTCCAACTCGCAGCCGGTGTGTGCAGCCGTTCGCAGCATGATCCCGACTCTGCAGATCCTCGTGACTTATCCTGGCAGGTCGTTTTGCTAGGTCACCGTTCAACTCCGTCCCGATGCCTTCGGTACGTTTTCATACCAAGTCCCCGCAATGGTGAGGACACGAAGTCGAGTTTCTGCGTGATTCGACTCTTTTTCCCTGTTTGCTTCAGCTTATCGTTCTGGTTGGCTTCAGTCTTTCGTGCTGATATCAGTTTTCTTTCCTGCTCGGTCAGGTATGGCTCAACCAGAATAATGGCATGATTGTTATACCAGGTTCTCCACCTGCATCGTATTCATGCTGCGCCCAAAGAGGCGTTCCATAAGGTATACTCTACTAGCTTCCCCCTCTCACCACCCTGGCACCACTGAACTTCCGCCGCGATCATCCACCTACCCTTACGGGCATAGGCGCCAGATCTCTATCTACTTTGCTGCCTGCGATGTCGTCTCCCGCATATTTGTGGCACGAGAACAGTTCACCTCAATAGGGTGCACGCCGGGATTTTCCTTGTTTATTGATAGTGGAGGTGGATGGCAAGAAGTGAGCTCTTCCCCTCGCGCGGTTGGAATGCAAAAGAAATTCTGGCACTAAACGTAGCTTTAAATGCTGCCATTCTCCTCCGCGTTGTCTACCGTCTCTTTGTCCAGCTGTAGCCATGTATCGCAGTCTTCAATTTGTTGCCGCGCTCGCAGTCTGCTTTCTTCTTCTCTTTGTCGAGCTTTCCGTTGCACGTCTACGTGAGAATTCAGCTGAAAGAGCACAACACTGGCGTCAACACCGTGCCGCGCAAGCTGCTCCAAAGCCTCAATTGGAAGATCGAGCGCCTGACACGTCTGGATATCGCTTCTACAATGCGCAGACAGCTCGTATGCCAGTTCCTATGTGAATACGTTTTTCCGATTCTCATTGCTACCAGCTTTCTTCGTTAAGTCGTTGCCAGACATAAACTACAACTTGGGAGAGATTTACAGCGGTGTGATTCCAATTGACGAGAAAGATCCGTCTCGACAACTTTTCTTTGTCTTCGAGCCTACAATTGGCGCACCAGTCGATGAAGTCGTCATCTGGTTCAACGGAGGTCCAGGTTGCAGCTCTCTGGAGGCCTTCCTACAAGAAAATGGTCGATTCATCTGGGGTTGGGGCCAATATTCAGCTCTTGAAAACCCATACACATGGGTGAATCTCACTAACATGTTGTGGTAAGTCCATCTCTTGTACTCGTTGTATGCAAAAGCTCAGGGTATCCGCAGGGTCGAGTTTCCGGTCGGTACGGGCTTTTCGACGGGAGCCGTCACTGCTACGACAGAAGAAGAGGTCGCTCAAGACTTCATTGGCTTTTTCAAGAACTGGGAGACTGTGTTTGGCATCAAGAATTTCAAAATCTTCGTCACCGGTGAAAGCTACGCGGGACGTTACGTGCCTTATGTCAGCGCTGCCATGCTCGACCAGAAAGACAAGACTTACTTTGATTTATCCGGTGCTATCACGTACGACCCTTGTATAGGTAAATATCGCAATTGCTCAGCAGCGACAAATTTTTGACTGCATTCAGGTCAATATGAATACATCGGCAATGCGGTTCCTGCGGTTCCTTTCGTGCAGAAGAACGCTCAGTTCTTCAATTTCAACGCAAGTTACTTGGAATACTTAACTACTGCTCATACAGTTTGTGGATACGCCGAATATATCGAAAAGTACTTGACGTTTCCTCCGAGTGGCGTACAGCCGGCATTCGATGTTCCTTTCAACCCAACCAATGTCATTGATTGTGATGTCTGGGACTCAATCTACAGAAATGCGTACATTCCAGTAGGCTCATCTTCGGTAAAGAATTCTAGTCCTCGCTGACAAACGGTCTAGAATGCATGCTTCAATGTCTATGAAATCTCAGACATGTGTCCGATTTTATCCGATCCACTCGGCTACCCTACGGACGTTCAATATCAATATCCAGGCATGGGCGGAGTATATTTCAACCGTTCTGACGTCAAAGCGGCAATGCATGCCCCACAGGATGTCGATTGGTTTGAATGTACAGGGCCAGTGTTCGTTGGTGATGGAGGACAATACGGTCTAGGTGACTTCTCCGCAGATCCTATTCAAAAAGTGCTACCTCAGGTCATCGAAGCCACGAACCGTGTTCTAGTTGCTAACGGCGACTATGATCTGGAGATCATCACGGACGGCACGCTACTCAGCATTCAGAATATGACTTGGAATGGCAAACTTGGCTTCCAACAAGCTCCCAGCACACCGATTGACATCACAATACCTGACCTGCAGTGGGCGCAGGCGTACGATGAAAGCGGTCTGGGAGGTTACGATGGACCTGGACAAGGAATCATGTAAGTTGGTCTAGAGTAATGATACGAAGTAATCCATTCTTACAAATCAATCAGGGGTATCCAGCACTATGAAAGAGGTCTAATGTGGGCAGAGACGTATCAATCTGGACACATGGGTGCGTCTTTCAGTCTTCCACTTCGAAAAACGTCAGCTAACGGCGTATTTAGAGCCACAGTTCCAACCTAGAGTGAGCTATCGGCACTTGCAGTGGGTCCTCGGGCGTATCGACGTCCTATGAGATGATGCAACGCATCCGTGTCTTGAAAAGTGGAGCAATACAGTAATCTAGTAATGCAATGACTTTAATGACCATCTAAATTTCTGTACTCGTTTAATGTGAAGGCGGAAATGCCAAGAGTGAAGTATCGTGTCTGAAATGATCTTAGCCATCAGATTTGCTGGAAAAAGGAAGCTGTTGGGTCATTATGTCAATAACAAAAGGAGATTTAGCTTGCTAAATGTCGACAGTGAGGCAGATGTAGAGTATACACATGGCCATGTCTTTTCCCACGTTCGGAGATTCCACGTTCAGGGACTCCGCATTCAGAGACTTCGCACTCAGAGATCCCACGCCGATGGTCGACTTATACGCCATCTTACCAGCTAATGGATGTCATAACATGTCGCGTGCTTGCCTTGGTGAATTGATTAAGTTAGCTTTACTCATCTGGCATCATAGAGAACTTTGAATTCTCGGTGCGAACACCAGAGCAACGTATTAATGCGATGACATCTCTGGCGGGAAAGCCTTCCGTTTGGACTGAACCCTGGATGGAACCAAAGCTGAATGATTCCATTTACGGTAGAAAGCAAAGCCGGCAAGATCTCGGTGGCAACTCGTAGCGGCAAATACTTTTACCTCCAGTCTAGCGATGTGATTTCTAATGCCCAGACTTATTCCCGTTTTTTTTTTTTGCTTGTTATGCCTCTCTAGCTGTCAGCTACCGTTTTATCTAAATATGTTTTGTGCTCTTCAATTAAACCATTGTCGGACGAAGACGGAGATCTTAGCATCGCGAAAGATCGCTTTGAGTGTGAAGGTTTGTTCTCTTGTCGATTCATCTTAATACTCGGGAAGGCCGGGCGCTATCCGACAGGGGTCTGAAGATTCGTTTCGAGATACCTTTGGCGTCACCATACGGCAATTTTCCGCTCGGCCTTTGCAAATATTAAGTCCATGACGGCGATGAAAAAACAATCATTAAAAGTCCTCTTGCCTATAAATGAGGTCTGGGTTATATCTCCTACATTTCATGAGTAGTTGTTACTTGCCACCGAGTAGATTACCACTATCCGGACCGTATTTGCAATTCCGATTTCGCAGTGAAAAGAGACATACGCACAGGCATCATGCATTCAAACGGCATTGAGACTCCGACATTGGCTTTGGAAGAGGAAGATGTGGAGAAGGGCGAAGCGGAATCCGACATAGACTACAGGTCGGAACCGGTTCGCACGACATCTCTAGTGACGGCAGCCCTGGACCTACTGCCGTTGAGTACACTGCATTCGGCGTACTCAAGCAAGGATCACGAAAAGGGTCAGAATCAAGAGGATGATGGCCTGCCAGCTAGAACCACAGCACCGGTAGAGACGCCAGAAGAAAAGGCGTTCGAGGTTGGTTGGGACGGCGAAAGTGACCCAGCAAATCCGCGCTGCATGAAGCTTTGGAACAAGTGGCTTATTGTACTCATCATGGCTTCTTGTGCCGCTTGCGTGTACGTCGACAGAATGTAGACGCTGTTTGGTAGTTACGTCAAAGTACTAACGCATCGTTACTCACAGGACTTGCACATCATCGCTCTACACTCTGACGTATGATCAAATCGAGAAGAGATTCCACACCTCTCGCGAGGTGTCGACGCTGGGTTTATCGTTGTTTGTATTTGGCATGGGAGTTGGTCCTATGGTGAGTAGACTTCCGTGTACGCGATTGAAAACCTTTACTGACGATTAATTCCTAGCTCCTTTCTCCTTTATCAGAGGTATGGTTGCACTACTGTTCGTCTTCAGCGTGAAGACTTTCTAACGATATCACAGTTCTACGGCCGACGCCAAGTCTACATGTGGTCTTACTTGATGTTTGTCATTTGGATGATCCCATGCGCTGTGGCGCGTAACATGCAGACGTTGATCATCGGACGCTTCTTCGATGGCTTCGCGGGTTCTGCATTTCTGTCAGTGGCAGGAGGAACGGTGGGCGATATGTTTGCCAAGCATGATCTTTCCTTTCCTATGATGATTTACACGGCGTCCCCGTTTATTGGGTAAGTTGACTTTCCAGCATCGTGCCGTAGCTATACCGCTTTTGCATCATCGGCTCGCTCTAAACACGAGAGACGGTCCGTCCATCGCACGTTCAGACTCTTCCCACAGGATCTCGCAGGATTGAGAGATATCATCTGTGCGAAGCCGTGCGACCAGTCGATAGCATGGCGATCCCAGTCACCGTCACCGCCACGGCACACCCAGATAACATTGAAGTTGGAGAGCTGTCTCGTCCATTCGATGAGCGGGCACGCATGCATTATTTCTCAAACTGTTTCAGGAACAGAAACAGAATAGACAAGCTGACGTATATGCCACAGACCCGAACTCGGCCCGTTACTTGGTGGCTTCATCAATCAATATACCGATTGGAGATGGTCGTTCTACGTACTCCTGTTATGGTCAAGTGTGCAGTTGGCTCTGATTGTGGCCTTCGTCCCTGAAACGTATCATCCTGTCATTCTACGACGTAAGGCGATAGCGTTTCGTGCGCAGACAGGCGAGCAGCGTTGGCACGCACCAATTGAGAAGCTTGACCGCTCCGTTGTGAGTACTGTAATGTGGAGCTGCATTCGCCCGTTTCAGTTGCTTTTCTTGGAACCTATGGTTAGTGTTATTTTTTTTTTTTTCTTCATTTGCCATGTTAATGCTTCGCACAATTCAAGCGCGCGTTTGCGTTGGACACGTATGAATGAAATACTGTGGTTCATTTCGTGAGCGGACGCACTGACATATCTCCAGTGTCTCAACCTATGCCTTCTCTCTGCAATCCTTCTGGGAATTCTGTACCTGTTCTTTGGCGCGTTCCCACTCGTCTTCGGGCGCAATCATGGCTTCACGCTGTCGCAGATCGGTTTGTCATTCCTGGGAATCCTTGTCGGGCAGTTGATAGCCATATCCTGTGATCCTTTGTGGAAGTGCTACTATAACCGGTTGGTGGTGAGCAACAACGGAGTCAGTGAGCCCGAGTTCCGTTTGCCGGCGACGGTGGTTGGTGCTTGGATTGTACCAATAGGCCTATTCGGTGGGTAATTGACCTTTTTTGGTGGCATACCTCACCGGTTTCGAAGTGGTTGATTTGATCGCTGACATTGAGATTTCGATCTTGCAGGGTTCGCATGGACAACATACTCTTCGGTATGAGATATCTCAAATGTGCAACCGTGTGTTGCGCTCAGACTTTCTTCATTGAACCCCTGATTGCTAACTATGTCTGCAGGTCCATTGGATAGGTACGTACGTGGAAGCTGCAGGGGGCCTCGACGCAGGCCTGCATGCAGAGTCCAATTCTCCTACGTGGCGGCGATCGGTGCTGATGGGTATTTTGTGTTCAGCTCCTATTATCTTCTCGGCCGCGTTCGGCATCGGGTAAGCAGATCTTCGTGGAGATCATACGTCTAAAGAGGAACTGACACAGGAGACAGAAACATCTGGTGCTTCGCTGGTATCTTCACCTTTCTCGTGGAATGTGTAAGTTCTAGCGGTAGAATGGAAGCGATGTAATACACTAAAAAAACGGTAGTATCCGTTATATGCGGCGAGTGCACTTGCAGCCAACAGTTTCGCGCGGTCCAGCTTCGCCGCCGCCTTTCCTCTGTTTGGCGTGCAGATGTTCGAGAGTGAGTGATGCCGAGAGGCGTATTTTTGGCAAGATGGCTGACAGATTTGCAGAATTAGGATATCAGTGGGCAGGCAGCCTGCTTGCGTTTCTAAGCGTCGCCATGGCACCGTGAGACCAATTTTTTTTCGATTCCCAAAACAATGGTCGGCTGACGGTTTGGTGTAGCTTCCCCTATCTTTTCTTTCGGTACGGCAAGCAACTCAGGGGTAGGAGCCGCTTCGCGTCCCAACGATAGATCTGGATGCGGATGTTGTGGTCATGCGCGTGGCCTTTGGGTGGGTGAGAACCAAGCCAGCGGAGAAAATTTGGGCAAGCATTCTGGTATCTTCGGCGTAAGTCTGGGTTTTTCACGGCGAGCAAGCTATAGATAGAAAAATAATAGAGGAAAATTGCATGGGGTTGCACAGCAGGCGCGGTGTGTCCCAAACTTCGTACCGACTATGGCGAGCGAACCACAGAGCACGTGACACAAGGCTGAGGCAGGATTTGGTGCGTGATTGGCCAAGGATCAAGGATGATGAGACGGGGTGTGAAAGTAGCACTTGATGCGGTGATGCACAGATACGCTAATACGCTGGTGCATTGATGTGGGGGGATATTCAAGACAGCTGAGCGTGAGGAATTGCGGGCCTCGGATGGAGGATGCACGGATTAAGCCATAATCCATGAGTGCATGGAGGAATCAGATGCACGGAGGCGCTTTGGTAGAAGGAAGGATTTCGCGTGGAAGGAAGGATCAGTGAGGGAGTAAGAGAATGACTAATAGATGGCGGTAGAGTGCGTTCAGAAAGCGACACCACACATGTGGTCGCCATCCGAAAATTCGCCGTTCGTTCCTGGCATGCTTCTGCTCCTGACTAGCAAAGTGTGGAGATGTGTTTGATGTGTTTTTCCATCGTCTGTGTCACTTGCGCGAAGTGAGTGGCCCGGTGGCTGATGAGGCTCGGCATACGCTCGGCCGAGGTGATGAATGGGCTGCTGCTCCTGCCGCGCGCATGGCATTTGCTGTCGGCTCAAAGTCGGTGATGCGTGCGCAGGCGTGCAAGCCGCGGCGGATTGGCGGGATTGCGACAGCTGGGAGGGGCTCTGGGCGCTGTGAGAGGCCGGACACGCTCGAGAGGGCTGGCAGGCCCTAAAACACTACCACCACCACCTCCACCACCAAAACTTACCGCCTCACATCAGCCATCGCACCGCTCGCCCGGAAAAAAATATATCTGCCTGCCAATTGCTTCACTCTCCGCTCTGACACTCCCGACTCTGTCTGCGCATCTTCGCTTGGTTTCTGTGTACTCTACTTGCGCAATTTGTCTTCGTCGTTTCGCACACTGCCCGCACTGCCGCGGCCTCGCCAGCTCAGTCGCTCATAGTCCGCTATCCCCGCCAAACCTCCAAAAGCCCAGCCCACCAACACCAAGACCTCCACCACCGCCACCACCACCCTCCCAAAGTGCCAACGCAGCTGCGAACCTCGAGCTTGCCATCTGCACTTGCTCGTTGTTCCATTGCGCGCTCCGCCGAACCGCCGAACACTCTCATCCTCTCCACCGGTGTCTGCTGCCCAACGCAGCCCACCATATCTCCGCACACCCGCACACGGCATATCTACAAAGCAAAACACCAGGCCTTGTCCTCACTCTATCTTCCCTCGTCTCCGGCCCATGGTGACCGCGGCATGACCGTTGCACGGCATTCTTGCGCCCTTTCGTATGGATCCTACCCTCGCTGCCGTACCGTCCCTCTGCACTGGATTACATCAATTGGACCTTGCGCCTCCGCCAAACCCTCGCCTTCGTGTTTGATACGTCTCGGCCGCTGCAGGATCCGCCCGGACCACAGCAACAATAGCCTCGCTGCCCTCCCTGCTTTGCCATATTGTGGTACAGGATCCTTGGCTCACCACGCGTGATCGCCGACGCTCCCACTACTGCATCTGTTTGCCTTGGACCCAATTCCAACCGTCTCCGATCCTTGCATCATCGCTTCTTGGTCGTGGCACGATCCGTCGCTGCGGGATTTCCCCTCTTGCTACCAAAAGGATCGATGAAGTGGTCACCAACGCCCACCAACTCCCACTGAACATATCTACGTTCCACCGAACAAGCGGTCATCAACTTGCAAGGTTGTTCGCCTACTGCAACCACCGTCTCGGGCATCTCTTCCAACATCCGTGCTCCATCCCACCTGCATCCGTTCTGCTAGTGGCTTTGCACGCTGTAACTCGGTGAGACTCGAGCTTCGAGTAGATTAGAAATGACTTCCCCGGACTTGGAAATGGCCCGCCACCAACCTTCACCTGACGACCAAGAATTCGACGACCTGGACCAGGACGAAACCGTCGACATGACCGAAATTGCCGCTGAGAATCGCGACAGTAACGATTCGTCTTCGGAACCATCCAAGCCCGCCAGTACAGCAAATGCCAATGGCAAACCAAATCCCAAGGATCCTCTCAGACCCAGAAGGAAAAAAGCTCGTAGAGCTTGCTTCGCCTGTCAAAGAGCACATCTCACCTGTGGTAAGTTGACTTTTTTATCATCCAAAACCTTCGACACTGACCTTTCACTCAGGTGACGAACGTCCTTGTCAACGTTGCATCAAACGTGGTTTGCAAGACGCGTGCCATGATGGAGTCAGAAAGAAGGCCAAATATTTGCACGACGCACCAAATGAAGCTTTAATACCGCCTGGTGGTGCTGGTTACTTCATTAATGGTACCAACAAACCCACCAACGATCCAAACCCAAATGTGCCCACCAACGTGGGATCTCTGGCTCAGGCTTCTCACTATTACGCCCAGACTCAACCGCAGGCCGTCGACATTTATTCTCCTAACAGTAATCAATCACAAATGCCGCCGCCAATGCACAATCCCACCTTTGCCAACTCTCAATCTCCCATCTCTCCACAGTTTTCCTCCGGCGCTCAGCAACCATCACCCATGCAGACAATGAATCAAGCTTCAATGCGATACAACCAGCCACTCTTTGATCCAAGTGATCCAGCATTATTCAACTTCGACATCTCAAGCCTTAACTTCGGTAATCAATACGGAGCGGCTGAGTTTGGTATGCTTCATCACATGGCTACCAGCGCCTATGACGCAAATGGCAACCCAGGAATGATGAACAACATGGGACAAATGCAAGATTCATTCAATCCGCAATATGCTGACAATCAAACTCTCCTGTTTGGCCAAGATGCTCTCATTAATGACTGGCATCGCAACCAAGCTCGGTCAAATAGCTCAACCACTACCATTCTTGCTACTCCGGGTGGTACCCCTGTGGTTACTAGTTTGGATCGTCAGGATAGCATGAACGGCATGCCACATGGTTACGCCATCGGTGCTGGTCCTGGTAGCCTTGCCAGCGCGAGTCCAGCATCACAGACAGATCATCCGGGCATGTCCGATTCCCCTGCTCCGGCTCTGTTCCTGAATACCAACCAGCATTCGCAATCATCACCAACCTTTACTAAGCCACTTCTTCCACACCAACAGCAGCAGCAGCAGCAGCAGTCGTCACAACAGCAGCCGCCACCGCAGCAACAGCAGCCACAGCCGCAGCAACAACCTGTGCAACCACATGTAACTACAACGGACGCCGCGAATCAATTGACATACTCACATGTACTAAACGGTTCGCGTAAGCGACCTCACGATGCTGACTACATCTACGAGTCAACGACGCAGGCGTACTCATACACAACTGGTTTTCACCGACTACTCCACTACATTGTGCACAGATTTGGGTCAGCAAAGCGAGTACGCATTGCCAAGGCACTCGCGGCCATCCGGCCTTCGCTTATCACCTTCTCACAACGGTTGACCGGACGAGATCTCGTCTTCATGGAGGTATCGGTACAGCGAAAGCTGTTTGAATACGTCGAGTTCATCAACGCGTATGGGACACCGACGCTGATCACACGGCGCGACGGCGTCGTCATCGCCGCCAGCAAGGAGTTCATGATCTTGACTGGCTGGCGGCGCGAGGTGCTACTCGGCAAAGAACCAAACCTCAACGTCAACCTCGGAGGCGGGAGCGGCGCGACGACAGCACCAGGATCGGGTACCGTCAGCGCCGTGCGCACGCGCGAAGGCAGTCCCAAGGCCGCCGGTGGTAACGCCGCCGCCGACGACTCCCTCAAGGACAGCAAAGACGGTCTGCTAACCAAGAGCCCGCACGAGAACCAACCCGTGCTTATCGCTGAGCTCATGGACCAGGACAGCGTCGTCGAGTTCTATGAGGACTACGCCAAGCTAGCTTTCAACGATCCCGCCGGCCACGCTTGCCGTCGCGGAAAGCTGCTCAAGTACCGCTCCAAGGAGGACGTGCTCAACGCCGCGCAGCAGCAACAACAACAACAACAACAGCAGCAGCAGCAGCAGCGCGCCAGCGGTGAACACGAAGACCATCCGCACAAGGAGCGTGAGGCCAGAGACCGGGAACGGAAAGATGGCGGCATCGCAGGCGAAGCTGGCATAAACCGTCTCGGTGAGAAGGAAGGCATGGTTGATTGCATGTACATCTGGAATGTTCGGCGCGACATCTTCGAGGTGCCCATGCTCATCGTCATGAATGTAAGTTTATTAAAAAAAAAAAAAAAGAACCAAAGCCAAAGAAACTCACCGCTAACACTTTGTTCGTTACAGTTCCTTCCTCTTATCTAATGCGTTTAGCGCAATCACTACCTGTTGGTCCGTCTTTTGACGCCATTTGGTTTTGTATTTGTTTCCGCGGTGTTCTAAAAGGAGGTTGGTCGCATCATACCAACGGAAAGGTACATTAGCGATGTTGTTTATTTGACCGCATTTGCGAAAGGGGCGTGTATGGGCTCATCTGTCTGTCTTTTCCTATTCACACTTATTGCGCTTGTTCGAACTCCTGGCTGGGCCGGATTTGCCCTTTGTGAGCTGTTAATTGAGCTCCGTATCTCTCCTGTAGAAGTAGTTTCATGAAGTCGGATATGATCTGTAGTCACTAGTTGCTAGTTGTATACTTTACTCAAATGCATTCTGCTTAATATTGTCTTGTCACTGCTGTATTTTATGACCACAGTACCTTGAATCAATGTCACGGTAGACCTCTCACCGCCTCCGCTATGGGACCTAAAAGGATGGGTAGTATCTGCAGACTCGCCTGCAGATACCCGGAGGTCTAACTATATAACAGCTCGGAGCTCTTCTGACAATCAAGCCTTGTTTATAGTTGCTAGCAGATACGCCTTTTGCGTAAAATAGTCTGAATTCAAACGTATTCTACAAGCTGATCACTTGAAGCTACACTAACCATACACGTCATCGACAAAGTCCTACCCAAAGCTCCATTCGCTCACTGTGACTCGGAGCATCTCAGATCTTAGCTTTAGCATCATTGCGTTTAGCCTCCTCAATCAATCCTTGAACTGTCCATGCTTCGTACTTCTTGCCCGGAGGAATATTTGTGTTCTCAAATGGCGCAGCATGCAGAATATGGTGCACGCACGGCAGCCAGTTGTCGTATGCGTACTGCTCTGCGTCATGCTTGTACACCCAGCTGGCTCTACAAACAGTGTTAGCTCTACCATTCGACAAATTGCTTTGCTCGCTCTTACCCAACGGCCAGTGCAGCGGGATTTGAGGCAAATGACTTCCAGTTTGGGTGATGGTACAGTTCTCGTGTCTCGAAGCCCATTCTCTGCGCAAACGAAACTCGCTCAAATCTATTATTGATGTGAGACAACAAATCAAGCCAGAGACAGGAACAAAGTAATCTTACCTTAGCTTGTTATGTACTTGAACGGCTAGTGGCACCTTATCTGGTCTTCCAGCAAGCTGCAGGCAAGCTGCAATACTGTATCCGTCTTCCATGGCCATTGCAGCACCACTACCAGAAGTTGGGATGAACGGATGTGCAGCATCACCGAGTTGTAGAATGCGATGCTTTGGCGAAGACCAACGCGGCTGTGGACTGCGCCAAACCAGATTCCAATTGACGCAAGCGTTGTCTGGCGTAGCTTTTATGAGCGCCGGGATATACGGTGCCCAGCCTTCCTTCTCAGGTACGAACTTGAGTGCATTTGACGCTGGACAATTAGCTGACCATGATTCACTTGCCGACCCTTCTGTTTCCTTGTGCGTCATCATCCAGCAGATGCGGTTCTCCTTCGTGCTCTTTGCCGTGACTATGTGTAGGCCGTCAGCGAGGAAGATACGAACACCCTCTTCCGGATCACCCCAGAAACTCTTGACGGTCGGGTCTTCCAAGGCTTTGTCGAGTGGGAAACTGACGCGATAGATGGCGTAGCCACTGTTCGTGGGCTTTTCAGGATTCTCTACGATTAGTTCCGCTGACTTGGACCCAATTCCATCCGCAGCAATGACCAGATCAACCATGATTGCATCAGCGTCACCGAAGATGACGCACCCAGAATCTTCCGTCTCAAAGTATACCTTTGCTTGCTTGTCGAACATGAATTCGATGCCGAGCTCTTCAGCGTAGTTGTACAACTCCAAGTGCAGCTTTGATCGCCATAGAGGCATGCCTGAGAGTCCTTCCGGGCTCTTTTTGTCACCTAGCGAGACAATCTTGGTACCGTCATACTTGTAGTAGTTGAGAATTGGTGGCATTGCACCATCGTAAAGACGATCCAGGAAGCCTGGCCATTGAAGCATTGATTTCTGTCCGCTTCTGCCGATGCCGAGAAGATCGCCTGCACGAATAGAATAAACAGGTGCTCGTTGAAAATTTATATTAGCTGAAGCATACCGAAAGATTCAAACCATCCTTTCCGCTCGAAGACACGGACACTATGACCTTTGCGATGACACTCGATTGCAGCGGTCAATCCGCCGATGCCACCACCAATGATGCCAACTTTGATGCCAGTTGGAGGATCAATTTTCATGTCTTTGGCCGCCATGGTTAATTTTCTTGGTGAGCAGTTTAACAATACAAGAGATATAACGATTGAGGGTTACATAGAAACAAAGGAGAGTTGAATAGGCACCAAACACAAGTTCAGAAGGACGAAAAGAAATTGATTGTAAGAAAATGCACAAGAACAAGTACAGCAGTACGTTTTAATCTCTCGTGACTTCAAACATTTGAGCTCCGTGGGTCGAGTAATTGTTGCAACACGGTGGTCCGAGGCGTTGCCCTCGGTAAGACATGGATGGTGTATGGTGGCCCTACAATGAAGTAGATTCACGTGGCAATCGTTCGAGAGCCAATGAACATAGGAATGCGCCGTTCAGAAAAGACTAAGCGTAATACCTTCTGAGAGGATGCTAATGGAAGTTCTGGCGCCGATGAAATGGGTTATACTATGGAGTATATGCTACAAAAGAGTCACCTCGAGGAAAGCCCTTTTGGGACTAGCTGTGGTCAACCACATCAAGTGGATAAGTCAAGAGGCGACTTTTGCACAGGAATATCTCTGAAGCCACTTCATTTTGTGTCCAATGGAGGAACCGGAACCGTGGGGGAAGTAAAAGGTCCAGGATTCGCTGAGGTTGAGAGTTTAATGTGGATGTCTAAATTCGAAAGTTGAACAGATTGAAACCCGAGGCGAAACCCGGCCAAAAATAAAACAACTCGTACCAAATTAACGACACAGAAGAGATAAGTCATTCAATCCTTCTGTCGGGATCAGGTATCAATGGTGAGGCACTGAGGTTGCAGGTTGGTGATGACGGCATTATGCTCGATGCAACTGCCGACATCCAAGTACAGGAAGTAAACTGCCGGTCCAACCACATCGAAGAGCTGAAAACTTAGCATATCCACGATTATTCTCCATGAGACGTGCGGAGAAATGTGGGGCTTCTAGTGGTCCAATTGACAGTTTAAGTAGAAATCTCAATATGACCGATCTCGTAGTCGGGACGAACGGCACAATTGCCGAACCATTCTTATTTATCATGAATCCCGATTCTCTTCAGCAACGATAGAATCTAGAGCAACTTCGACAGTATGATACTTGACAAAATCGTCAGCCAAACCAACAAGGTATTGCAATGGTTAGACTTCAGGCATGTGACTTTTGCAGTCACGGGAATAGCGCTGGCATTGCTCATAGCAGACTATGCTCGGATGTTACGACTGCGATCTAGAATGGTTTGATATGAACTTTGTTTTCAATATTGACACTCTGCTGACGTTGTCCAGCCACCAGGACCATTTCCTTTACCAATTATTGGCAATACACATCTGTTGCCAGAATCCAAGCCATGGATCTACTTCGAGGAGATTGCGCAGCAGTATGATACTCCATTGATTACTTTTTGGATTGGTCGAAATCCAACCATATGGATCTGCGATGCCTGGACAGCCTCCGAAATTCTGGATAAACGTGCCGGTGTCTATGCAGACCGCCCAAGGATGATCGTGTTTGGCGAACTTTCAACTAAACAGAACAATCTAGTCACAATGTATTACGGTGATAGGTGGAGAGTACATCGCAAAATCACTCACATTGGTGTTGGACTTCAGCAGGTTAGTGAGTTGCAATAGATTGTCGTCTCTTCGCTAAGGTATTCTCAGGTTCGGAGTTATCGAGGCTATCAGGACAACGAGAGCAAGATAGTCGCGTACGATCTTCTTACAGACCCTGAGAATTATGTTCTTCAATTCGAACGCTATGCAACGAGTGTGGTGTCGATCATTGGGTTTGGTCGCAGGATTACGTCGATTGATGATCCTTTAATTCGTGAGGTGATTATGATCATGCATATAGCAGCTGAGCTCAATGTTCCTGGCAAGAGCTTTCCAATGTTGATGGAAACATTTCCGTTCTTGTCGAAGTTTCCTCGGGTGATCGCTCCTTGGAAAAAGGCAGTCGATGGGTATGTGAATGGACGTGGATTCTACTACGCGCTCGCGGATGAAGCAAACCGAATATCGACGTTCGACGACATCTTTGCGAAGAAGCTATTCGCAGAAGCTCCCAAGTACAACCTCAGATACGAAGAAATTGCAAATATCTCCGGTAACCTTTTTGGCGCTGGTTCCGACACATCATCTAGTACTCTGATCACCTTTGTTCTCGCTTGTTGTGCTTTCCCGGAAGTCTTGCCTGCGGCCTGGGAAGAGCTGGATCGAGTAGTAGGTCAGCATCGTAGTCCACATATTGATGACGAGCCGAATCTCCCATACATTAATGCCTTTGTCAAAGAAGTCTTCCGTTGGAGATCGGTGGCCATCATAGGAGGTCAGCCACACGCACCAACTCAAGACGACAACTACAAGGGGTATCTCATCCCGAAAGGTACTTGGGTTCAAGGAAATGTCTGGGCTATTCATCATCATGAGAGAGAATTCCCTGATCCGGATCGGTTTAACCCTCGACGATTCTTTAAAGACAGCACAGATCATCGTCCATTCCCTAACGAAAAAGGATACATGACTTTTGGCTGGGGACGACGGGTGTGTTCAGGCCAAGGACTCGCCGAGCAAGGTACTTGGATTACTGTAGCCAGGTTGTTGTGGGCATTTCGGATTGAAAAGGCTCTTGATGCCGAAGGTAAAGAAATTCCGGTAGATATATTCAACTACACGTGAGTCTCTCAAGTCATACTAAATTCCACTACTTACATTTCAATAGGAATGGGCTGAACATGAGGCCTAGACCCTTCCCGTGTCGGTTTATACCGCGCAATGCTGAGATCAGGGCCACCATAGAGCGCGAAGGAAAGCAAGCGATCGACGACCTTAGTATATATGAACGCGATACGGCGTACCGAATGAGCCAATTTCAGAAGAAGAAGTAAATCCGTTGACGTGGTTTGCGTATGGCGTAAAGTGCGGCTCGCTTAGTAGATTAGTAGGTAGATTGTCCTGTTTACACTAGATGCAGTTTGCAATGGATAATTTCCTGTAAATTTAGGGAAGTGCAATGATATTTCGTTCTTATCGAACATTGGAAGTCGTCAAAGTGCCAGTCGAATGGCTCCGTAGTCGCGTGAATGTCATTATGAAAATGGTACGGCCAAGAAGCGCTTACGAAGTAATTTCAGCACGTCAAGAAATCATCGCAGACGAAATCTTAACAGCTCAACACATTCATATGGTAGTTGGATGTGACGAGTGGCTCAATCAGCTTGGATGAATCTCGATGGTGAGAGAAGGAGAGGGAAAGCAGCGAACGACACCGCCACGGAATGCTGCGCCACTATGCGGGTTATCGATACGGAAGTCTAGAACGTCTAGGGCAATGATCGGCGTTCTGCGATGGCTTGCATTGTGAAGCGAAAAGTGATGCTGTGCGAAGAAATTCATTCAGAACCAACTGGAATAGAGATGTTAGCTTGAGCCATGGGACTAGCCCATGCACCGTTCACCACACTCGAGATCGGATATCAGTCAGATAGCGAAAACGATATACTAGAAGTCAGTGCCGAGTGTGCAGGTCAAGTACCACCGCTCTTCAGTAACTTTGCGTTTTCTCTCGCACGGGGAATGGAATGGAATGGCTCAACTTCCCGTAGAATACTATTGATCTACTGCAACACTGCAAGGGACAGCCGAAGAAGACAGCGAGAAATTCTCTGCAGTGACGTGGGATCCGGCAAAAGCCCATTGCTCAGCCACAGCCACACAGCCACATGTGCAGCCACACAAGCAGCGAGATCCAACCAGATGCAAGCCATCCAAACACATCCAACCGCAGCCGGCCAAGTGACGATGGACGTGGTGCATGAGTGTACCACAGCGTGCGTAAGCGTGGGTGAAACTAGCCCTCGCACCAGCTAAAAGGCCCTGTCATTGCCTCTCGTCGCTTCGAGAAGGAAACAATTTCTTTCCACCATGCTTCACACCTAACATCGCTCCTCTTTCCTTGCTCTTCCCTTTGCATAAAGAGATCAATAGGTGCCTATTCATAATCCCATACCCTTTTGAAACCTATAACCGCCAGACTTTTGGTGTTTTGCAGCTCAAGAGACTCGCACCGCCACAGATACCTACCAGCCAAGCACTGGTTACGACTTCCGCCTGCAAATCCCATATATCCCTCATACCGCTCCTCACCGCTCCTCTTTGCTTGTTCTCAGCAAGCACTTCCAACCTACAAACATGGTTATGGGTCAGTTAGGTCAGACCGTCACCGTCATCAACAAATCTGGCGTGGTGGTCAAGAACAGCAAACAACTCATCAATGTCTTCAAAGAAGCAAGAGACGCCTATATGGACAAGAAGGCCGAATTGCGTGCCACCAGAGACAGAGAATACGATGAAAAGCGTGCACGCAAAGCACTAAACCGCCTAAATCTCGAAGATCACGAGCGAGCATCACGAGCTTCGTCAAGAGCCTCCAAAACTCCAAGTAGACGACACTCTCAAGCACAGCGCAAGAGGCAGCTCAAGCCCGAAGATGATGCATACTACGACCGACCCGCTCCACGACGCTCCTCAGCCGAACGTCCACGCATGGATAGAGGCTACACCGATTCCGTGGCTCTCAACGTCTCTCCGCCACAACAAAAGCAGCACAGCGTGCACCGCAAGCCGGTTGCGCACCATGACGACAACAACGACGAGAAAGACGACGCTCCAACACGCATAAAGGACGACGCAAGCTTCCAAGCACGCGAGCTGCGGCGACGACACACGGAGCCAGACCCAACAGTGACCGTTTTCTCACGCAATTCGTCACCAGACATGGACCTGGCATACGGAGAAATGCCGCCGATGCTACCAGCGCGGCGGCCGCTGGACGACGAGGAGCAGCTGCGGACGAAGATGGGGGTGCTGACGCGGATGCTGGAGGAGGCGCACTGCCTGCAGCACAGCGTGACGTCGACGATCGAGCACCTGCAGCGCAACCCGGACGCGCTGGCGGCCGTGGCGCTGACACTGGCGGAGATCTCCAACATCGCGGCGCGGATGGCGCCAGGCGCGCTGAGCGCCTTGGCAAGAGCCTTCCCGGCTGCCATGGGCCTGCTGCTGAGCCCGCAGTTTCTCATCGCGACGGGCCTGGGCGTCGGCGTGGTGGTGGTCGCGCTCGGCGGCTTCAAGGTCATCAAGCGCATCCAGGACCGCAAGGCGCTGGAGCGCGACGACGGCAAGCTGCTGGAGGTAGCGCCGGAGCTGGATCGCATCGAGATGTGGCGGCGCGGCATTGCCGACGCCGAGTCACAGAGCGTAGGCACCACCGTCGACGGCGAATTCATCACGCCTGCTGCCAGTCGCATGTTGATTCAAGATGGCCGTATGATGCCTGAGGAACTGCGGAGACCTGAAGACATACGGAGGCCCGAGAGATCGGAGAGATCGGAGAGAAAGGAGAAAGAGAGCAGGAGAGGGGACGAGAAAAGACACAGGTCATCGAGGCGCGGGAGTCGTATGGGAGAAGGATCGGCCGCTGTCTCTGATGCCAAAAAGAGCAACAAGAGGAAGACTGCAAAGATGGTGGCAAAGGGTGTTAAGATGCTGTTCAACGGTCATGCCAGTTCGTCGTAATAGCTCTGGTTGGTTGATGACAAGTTGAACGATTTTCTTTGAAGATAATTTCGAGCATTTCTGGTCATATCAGGCGATCTTGGCTTGGAAGAAAGGACCGCGAGAACCTACTAGTCTTTCAATTATTCTGGAACATAATTCAAAAGTCAACCGAATAGATTTACGACTCATGATATGAGCAACCCTACTCAGCGGTTAGATACCACAACAATGTGCAGATTTGACTGTCGAATGGCAACTTTCGAAGATTATTTACCTATATTTCAATCGTGATCGTAGTTCCAATACAACTAGCATACGCACAGTCACAATGTCACAGCGCGAAGCAAGATAAAGGGATGCAATTTAAGCGGAAGCGATGTTTGCTTCCAATGCAATTCTCAACTCTATCGAACAAGTAGATCATCAAAACTCATCCGAATCATATTCCTCGTCGGCCAACAAAGCAGGATACCTCCTATTCCGCAAGTCCTGCTCTAGACCACCCTCGGACTCCGGGTCTACATAGCCTACACAGACGTCAGTATAATCGTTCCAAAGAGCTATCATGGCAATCTCACCTTGCCCGCCAGCAATACTAAGAGCGACCGGTAAGAAGACCAAAGCATGCGCCGCCGCAAAGATGATGAGGGCGAGCCAAACGCGGAAGTAGTAAATCTCAAAGATCTTGCTGCGGGTGAAGGCGAGAACGGCAACGCCGAGCAGCTTGGTGATGGTGATGCCGCTGACGACGGAGGAGCCAACATTGACAAGGGCGGACCAGGCGCGGGCGTCGGCGCCGCGGAAGCGATGGCGAGGAGCGCGCTCCATTACCGTCACCGATGGGAATTGGAAGGCGCGGGCGATGTGTGCGCAGAATTCCAGCGAGATGCCCACGCTGATGATGAGATTGACCAGTGAGACTGCGTTGAGAGAGACGCGCGATACCGCCATCGCCCCGATAATGTCGATCAGCGTCATGCCTACTGTTATTGTGACCACGATGCCGGTTCGTAGTGAACCGAGGAGGATGGTAGTTAAGAGAAGGATCATGGCGAGAGCGGAGCCGAGTAGCGCAGCTGAAAGTCGTACGATGGATACGTACTGGTCGAAGAAGATGTAAAACTTGGAGTATGGGAAGACACTGAAGCCTTCAGATTGATAAGAAGAGATTTCGGATGCGATGCGGCGTGCCGAACGATAGGCATTTATGAAATCGGACTGAGATCGTAAAGGAGTGTGCGAAGTTCGGAAGTGAGAGGCGAGAATAGTGGTCCGGTTAGAATCCACAACGACGGCATCACTGTATGCTGAAGCCGCGACAGGACATTCTGCCGTTGAACGTGACTCAAGCCATTTTGACAAGTAGTAAGTGTACTCTGTGCCTTCAGGCATTCCCTTTAATGCGTTGTTCCACGGTGGATTCCGATCGATAAGACATGGCTGTTGTTTCTCGACGCAACATTCTTCGTACAGTGGGTTTAGCCACTGGAAGAATGAATCAACCCAGCTAGCAGCAGGGTCAGCAATATAAGAAACTTCGGCTCGTTTTCGCTCCTGTTCTAGAATATTGCTCAACGAATATTCATGACACGTTGAGAATTGGCCACAAAGTTCTAGTTGATGTACCCGCTGAGTGACATTGAGCTCTTTCACAACGAAATAGACTGGTGGTCCAACACCGAAGTAGTCATCTAGATCGTTGAAGTACTGAATAAGGTAGGAGTCACTTGGAATGGCGATTCTTTGGTCTAGGCCGAGCTGAACTTCAGGTAACAGACCAAGACCGGCGCAGAACAATCCCAAGAAGACTGTGACAATGGCAACTTTGGCTTTCTTGCCAAGAAGTGCCGGAGCGTATACCTTTCTGATGAAGCGTTGCAGCGTACTCTCATCCTCAGCAATGTAGCCAAAGCTTCCACTCAATGTAGCTGCGTCTTGAGAAGTAATACGTACGCATGGGAAGCAGTCTGCTCTCCCAGCCTCGACGCGGTGTTGGTTCAGAGCAAGAACAGAAACAAACATCGTGACTTGTAGCACCGCATTGATGAAGACTGCACCTGCTGCGTATGCCGCAAAGTTTCTTACAGCCGGCATACCCACAGCAGCTCCAAGTGCAAAAGCTACCGTCTCAGTAGTAGCAGAGAGTAGAATACTCGGACCCATACGGCCCAGAGCTTTGGACATGCGGTACTCGATCGAGAGGTCGGGATTGCTGGCGTTGACTCGTTCAAACTCGTGTACGATGAGGAAGATGTTGTCAACACCGACAGCAAGGACAAGGAACGGAATGACCTCGGCGATGATGAGAGTGACCTTGATACTGGCGGCAGAGAAGAGGCCAACCGATGCGGAAACAGACATTAGAACGATGACAATACCGACAATTCCAAGCATGAACTTAGACTGAACCAGCGCGCTTGCGGGATTGCGCAGCAGCGTCTTTGCTGTCAACGCCGTCGAACCGAGAGCGAGCGACGCGTATATGAACATGATGATATAGCTGATGACGACAATCTTTGCGTCCGTGTTGGTGGATTTATTTAGCTCTTGCTCCAGACTGATCTCGGTATTGAAGGATAGTCGAAGACCACGATCAGTAGCTTCACGCTGTACGTCGAGGAGTGTACGCTTCAACTCATCTTCCCATATCATTGCTCGCTCAACCTTTTCTGTACCTTCGGCGTGATTCTGAACAACCCAGGTCACGACAAGAGCATTCGCTTCCAGTATTGATTCGTTATATCCTCCGAAGAGCATCTTTGGATCAAGAGGCTGACCGGATGGGGCGAGGCAGTCCGAGGGATTGCTCGCGCATGCCTTTAATTGCGATTGCCAATTGTCTGGATCAACGTTGCGAATATCGCCTCCAAAATATCCCGTGACAGATTGAACGACGCAAGCATCACCAGCCGGCTTATAGCAAACATCATCCAATGTAATACCGTCTGCAACTCGAAGCCGTTCCACACGACCTTCAACGTCAAACCACCATCGGAGAGTATCATAGCTGAGAACAGGTCCTGGACCAGTCTCAGCAATATCGTTGATGAGGAAGACTTGTTCTGCGCGGAAAAAGGGTCCAAAATTATCGTCAAAGAACTGTTTCTCTTGTGCAGCATCTGAATCTGGTGCAACCCAAAGCCTAACCGGATCAGTCTCGACCATGAAACCAATCCATCCGAGACTCAACAGCACGACCAGAATCACACTGGTACCAATGGTGATGGCAGGAAAGCTCGCACAAACGTGGCCCAACTTGCCGAATGCCCGGTCGGATAATTCGTTAAGGTAGTAGTGCTTCTGCGGTCTATCGAGCATACCGGCATTTTGGGCGACATCAGCCTCATCCTCTTCGTCATCACTCGGCGCAGAGTCTTGCAATAGGCGAAGCCGCTCGTTTTTCGATTGTGTGTGCTTTTGGTAGGCAATGTGTCCGGACACAGCGAGTATGAGCAGTAGCAGAAAGACAGAGTAGACGATGATGACGGCGAAGCTTAGACAAGGTAGCAGACCAACGTGACAGTACTTGGCATCTTCAACCGCAGGTAGCTCTATACACGATCCTGGACAGTCAACGCACGTACAGTGATACCTCTCGTCGGTGTCGTTGCACGGATGTGCTACGTCATTCATTGGTTTCATTCCTGGGAAAGTCTTTTCGTCAGGTTCAGGGAAATTCATCTGAAATGGACTTCCGAGAAACTTCTTCTCTCCAAGAAAATCCAAGAATTTTGAGTAGTTCTTGGCTCCGCCGCCGATAAAATCCATGGCTCTTCCATTTGTAGCACCGAATTTGACCTCTTTACAGCTGTCATAGAATGTGTTGGCATACTTGTTGGATACAAGGTGATCCAGTTCGGTGACAAGCTGCTTCCCACTCTTCTCCTTTGTCTGAGTGACATTGACAAAAAGGGATTGATCCGGAGAACAGGTGAATTGACAGAAGAGATTGACGAAATTCGATTTGCAGGCTGGACATGAGGATATGATAGGGTCGGCGCGCTTGAGATTAGATTTAAGAGTATCGAGCTATTCCAATCGTGAGCTCTAAGAGAATTAGAATAAAGCGAAGCAATTTACCTGTTCTTCTAAACAGCATACTGGAGTATCACTCCATTCCTCACCACATATAGCTACCAGCTTTGTGCGTACATCGTCGGCAGGCACTTCTGCCTTGTCGTTGTCTGGGCAAGGTAGCTGTGGACCGAAGAAATTCTCGCTGCCGCAGTTTCCTCTGATGGCGCATCGCCCGGCTTCATGTATTTGTGTTAAACCATCATCTGCCGCTCGGACCAATATACTAGATGTTGCGAGGAAGAGAAGTAGAAGAAGGCGCCGGTTGGCGCTCCAGAGTGTCATGCCAGGAGTTATGTGTAATGGAGGTAGGGCCGATGCCCGTTCGAAGGAAAGGAACCGCAGCTATACTCAGACACTATAGAAAAAGTGTCTTGGATGAGTAGATCTAAGAGTAAGAGGATGAAAGACGGACGGCACGGCCTGACGGCCTTTCCGAGGTATGATTCACTATGACAACAGTCGCCGTAACACTGAGGATGTAGGTTGTACGCGCCTTGGACTCTCGGAAATGATTCCAGCAGAGCAAGGACACAATCGAGATTCAAAGCTGAGATGAATCGCGGAGGCTTGGAAGAGAGGTAGTGATGCTTGGTTGTTGTCTTGTGACTGTTTGACTTTTTGGTGTTTGCATGCCTGTTATTTGAAGCTGGCGATCCATGTACGTCACCCTCCGCTAAGGGTACAGACGTGCAGTTACCGACTATCCGAACAATACGGTAGTGCATTCCCATCGATCTTTACCATCCTGCAGACATATGTGGATCACTTCAACCAGTCGTCACACAGCTAGTTTAGTTGCACAACTTTCCGGCATTCAAACACTGATAACTACCTTAGCAATGAGAGTGTAACGAATTTCAGTATGCATAATTGAGTCCACTGCCATTTCGCTAAAGTACATCTCGCTATATGTGACAGTCGATACAACGAGAAAGTGAGAAAAGCATGTAGCTACACTACTTTGATGCTTTCGACTCCCTCCTCCGTCTAAGGTCGGCCTCGAGAAGACAGAAAGAAAAATCCGAGTCAATCGCTGATTTACCACCACCGCTTGAATGGCGCCAGGGAATGGACGATAAAAAGGATATACCCGCAATGAGCAAGCAAAAAAGCCAGATAAAAACAATATCGCAATCCTCGCTCCTCCATTTCCGCACCGAAAGAGGAAGCCATACTGCAAATATCCCTTGCTGCCGACAGAGTAGATAGTAAAAATCAAAAAGAGAGTTAGGTATTATGCCGCTGGACATGACTATCGATGTCGAATGTCAATGTCAATGTCAATATCAATGTGAGAGTGGAAGCTGAGGAGAAAAACTCCACAAACACCGCTTCTCCATTTTACTCTTTAGAGTCGCCGCCAACAGTGGTGGCGGGAGCGGTACCCGGGCTGCCAGCCGCATCCTTGCTGAAATTACCACGCGCTCCACGGCCACCTCGACCTCCACGATCGTCGCCACGGCCGCCGCGAGTGCTTCCACGGCCTCCGCGGAAGCCTCCTCGACCGCCTTCGCTATCGCTGGCTCCTCCGGATCGGTAGCCGCCGCGTTCGTGAGGTGCGCCGCGAGTCGACCAGGTCGAGCCGCCACGGCCACCGCGTGGGTTGTAGATGGCCAAGGATGGCTTGCCATCGGGTTGTCGGCCTTTGTATTCGACGGAGACGTGGTTGTACACTGTTTTCATTTCGTCTGTTGACCTGAAGTGGATGATATAGTAGGGTCCACTCTTTTCGATCTTATCGATCTTGGCTCGATCATCCTCCGGAATCATGTTGCGCGTCTCCTCTTCATCTTTGGTGTTTCGCACGAAGAAGGCTTGACTGTCTTGTTTCGGTTCAACCTTTGATGTCTCCGTCTTTGGTGTTGTGCCATTAGCCTTGGCATCGCCAGCGAGGGACTTCTCTGCCGCAGCTTGAGAGGTGGGCGCGGTCGTAGTTGTTGGTGGTTGAGGTGTTGCTGGAGATGGTTGATCTCGAGCCGATGGTTGAGGAGATCGAGCTGGCTGAGGACCAGGAGCACGATTTGCTTGCGCTTGTGCAGGTGGTGTTGCGGCGGAAGGCTGTCGAGCAGTTTGCTGTGACTGCGTTGGAGGTGGTCGGCTTTGCGGAGGCTGAGCCTGTTGGTTTGGAATCGTTTGAGGTACTGTTGCTGTCGATGGGGCAGCTGGAGCACCTTGTGCCTGTGGATTGACCTTACCACCGCGATGAGCAAAGTTGAAGCCTTGCGCACGCATCTCCGTGCCAATTCTTCCTCCATCAATATCAAGAACAAGCCAACCGTATGCGGCGTCAGCCAGGTTAAAGTTCCACATGTTCTTGAATGCGCTCTCATCGATCTGACCACTACCGGGAGCTCCAACCTGTCCGCCAAACGGATTACCACCGTTAGCGACAGTTGGCATCTTGCTTACTAAGTCGAGAGCAAAGTTGAGCAATCGTTGTTGATGTTCATTATCCGACACTGCGGGTTCCACCTCGTTCTTTACCGTCTGCCAAACGTCGTCGAAGGATGCTTTGGATGCAGCGAGCTTGCCACGATAATGGTCGAGGGTAGGATTCACGCTGAATTCGTTGTAGGAGCTGCCGTATCTGAAGTGCAGGCCTGCCGAAATGGAAAAATCGGCCTTGAGCGAAACGCACAGCTGGTTAAGCAAGCCTTCACGAGCGGGCGAAGCATGTGTTACGAAGATACGGGTTTCCGTAGGATCATAGACCCGGTTAGCCGTATCTACAAGTTCACCCATCTGCAAGAGAGTGGTCCACATTGTGCCTTGGCCGCCAGCAATTGTAGTTCGACCTTCGCCATTATCGAAGAGCTTGTGCATAACCACAGCACCGCCGAGGCCGAGCAATCGAAGCTTCACGCCACCGACGTCCAGTAGCTTTGAATGAGCTTCATCGATGATGTGCAAGTTTTCGACTTTGTATTCGCCCGAACGGAGCTTTTCCAGCACTTGAACGTCTTCACATGCGCCCCAGACAGTAAAGACCGGAACCTCGAGTTTATATGTACCGTTCAGGAATTGAGATAGTTCTGACAGAGGAAGCTGATCGCGAGGGAAGCGCTCTTTGATGGAGGGTTGTGGAGGAGATTGCGCGATAGCCTTCTTGACTTGATCACTAAGAAGCGGAGAGTACTGGGCAACATGGCGGAGAGTCCTACAGCAGAATTAGGAAACGGAGTATGAACGAAATGAGATTCACTCACTTTTCTGCTATGCGCTCCAACGAACGATCATCATAGAAGCCGAAATCGCCGGTGTGGATAATGTAATTGGCACGCGCCTCGCGAGCGAGATCGTTCAAGGAACGGAGATTGCCTGGTGAGAAGATTAGTTGGATTCTCAGCAGATTAGCATCGAAAGCACTTACCTCGAACATCAGCAATGCATAGAAGCCTCACTGGGCCTTGCTGGACAACACGAGCTTGAGAAGCTGCTAGAGTTGCAGCCGCGGAGGATGGACCGCTGGGAGCGCCGTTAGGCATGTAGCCGACCTGAGAGTATGGGACACGAGACTGATTCTGAGCTTGCTGCGCGCAGTTAGTGTTTAGCTCTCTAAGTATTATCTTCAACAACGAGGACAACATACTGTGGCCATTTGAGGGAGGACGGCAAAAAGATGAGAATTTGTGAAGTGGCGGGATAGAGTGGGCGCACAACAGAGGCGGTCTGCAGGGTATCGACAGGGATGAGTTGAATTAGAAAGAGCCTAGATAGAAGAGAGGATGAGAGTGAAAATAGAAGAGAAGACGATGATGGGAGACGTTGGTTGTGGAGGTGATAGTTATTGGGAGTCTCTTCACCAAGGTGAAATTGGGGATTTCGTTCTCAATTTTCCCCCGTGAGTTTCTGAGGCCGTTCAGGGCCGGACGTGACTAGCGTGTCTTGGCGCGTTGGGCTTCCAACCCTTTCGTAGAAACACCAGAAAAACACCAAACCGCAAATCCCATCATCATCACGCGATAACATGTCAGTTTGGTCGGTATCAAATGATCATTTATTAGAGAGCGCATCTACATTTCTCATTCGTTTCTGCTTCCAAATCTACACATGTTCCTACACGTTTCTTCGGAGAGAGTAATCATGAGGTGCCAAGTACAACTTTCATGCAGGAGTACGAATTCAACTCCTTGCCTCCCATCTCTTCATCCAGTAACGAGATGAGTTTTGGAGACTTGAAACGTCAATGACCCAATGATCACTGCCGGTACTGCCATCCACTTCTTGCCGTTCCTTTTCTTAATAATCAAAACTCTCATACACCACGGTACGACCATGTAACCACTCCAAGAGCCGATCACGAAGGGGCTGTCCAGAGCATAGATACCATTTCTCGGCTTCAATACTCCCAAAATCTTTGCCTTCAGGTCTTCTCAGTTCGATCTTGGCCCCTTGATCGTTGAACTCTTCGATCTTTTTAACTTGCTGAGCGGAGAGTTGCTCTCGTGGTTTGCCAGTAAAGTAAATAGTCGTGCTCTTGGCCAAGCCAGGATGTCTTGCAAAGGTATCTTCAACGAGACCCCAATCTTCCATTCGCAAGATCCAAAATAATCGCAGCTTGTTGAGGTCCAGAGACGGTAGCTGGCCTAGCAACGGCGTAATGCCGACGCCTCCCGCGATAAACGGCACGATACCACCTTCAGCCGGAGTTGATATCTCAAAGTCACCGCCAAAGCCCTTGAGTGGCACTTCGAGCTCACGCTTCGAGTTTTGTGACACTAAAAAACCTGTGACTGGTCCGTGACGACGCAGAGTGACCTCGAATTCCTTTTGGGGTTCGTCTTCGACACCGATAGGCGAACTGGACACAGTGAAAGTCCGTACGAAATCGTCATTCAAGCTCTGCGGATCTTCATCACGCATGTGGCTGTAACCCATGTCGAGCTCGTCAGAAAAGTCCATAGCCACCCACTGACCAGGTTTGTATGGAGCAGGCTTGTTCAACTCAAAGCGATAACGGTGTACACTTGGCGCTAGTTCTTCTTTGCTGATCAACTTTGCCTTATTCCTGTCGCTTTCGAACTGAGACACGACGTTGCCTTCACTTGGAAGGAGTCGAACATGTGGATTGTATGGCGATGGTTCATCGGGTAAACCTCTGAATGGAAGGCCTTCTTTGACGAAGATGGAGTCGGTGACTTTGATTTTCACAGCCAAGTTTGATCTTGGAAGGTATGCCGCCGCTTCTTTTCCGGATAATATCTCCGTCTTTCCTGTCAGGTAGAGAACGGAGCCTGTATCGAAGTCTGGAAAGACCAATCCCGCTAACGGTGTAACACTCAGATTACCGAGAGTCTGATATAAGCGATTGCCACTATACTCTGGGTAGATAATCTCAGCGCCGTCATTTGAGTTCGATATCACGCGGACGAAGCCTACCGGGCCTCCTCGGTGGTTAGTGTCCATGTCGTAGTCTTCTCTAGAACTCGTAACGAAGAACAAATCGGCCTTGTTGATCACTTTGATTGCTTCCACGGGTAATTTTGGCCCTCTTCCGATCAGGTTCGGCTTCGGTCTCGCAGGAACAATTTCTTTCTTGTTCAAGTATTTCGGACAGTTACCCAAGCTTTGTTCAATCTTCTGTACAAGTTGAATCTGACCATCGCCGTAATCTATATTGCCTTCTGAATCCTGATCTTCTTCATTTGGCTCATCATTCTTCATCAGTGCACCAGCAACCATCCTTCCGTACAACTTCACTCTTTTCCTTTGCATCAGATCGATCGCCAACCCACCGATCATTCTACCCTTGTTTTCCTCTTTCACGACGGTGCCATCATCCTTGCCATGCATCAAAGCCGCGACAACAGGATCAAACTTTCTATCAACAGTCGTCTTGATCCCGACGATTCCGTTGCCTAGCGAGCGAGCAAAGCCAGGTTCTCCACCCCAGACGGTAGTCCAAGGTCTCTTCTGGTCGTCCAACGTCCCAATGGCGATCAGTGGATCTACCGATAAATGGCGTACCGCAAGTGGCGTAAGGCCCATTGTCGTCGGGTTGTCGTTGTACACGGGAACTTGCATGCGCTGGTGCATGGCTTGTTCACCAGGATGCCAGTCCAGTTCTTCAGTGAAAATGGACACCATCGTAATGGATTGATATCTGCTATAAGAAATGAAGGTATCACTTGGAGGTTGTTATGCGGTTGAGTTCGGAAAGCGGTACCAAACCTAGGTCAAAGTATATAAACCATTAAAAATCTTCCATGTGAAAGCAGTTCTGCATATACGTCATAAGCACTGAGCCTGGCTATTGTCATTGATCGTATACACCTCCTAGGAAATGGGTTATTAAAGGATATCGCGCGAGTGGACTTGGCTCGGTGAGAGGTGGAAGATGCTCGGAGGGTCTTCAGTTCACGTAATCTTCCGGCTAAATTAAGGAATACGGCGAGACCTAACGTTAATTGATTAGGAATACCCAGGTCCATCTCGCGTGATGGAGTTACACTTTAAAACAAGGCAGAAATAATCGAACTGATCCATTCTGTGACCATTAGAGTCTCGAAGTCAAAAGAAGCTCCTCGCCGGACAGTCACGGGCCATACTTTATCGGAACATACCTTACCCAGGTACAAGATGACGGAGGAAGCCGTTTAGAGCATAACAGGTGCCAAACATATCTTTATTATTGCCATTCTAACTTCTGCACTCAAATTTGGTCGTAAATAATCTTAGACTACTAAAGTTAACAACCACGCGAAGTTTCAAAGCTCGTGACAGCGAGCGTCTTTCATGTAGATAATGAGATCAGCATACGCTGGTAACTCGCTCAATTAACTATTCACAATGTTGGCTTTCCTAGTCATACAGTGTTTAGCCGAATCGACAAGCCAGATTCGTCCGCGAAGCCCAGTTTTAAGAGAAGATGTGCGCCTCTCAGTCCTGACGAGTTCGTATTGAAGCGCCGTGATATTTCTGCAAGCCGTCGTGAAACTCGGAAGTAGTAATAATTCACCCTTTATCACCATTCAAGCGCAAGTACCATCGCGCTGTAGCCATCGCTTCCCACCTCTCGCTAATAGTCACGCCGTCACCCAAAAGCATATCTCGCACCGGCCTCAAGTTCCTCCAGAACCGCCATGTTTCTTGCCATGTTTCTTATGTCTCCTCTTCTTCTTGCGGCCGGCTCCACCACCCTTCGGTCCATCCGCAGCAGTAACGGCCGCTGCCGACGCAGGCGGCGCAGCCTCCGTGTACGCGGCATCCGCCTCCATGGCCTCGTGTTCGGCATCCTCGCTGCTGGAAGTAGTCTCGAGGACGAGTTTGCGCAGGCCGCCGGGCGCGTCGATGATCTGCTCGGTGATGGAGCCGGAGCGGGCGAGGGTGGTACGGCCGAGGCCACGGCGCCGCCGTCGCCCGAACTCGTCCTCGCTGTCATCCTCGTCACCGTCCGTTATCGCTGGGAGTTCGCCTACGTCTGATACCACGTCGGCTGCGTCTGCTGCGTCTGCGCTCTGGCTTACATGGCTCGGCTGCCGCTCTAGATCTACCACCATCTTTGCCGGTGTCTGTAGCTCTCCCTGCGATCGGTCTTGGTGCTCTTCCGTCGTGAAAGAGGTGCTTTGAGTCGCAGCGGTCGCTGGTGGTGAGCTAGGTTGGTTGGCTGGGCTGAGTGACTCGTTGTTATCCGGCGACTGCATGTGCTGCCGTAGTGGACTTGGGCTAGTTTGAGCCCTTCCTCGGTCGAATATGGGCCTTACGCCGTTCATATTGAGCTGAACATCTTTGTTCTTTGCTGTCGGCGACGTTGATAAAGTGCCGTACTGCACAGCGTGGACTGCATCACTTGCGCCATGGCCAGCCGACAGTAGTGCGGCACTCTCATCGTTTGTAGCTTCCGCTGGCTCTCGCGCCGACTGCGGACGTGATAGCGGTTTCTTGCTATCGACTTGGAGTTGGCGCGTTTCAGGAACGCTTGCCATTTGATCGACTCCTGGCTTGATCTTGACTGTACTGATACGCGTTTGTTTAGGCTGAGCAGCTCTATTCGATGGTCCAAGATGCCGGAGATGTTGTCGAATGTCAGGTGCGGAAGAGCGAATCGCGGCAGGTTCACTCTGACCACTGCTTCGCCTTCTCGTTACAATCGTCGTCGATGCGGTGGTAGAACTACGCCCAAGTTCAGTCATGGAAGGTTTGTATTCAGCTACTGGTGCTTCTTTGTCGTCTAATAATGGTTCGGTCAGCCGGTGCTTAGGTTTGACATCAAATATGTCGGCTTCGTCTTGTGTCTGGTCTCCGGGATCTTGCACCACGATCTCGCTTTGAGGCACGCGGAATCGTGGCGCTGGATGCATTCGACGGATAGCTTTGTGCACGTCAATAAAAACATCGGATTCGTCGATGATCTCCTCTCCAATAAGCTCTTCTATAACATCCTCCAGTGTGACAACACCGAGTGCTCCGTAGGGTTCTCCTGGGAAATCAGAGACCAGAACCATATGTGATTTGCCTTCTTGGAAGAAATTAACAATATCAAGGCAGCTCGTCTCAGGTCGTGTTTCCGGTAAAGTTGCGAGCTGAAAATCGCATACCCTTAAGCAATCTTCGGGATCGTATGTGATCAGCATCTTAACCAACAGCATCCCAAGGAAGTTACGATTGTTGTCAGGAGAGTGAATTGGAATACGCGAATATCCTTCAGCAAGTATGGTGTTCATCATGGATTCGTCCAGTACTGTCTCAACGGAAAGAGTGAAGACATCATCCATTGGAGTCATAATACTTCCAACAGTCTTGTCCTTCAAGTCTAGTACAGCGCTGATTATGGTAACCTCATCTTTGTTAAGTCGTTCGCCAGGTGTGGTTCCGAGAGTTCGGTGAAGCGTAACAAGAGTTTTCAATCCTGCCTTCTTGTACATTGTTCCATGATCTTCGCCTAGGAGCCAGTCGAGTAACTTCGCCGTCGGCCAGGCTACCGGTACCAGTAGCCACATGAGGACAAGGACAAATGGTGCCATCCAAGCACCAATCGGAAGACCGTAGCGTACGCAGATGGATTGAGGTGCAATTTCGCCGAAGATGACTGGTATCTGTTAGCAAGGTGAAGAAAGATGTAAGGTACAAACATACCAATCAAGACTGTACTTCCGAGCACAGCAGCCCAACCTCCACCGAGAGAGCGATCGAGTACGATGGGAAGTGTTTCATTGGTGATGACATTGCTGAGTAGCAATGTAACCAAGACCCAATGTTTTCCTCTTTTCAATAGATTCAATACTTTCTTCGCGTTGGCTCTTTCGCTTCCTTCACCGGATGTTGCGATGACTTGGAGGTAGATTTCGTCTTGTCCCATGAGACTAGAGATATTGTCAGCACCGAAAACATGCCAGAAAGGTTCAAGAAGATGTGAACGTACGCGATTGTCAAGCCCGAAAACGCGCCTCCGAGCAACACCAGAGCTGAGGCAACTCCCAAATATGCCCAGAAGCCTGGGTCATCAGCCGGAGGAACATCGTCGAGAATGTGAATTCGCGTGTCTTTGAGAGGACGTGCATATGCCAGCGGTATTCTGATGAAAGCTCCCATGAGTACAAGAAGAATCTTCAGCACTGACAGGGGAGCTGCCAGCGGCTTCATGGCCTCCGCATTGTGCATGATGCCTTCACATTTGCGATTGCGTGCGCGTAGGAGTCATACAGGTAACAGCTTCGTGGATGCTGGAAGTTGGATTGACTGAGTTCGAGGGAGAACAAAGCAAGGCAAAGGCAAAGCAAAGCAGTCTCGAGGGGATTGGATGGGATACAAGGAAGGAAAGAAACAGCAATTGCGGTTTGTTACCGGGAGAAGCAAAGTCTCTCAATTCGCATTAGGCAAAAGATGAACGAGTGACAGCCACCAAATCAACCACGAATGTTGCCATTCGTTCTTGGCGTAACAAATGGTGGGGTTCATTCACACAAACAAAAAGCTACATCCTAAGCCATCATGGAGTAACTCGAGAGAAAGCTTAAGTATTACGCTCAGCAGAATTCCTACACCATCGTTGCACCGTGAATATGTCTCACTTGAAAGTATCTACAAAGCCAGGTATACACCTCGCACATAGCGGGTCGCAAGATGAGGTATTGGAGTGAGGTATTCTTAACTTGCCGTCGAATCCGCGCCATGAAACCTAAGGTATTTGCTGCAGATATTACGTGACGAACCAAAGATGCAAGCTCGACAACTGTCATTACTCCCTGACGTGATTCCGCTCCACTCCGCTCAGTATCGTAGAACACAAGCTGTGCCTGCTGGACGCATACAGTACAGCGGAGGTCCGGAATCAGCTTGTGCTCTCCCATACGGAGCAGCTCATCGTTCAAGCTTTCCATTGTCAGCACTAAACAGACAAAGAATCCTACTTTCGTTCATTTTGGCAAAGCATGTCCAGATAGAAGGCCTGTGGTTGCTCGTTTTACAAGTTATCAACGGCGGGTCTGCACGAAATTCGGTATCATTTGCTCCTTGGTTTAACAAAGCACCTTTTCCTTCGCTCGTGTGGCTGTAGCGTCCCTCAACATAGGCGTACGGTACGAACTTGGAGTCACTGCCTGCGGTCGTAAGCCTTCCTTCCAAAGTAGGTAAGAAGCATGATTCGCATCAACAATATACATTTGTAAGGCGCCAGGCTCTGTCAGCATTCTAACACGGCTTGGTATACCGTAAGCAGTAATTACTATAGCTAGTAATATTCGCCATGGGCAGTGGTAACGATAAGGTACTTACCTTAGGTACGTACTTTAGGTACAGCGTCTCACCACACAACACGCAAACATTCCACCGAGGTTCATTGGTTTACGTCGCAATCATTCCCCACACAAAGGCTTCAAAAAGGCCTCCACCATGGCTGGAACTGGGCAAGCCAATCTAGGCATTCATCCTTCCCCGCTGGTCTTTGCGTAGCTCCGGCCTACCGGACTTCGATCTAAGCAATCGCGTTCCCTTGGCGAAACTGCGAAACGAGAAAAAAGTGCTGGATAGGGTAACATTCAGCCCGGAATTTGGACCCCATTTGCTCATGACAAGCGAAGCTCTCCGTTCGAATCATCCCTCCCGTTGCACCAGTTGGATGACAGTTACTCCGTACTGCTTGCCCTCTGAGAGTGTGATCCTGAAAGGCCCGTCATTCCTCGTACTCTCTCACAAGACTTGCATACGTACGTATAAATCCCGCTATCCCCAGGCCTCCACTCTTTATTCAAACCCATTCAAAATCCTCCCCTATTCTTTACTATCAAGCCGGCAAGATGCCTGCATTCATCCTACTTCTCGTAGTCCCTGTCACTGCTTTCATCCTCTACACCCTTGTCTCTTTCATCATCACTTCGCATCGACATGCTGCCGAGGCAAAGAGACTTGGTTGCAAGCCTCCTCCGACTTTCCCTACAAAAGACTTTCTTGGTATCACCAATATCCTCGAAATAATACGCGAAAATGACGCGGGTAGGCTACCGCAGCATTTGGTCGAGCGAATCGAAAGAGTAAACAAACAAGAAGGCAGGCATGTCTTCACTACGCAGTTACACGTCCTGCGGAACTGGCTCATCTTCACTTTGGACCCCAAGAATGTTCAAGCCATCCTTGCAACACAATTCGATGAATTCTCTCTCGGTCCCATCCGATTTGGCACATTCTCGCCCTTGTGAGTGCTTTTCGAGTAAAATTAACCATGCGAACCGCTAACAAATCTCTTAGGCTAGGCCATGGCATTTTCTCTGCTGACGGAAAACGATGGGAACGATCCCGATCTCTGCTCCGACCGCAGTTTGTCCGTGCTCAAGTCAGTGACTTGGATCTTGAGGAACGCCATCTTCAGAATCTATTGAAGGCCTTACCGGTCAAATCCGACGGCTGGACAGAGACTACCGATCTACAGCCTCTCAACTTTCGTTTGACAATTGATTCGGCATCCGAGTTTCTATTTGGTGAGAGCGTCAACACACAGTTATCTGCTTTGTCAGGCGAGGACAATGCCTTCAGAGCCAGTGCCCGTGACGCCGCCTTTGTTGCTGCTTTCGAGAGGAGCCAGGACCTTATCGCAAAGGCATTCCGCTTCAACGATTGGTACAAACTTGGTTTGACAAAAGAGTACTACGAAACCTGTAAAGTTTGCCATCAGTACATTGATCGCTTCGTACAAAAGGCACTCAGTCCCAAGGAAAAGGCTGGTTATTCCGATGAAAAGCCAAAGTATATCTTTCTCGAAGGCCTTTCGGAGGAAACCAATGATCCAGTCGAGATCCGTGACCAACTTCTGTCGATTCTCGTGGCAGGCCGCGACACCACGGCATCTTTGCTTAGTTTCCTCTTCCTAACGTTGGCCAACCATCAAAATAAGTTCGAAAAGTTACGTCAAACCATCATTAACGACTTTGGTACATACCAAAACCCCAAAAACCTCTCCTTCGCCAGCTTGAAAGCCTGTACGTACCTACAATGGTGCCTAAACGAGACACTGCGACTTTATCCCACAGTCCCCATGAATAGCCGTAGGAGTATCGTCGACACCACACTTCCTCGTGGTGGTGGTCCAGACGGCCTTTCACCTATTTTCGTTCCAAAGGGTACCGAGATCAACTACAGCGTTTATGTCATGCACAGAGACAAGGAACTATGGGGTCAAGATGCAGATGAATTTAAGCCAGACCGGTGGTTAGGAAGGAAGCCAGGGTTTGAGTTCCTACCCTTCAATGGCGGACCGAGGTTTGTTTTGAATTTTCTCTGTGCTGACTGAATACTGACATCTCAACAGAATCTGCTTGGGACAGCAGTTCGCGCTTACTGAGGCGGGATATGTCACTGTACGACTCCTGCAGCGATTCGATAAACTCGATGGATCCGCCATGAACGGGTTGAGGGACGACTGGTTTCTGACATTGACTGGAAGACCGTTGCATGGGGTTAAGTTGAGAATGCACGCAGCGAATGAAGCTTGAGTATCCTTTGTTTCTGTCAGCTCCAACTCAAACCATGCTTCAACATCAGCTTTAACGAATTCGACAATATTAGCTTGATATAACACGATCGACGAATTAGGATGTGCACCACTCATCTTGTACTATGTGCGAATGCCAAAGGTTACGACAGTCGTAGTTACATAGCCCACGCGGGTGTTCAAGAGAATACAATACTCTACTCGAAGTTAATAAAGCGTATTCCCAAGATCTATGCTCTAAGATAGCTTTTGAGGTTGCCGAATCATTGTCTATACGAATGACAATTAGCAAGGCCGTGATCTCATCGCTCACAAACCAACTCACCAAATGAACATCAGGAGCTCCTCCAAAATCGGTGAGATCACTCTTGAGCTCTCTTATGGCTTGGAAGCCATGCTTCAGATACAATCCCTTTCCCTGCGGGCTAGCTTCCAAATAAGACAGGAGACCTAGCTCATCGGCCTTATCAGTCCCCCACTTGACCAACATGCCTCCCGCTCCACGACGATGATGATCAGGAAGACAGACCAAACTCTCGAGAATGACATGAGGCTTTGTGCCGAGAACGGACCAGCGGCTGTCGAAGATAGAAGCCATGAACATCTCGCGGGCGGCGCGATTCTCCTCGGGAAATGGCGCCGGCAACGTGAAACCAGAGCGTACCTCGTCCTCCGGACGCTCATGCTCGTAGACGTGCCATTTTGCCACCGCGATGGGCGCGCTTTCAAGCTCTGTGTCGACCACTTTGAAGAAGAATGCTTCCGGGGCCTGTGAGAGCAGCTCGCGGCCTCGTGTCTGTGCTGTCAGGGTAAAGCTCTCTGGTGATGGCTCGCGATTCCACAAGCAGCCTATGGTGGTGTTCTTAAATGCTTGATAGTGTATTCGAACCCATGCTTCAAGGTCTTCTGGTTGCAGAGGCTGCATCTCCAGAGGCATCTTGTCGTGATGTGAAAGTTTGATTCTAGACTCGTAGTTGAAATAGAATGATTGTTGACCTTGTGAAAAATAGAAATAACTAATATACCCACGACCATTGAATGATGATGAAGTTTTAAAGTCATACAGAGATGAGTCAAGGACGTAAATGCATGGGCGAAGCTACCGGCGTATCACTTTCTGGAAACGGACATCGTTCCTGTACCTTTTCCGATCTGGACCGGTTGAGACACCAGAATATTTACTACGCAGTAAATTGCTCCAGCGTAATTCCTTTGAATATCGGAGGCATCCGTGTGAACGCAATCAATGTGTGACATGACGAGTGCTTCGAAATAACCGAATCTGCCCCTCCGTTGCCGTGTATGAAGTGAACGTTTCTTCCTGAAATCGGGCTCTAACGAGTTGTTCATTGTATCATTCAGATGAGGCTGAAACCTATGAGATCATTTTGAGTTCAGAGTTCAAGCTTCGCTATTCATAATGCCATGAGAGTACGTAGGCTTATATAGTAGGTCTCTTCCTTACGGACTTCACATGGTTGTATCTAATGTGTCAAAGATCAATGCAAGGGCTTTGCTTTGATAGCTTTAGGAATAAATATGTTCGTCCTACAAGCAATGAGATAGTTTTATTAAAAAAATGTCCATACCGTTCCTGAATGATTTCACAAGGTTGTTTGATTGCAACATAGATCATGTCCATAGGATCGTTCTGATATCTCTGAATAAATGCACCATTATCAATCCGAAGACTTCAAAGTATCCGGTGCTCCTTCAAAGCCATATTTACAAAGATACCGAACTTATGAAGAATCTCAGGCCTGATGACAGCACCTATCGCTTCTGATGCTCCGTCTTGGGAATCCCACAATGTTTGCTAATGTTTTAGATTACGAAGGTCTCCGCGAACGTGTTGGAGAATACTATCAGCATTAGGCTTAGATATTAGGACTCGATGTAGGCAGCTAGAGTACGGAAATATTATAGCGCTTCGCTAAGCTACGAGTGTGGAGCTGGGTGCTGTTCCTGCGTCTCTCTCAGTATCCATGGGCGACATCCAATGTCTTCCTATGATACACACCATTTTAAGAAACCACTCGAAGGACTTTTCCACCAACTCCACTGCTACATGCATACCGTATAAACAGCTTGGAGCAAGTATCCACATTTGAAAAGGCCTGAAGGGCGCCGAAACGGAGAAAGGTGGGTCATAGAAGACCAGTGGCCAGCGGATTCTTGGAAAAGGCAGTCAGTCTCCATGGGAATCAAGATCAGTCCGCAATCGAAGTACTTACCGCCTCATCGCACTTGAACTTTCTGCGTCGCGCAATACGCGTCACGAGAATGATAACACGATGGGCAACTTGGTGTCGTAATGTTAATGCCAGCCTGCCCGCAGGCGCACTATCGAAGTCAGTTTCGTTCTTAAAGTATGCCAACGACTCTTTGCCTACACAGGACCACAAAAAAACAAAGCGCTTCTTCCCCTTCACAGCTGTTAGCACTCCTAAGCAACGGGATCCCTGTCTTGGGTCCATGCCAGTTGTATAGCCGTCGGTCGCACTCCATGTCTCGACCTCGACTTCATTGGTCTCTTGTTCGGTTGAATTCGGGCTACTGTGCAGCGGCGGCCTCCTCCTGGTGAAGCATGGTGATGGTGATTTGGGCCGCTGTGGAGATGCCACGTTCCTTCAGGGGTCAATGGTTGCGGCATTGAAGGCATTGTCGGTGTAGAATTCGGAAATGGTTGCATCGTAGAGAAATTATGGAGCCTGGTGATCAGCACCAAGGTCTTTACTTTGCTTTCAACGGTGGTCTGTAAAAAAAAAATTTGGGTTTTGGGGCAGATCTTTGGGATCATTTTTAATGATGTAATAGTGAGCTGTTTATCGTACCCGACCAGCTCAGTTGCTAAAACTGCTTCCTGATAGGCCGCCTCGTACGCCACATAACAAAGTTGGGTAACTTGAAGCTTCAACGTGTGTCCATCGTTGAAAATCCACCTGGAAATCCAGCTGTCGTGGAGCTAGGTATGCATGCCGCACATACATGGCACGCTTCCTCCCGCAATCAATGAAATGCAACTCCGAGGTCGCCAGCATCCCATACACAAAATCTAGTCACACACCATTTCAACGGCGATGCGGCCTCTTCTTTCAAAAGAGGGGCACAAGGCTTCTTCTTGAGATCACGATAATCTAAGATAGAGCCTGACGAGCTAGCCACATCCTATGCCGGCGGCAGCTGATGCTGTACCGGAGCGTTATCTTTCTATGCCGCGATCTAGACCCGGCAACAGACCCAAATTTACACTTCCACAAGTGCTAATTTCCAGAGCAGGTATGACACGCCGTGTAGGAAGCCGTCACCGCAAGTTTGTACTGGGCCAATAGACCAACAACTCAAATGGCTGTGCACCGGAAGGTGAGTAAGAGAACACGACACCTACGCACCTGCTCGTCAGTGAAAGATTCCAGCTATTTTCATTGAAAAGCTGGTGCCTGTTGTGGCCCATCCTGCAGCAATTTATCCTTCGTACGGGTGCCACCTCTGCTTTTAAACTTCATTGACGCTACTACGTGGCTCCACAACTTCAGCACATTTGGGCTGCTGGCTGCCACGGCAAAAATAGGGCGTCATGTAGACTACATGCCGCACTTCTGCCGTACAACACACCACATGGAGATGACCTATATTGCTGTCAGCGCCTTGTGCAGCTGGAAGAACGCAATCTATGTGTTCATCATCGCCGCCATAGCTTGTCTAATTCGCAGCATCGCACTTCCGAGACCATTTGATATTCATATAACCCCCCAAAACAACCACATCGTTATCAGTACGAACTTGAAATCACCCGCTGCCCGATACTGATTCCCTCTTGGAGCTCACAGTTCAGCTTTTACCTTCCGCCAACGAGGCTACTCTGTGAAATTGACCAACCGACATTTAACAACATGTCTCCCCTTTCAAAGAATTGGAATCCAGCATTCCGCGAACGACGCAAAAGGACGAGGAAAAACTTTTCCTGGGCTCCATTTACAAGAAGTATGGGTTCGGATGGAGAACCATGGGACACTCTTTGGAAAAACAATGCACGTGGAGGCGGGTCAGTTCATTTCACCGAAATGCTGAAGAAATTTTGCCGGGGTGTTTCCGTCGATGTTCTTGAAAATCCTCAATCTCGTGGTCTTTCTGCAATGGATAGACCATCAGTACGGCTAGATGACAGGGAAATCTTCCATCATACCGAACAGCCGCCCGCCATAATACGACCACGAACGGTGGATATGTCAGCATACCAGCTATATGAACATCTAAAGCTCCCTGTACGCCTTAGTCGCGATTTTCATCCTTAAGAGCTTCAAGCTAACTACAGTATGTAGCGCTTCGTTCCCGCGAATGACCGGCCGATCGCCGATCGGAGGCTCATGTGAGGGCGACTCGTACCTCAAATATGATTTTGGTTTTGCTAATTTCCCTCCGTCACAGCTCTATCTCAGACATGAATCCTTGTCATGTTCTCGCACTCATTGAAACTGCGACTTTGGAAGAAGCACCAGCACTGAAAAGTGCGATTTCAAATCACTTGAGATTCCAAGCTGGCATCGGGGCGACAGTTTCGGTGAGTAACTACAGGGTGTCGGATTTTTTATTTACATGTTGACCCTCTTCACTAGACAAGAGGCTATTCTACGTTCCAGTTGGAAGCTCATCTACCCTTCTTATTGCTGAGGCCGAAACAGAAAGGGAAAGTTGACGAAGAAGCAGTGGCGAACAAGCCACCAAGATCCACCCAAGATCTTGCATGCCTGGGACTGAAGGAGTATGACATGGTTCAATCACATTATTCACTAGTCATATGTGGCAGCGATGACTTCACGTGGTTAGGGTACGGATTGGCAGATGGCACCCTCAGTGACGACGACAACGAGGATGAGGACGATGGTAATGATGGCCACCACGATTGCGAAGAAGGATGTGACGAGGATGATACATCGGACAGTAAAACCATAGACTTTAGAGAAGATCGAAATGCTTTGAGTGAAGTAGACAGTGCAATGATACAGTGCCCTCGGGAGTACTGGGCGAGAGTTTTGGAAATCCGCGCAAGCCAGAACTTGGAAGAAATATCCGATCTCGTTGCAATGTTGGAAGACAAAATGGTAAGTTGATGATACTTATACCAAGAGAAGTACCTAATTTCATGGCTAGCATCACTCCCGTCCCACACAGGTATCGATTCGTCGCAACACGATAGAGAATAGTCGCAAAGCCCTATCAGATCAATACAACGAGACAACAAAGGCTTTAGATATCCTTGGACAGATCAATGATGTACTCTCTGAAAACATCAAGTCATGGGAGACGTTTTCGAAAAGTGGTGACATCCAATACTTCCGCACGCCTGAGTCCTATCACAGCAGTGAATCCGAACAACATACCTATTTGTCTCTCTCTGCAATCGAAGCTAAGTTTGAGGGCTTGAATAAGTGCCTACGAAGAGTGAAAGCTTTACAGCACTCGTTCGAGCAATCTGCTAAAAGTGTAAGTTTCACACAGTAAATGGAATTTTTGAGCTAATCGTAGCACAGCTGGAACGTTTCTTAATGCTGGAAAGCAATCAAGCGGCTAAACAGTCTGTTCAATTTTCACAGCTTACCACTCATGTTAGTAAAACTCGCTCCTCCTGACAAAAGCTAACCGTCTCAGATCTTTCAACCGTTCACACTTACGACAGGCTATTACGGAATGCCAGGAACGACAACGACCCTCTCGAAATTTTGCATCACACTTCTTCTCTTGCAACTACTTACTTTCATCCTTTTCGTCATTGGCCCGTGGTTGTGGAACAGATCAACGACGAAATGGTCAGTCAATAATCCTACATCACCTAAGCTTCTCCAATATGGGGACTTAGCATCGCTGTTTGGGACGAGGAGACGGAAAATACTTTCATGGGGCTTTGAGAGCGAGCTAGATTCTCGTGATGAAGCGTTGGGTGACTTGGAATGCGATACTGTTAGGCGTACAACATTTGGTAGCTGGTTCGGAGGGAAAAAGGGACAGGACATGACATGATGTTACATAGAGGATGCCTTTATGTTCTACAACTTGCGTTGTGGTAAGTTCTTGCTTAAGTGTAAGGAACCAGTTGACCATTGTGTATCTTTTGTAAGGCAAAGGGTACCATCGTAGTGATTCTATACGTGTAGATTGGGGAAATGTATGATGAAATCGGCAAGGCCAGGTGCAAGAAGGGCGATGGGTGACAGTTGAGGCGAGACGGAGAGTATTTGAGACTTGGGGTACAGCGGAGTACTCTAGATCAGACCCATACAGAACCGTGATGATTTGATGCTGGATTGCGCTGAACATGAGCATTCAGTACGGACCTGGACATGGTCCAGATCAACCTTATGGAAGAATATCATTCCAAATTCACAATTCAGCACGCCACCGTTGACCCATTACCTCGTGAACTTAATCTAATGTTAGAATCCAATATGACGCATTCCTTTCCTGGAAAAGCAGATCTAGGGAGCCTACAGCCTTAGTGATTGATTATAGAAATACGATGCAAGACTAGCTACTGGAGCAAGACAAAGATACAACATCGTCAGCTGAGGCTGCGAACGACGTGACATCGAACACGGTTAACGAGATAGCTCCGCACAATCCTTCCTCTTTGGATCTAGCCTATGATTTGCAACCCTACACATACATACATGTATCTCTTAAACCTTTTCTTTAATCTTTTACCCACAGCTTCACACGACTCAACAGAAACTTCCCTAACTAATCACAGCGTCTCGATTCCCAACCCCTGCTTTCCGCAACTTCATCTATGGAATAGGCCAGCCGATGCTCAAGGATCAGCCATGGAATTAAGCCTCTATACGTCTCTGAAGCTTACATCCGCTTCCTCTTCACGCCTACTTAAAGTCGATATCGGAAACCAATTGTACCACCTTCTGTTCTCAGTGTAGGCAATTCTCGTGGTCTCTTTCACCCTCAACAACACTCCCTAGCTCTGTCTCCTCGGTTCTACACCTGAAGTCTTTTCTGCTTCGTAACATTCAACTTTAAACAACTGCACATCTCTTTCTGAATACTCGTCACTACGCATGGTTAGTGCTTAAGATCTTTACACCCTCAGTCAGATTCGGAAAGTACCATGCAATCTCCTACGCTATCTTCTAAAATATGCATCTATAAGCCTATTCGTGGCACATACGATATGTCTTCATTTACGCTCTAAGCAGCCATAAGCTTTGCATATTGAATAATTTGAGAGCTGCAATGTCCATGTAGCATCAGGTTAACATATAAAATCCTTGTCCTAACCTTCCGAACGAAAGATAAAGTGTCTCCAGTCTGAAATCGCATTTCAATTGCTCTTTCTTTATTTAAATCCAAGCCTATCTCTGCAATTGAATCAACCAGTACGTTGGATTCCCAGCTATTATCTCCGGTTACATTATCAACACCTAGCGTCAAGTCAATCCATTCCTTCACCATGAAGATCATCTTCGCCCTGGCATTTTCTGTCCTTCTAGGCCTCGTCGCCGCCACAGAGAGTGCAGTAAGCCAAACCTTTGAGCTGCAGCTCTTTTCCAACGGCAATACCGGTTGCTTCGCCGGCCCCAACGAACCATTAGACACCGTCAGCATCTCCCTCGCTCAACTCAACCTCCCCGACGCAACATCTATCGGCTCCTCCAACCAACCACTGTTCCAAATGTATAGCTCCGCGCGAATCGTCAACGTAAATAGCAACCTCTTTGGCCAAGATTTAGTCGTGGGATTATGCAACGATGGGTATGAAGATGGCTGCCTGTTTAAAGAGCCGGTGTGCAGCAAGACCCAGCTCGGCTTTATGAAGCTGACCAACGAGCCTTCCAACTGTGCTGAGAACCTGCAGCTTCAGTCATGGCTATTCCAGGCTTGCCCAAATTCGAATTGTGACCCTCAGGTCTTGAATCACTAGGGCTTGACACGTCTCGCAGAGAAGGAGAAGGAGGAGAATTCTTTAACAGTTGACAGGACGATGTAGAACAACAAATTTGAATGACAATAATGGACTTTCTGCATGTAATTTGCTTACTCCTTGACGCTGGCATCTTCTGATATTTTCTCGTGGTGACATAAGAAAAGGAGGTTACCAGACACAGCGAGCTGGTCCAATGCATCATGGATTGCTGGGCCTATGCATTACCAAATTGTGGTGAAGATCGTTGCCGACCAGGGGAGCATTCAAGACTTGCACCCAGCGCTGCCGAACCTTACAGTTCCCGCCCGTTCAAATTGTCGTAGCCGCCGCAGACATCGGGACGTGCCAAAAGGCAAATCCTTCACGCGAAGGCTGTTGGTGGGTCCAAATTACTACGATGCCCACGCGCTCTGATTAAATCAGTCTTCCCAAGTCCTGTCGTCACATGATACCACACCGCAAGCACGTTAGGAAGCTGGTATAACAAGGGAAAAGTAGTTCAAGCCATTGTTAAGACATTCAAAGAGGAACGATGGTCAGCGATTGCTTTCTTTACGATTGACACAAGCAAGAATTGGAAAAACAGCAGGTGCAAAGCAAAGATCTATTAGATAGGATATTATGAGCTACATGCCTGCTCTTAAACCATTACCGTCGTAACGCAGATGTGTATATGGTATTAGCGCGCCGTGAATAACGCATGAGGGGGTATAGTAGTCAAACACGCAGACGGACGGACAGACAAAGCAAAGGCACAATGTGAAAGGACCTTCAAGAGCGACATCCTAGTCAAGCCCGCGAAAGACAAGTTTCAGATGGCCTCCTCGTCGGTCGATTCCTGTGTATGTGGACGCCTACTCTTGAGCAGCGGCGGCGGGCGCTTCAGGCTCGGCGGGAGCGGCGGGCTCAGCTGGAGCGGCGGCTGCTTCGGTCTTGGGAGCCTCGGGAGGAGTGACTACAACGTCAGAGTTACCCTTGAACTTGCGTAGCATGTTGGCCAGCGTGCAGCGCATCTTCTTACCCTCAGCAGGAGCGGCGGGTTCGGCTGGAGCGGTCTCGGTAGGCTTTGCGACCTCAGTTTCGGTAGCTTTGGTGTCAGCCGGTGTTTCCTTCTTTTCCTCCTTCTTGGTGGGGTTTCGGAGCCTATCGAAGAACTTCTTGAAGCTAGCTGTAGGATGAGTTAGCGGTATTGCAGCCATAACTCGGACACGATAAGACGACTATGGAGTTGATGAAAACGGCGCAGATGTAAAACAACCAAGTAGTGCAAAGTGCCATCACACACACGATTCGGTAGGATGGCGGATCTAGCGGAAGGTAAGGGAAAGTGAGACTTACGCATGGCGGCTGATAATTGGAGTGACGATCACCTTGAGAGGAGAGGTGATGATGTCGAGGACGACTGGCGATGGGTGAATGAAAATTGGATGACGAGGATTGAGAGGAGGCAAGCTGGCAAAGGTGAGATAGTTGGATGACGAAGGAAGAAAGGAAAGGTCTTGGAGAAGGTGAGTGTTGGATGCGCGAGTTTTTCAAGCTAGGGCGAGTCAAGGAAGGAAGGAAAGTCACGGGCTGGGCGGTTTTGACAAAAAGATCATCCTATCTGGCCCAAGCTTTATCTTCAGACCTCGCATTTCTTTCCACTGATTCCCAACGGTTCGCTAGGGCTGATGGTTCCTTTGGCAAGTAGAATAGTGGACGTACTGTAAGCGTGGAACTCGCCTTTGTAGCCCTAGACGACATCCTACTCGCTCTACTTTCTAGTTCCGCATTCGGGCTTCGGTTGACGGATATTCATTGCGAATCTTCACCCGGTTCGAACTAGCATACGTTGAATGTAATGTCTGACAGTTCTTTGTCTAGATACTGCATCTTTACCGATTTCACGCCACCCTAAACCTCTCGGAATGTTGTCAGCCAATGCCCAGAGATAAGAAACAACCAAGGAAATTGCGTAATTTTGACACTATAGAATCCCGCATGGAACTTCTGCACAAACCCATGCTCACAGACTTTAAGAACTGCCAGTGACATTCGTTGTACAGTTGATACTTGAAGACGAATGCTCTCACATCACCAAACCATTACATCACCAAACACTTCAGTATGTTCATGATCATCTACTCAATATGTCACGGTAACAGTGAGCAACTTCGTATTTGGATTGAATTGTCCAGGGTGAAACGAGTCCCTACCAACATTGAATTTAAGTTGGCGGGTCAGAGAGCCCTGGCTACAGCTTATTCTTGGAACGGGTAGTATGTGAACAGATTATGGGTGATATTTCTGCTCATTGACGCCTCAAGAAGCGATTCTTTCTCCTCGTTCCTGTAGTTTATCACCTGAGAGTTGACGGACCATTATCTTTAAAATCTAGATTAGGTATCGTATTGTCAGCCGTAGTCCAAACCAACCTTTTCAACCACCGCGAGATGCTTTGAAGCGACTGATCTTCTTGTTGCCACCAACGCCTTCTGTTGAAGTTATTGGTGCCGGAACTCGCTCAACAATATCGGAGAGGATGGAGTTTGAGGTTGAGGATTTGGGTCGAATAGGAACAGATGTCTTTTCGACTGGCGGATCTGTGGGAGTGGAAGAATCGGCTGCGATGTCGAGACTTTCGGCGAACCTGACTCCTTTCTGTGCTTTTGCTGGTTTGTCAATCGATTTTGTAGCTTCGACTGCTTTGAGCTGATCTAGCGGAGGATTTGATTTCGGTACAGGTGGATTCAACTCCTTTGCCAGGGGAAATCCTGCATCTCGAGGTCCAACATTTGCCATAATCGGTTCATTGTACTTTCGCATAAGTGTTTCCATTTCCTTAATGTACTCTGGACTGAACTCTTCGCGATCCTCATCCATTTCCCATCCGGTACCTTTAAGATCTTCTGTGCCGTAGCCAATGACTCGACCATCAACTTCATCGATATCATCGATATCATCCTCGTCAAAATAATCGGCATCGGAGAATTCACCATCGTCGTCTAGATCCATTGTTGCTACTACCGGACCAAGGTGGTTCGCATTCTCCAAAAATTCGGCTCGGTGTTGGGCGATGTCTTCAGTAGTCGAAGTGATTGGTGGTATTATGCTAGAGCCGACAACGTTCTCGTCTTCATCAAGTTCGTAGATGCGTTGACCACCAAGAGAGGCCAGACCAGGTTTCTTCAATCCACTCACACCGGTAGGTGGTTGTACGGCAATAGACTGACGAACGTTCGAGTTTGATGTGGTTGAAGCTAATGGAAGTTTGGCGTCTTTCTTCATTTCAAATGGTTGACTAGTAGATCTAGAAGTAGTATCGGATCGCTCTACCCGCTTCGAATCATCTCCGAGTGTAGCATCTAATGCGCTGGTACCTTCGTTGGCGTTGATAAGTCGACTTGAAACGACATTGCCTTGATCGTCTAGCTCTTCATAAATTTCCATGACTGGCTTCTCCTCCGATGCTGTTGACGTTCTATTCGGAGAATTCAGTCGATCATATTCAAGTTCGGCTTGATCGAGTTGTTTGGTGATAGAATCTGCATTCTTTTGACCTGTTTCGACGCGTTTCGAAATGGTATCCAGCAACTGAGAGTGCGATCTTTGCGCGCCATGACCGAAACCAAGAAGTTCTTTGACTTCCTTCTCGGTGATTGTTGTACCTCCAAAGTTTGAAGCAAGTTCGATTATATCCTCTGATCTTGCGCCTTGATCAAGAGTCTCGAGTTCTTCTTTAAAGCCATCATATTCGGCCTCCCAAGTTTGCCAATACTGAAGAGACCTTCGCAGCTTTGCAATCTGATCCTCGAGCTTGTGACGAGCTTGTTCTACCTGGGCAAGATTCTGCTGTACTTCTTTCTCCATGAATTTGAAATCTGGAAAAGAAATGCGTTGACAAATGAGTGTCAGGGTTGTGGTGCAGAACTTTGAGGAACGACAATGTCGGAGGCAAACTCGATTTTGTCCGACGCGATTCTTCGATATTTCTTTAGGCAACCTAGCTCACCATCAGCTCTTCCCCACATCTCCCACATGCTACTCTCTTGGACATTTCAAGATGTCAAGAGTAGCTCAGGTGAATGGCGCTGCATCTGCAGCGTCCATGGGCGAGCTTGGTGAGCTTCACACCCATCTCCAAAGCCTCGATATACGACCCGACGCCATCACTAACGATCCACAAGACGAAGAATGTCCTGTCTGTCATTCGAAACGCTACCTCCGAAAGGATATGCGGTTTATGATCAATCCAATATGCTACCACAAGATGTGTGAGAACTGCGTCGAACGCATTTTTCGTTCAGGAGTTGCCAAATGCCCAGTGGCGGGTTGCGACAAGACACTACGAAGACACCAGTTCAGATTTCCTACATTCCAAGACTTACAACTCGAACGCGAAGTCGACATACGGAAAGAAGTGGCTCAAGTCTTTAACCGCCGTGAGGAAGAGTTCGAGACCCTTCGCGACTACAACGATTACTTGAACGACGTGGAAGACATTACGTACAACCTCATACATAATATCGATGTGGAAGCTACAAAAGTGAAGCTTAATGAGTACAAAGCTGCGCACCAGGCTGCTATACTCGAAAATCAAGAGCAAGCACGCGAGGAGTTACGAGATGAACAAGCTAGATACGCGGCAGAGCAAGAACAGGCGAAACTGAGGCGAGAAGCTGCTTTACGTGAGGATGAAGAGGGACGACGAGAACTACAAGAAGCTCGCAACGGTATTATCGAACAACTCGCATCAGGAGACGGCGACGCAATGGCGATTGCACGTGAAAGTCAAAAGGCACTGCTAAAGAGGAGCAAGAACAGAAAAGACCTGCTTGAGAGGTCTCAGACACCATCTAGCGTCAGCGGCGAAACATTTACAATCAAAGGCCTCAAGAAACGAGAGAAAGCAGAACCCGAGAAACCTTATGATCCTTTTGGTGGACTTTCTTTCCAACACGAATATTACACGCTATTGGATGACTATGAATGGGACGAGTTGAAGAAAGCCAAAACCGAAACCCGCTATGTCGCTGGTGGTTATGACATCCATGAATTCTATTCCAGGGCACTCTGTGATGCTTTCTCTGGACTTGGAGTTTTTGTGGCAGACGAAATGGCAGAACAAAATGCTCCTGTGGATGCTACAATTGGAACCGTGGCAGGAGCTGAAGGAAGTGCTTTGCCGACTGCAATGGAGTTGGATGATCCGTTCGGATGAGACAGATTGTAAGTCTTGTACAGCAACCCACGAAAACGATCTGAGATCACGGAAAGGTATTCAACAGCAGATCTGGTTGATCGCGGAAAGGTATTCAGCAACAAATAGATCTAGCTGACTACTTCATCCTCTTCAAACTCATGTTCAAAACGTCGCTAGAGAAATGGCGACGACAACGACGGCTGGAACTCCGACGAAACCTCCCGCAGAAGGAGAAGAGAGGATCTCCAATTTTGAGAATGTCTGGACTACAAAATTAATTTGTGGCCAGTGATATTACCCACGTAGCCAACACAAAGAGAATGAAGTGTCTTACGTGCAGAGATTTGCTCCGCACCTGGAACTTGGTGGCACATTCCTCAGAATAAAGGATGTTGACGTTTGCATACTGCTTCTTTTCCATGTTTTTGTTTACCTCTTAGTGCATCTTTCTACTTCATCCTACCTTTTCCCACTTTTATTCTATTCGTCAATCAAGAACTAATCATGAGCAAAGAGCAACCTCAGATCCCAGGACTGGGCGACCCCCAACCGTTCGGCACAGTAGATGAACTTGCAGCGACAGGCTTTTTCCAGGAGAGCAACCTCTTTCGAGAGCCTGCACATGGCCGATCGACACAAAGCTATGAGGAAAATATCTCTCCTACTTGTGTTCTTGATTGTGGACATAACGTTGTTCAACCTTCAGTTGCTTCTGGTTCTTTGCCGCGCCTTAATGGGAACGCTACCTACCAACCATCAACCACAATGCCAAATGAACAACTCATAGCGCCTCTTTCGCATACCTGGGAAAAGGAAGACACTGGATGCGTATTTCAAGATGATGTCGAAGAAGAGATCGATGATTTGTTCAACGAGTATGAACCTAACTTGTCCGTCGAACTGCTCGACAAGACGGTCGAAGATGCCACGAGTACATCGGTTACAGTCTCCCATGACATCATCACAGAACAGATGACCACCGTCACTACAATGGAAGATGCTCAGGCACCGGAGAAGAAGTTCGCTGATGAGACACCAGAGCCGGCGACGAAGCAGCTGAAAAGAGAATCAACACCTACCACTCAACTTATTTTACCGAAAGTGTTCGCAGATCCCAACTTCTTCCCCATGGTAAGGAGTGTAGGTGATATTGGGAACTTCCAGTTCAATGCGGACGGTAATCGGCTGGACAGCAAGAACTTCATCATCGTTTGGGATCACGCAGAACCGCCAGAACGGAAAGCGTACATTGCTACGGTTGGTGCCTGGCTCGTGGATGACCATAACTTCACAGACACTGGCTCCGAGTGGCCTTTTGAGGTACGAAAGCTTTGGACCGTCATTTCGAGTCGGTGGGAAAACGAGGATGCGTGTGCGATGGATATTTTCCCGGGTCTCACGGATGCCTATCTGCTGCAGTTGCTCCGATTCAACGCTTTCCTGAGACTAATTGGTGAGAAGGTTCAGGCTAGAGCGGAGAATGAAGAGGCTCGCACTGGAGACCGCGACAGTTTCAATGACAACTCGCATCAGCGACATGAAGATGAGGTCCGGGAGAGACGTGAAGCAGAAGAAACAGATATACATCGTTGGGGTGCGGCTGATAAGCCCAATGTTGAGGCGGTTGTGGATCTTGCACATCCTAAAGACTGTACTGCCGACAACAGCGAGCTGAATGTATCCAGTACGAACTACGATCAAAGTTTGGACAATTGCAATAGCAAGGAGGAATCCCTAGGTGTCGCCGAAGGTGGTGAGAGCCATCGTGATGAGAATACAGGCGAAGACAAAGTAACGAATTCGCACAACTCGATGACAACTACAGCTCCGCTCACAGCAACTACTGAGATAGAAACAAACCCTTCGAAGGTGGATGAAGTGAAACTGGGTATAGACACAAGGACACAAGGCAAGCGGAAGCCCGAGAAGTCAGTTGGACCAAGATCAAAGGTGAGATGTCCTTAGTGGTGACGAATATGAAGCTCTCCGAACTAATTCCTTAATAGAAGTTCAAGAAAGAAACATCTCTACGGGAAGGCACGCGGAGGAGTCCCAGGAACATCGGGTCTCAACATTAAAACTTTCATGGGACTGCAGATGGAAGCGGTGGGAACTGCAAGGTTCGGCAGCGCTGAGCGCAAAGTTGAAGTCATTATAGTACGTCTTACTCGCCGAACAAGAGTTCAGCTGCACGATCAACATCTCCGTCCATTGCTTCCAATGCCGCTATAGCTTCAGCTCGGTCAAATCCTAACTCTACCAGCCGCGTAATATGCTCATCTGGGAACCTCGAAGTACCACTTGCAGCGCTTGTGCCCTCCGTTGCTTGTTCTACTCTACCACTACGTTCTCCTTGACTCGTCGTGACATTTCCAGGGATCTGCAAGTTCCTCAGCCCTTCTAGGACCGCACTTGCAGTGAGTCCTCCCGCAACAGCAGCTTGCTGGGTTGTAGGATTGATAAATACACTTCCCACCTCAGTGACCCACTCCCACGGACCTTTTGCGTCGCCCTTTTCCATTCCAGCATTGAAATACTCCCATCCCATGACTCCTCCAAAGTCACGACCGTACCTTCCGACCAGTCCCTCGACGACGCTCTTAAGCCGATCCAGCGATATGTGTCCACTGCCGCCGTTACCGGGATTCGTTAGCACTCCGAGGACAACTCGCTGAGGCTTCCAACCCGTCGCGACGATCAGGTCATACAGTTGTGTTGTGCGCGCGTCACCCCAACCATTGTATAGCTGCACATTGTACCAGTCGATAAGCTTCCCTGCATCTGAAGCCTCGAGCTCGAGGTGATTGAAACCACTAAGGTGCTCGCGTGTCTTGAGGATACCCGGCTTGAGGAAGGCTCGGATGACGGAAGGTAGCGAGGAGTGTTGAGTCGTCGGGTTCAGCAGCTTCTGACACAGCGACGTTAGGTACGGCCTTAGTGGGATAAGTGCTGGAGCTACGGGAGCAAGAGTGATAATGAAGGAGCTGCCGAAGTCGGATTTCAGGCGTTGCAGGAGTCGAGTGAGCGAAGAGAGAGCAAAGGCCTCTTCGATGTCGAGATCTATGCCATCCAAGCTACGGGAGCGGATTAGAGAGGCTAGAGGACCATAATAAGCTTCAAACTGCACGCAATACCACTAGTTAGAATTCTTCTCGCTTTGAATCATGACATTTATGCGTACAGAAGCTTCATCGCCAGAAAGCCTGACAAAGCTACCTTGCGCAGCTCCGCCTAGCATCCCCATCACCTTCACGCCGGTACCTTGTAACCATTTCACCTCTTCCCATAGCTGTGTAAATCTCGGATCATCTGGGGAATGATCATTGAGAGTAATGTTGCCTGGCGGATCATTGATATGGATTGCCGCTATGTAAAGATGAGTGATGCCGGTTCGGTTGGTTACGAGTGGGAGGATTGATATTGGCTCGCCGGTGGGAGTGTGGTGTGTCTGTTGATAGAGCACCAGCCGAGGTGTATGCACAGGAGTTGGAGGCATATATGTAATTTAGAAAGCTGTGGTCTACATATTAAGTTCGAAGGAAATGGATTTCCTTGTTGTGGGGTTGAGTTAAAGGTACCAACGCGGTATCACGGGACAACGTGCGCACAGAGAAAAAAAGATCTAGAATATTTGCATCTACGACATATAACCCTTCATTCTGTGTGTCTGTCCTCTGAAGGGATGTCAGACTCCAGTCATCCGATCATTGACATCCATCCATTCAGCCATTCCTTGCAAATACTCATGAATCCGTATGAACGCCGTTACCATGCCTTTCATTGCTCCAGTTGGTCAGACCCAAACCGGTGACTGTAGAAGTCCTTGACTAGGAAATGTTGACAGAAATCTGAGGGTGGAATTAGTGGAAGCCGTTTACTTTGGATTGTTGTGGGAATGTGTAGCCGTTCATGGAAGTATTAGCGTTGGTAAAGTAGGAATGTGTACAAGCCTGCTTGGCAGAAATGCGACTGGCAGGATCGTAGACAAGTAGACCATCAAGTAGGTCGAGACCTTCATCATCAAGGCCTGGGACAAGTGGTTGGCTGTAGTTTCGTTGCCATTTGGGGAATGAAGGTTTAAAGTCTGGGAATGACTGTACACCTGGCCACTCATCTTCGGTGGGAGTACCCAGAACCCGGAAAATCTTGAAGATTTCGTCGATTTCCGAGTCACCAGGGAAAAGCGGTTTGCGTGTACACATTTCGGCAAAGATACATCCCACCGACCACATATCAACACCCGTTGAGTATTGCCGACCACCCAGGAGGATTTCGGGAGCGCGATACCACAGTGTGACGACCTATGTGAAGTCAGCCTTGACTCTTACAAACGCTACATATGTCTAAGGTACTCACTTCGTGTGTATATGTACGCAAAGGCACACCGAATGCACGAGCAAGACCAAAGTCGGCCAACTTCAAGTTACCCTCTTTGTCGATGAGTAGATTCTGTGGTTTAAGATCACGATGCAAGACTCGATGAGAGTGACAGTACCGAATTCCTTGGATGAGTTGACTCATGAACTTCTTAACCATGTCAGGACCCAAGCCGAAATGTTGCAATGCACCAGCTCCTTCTGGAAGAGCCTTGCCACGACCTCCTTGGCTGACAGGAAGTGCCTCCATGTATTTCTTGAGATCGAGATCAAGATATTCGAAGACGAGGTACAGCTTATGACCATCGGCATGGACGATATTGAGCAGTCGGACAATGTTAGGGTCGTTCATTTCTTTGAGGAGGGAAATCTCGCGGATGGCAGTACTTGGGACGCCTTCGTCTTCAGCTTCGAGACGAATCTTCTTGAGAGCGACAACACGTTGATCTTTGGTGGTAAGATCTATGGCTTTGTACACCACTCCATATGTGCCTGTAATGTCATTGTTCAGCTGGTGACTTGTATACGAGAGCACTGTAGCTTACCCTCTCCAATCTTCTCCATTTTCTGGTAGTTCTCCATCTTTGAGCCTGGATCGTCTCGAACGGTACTACACCAGAAGTTAGGTAAGGATGGGAACGAGCTCACAAAGAGCGGTGGCATTTTGCTTTTCGACGAGAGGTAATACTGACACTGCTGGTTAAGGAGTGAACGAGTTTTATTCAAAGTAACCGGGTATAAGCGAGAGGGTCGGAGAAGGTAATTAGTTCAAAGAGAGCAATTCATGACCCGAAGTGAAAATTGAATTTTCTGCTGGTTTAGTATCGGTTGTTCGGGGGTGGGAAGGTTGATTGAGTGAATTGTTGATGCGCTTTTCGAAGCGTAAACACCAGCAGTAACGCGAAAATTTGGCACCTTAGGCAACGACGCGGAACGGGCAGTTAGCGCTTCGTTGTATATCAACTTTCTCGCGCGCCATTCTTTCCACAGCATGCATTCTCCGCTAGATTGCATTAGTATTGCTTATACAGTCCCATTCAACATTCATTTGCTTCATTTTCACCTCTGCCTTAGAAGAATGCGGCTGAAATTGTCCTTCTGATTCGAAACCAACGCCTTTCACGACAAATATCATAACTTCTAGTTAACCTCCGTATGAGAATCCTTTACCCAGTAAATAATAATGGTAAGTGAGGCTCCAAATTTAGCGCTTGCCTCTCTTAGTACTCCCCTTTCGTTCTTACTACAGAAGTGAGCGTCAAAAGTCTTTCAGGCGTGAACGTCTCTTCTATAGTAGCTTGTGGGCGTTCCAGTAGCTTCTCTGTTCTGCTAGCACTCTTATTCGTAGGTACGTATTTCAGACCGTAATTTTGTGTGGAGGCTGTGCAGTGCTCACCTGAGCGCGAATATCAGACTCGTCGAAGGACAAAAGTATAGCCAGCAGCTTCATTTCAAGATAAGGAATTTTCCCAACTATGAGGCTATTAAACGCCACTACACGTACACTCCAGTCTTTTCTTGCAAATGAGATCCCGCGTTATGCGATCCTCTCTCACACCTGGCGCGGTGAAATGGACGAGGTGACTCTCCCAGAGCTTGGGACGCCGTCTGCCCAGCAGAAGCACGGTTACCTCAAGATCAATGGCGCTTGTGACCGCGCTATACGAGATGGATTTGAATATATATGGATTGATACTTGCTGCGTCGATAAATCTAATAATGTCGAGCTCTCTGAAACTATCAATTCGATGTTTGAATGGTACTAAAATTCCGAGGTCTGCTTAGTCTTCCTTGAGGATATCTTGGCCATACAGCTGGATGATGACGAATTCGAGAAATGTCGATGGTTCTCTCGTGGCTGGACTCTTCAAGAACTTCTTGCCCCTAGGCACGTGAAGTTCTATGATAAAGAATGGCAGTATATTGGCGATAGGCGGGAACTCTGCAAGAGATTGGCCGCTATAACTGGAATCGCAGAAGACGTACTTTTGACGCCAAGGTCACTATATTCTTACAGCATCGCACAGAGAATGTCATGGGCCTCGAAGAGAGTAACAACTCGGTCTGAAGATGTTGCCTACTGCCTTATGGGTATCTTTAACATCAACATGCCTCTGCTCTACGGTGAAGGCCAGAAGGCATTTACCCGTCTACAAGAAGAAATAATCAAGCTCTCTGATGACCAGTCAATCTTTGCGTGGACATGTAACGGTTCGACGGATAACCTTTTGCCCAAACTCTCTGGAGCACTGGCTGAATCTCCCGCAAGTTTTAGAGACGGCTCGGAAATCACGATTATCCGTAGATGCGGGCCGACAAAAGCCTATTCCATGACAAACAAAGGCCTTAGGGTTAAGCTGCCTCTCGCACGGCTAAATGGAGGCGTCCCGGAGCTTTCAACATACCGTGCGGTTCTTGACTGTGGAAGAAAGGGCAAACCTCTAGCAATTACTGTCACGGCCTTTTCTCCTGGAGACGATCAATATGCGAGAGTGATTTCACCGGCTACACAGCTGTGTGAAGTGTTTGAGAACACACCCTCAAATTTTGAAGACAAAAAGATCTTCATAAGGACTCCGATTTCATATTTCGGCGCTGCTCTAACTAAACCTTCAACCCCAACAGTGCTGTTTGGATTTTGGAATTCAAAGACTTACTTCCCCTTCGAGTTGGAGGCAAGCTCATCACGAGATTACGGAATATGGCGTGCGAAAGCGTTCGAATTCTGTGCTCCAGGGTTTCCCAATGTCACTCTGTTTGCAAGTCTTAACCGGTTGACTGGAGAACGTGGGTGTCTGCTGGTATCAATGAATGATAGTCTTGAACAATTAGAAGAGAACACTATACAGTGTGTCCTCGGTAGACTTAACGTCGGCAAATCAGAACTCAGCATCGTAAATCTCGAACGGATCCAAGAGTCGGGACAGCCGTGGAAAGTTCAGCCACCAGGCTCCGTGTGCATACGTCTACTAGCAAAAATGGGAGAGTCAGTCGGACTAAGGAGACATCAAATTTTGGTTAAGCTAACCACAAACTCGCGGCTCGTTCCTAATCTCTGAAACAGCAAAGTGGCCGAAAGTTGAAGAGGAGAGAGTACGCCGGACAGATGTTAGAATAAGGGTAACTCTACGTACGGAATAGTCTATTTTTGCCAATATCCGGCAACCAGCTTCAGGAATACCACGTCTGACTCTGCAGCGCGAAGCTTTTCCTCTTGCTTCATTTTCTCCTGTACTGCCGCTCCTGCAAAATGGACTTCTTTCAAATACTTCTCACTCTCGTACGCTTCAACAAGTGTCAGTCTGTTCTCATGTTCAACATCTTTGCCAACAGAATACGTCAAGGTGCCAGTTTCCTTCGACTTCGCATTTGCGACGACCGGCTTCCATCCTTCCAAGCCTTCATTGAATGTCTCAGGCTTATAGTTCACCTTTGCAAGTAGAACGAATGGATTTTCATGCTTCGCAAGTTCCGGACGGGTGAACAACTCCACTTGGTTCGAGTGCCAAATTTCTGGTTCTCCGCCATGAAGGTCTGGGTCGGTTTTATACGTTTCCATAAACTCTTTCACAGTATCCCATTTCATATGTTCGTCGCATGCCGCTTGGCTAGTATACCTAAAATGGGTTATACACAATTCCATTAGCAGAATAAGGCTAATTTACTCTTCAATTGCCCAGACGTTCTTATCATCACTCCCATCAAACAGAACATGCGATGCGTGCTTTGTTGTCTCCGGGTCATTTTCTTTTGCAAATGCTGCAATTTTGGCCATTCCTGCGATAATCTACCATAGTGTCAAGACATGGTCATCATTCGGTGTGTGTGAATCATTAGGTACCTTTTGTTGACCCGCCTTATTGGCGGCTGGAAGACGACCTATGAGCAGAACGGGAGCCATTTTTGAGAGAAAGTTTCAAATTTTCGCTGTTGGTATTCAACATTCTCAACTCAGGAACTATGTATATATACTGTGCCAAGCGTTCAGACTTTCGTTAGTGATCTCGGTACTCATTAGCCGCTGGTTTTGGCCTGGTGCTGCTAACCCAAGTACTTCAATAGCTGTACTGTAAGTGCGGGTGGGGAACTACGCTCTCGTACGAACTGACACTGGAATTGCTAGAACGATCACGATTGCTTCTCAAAGCGTTAATTTTCATTGTTCTTCTACCGAGATGAGGCGAAATGATTACAACCAGCAGCTAACCGCATAAAATAACAAAGTTCTCCTGAAAACCACCATTTACTCAAAGGTATAAACTCGTACCTTAATGCAAATTTCTGGGGCGATACTGAGTACACGAACACCGTGACTGAAGGTGGAAGGTGAGGATATGGTTAACAATGACATTGACTAGGTCTGTCCTACGAAGTAGCAGCTGTACCACGTCGTTACAATGGATTATTTCAACAGAGCTAAGCCGACCGGCCTTGCACGCTATCCACCTCACTCATCCTTCGTGTTGTGCTACCATTGTCGGCTTTGCCATTGGTCTACCATCCGTTTGCCTGCTTCGCTTACTCTAGTCATCAGCCTCGTTTGCCCACATTTATTTCACTCTCACTCTTCGAACCTTCCTTTTATTTTCATAATACCGCGCCGAGCAGGCAGCAGTAGCATCACGCTACTGACTTGTTCTATCTCTGTGCTACTTGTTCTCTCGTTCTCAACCTTCGAACACCTCGCCTCCCTCCTCCTCGTCCTCTATGACGATGTCATCCTCCGGTATAACCTCATCATCCTCCACCGCCCTCCTCCCTACTCTCGTTCCTCTCAACCACCGCCTTTCTGGTCTGCAAGCGTTACTCGCTTTCAGAAATTTGACTCGTGGTAAGTTAAGGCGATAGCCGATTTCTTCATCTCTTCATATTCGGATGCTAACCGTCTATATAACGTGTTCGCATCGACAAATGGGGCTGCGAGAATGGAGCAGAGGACGATGGGATTCGCAGCACGAGGGCGCTCCATCAAACTTCATTATCGTGACGCTGGTTTGGAGGCAGGTGCCGACGAAAGCCAAAGGAGGCTGACGAGTAGTCAACTCTTCGGAGACAAGCCACCGCCTACTTTCCAGCACTCTCTCGCATAGACAATGAAAGGGGCTACGGACAGTCTCAGAGGGTGGGCATCGTAGCAATATGGTGTGGCCTTTGGGCCTGAGGTTTCCAATAGGGACGTCCCAACTTCAACCATACCTTGTCAGCAGCTGCTTGCAGCTTGCACACACATACTGAAAGGGGCTACGACAATAAAGCGGGTGGGAGTCGTAGCAATATGATGGTGGCCTTCGGGTCTGGGATCTGCTTTAAGCATGTCCTCATTTTATTCAATCAGCAGCTGCTTGCAGTTGCAGGTAATGAAGGGGGGCTACGACGATCTGAGCGGGTGGGCATCGTAGCAAATAGTTCCTTCGGTGGCTTTCGGTCCTGGCCGTCCTGGCTGGGATCAACTTTACTTTTTTATCATTTATATGGGACTGCAGATGGAAGCGGGTGGGACCTGCAGTATTGGTACGCTTCCACGTCGTCGTCCGGTCTAGAGACAATCTAGATTGGATAATGTCGAGACGATAGACAAGCATTATCGTAAGGGTATTGGGGCCGCACAGAGGAGCGGGTGGGACGTGCGGCTATGTGCTTCTAATTTTTTTGTTTTATTTTTTAAACAATCTTCGTCATGTAGAAACAGCGTCGAATTCAGTCACTTCTAATCGGTAGATAAAAGGTCCTCGGCTTCCCTGTGATCATGTCAGTCAACCTCTTCTTAGCGGGTCAGATAAGGCCATCGTCCGGCAGCGGACTCTGAGTTGCAAGCTTTCACCGTCTCGAATGATGATCACATTATCATTTAAAGAGCGGTATATACGACAATCATGGCCTAGGGCACGGTTCATGGAGGAGGAGGACGAATCATGGTGGCTCTTCCGAATGACTGGAGGAGTTGACTCGAAAGCTCAGCCGTTGGACACCAGGCGTGATCTACGATCGACAGAAGGTCTCAGCCGCATCTTCAGGTGCAAGGTCGAAACGGTGGGATAGGATGGCGCACTTCTATTCCTGTCAGCATCCGCCACGAGCGTCCAAGCATGGTATCTATGGCCATGCTTATTCGCCGGGTCCAGGAACACCGCCTACATAATACCGTCAGCTTTGGCCTCCCATTCTCTGTTCCAAGCGGTCTGATTGAGCGAACGATGCAAGCCACCCGCCGTTTTGGTCCGGACCCACTAAGAAAACTGCCGTGCCCCGCCTAACGGCTGAACGCCATGAAGAAAGTTGCCATAAACTCGACGCTGGCCTCTCTTCGCATGCCGACTCACTCTTCGTCCTCAATTACTCCGTTACAGCATATGGCACTTCATAGCTGATCAGCGCCCTCTTGATAGTCCTCGGTTATGCTAGCTTCGCGCTGCATTTCGTAGACGAACCATCCTCAACAGCAATGGACCCGGCAAACCCTCCACAACCGCGGCTCTTTTACCCGTCTTTCCCAATTCTCGACAACCGCATAGCATCCTTATCGGTCAATGATCCGCAAGCGAGAGCAGCCGATACCAAGCCAGCCGGTCCGTTGCCTCACCGTCGGCACCGAGTCTCACGTTCCCACGATGCTCAGAGGTCCATCGACCGCTTCTGGTCGCGCTTCACGAGCTCCAACCCGTCGAAACCATGGTTGATCCTACCCAATAACACATATCCGAATCGGCTGAGCACATACCACCGCCTGGACTCCCCTGAGCCTGGTCGAAATGCACTACACAGTTACGATGCTGCGCGGGAGCAATGCGTCGCCAAAGTCGACAAGATTGTGAAGGAATGTCGTCGTCTGAACCAGAAATACCGCGACCCACACTTTGACATTGAGGCCGACTTTCGGCAATGGCGAGCGGCGTGCGACGCTGCGGCAGAAGCAGGTGCCTATGTCGAGACAGCGGTGCCGTTCAGCGACTGCTTGATGGGCCTCATAGAGGACGGTGAAGGCTCCAAGCTACATCCAGCCAGTGTCAAGAGAGTGGAAGACATCTTTGAGGATCCACGCTTCTTCATCGAAGGCGCAACTGCCAGCGACATCCGGCAGGGCCGTGAAGGTGATTGTTGGTTCATGAGCGCACTGACAACACTGTCAAACAAGGAAGGTCTGATACAACGGGTGTGCGTTGCACGAGACGAGGAAGTCGGTGTGTACGGATTCGTGTTCCACCGTGACGGTGAATGGATCAGCGAGGTTATCGACGACAAGTTGTACCTTATCAAGGAAGACTTCAATGACGTGGCCACAGCCGAGCGCAAGAAGTGGATGGACATTGGACATCGGAACAACCCTGAAGAAGAATGGCGTATTGGTATGCAGACTGGCTCTCGCGCTCTTTACTTCGCTCAATGCAGAGATGAGAACGAGACGTGGCTACCACTCCTTGAAAAGGCGTACGCCAAAGCTCACGGCGACTATGCTTCGCTAGAGACTGGTTTCGTTGGTGAAGGCATTGAGGATCTCACAGGTGGCGTAACTACGGAGCTCTTTTCTACCGACGTCTTGGACAAGGAGAAGTTCTGGAAAGAAGAGCTCCTGAAGGTCAATCAAGAATTTCTCTTCGGCTGCGGTCAGATGGGTGGCAAGTACGGATCACGAAATGGCATTGTGGAGAAGCATGCGTACAGCATCATGGAAGCACGGGAGGTCAACGGTCAGCGGCTTCTGAAGTTGAGAAATCCATGGGGTAACACTGAATGGAAAGGAGCGTGGAGCGATGGCAGCTCGGAGTGGACACCTGAATGGATGACTCTACTCAACCACAAGTTTGGAGACGATGGAGTAAGTTCGCGTGTCAAAACGCAGCTCAGGAAATGGACTGACTTGAAATGTTAGGTCTTTTGGATCTCGTATCGCGACCTTCTGCGAAACTATCAACACTTCGACCGTACTAGGCTCTTCGGACCTGAATGGACCATAACTCAGCAATGGACATCTGTACACGTACCATGGAGCGTATCGTATCTCGACACCAAATTCACACTCACTCTTACTAAAGCTTCTCCTGTTGTTCTCGTGCTCTCTCAGCTTGATGAACGGTACTTCCGCGGACTCGAAGGTCAGTATGAATTCAACATGCAATTCAGACTGCACAAAGATGGAGAAGAGGAATACATTGTTCGCAGCAACAAGGCATACTATATGAAAAGAAGCATTTCGACAGAACTGGACCTTGAAGCTGGTCACTATTCGGTGCTACTCAAGATCACCGCGAGGCGCGATTCTGAATATCCAACTGTCGAAGAAGTTGTCATGTCCACATGCCGCATGAGGCGCGAGAAATTGTTGAGTATTGGTCTGAGCTACGATCTCGCGCATGCCAAAGGTCATTTCCCTGAACTGGAAAGAGAGAAGAGAGACCGTGAAATCGAAGAGTGGAAAGAACACAGGAAGACAATTGCTAGGAGGCGTTTCGAATGGGAAGCCCGAGAGCACAAGAAGCAAAAGCTAAGGGAGATAAGACTGGCCGAGAAGAATGCCGCTCGCGAAGCGAAGAGAGCAGAGCAGCAGCGTGAAGCTGAGGAGGCTGATGCATCGAAGAAAGCCAATTTGGAAGAGGTGCAGCCTTCTACAAACGGTCTGGATATCGTTGATGGACGCTACGGTTCTTCTCTACCATCGACTCATGGTCAACCAACACCGCCACTGAAACAAGGTCAGAACCCAAGTCCACTCCGAGCTATGTCTCCCGCCGATGTCCCGGTTACTCCACCCTCGTCCGCTCGCAGAGATACATTTCCCTCGAAGCCCAATACACCGCAGATCGACACAGGTGTGAGCCTGACACACAGAAATCCGCCAAACATCCAAGCTCCTCCTCGTGTTCGTATTCTACGAAGTGCAACCGAGTCAAGTATGCAGAGCATCAAGAAAAAGGTCGAGCTATCCGACATCAGCGACGACGAACTGAGCTGGGACTCAGACATCGATGCGCCGGATACGGAAATCGACGAAGAGATTCGCGCTGCTGCTCGAGGATTACCGCATCTTACTGTTCCAGACGGAGGCTTCGGCGGACGCGGAGGTTACAATAGTCGAGGAGGATACAATGGTCGTGGAGGGTACAACAGTCGTGGATATAACGATGCTATACCTGGTTTCGAAGGAAGAGGAGGTTACAATGAAGATTCAACGGGATTTCAGGGCCGTGGAGGTTACAATGAGGATTCGTTTGCATACACGGGACGTGGAGGTTACAACGAAGATCCATATGGTTTCATGGGACGTGGTGGCTACAACGAGGATCCATATGGCTTCACGGGTCGTGGTGGATATAACGAAGATCCATACGCATATCCAGGCCGCGCTGACTTCTACTATGACCCAAGGCTTCACTACCACCTTGATGCGCCTCACCTTCACTACCACCCTGATGCAGCATACCCGCACTACCATCCGGACACGGCCTATCACCACGCGCACCAACGCGACTTAGATCCATGGAACGCCGTTTGCGTTGTCGGTCTCCGCGTCTACAGCAAAGATACATCTGTCAGCATATCCGTCGATAGGTCGATCTCACAGAATAGAGAGGCCATGGAGAAGGATCCAGACACGGCTGTGCCGTGGCACGACTATCAACGATGGTTAGATGTTGATGACAGCAACAAAGATGCCAGTAAGGAACCTGTGAGCCCAAGTATGCAAGAACCGGTTGTTGAGCGGTTCGGAAGCTTGAATGATGTGCTGAGAGGCGGAATTGGAGGACCTGTGGGCCGCAGGGGAGTATTTTGATGAAGGTATCTCTACAAAACCGTGTAATGCACTGCGCCGGCGCAAAGGCAGGGTCATCATCTATCCTCTATAAAGTTGTCACGCCTCCAGCTTATCCAATTGCTCAATCCACCTTTTATGAATGCCTTTCCAATTACCCTCAATCTTGCTCTTGACCGTACCAATCAGCAACCTGGAGCAGCGAATCTCCACATCCTCAACCAGCACCAGCCGATCACTCCTCTTCTCCGGATCCTGCTCATCGCGCAGATCCTCCTCGCCCGCCTCTTCAATCGTGAACAGCGTGCGCTGAACCAGGCCCAGCGGCGCTCGCACAACCCAATCCACACCATTCTCAACGTCCGTCATCTCCGCTGCAAACGCGACCGTCGAGTCCCATAACCCCGCTGGCAGCGCGTGCATCACGTCCGTCACCTTGTAGTATCTGGTGTTGTCTTTGAGCGCGGCGTCGCCGTTCTTCGTTGCCGTGACTTCTTCGTAGCTGGAGAAGTCTGGGTCTAGCCGGATCAACGTGTCATGGTTGCGGAAGAGGGAGAGGGCTTGCGAGCGCGTTGCGGTGGGTGGGAGGAGTGTGCGGTGATGGAGATGAGCGGTGCCATTAAGAACTAGGACCAGATGTCAGCTTTGAACGCTGTGCGAGAGTTGAAAGCGAGTGGTGCTTACGCGAAGACATTGTGCAGTTTTATCAAGAGTTTCGAGCTTATGGCGTTTCTATGTTAGTTTTTGCAATGTGAAATGACTGAAAAAGAGCGTTGAATGTAGAGAAGAGTGATTCGGCTCTATTCTAGTTGTTCGTATCTACATTGTTATTCCAAATACGACGGCGTTTACATTGAGATCGATTCCAAGTTGGTTTCAGATCGCTTAGTGGCGTCACAATTGAACAGTTCTTGACGAGCCGTTCAATTAACATGATCACCGGCAGGAATAGATGAACAAGAAAAATGAGGTTCGTAGATGAGCGCAAGTTTGGTTGAAGGTCGACACCAGATTGGTTATGTGCGGTAGGTACAAGCAACAAGTCACGTGTTATACGTTCACGTTCCGATATTCGAACATCGAAGTAAAGATCGCCAGCAGTACGCTTTGGCATCAAATAAAAAGGTTAAAAGTTCATTCTTGAGTTTCTCAAACGTCTCGACGATTGTCGAGATAAAACTTTTTAAGTACTTTCCTCCAAAAATTCGACTTCCTATCCATCAACACTAGAAAACGATCCAAGACAGATAATCTTGTGTTTACTGCGTTTTGCTCTCCACAGTTCCACTCCTTCTGCCAACTACAAGCAATCACGTAGCGATAGTTTTCTCATTCCTATTCTTGATCAGTCTCCCTGCTCTGGCGCAGTCGCTGCGGCTTCGGCTCTCCTTTTTTTCTTCTTCGCCTTTTTGGATAATGTAGCTTTCGGGGCTTCTCCATCCGAGTCCACAGGCTTGGAAGCGGTGTCAACCGGAGGTGGGTGGCTCTCATCCTTATCAATGTTTGACTGGCGAATTTCAAACGGAGACTCGGGTGGATCCTCTGACGGCATGGGTGAGTACTCGTCGGTGGATGCTTTTGTAACAGCATCGTCTAGGTTTTGAGTGACCACAGCTATGCTATTTCGAGAATATTGCGGTTTGTCCTAAGTCAATCAGTTCACATGTTCCCTCCGTTCGAGGGGGTTTGGAGTTACGTGTTTTTGTACGCTGCTGTCACTCTGCACGACGCTGTCTGCCCGTTCATGTGAAGCTGTAACGCTAGCAGTTCCTATTGCAGGCTCCTGTTCGAAGGGCGCCTTGATTGTTGTGGCCGGCAATACGTGTTCAATCTTCGCCATATACATCTCCGCAATGGATCTTACTAGCGCCCGGTCGAACATGGTACTTCTGCCTACCAATTCATAGAGGCGCCTATCTCGTAACAGATTGTCATTGGCAATGAGTGCAGTCTTGACCCATTTGTCCACCTGCGATGAGAACCAATCGCCGCTACGAGGAAATTTCGGAGCGACTTCTTCTGCGACATGTTGAATATCAAACACGGATAGCTCCTTCGAAAGTTCTTCAATCTTGACTTTTGTTAATTCTTCTAGCTTCTCGATACCACAAAGTCGAGCCGCGAAGTAGGTCAACACGCTCCGTTTGAATTCAGTGGCTGTTTTCACATCGTCTGGAAGTGATCCAAGGCTTAGCGTTTGATATCGACCAGTGTAGAGGTAGTGAATGAAGGTGTGACCGATGTCATCATCAACCTCACGCAGTTCGACTGGTGTGTCGGGATTAAGCGGATCGATCCTCTTTTTCAGGCCGGCATACTGTTCCACGATGGCCTGCAAGACGGTGTATTGGGCACCGCGTGCACCAATAGATACGGTAATTCCACGCGTTGTGTAGGGTCTGCAAATTAATTAGCACACCGAGAATCCTACAAACTGATGCCAGACCGATTCCTACGAAGTGATAAACGGATCGTCTGCGCCATCCGTGTCCTGTACCGGAACCTGGGCTGTGGTCGTGTGATGCGACTCTTCAATTTCTTCAAGTTCGCTCATGATGCTCGCAAATGGCGGTCCAGATTCGCAGAAGGCAGAAGAGCTGACGGGTCACTAGGTCTTATCAATTGCGCACCCAAGAAACAGCAGGGTCCCTACTGGACATCCTCCATCTGCAGCTTCGAAGAGCCTTAAAGAAGTGCAGGTAGATGAATGTTGTTTTGCATATGCAAATGACGACGAGCAGGACGTGGCTCCAATCGAATGACAACTCGAAAGCCATACGAATGAAAGAAGTACAACAGCCGCTCGGTCAGCTTCGAAACCCAAGTCGAAATGCAGCATCGTGTCATCCGGTATTTTGGGCACGAATAGGGCGCTCAGTTACGTGTCTCGCTGTCGTCAAATGGAATGCACGTAGCTGAACAGAGCCCCACACAATGCAAAAAGCAAAGAGAATTGGCGGTTTAACTCCGAATGGCTACGGAACCTTTCCAGGTTAACGAAGAGGACGGCTTGAACGTCCAATCGGCTGCAAAGGCGTTCGTGAAGTATCTAAACAGGACGAAGAGAAGTTGGGCCTTTCACTGACTTCGAAGTCCAGCTTAGCTTTGCCCTCAATGACACATCAAATTTACTCCAAACAAACGCCCACGGACTCAGCAGCTTCCGGTTGGCCATCCGCTAATTATGTTGTACGTTTGAACGAGTCGTGAGTAAGCTTTGTTACTTCTGTGCCACGTTCCATAATTCCTTGCTCATCCTGGTGGAGCGCCACAGTCGCGGCTTATTTAACATGGTACGATACTTCCTTTGATGGAATCCCATGACTGGGCATGCAGTGCTCCGTACACACGCCTGTGTGCTACCGACTCTGTACTCTCGCCAATCTCTCAAATTCCTTTGGTTCCCTTAGGGATATAAGAATGATTGACCACCCAGCCACCGTTCTACCACGCGGGAGGAGTCAGTTCCGATTTCCTTATAAGATCTGCACGGGCAATCGCTGGAAACGATGTAGCAAGTACGCGAGGCTCTAATTTCTGAATTCAAGCCACGCGGCTCGAGTAGAAAAAGTCCATTCTTCCCGGGTTCCCTTTTTTCCTCAACCTCACGATTTTGCCCGTTTGACAATGAGCTGCATATATGCAGCTAATTTTACAACCAATTGAATCATTTGGATATCATTGATGCTTTTCCGCTGTTGGAGTAGGATGAGTGGAAGGGTGTGTCGCCACCTGCACATATGCACAAAAGAACACGGCTCGAACCGCCAGTCCTTCACCAGACTGGCATCGGGGTAGCTAGGAATGCAGTCGGGCAAGTTCCGGTCAGTTTGTTCACGTGGGTCGGCCCGCAGTGCCTCGCATACTGATACCACGCTAGCTCCGCCGAGAACGAGATCCGTTCGACAACTTCATGAAGGAATGCGTATGTATGCCTCTTCTAACCCAATCACCCGTGGCACGCGCCTGCTAACTGCTTCCGAACCTAGGCCGGCAAAAGGCATACCTACATCTGGGAGTGTGTAAGTGCAATCAACATCTTCGACGGCGATATTCGAACCCGATCCTAACCGTACCGACGCGCGAAGTGCGCCTGCGGACGAGAGTCCATTCACATTTCAGTGGGCTCGTGTCCGCAGTGCGGCGTCCCGAGATGTGCATATTGTGAGACTAAGAGAGTTGCTGTCCGGTAATGGAGGAGGTCGTTGTGACGTGGCTGCATATCAGAATCATGGGTGGGCAATCACTTGAGTATGTCAGGTAATGGACGAGGTCGTTGTGACGTGGCTGCATATCAGAATCATGGGTTGGCAATCGCTTGAATGGGTGGCAGTTCTGAACTTCCTAAAAGCGGGTTGATATTTCTTTTGGGAGGCGAAAACATTTTCAGCGCATCCACTTTGGTAGTCGACTATCCACTTAGCACGGCGCCGAGGCAATCTGTTTCCATACATACCTCATGTTATAACAGCCATATTTGTTTTAAAATACACTGTATTCCATTTATGCGAAGTCTGCTGGAAGAACGCGAGAGGAATCATGGTTGACCCGACCAATCGAATAGCCAGGCCAGGTATTACAACCCGTACATAATCATCTGCTTTGGCAGCTAGAAATGAGCCAGAGACGTTGTTATGCTGCTCTGGGTGAGAAGAAATGGGGTGGTCTTTTCTCGGAGAATCCGCCTTTTGAAGAGCGGCTCCAAAGCAGCATAGTTCGTGTGCAGGATGGGAGTGAAATCAGAATCTACAGGCCACACGACGCCGACACACCAGAAATATCAGAGCTGGTCGAGGATCTAGAGCAATTTAACGCAGACTCATGCACGGACATACAAAGTAAGCGTCGAGCGTGGCTTGACGACCGCAGTCGTGGAGGGCGCGGCGTCAGGAAATATACTCTTCCCTTCTCGGCGTCCGCGTTGTCGGAGCAGCTGGCCGAGCGAGTACGTCAATCTCCAAGACCGAGGCTTGCCAGCACACTCTGACGAATCTACGATCTAGAGACTTAACCACCCAGAAAAAGCGGACGCTGAGCGACGGCTTATGTAAGTTTTATGCTTGAGTCGGCCATCCGATCATTTTTGACAATGTACCTTGATTATTACAGATATTTGGAAAATGTAGATGCCGAGTACGCCAAAGCTCTCTTCGAATCAGTGCCACTTCGCGAACGGTCGGTTATTGCTGCTGCAATTAGGGATCACATAGCTTTTGAAACGTCCATCAAGGTTGAAATTGACCGCCGAGTAAGTCACTACACCCTGCCGATTTAAGTTGGTAGAGAACACGTATCTGTGCCTATTTATGGCCGCTTCTTTACTGAGGCTCACCAGACCAATGGCTTGCGAACTTTTGTATTGGCTCTCCAGTTGCCATACTTCAGCTTCGTGTCTCTTCCGGAAAACTTCAGCGGCGGACAGTTTTGGAAGGACGTTTCCTTCCTGCAAGCGCCATCATCTACTTCCAACGGCCCAAGAGCACTATGCAGATCGCACTTCGCGTTCGTGATTCATGGCCATAGTGATAGACGGTGGACAGCGTACGCTTTCAGCAAGAATGGCTTGGGCAGCTTAGAAGGTGGAGACTATGGCTATGCTGACTTTCACGAAGATCCGATCGCCCTGGGTAAGCTGAACGCGAATTCTCCGATATACGATGCCAGAGAGTACTTCGTTCGAATATTGGAAGTGTGGATTGGCCAAATCTCGGAGCTTTGCAAGAAAGTAATACAACGCACAGAGCGCCAAATCAGCTCATACGTAAGCCATAAACTCAATTCCTTCATACGCGAGAGGACTGACATTATTCAAAGATCAATCAGTCCCCACGCACCTTCTCTTCGAGCTCCGAAACACAGAATAACGGAAATGAAGAGGCGAAGAAGACGTATGAATGGACTAAGAAAGCAATGGACCTTATCGATTGGCAGTTACTTGACCTAGAGGCCGTGGTAGTCGAAGTGGAGCAATTCTTCTTCGTTGATGGGCACGTTAACTATCTTTTGGACTTTGGCCATGACTCCGCCTCGCAAACCTCTCAACATTACATCTGCCAGCACCTGCGTTCGGTCAAGGAGCAATTGAAGGATCTGAGTAAGACCCATCGAAAATTACTCCAGCTAAAAACGGCATGCGAAAGATTGTCATCATCGGTAAACCGGACTCTCCTTTTCCGCTCAGCAACAACTGACTTCGAGATTAGTTACATCTCCGATTGACTGTTGAAAGCAGCGAACAAGTAAAACAAACCAATGAGGCTGCACAGTTTAATGGCCTAAACACGATACTGACGAATATGGTTCGTTTAAACTCGTATTCGACCGCTTTAGAAAGCTAATTTAATATCCCGCAGCTCATCACGCCGTTTCATCTTGCTGCGACGTCATTCTCCATGCCACAGACCGTCATTCCTTTTAGACTTAGCCTCAGGTCCTTCTTTATCTCCGTTGTAATCATTGGTTTGAGTGTGGCACTGGCGACGAAAGGTCTCGGTGTTATTTTGCACTGGTGGAAAGGTGCCGATTTATGGGTGATGATGCTATCTTTTGCAGAGTTTGTCGGTCTGATAACCATTAGAGTATTCAACTATATTCCCATTAGACGGCAACGTGGGATTGATGAAGAAATGGCCGATAGAGATGAAGCAATTCAAGGGTAGCAATCCGCCCGAGAATGGTATCGAGCTGATCGGAGGTCAAGTCATAAGAAACGATATCGCATTTCATACGGCGTTTGCGCTGGCGAGGAACTTATCACACTCCAGTATCTTCGTTGATTGTAACCGGTTCGATAATCTAAGACTTTGGCGTAGTGAGCTATTTCGACGTGTCATTGGGAATCTACAGATACCACATAGATTATGTTCGGCGAGGGTTACATGACCGAGAGTGACTTCACACGGAACTATTATGACAAATTAGAGCTTAACGAAAGAATGGAAGATTAGAAGCGGATTTCTCTCGAACAACGCATTAGATTTTGTGTGTCATTGAGTGTTTTCTCTGCATCTCACTGGTCTGACTACGACGACACCCAATGCGCGGCGAAACACGAGGCTAGGCATGCGATGCTCTGAAAAAGTTAGACTACCGATTCGATTAAAGTTCGGCAGATTTGACATTGTAATTCCAAATCGAATCTCTATGAGGAGCCGAGTCTACGCCCAGAATTACTGTTGTGTCTCGACGTGTCTCGAAGCTAAGACAGGAGGCCATTTCGGGTGTTCATGATTGATGGGAACGGCAGCAGAACGCGTCATGGTTGGGAGGAATGCCAACGCCCATCGTTCGATCTACGGAAATTTGGAGCCAGAAATAAGGAAGTTCATCTCCTCCACGTCTCAGAATCTTCAAACAAAGTCGGATGGGATTAATGGATGGTATCAATCTGATGCAGCAACTATTACTACGTAGGGTTAGGAAGAACCGCTCGCGGGAGCTAGGGAAGGATCCGGCTTGGCAGAGATTAGAGAGTCTCCAACATATAAACAAAGTCGTCGTCTTCGGATCAGCCCCTTCCGCGGGTACGAAGTGCACGAAGTAATCATCGGTGGCCCCTAGCGTGAAGTTAAAATCTCCCAGGTACATAAGGTACCTTACCCCCCTGCATCCGCCATCACTTTTTAGACTTGCGTTTCGTTTCACGCTCTTTGAGGGACTGATTTTTCCCCAATACCGTCATGTCGTACAGAAACACTTCAATTGACCCAAGCCTTCGAGAAAAGCGACTGTGCATTAATGAATGCCGGAGCGCCCTTATAAAGTCGCACTCGAAATTCAAAATGCATCAGAAAAGACTAGAGCCGAGGCTCGTTCGAGACACAGTTACTCTAAGGCACAAAGACAAGCCACTTCGCGAGCGTTTACCGTTCTCCCTCTCGCAAAGGAAGCTCAAGTTCATGGATTCGACTAACTCCGCTCCCGAATTGAAGGAAATTACACTGTTTATTAGGCTGTCCTTTGGTATTGCTTAATGTTCGTATTAAGCATCGATATACCCGATGTGCGCTGGGAGCACGCGACACGCGATAATACAACAACGCACACGTGCGAATGCGCGACGCTCCCAGCCTGCGTCCTCATCGCTCTCACCGAGGGAAGCTACATATGTGAGCAATCACGCGGATTTAGCGTCAGCTTGCCGTCTGGCAAATAGCACTGCTGACGTCGCATCTAGCCTCAGATTGAGGGCGAGCCGCTTGGTATTAGGCAGCACGTTCGTTCTTCACTCTGCTTCGCCCAACCGCGGGATTTTACGCGATTGCTAACTTTACTGGCAATTAGAGGCCGAGACATGTACACGTCTGGGAATGCGTGAGTGACATGGCCCCAAGACAACACCGATTTGCAAATGCCTGACTGAGTGACACGTTTCCAGAGTGAATGCGGTTACGAGCGAATTCACATCACTGTCCCTTGTTGTCCAAATTGCAACCACCACAGATGTGCCTATTGTCAAACGACTAAGGTACAAGCAAGATGACGTGGCGAGAGATCCCGGGGAAGTTACTTGTCTTCTATAGGGACAGATTCGTGATCCGGGAGGGTGGCATGCTGAAGTTCTTAGGGTCGTAGGAGGCCCGAAAAGCCGTCTTGTGTTTTCTTTTCTTTTTGGAGGTCTTCTACTTTACGCAGCATACACACTAATTCGAGTTTTTGTTTTCTTTTTGTTTAGCTCATCATACCGCTGCTGAACGCCGTTACGTCGTACGCAAAGTCATGATTGGTGGATTCACCAAATCGACGACGAAGGCCACCATCCCGTCAGCACCGGACGGTAACACGCTTGACTGGATCCGAAGAGAGCAATGAGCCCAAGAAGATCGTTTCCTCTTGAGAAAAAATGGAATCCTCTCTTCTCCCAAAAGCCACAGTTAGATCTACGCAAGTTTTACCTTCAGAATGGGGTGATTGAGAGTATCGAGGGTGAACAGATTGATACACGCATACAAGGTGATTCTCAAGAATTCTGCGCAGGACCAGGCCCTGAGGTGGAGGCCGCGGCCTGGCTAGATGACAGGGCTTTTCCCACGTCGACGGACGAGGGCGGTAGCAGAAAGTATGGTAATCGTCTATCCCCACGCGCACTCAGAGCCCACTTGGATACAGCTGTAAGTACCTGATACCTACTTTAGGTCATAACCGAAGTCAACGGTGAAGAGTCAAGCACACTAACCCGTTTCGCCTCCATCAGCGTTTTGATTCCCCTAATTTGCCGAATGTAGAGAGGCGTCTTGCGTAAGTCCTGCAGTATTAGAAGCTTCAAGCTGTGGTATTGCCAACGACTTACAAATCACAGCTGGTTTAAGAATATCAATCTGGCGTATGGAAGAACTCTGTTCGAGACAGCGCCGCCATGCCTTGAGAAGTGTCTCAAAGATGCCATGCAACGACACAGGACGAACTCGACTTGTATGAGGGTGATTCTACAAAGTTATGTAAGTGTCCAAACACGTGAAATGGTCCATTCTTTGCTTATTTCTAGTCTAGCCGAAGAGAATATTCCAATTAGATCTGCATCTCCCCTTCATTACCATCAGGGACAGTGCAACGCCGAGCACAATCTGTCATGAAGATTGGAAAGATGTCTCTTTCCTGCACTCGACCTCCTCGGCCGGCCGCAAATTCCTCTGTCGAGCCCACTTCTCTCTCGTTATCTTTGGCTTGAGCGACAAGCTATGGGATGCATATGCCTTCGACAAAAATTACTTGGATAACAAGGATTCTGAAAATGGAGAGTGCCAATTCCATGCGGACCCGATTTCCTTGGATGATTTGGACGCGGATATGCCTTTGTGGAATCAGAGACAATACTTTCTTGCCATTTTTGCACGTCAAATTCATCGAGCGCACGAAGAATTACGGAAAGCATTAGAGTGGGTAGAGGCAAGGATTAGAAACTACGTAAGCAAAAGTTCTGAATGCCCTTACAATCTCTAACTCTTCCGACATAGAGAGAACAACATTTGTTCACCTTATCTCCCGATCCTCAGGCTTCGAAGAAAGGCACCGAGGAGATGAAGAAGAAGATGAAGGATTCGTGTCGTTCGATCATAAAGGCTATGGGAATCCTGGATTGGCTAGAGGAGTGTATTGAAGAGATTATGAAAGAGTGGGAGAGGTTCGAGGGTGATAACGGCGACATGCAATACTTTTCGCACTTTGACGACGAAGACGATGATGCTTCGGAGAACTTGCAGCGTCACATCCAACGTTCTCTGATAGCGATTAAACGGGAACTTGAAGACTTCTCCTACCTCCGGCGGACCTTGCTCCGCCTTCAACGGTATTGCCGAGAGTCCTCTGAGGATGTAAGATCCCTCACACTCTCCAAATCGCATGCTAACGCATTCAAGATTAAATTCTGGCTGAAGCTGCGCAGCGATGATGCCGCTGTGCAAACAAGTGAAGCGGCCCAACGAAATATCCGTTACACAGCCTTTATGAACATGGTTGGCGAATCCTTGGCGCGTCTCTGTATCCAGTCGCTAATCTTACTAGGTTATCACCCCCATTATGCTCGTCACCACCTCATTCTCTATGCCCCAGTCAGTGATCCCATTCAAACTCAACCTCAAGTCTTTCGTCATATCTATTGTCATCATCGCCGCGGGCATACAGCTAGCTTCCGTCGGTATCGATCTGTTGTTAAATTGGTGGCACAGTGTTACGCCCACAAAAACGTTGCGGGAAATAGGTACTTCAGCGCCGAAAAGGTTTAGAATTGCTTCTATGAGTAGTAGAGGCTGTTGCACTCTTGACGGAATGGAGCCGGAGGAAGATATCGAGGAGGTTTAGCAACGGTAGGTGTATTGCAACTGGTCTGATCCGAGTGCATCTTGACTGTCATAGCGTTGCATTTCGAGCACGTTGGGCTTTTGTCGCGGATTCTTGCGCATCATCATCTATTCCGCTTTGGTTTTTTTTTTTTTTTTTTTTTTTTTTTTTTTTTTTTTTTTGAGTCATGAAAGGTACCATACACCCTATAGATAACGGAGGATAGCTAGTAGCTAATAAGATCTCTTAGAGAGCTTATAATACTACTATATAGCTTAATGACTGCACACGAAACGAGACATATTTCAAGGCTCGCAGTTTCGTTTGGGCCGAAGGAGTGATCATCATCTCTACCTCCGGTAATTCGGCCCAATGATTCGTTTGAAAGGGACAGACACGTCTTCTGCTCGGATTGAATGCGTTTCATTGGGTTTTGATATGCTACGTGCCGCTGCTTGCAGGGCTGGACCAATCCAAGCTGACCACGACGCCCTTGACAGCAACGCCTCGCAGTAGATCCGTACTGGAGGGGGTTTGGTTATATGCACAACACTTTCCTCCCACTTCGATACCGAAGCATTACACAAAAATGTCAGACGTTTTGGTCGCCCATGGCCCTCCAGATGTGAATGGTCTCATTGCCGCTACTCGCGATGTTCAGCTTTCTTCTACTGAGGGCCAGCAAAGTATCAATACAACGCTAGACATCACAGGCCTCGAAGCCCTGCTTCAAGCTTTGGGAGCTCCCATTCCTATTCCCTCCCATCCTACAGCTGACGTGTTGAACAAGCCACTAGACATTGGTCGTGTGTATCTGGCGAATATCTTGCAAAAGCTGATCGACTGCGATGCTACTACAGCGTACAATGCCATTCAGCAACCGGCTAGCCCTGACGATGGTGACTTAGACATTGTAGTCCCGAGGCTAGGAAAGGGATCAGATTCGAGCGTGGCTTTCGGAATAATAGAAAGAGTCTGTTTCCCGGTTTATTGAATGTTTTGATACAATTTTCAGACTTCGACCCTAACGTATCAGTCTTAGTTTCCGAACAGCTCCATATTCGACCTTCCCTTTCTTGACACCATCCATCTTCGTGTAGGGTTCAAGTCGACCGTACTACCTCGACTCCTATTTCCGTATATCAACGATCGAAAGGATTCGTACGGTAGATACACCTTTGGATTTCGAGATCCTACCAATCCCGAGTCGGGCCGTAAGAAGGTTGTCGTAGAGTTCTCGTCTCCAAAAGTCTCTAGCTGTTTCCAAGTGAAATATCTCAGGAGTACGGTCCTCGGTGCTTTCATTGCGAATTTGTATGAAAAGATGGGCTGGGACGTCATAAAAATGAACTACCTTGGCGACTGGGGCAAACCTGTAGGATTGTTAGGTGTTGGTTGGGAGCGCGGCGGATCTGAAGAGCAGTTCAAAGCAGACCCAGTTTCGCACCTTCTTGACGTTAACCGCCAGATCAATGAACAATTTGCGCCCGAGGAAGCCGCTGTCAAGAAGGAGAAACACAAGAAAAAGAGAAGAGACAGTAACGAACCAGCCGACATGGAGGCTCATGGCTTGCATGCAGCACGCAACGCCTTCTGTAGACGATTGGAGAATGGTGAAGAAAGAGCTCTAGCATTTTCGAAGCGTGTACGAGATGTCAACATTGAATATTACACTAAGCAGTACGCGCGACTGAACGTGAGTTTCGACGAATACTCAGGAGAATCGCAGGTTCAACAAGAGTCAATGGCGAAAGTTGAAGAGATCCTGAAAAGCAAAGGTCTTTGCGAGGAGAGGGACGGAGCCTGGGCTATTGACCTTAACAAGCACACGGGACGGCCTGGTATGGCCATCATTCGGGATCGTACCGGAAGCACCACGTATTTACTGCGAGAGCTCGCCGCCGTGTTGGACCGGGAGCAGAAGTATTCGTTCGACAAGATGATTTATGTCGTCGCTGCCGATCACACAGTTCACTTCTCACGCCTCGTCACGGTCTTAGAACTTATGGGCCAGACAGACCTTGCCAACAAATTGCAACATGTATCATTCAGTGAAAACTCTCAGTTCTCGGAAAAGGTGGGTCCCGCTGATACGCTGGACAAGATCATAGATCAATTCAAGAATGGAGTGGCGGCAGCGATACAGGCGAATCCGGACAAAGCTACTATCCTGGGCAAGGATGACCTGGCAGTCGAGGCTTTGTTGATACAAGAACTGTCGTTAAAGAGAGCAACCGACCACGCCTTCGATGTAGACAGAATGACTTCCTTCGAGCGAGGGACCGGTCTATACCTGCAATGGTGGTATTCGAAGCTCGGTTCGGTCCTTGAAGCGAACGCTTCTGTCGACTCGAACGACGTGCTTGAGATAGAAGACCTGAATCTCCTCCGCATTCTCGCTCAGTACCCCGAAGTCACGTTGGCTGCATATACAAATCTGGAGCCAGCTGGGATATCAATGTATCTCATGAACGTAGTGGAGCAGCTCTCGCGTTGTCTCGAGGCAATTGAAGAAGAAAACCAGATAAGCGGAGCTCAAAAAGCTCTTTTTGGCGCTGCGCGGATAGTGTTGGAAAATGGTATGGGTATGCTCGGAATTGTTTGAGAAAAGCCTTTGTATTTTGGTTGTCTACTTCCCAACTTCATAATTACATAACAGCATGTTGGGACTATAAATTGGAAACCGTAGCACCGTTAAAAACACTAACGGTAGAAAAACGCTAAGGTGTGATCATCATCATGCTCATTGAGAAGCTCCTGGTGGAAGTCGTCTTGCTGAGCTAATTCCCGCTGTAGCAATGCGTTCGCTTTCGAGAGCTTGAAGTTCGACTGAATCTACATCATGTCTCGATTCAATAACCTTGTCGAGGGATGCACGAATGTCTTGCAAGACCGCCTTTGAAGCCCGTTTTGCAAGCTCTTACCACCCAAACCATTACGGATTCAAGGTCCGCATTCTCAGTCTCAGGGATCCGTGGCGTGGGCAAGCACGTCTTGAGTTGACTGAAAGATTCCGTCTGGACGTTACGACTCCCAGATACAACGGGTTCGGGCAACTTACGCACGATGCTGGATGTGTTACGAAGCTCTCTTGGCGGAGATCGTTGACGAGGGTCGCTTGTACGTCCGCGTCTGGTTTCCTCGTCTGGCTGGAAGCGCGATCGTTCTCTTCTTCGATCTAGACTCCGAGAGCGTCGCGGCCTGCCGCTAGAGTAATCTCTTTGTCGATACTCGCCACGCCATGAGTCACCACGCCAAGAGTCACCACGCTCTTCTTAAGGACGGTAGAAATCATCCTTGGGTTTAGGCTGCGATGGATTCTAACTGGGCTAAAGTTGGCCGGACTCACCACACCAGGAACCGCCACGCCTTTCTTGAGGACGATAGAAATCGTCCTTGCGCTTCGGCTTCGGTGGATTCTGGTCTGCCTTTGTGATGCCGGGCTGAAGTTGGTTAGCCTGCCACAGCCTGAGAAAGCGGCTCTCGACCTCATTTCGAGGAGCTCTGCCATTCTCGGTAGTAAGCTCACGTCTTGCCTGTTGGTTAGGCCGTGGACACTTCTTAGGCATTGTGAGAATATGGTTCAAAGTTGGGACGTGCCCAAAGGCCAATCCCGGACCCTCAGGTCGCTAGATACAAGTGCAAGCACTTGTATCCCTGTTCTGCAAGCAGAACTGTCCCGAAGGACAAGAAGGGAGAGAGGGAGGGAGGGAGAGGGGGGAGAGACGGAGTGAGAACGAGGGAGAGGAGAGCGAAAGCGCGGCTTCAGACGCCGCAGAGAGAGGTGTACAATGAAGCCTACACGATGTGGGTTTGGAGAATGATAAATTGTAGGAGCGAGAAAGAGGAAGAAGAGACGAGAATTTTGATCAATTTGTTTTGTGTGCCGGTCTCCAATGATTCCTTCCATTTCCAGTGGCTACGACATCCGACACCTGGATGCACTCCAAAATTTTCTGAGTTTATTGATATCTCGCGAATATCGCTCTATTACGGTCTTAGTAAGGCCAGCTTCGACCTTGACGGGTTCGTATATGGGGTTCTCAGAGGCGCAGCATGGCACACATGCGCTCCACGGTGCAAAATGTCTGCAGCCCGTGGAAGATATCGTAGAGTACGATGTTGCAGCCTTAAAAATGATCGTACTTTAGGCATCAATTTCCGAAATAGCGGCCAAGTAAACCAAATATCATTTCAACCCCAAGTTCAAAGCATTCGACATACGGCAGAATGAGAATGCGACAATAGCCAGACCAGAACCGAATATGCTTCAGATCCCAACCAATCCTGAAGGACAGCATGAATGTGCTGGCCGTGTCCGAAGCAAGAGGAGATGCGCGAGAGCGATCCAACTCCAGCATCAAGCAGCTACCTACTCCCGACGTATCGCCAATGGGAACTCCTGCGTTTGAATCAATGCCAATCAAAGACGGAACAGCTATAACATCAGTAGAAGAGCGGCTGGATCTCACAAGACAAGAAACACCTGGAGATACAAGAGTGAATGGACATTCATTGTCGAACAGTGTATCATACGATGACGCTGTAGTTTCTTCTGCGATATCTGGCTCAGACCAGATGGAGCAGAAAGAAAGTGCTGGAAAATCAACATTGTCAAGGAGAGGATCTGAAGCACGGGCAAACAAAGTGCTAAAACTTTCACAGCAACAGCTACAGGAACTTACCTCCTCACCTGAATCTCTACCAGTTCGTCCTGCAACTCCCATTCCTGAAGAAGATATTCCGTTCTCAGCACCACCCCGTCCACAAGCGAGAGAATTGGGAGAAATTCTTGTAGAGAGTTTGCGTACACTCCGAGAAGAAGAGAATCGAGGAAGACCAAGGGTCAGCGGATCACGGAGAGCTAGCTACGCTAAGAAAGAAGACAGGAAAGGAAGTTTTCTGGATTCTGACAGAAGTACAATCACTAGCCAACTAAAGACTACGAGACCTGATCTTCCACCGAGAACAGTATCCACCCCTCCTTTGATTCGCAGAAAGCAGTCCATGGCGAAATCGCAAGGCCATTCCAACGAGAACCAAAGTCAATCAAAAACGAACCGAACCATACCTCCGCCTTTGGATCTGAAAGAGTTAAGGTCAAATGGATCCACACAGCTCAAACCATCCCCTCTTCCACACAGTGGCCCATCTCCACTTACGCACCTTCCCGTACCTCCACTATCCCTTCACACCTATCTACAACTCGAACTAGCTGCCGAACGGCCTTCTCCTCTATATATTCAACGCTCTTCATCCGCGGACCGAGCATATGAATCCTCAGCCGTTAAATTCGAACGCTTGCAGAACTTTGTAGAGCTTCCACACCAGCTGGAGCAAGTACTCTTATTTGGTGCATTGGCGTGCCTAGACTCATGGCTCTACACGTTTACAATCTTGCCTCTACGTTTTCTGAATGTTTTCGGCATTCTGGCTGACTGGTGGTTGAAGAATGCGTGGAGAGAGATTCAAGATTTGATTGAGTTTGTCTACAGAGGAGTTGGGAGAGTGTGGCGCCGACAAAGAGTTTCCAAAGCTCCTTCGACAACCAAATCCGTGGTCAAAGAAGAAAGTCGATCACGGAGTGGGTCTTCGGCAGCAGTTACACCATTACAGCAATCGGCGGATCGAGTTGCGAATGGAACCATCAAAGCGTGGTCAGATCTACCACCGAAGAAGCTAGGTTTGGGCAGACATCGTCGAACCCGTTCGAAACCATCGGCGCTTACATCAAGTCATAAGGCAGATCTCTTGAAGGGTCTATTGATTGTACTGAGCTGTCTGTTGATGATGAGGTTCGATCCTAGCCGCATGTATCACAACATTCGCGGACAGGCAGCGATCAAGCTGTATGTCATTTTCAACGTACTCGAAGTCGCTGACAAACTCCTGGCTGCCATGGGTCAGGACATTCTGGAATGTTTGTTTTCAAGTGAGACCTTGGAGCGGGATGTTGATGGACGTAGCAAGATTATTCGACCATTCTGGATATTCATTATGGCTTTGGTCTACAATGTGGCTCATGCAGCTGCACTTTTCTACCAAGTCATTACACTTAACGTTGCCGTTAACTCATACTCGAACGCGCTTCTGACGCTGTTGACCTCGAATCAATTCGTCGAGATCAAGGGAACAGTCTTTAAGAAGTTCGAAAAGGAAAATCTATTCCAGCTTACATGCGCGGATGTGGTTGAACGCTTTCAGCTCTGGTTGATGCTTCTCATCATCGCAATGAGGAATGTTGTTGAAGTTGGAGGGCTTAGTATCAGTCTCAGTTCCTCGTTCGGATCAACGTCTACCAGCACCACAGGCGCAAATGTGACGGGAGTACCAGCTTCAACCAGCAGCATCATCCCTACTAGCTTCACCATCCTTCCAAAATGGACCGGTCAAGTACTCGGACCGTTTTTGATTGTGCTAGGTAGCGAAATGGTTGTGGACTGGCTGAAGCACGCCTACATCAACAAGTTCAACAACACCAAGCCCAATATCTACGGCCGCTTCCTGGACGTCCTTGCCAAGGACTACTACTCGCACGCCTTCGCGGACCAGAACCTGATCAAGCGGCTCGGGTTGCCGGTCTTCCCACTGGCGTGCCTCTTCGTGCGCGCGTCGATCCAGACCTACCACATGTTCCTGGCGACACACATGCCGCAGCCGCTCCCAAGCACAGCAACTTCGCTCTCCGTGGATTCCGCCAACGCGACCAGCACGCCGGCGACCAAGGCGGCGCTGGCACACATCGACGAGCTGCTACGCAAGGCCCTTGGGCGGTCCACCTTCGGCGCGGCCACCGACAGCACGCAGAGCAGCTCGTGGCGGTGGAGCGTTGACGACGCCATCGCGCTGACGACCATGGTGGTCGTGTTCCTCGTCGCGTACTTGCTCATGCTCGCCGCGAAGCTGCTGCTGGGCATGGTGCTGCTGAGCGTGGCGCGGCGCCGCTATAAGGGCATGAAGGAGCGCGAGCGGGCGAACGTCGACCTCGCTGGGAAGCGCTACGGCGGGTGGGGCGTCGTCGAGGTCGACGATGAGAAGCGCAAGTGGATCTATGCGGATGATCCAGATGGGCTGAAGGCGCTGAAGGATAAGGAGAATCGCGCGAAGAAGGAAGCGAAGGATCTAGAACGTATCTCACGGTATGAAATGGCGGCCAAGCGCATTTGGTGATTGATTTGCATTGCACAGCATTACAGCGGGAGTCCTAAGCATTGTCCTATCCGAGCTAAGAAAACACTTTTTGCATCAGCCATTCAATCTGAAAATCTTTCATCGTCATCATCATCCTCCACAATCATCTCTACATTCGTCAAGCAGTAGCCATCTGCAGATATTCATGGTCCGGATACCACTTCGCTCCACGTCCCTCTGGAATCAGATCCAACATATTCCAAAGCGGGCTAAGCAGATCCAATCCTCTCTCACTACCATCGGCAAAGCCACTGCTCACGGTGTAAACATGTCTCACGCCTTGCTCATCTTTGCGATAGACGCTAACACCAGGACCCTGGCTAGCATCCTTAGCCCCCTCCGGCTCCTCCATATGCACATCGCCATTGAAAGTAGTGCCGTAGCTGGACAAGAAGCGCAGGTTATTCCAGCCGCGCTTGGCAGCGTAGGCGCGCAGCTGCTCGGGCGGCGCCTTGGACACGACGGCGAAGTTGAAGCGCTGCTGCATGTGCTGGCCGACACCGTTAAGCCCGTCCACAAACGCTGCGCACATGATGCACGGCTCCGAGTCCTTCTGCGTGAACATCATGTGGTAGACGACGCCTGTGCGGCCGTCCGCCACGAGGTCTGACAGCTGCGTGTCTTTGAAGTCGCGCGAGTTGTAGGGCTTGTCGCCTGGCACTTCGACGAATGTGTACTCTTTCATGATGCCCCCCGGTGGCAGACTACGGCGCAACTCGGCAACCTTTTCGATGTGGTTGCGCAGGTCGAATTCTGCCTTTAGAAGCTCATCTCGAGCTTTAATGTAGTCCTGAGATGCCGAAGCTGGGTACCTTAGAGGATTGGGAGCAGACATTTCGATGATGGTTTAAAGAAAGAAATATAGGATCTTTCTTTGGAGTCAAGTAGTAAAATAGAAGTTGCTTTTGCAAACAATTTTGATCAAATATCGAACTTTGAAGTCAATTGAGAGTCAATTGCTGTTTCAATTTGTCTTGTTGAAGTCAATCACAGCTGAACGTCTTCAATTGATTAAATAGCACTTCTACTCGGTCAATTTACTAATCTCACCGACTGATATGCAATGACAGTGCAATTGAGTGCGTCGTTTTACAACTTTTTGGTCTCACGATTGCAGGGAAGAGCACGACGTGTATCGGCTAGAAGGTTGAGTGGCACCAGATCGGCGCGCCATCACGGGGTGCTGCCTTGCAAAAGGACATGCTGATCAAGCATTCCAGGCTGCTACACCATTCAGACTTCAGATTTGGTGCCACAACATTAATATGCCTCGTATTTGACCACAGCGATGCTTTGTAAGTAAACGCTACTCTGCCGCCACCTGTACAATTGTGAGAAGAAGCAAAATTTAGATGACTCCCTCCCTGTAGTGAAGAAGGCAGCAGGCTCAATTGCGAAGAGCAGACCATTGAACAACGAATTAAACAGATGAGTTGCTATTATCACGCACCAGGTTAACTATAATTGTTTCGTCAAACGCCTTCACCAACAAAAACCTAGCTGTGGTTATAAAGCGATTGAACTGCGTATGTAATCGTCACAGGACTGACATGAAGTTAGATGGCATTGACTCGGTCTGCCATTGCCACGAGACATACTCTACAACAGTAGAGTAGTAAGCTTCTTTGTAAGATATTCGATAGGTACAAAGGTACATGTACCTACTTTCCACAGCCTGTACCTACGTCATAGTCTTCATACGTTGTTGGTTACTCGAAGCGAACCAACAAAGCAGATTGGAACCGGTTCAATCCATCCCATCACGTGTGGGAAAGCGTCTAAATACAGTCGGCTGTGTAATGTCATTATGCAAGTGGCGTCGGTTGGCGGAATGCGCGTGCCTGCGCCCAAACGATGGCTTGCAGGTTCATTGTTTCGGCCTCTTGCGACTGGCCTCTTCACCCGTGTCGCAAAACCAACTCTCACTCTCCCACCGCTCAACCACTTGTCATCCGCTCATCCTGCCACCTGCTTCACATACTGGCCATCGCTCTACTCTCTCCGTTTCCTCATCCCTTTCGCCTCAGGCCTGCAGCTGACTACTCATTTATTCTCTGGCAGGCGCTGTCTCGGGCTTTGTTGGGCCTATAAGCTTACCGAATCGCATCCGAGGCGCTCCGTGCGATCATTCTGCCAACTCATTGGCGCTGTTCCTGTTCGGCTTCCTTCACTTTCCGCCCAACCGCCGAGTCATCCGCCAACTTCGAGACCCTGATTGTCGTAGATATATCAGCGACGCCGTTGCGACCGCGCTTGCCTTTTCTTTCTGCAAACCTCCCGCTCTCCATCGCAATCCATCGGCTACGGCTACATGCACTTGAGGCTCCGGCCTGCGAACCCTCGTTCCGCATCCTGCTATCGATATCCTCCCGCGAACAATTTCCTGCTCCGGGATTTAGTTGCCAGCCATGCCAACTTTAGACATTCAGCAACAGCAGCGATACTGGCGACGTAGCATTCTCATTCCGCTATGGGTTCAGCAGTTGATGATTCAACTTTGCGCTGGCGTTGTGTTTTGGATGATTATCTCTAACTTCTGGAATGCTTTCCCTGGCCACGGTGGCGGCATACCGGCCAAGTCGGAACGGTACGTCACCATTTGAGATCCATCTTACAATTCATGCCTCGAGCAACGGTTTTGAGTCTGCTTTCCACTGATTCCGCAGTCTCCGGCTCAAAATCTTCGCTTACATATCAAACGCATCGCCTTTGCGTGATTGCCAACAACGCATACCCTAAGGCGGCAAGGCATTTTATATTGAACTTACACTGACTGTTATTTACTACAGAGTCGTTCTCGGTACCTTCTTCGGCTTGTACATCTTCCTCATTCTTGTCACCGTATTAGAAATCATTCTCTACGCATTTTCATATCTGCAATCCGGCCTCTACTTGTTTTTCCAAATCCTCAAGACAGCATCTTCAGTATGCATCTGGACCGTTCTATTTTTCTATCCCTTCGTGGTCCTTGATTCGAGCCGTCAACCTGTCGAAGCGAGCGTTTTTATGGCGACAATTTGCGTATTTTTACAGTAAGCCATTCTCGAGATTGCCGAAAACGTAAAGCTAAGCTCTGTAGAATCCCAATGCTCGCAGCTCTCATCCACGCCATTTTTGTAAAACACGAGGAACGATACAACAACTTTGTTTGGGACGAGATTCGCGATTCAGAGCATCAAGAAGTGCGAGTTACGACCGCGAGTGAAACTACTCCATTGCTTGGAAATCGTCGTCAGAGCATGACGCAGCAGTATTGAATACCATTAGAACGCAATGAACGACGGGTTAATTAATGGTGGAGTTTTGAGATACAGAGTTCTTTTACGTGTGACTGGAGTTGATCTCGAATCGAGAGAGCTTGGATTCCCAACAGTCATTTGCGGAAAGATACCCTTATACCACATCGATAGAATAGAAGAATGATGCATTATAGAATGTCTTAGCTTTAATTATCCCTTTCTTATTGTGGTTTTTATGAAACTTAGTGGTTTGAATTGCCAGATAAGGGAATACGCCGACAATTTGCTTCATAGCCCCGAATTCACTTAGTCAGAGTGAATTGAGAGCGTCGAGTTTGTTGATATGCATTCGAAGATTCAGGATCTTCAGTACTATCAGTGCATATGTACATTTGATCGGAACGTTTGATACCATTTCTCCGCAATATAGGTCAAACCCTTAACTTTTCAAAGGAGTAGCAATAAGCGAGCATCAGAAGATTTACTATTTCCGTAACACCACGGAGGAGCATGCCAGAACCATCGTTGTAATAGCGGATCTGATGTGAGATACAGTCTGAACCGTTAGAGACCGCCCAAGACACGAAAGAGCCAGCCGAATACCAGACGTCACGTCAAACTTTTCATGTCGTACTGCGTTCGCTTCGTTTATGAAATTACACAAGTAATACCACCATGATATGCGAGCGTTCAAGATCAAATCCGCTCGCCAACGAGACCACTCCCAACACCACTCACCTCACCTCACCTCACGCCGTCACGACTCCCACCCCCGAAACGGACTCCAACACAGCGCGCCGGCGCGCAGCGCCACACCCACAACCACAAAATGCACCAGCAGCAGCAGCACGCTCCTCCGCCAGCCGCTCTCGCCCTCGCGCGCACCCACGGACCCGTCCCCCCGCCGCGGCACGAAGTCCGCCATCGCAAGCAGCAGCAGCGGGTACGCGAGCCAGCGGGTCGCGGCGTACGGCGCGCACGGCTGCGTCAGCGACGCGTACTTGGCGACGAAGAGCAGCAGGCGCAGCGCGCCGACGCTGCGCAGCGACAGCAGCAGCGGCGGTGGGTGCGGCAGCGGCGGCGGCGGCAGCGCGAGCCGCGACGGCGGCCGGCCCTCCGCCGGCGACAACGGCGCGCTCTCGAAGGTCGCCGCTTTGCGCGACGTCGTCCGCACCATGGCGGTGGAGGTAGTTGCGGGCGCGGCGGCGGGTGGCGCGGTGGAGGCGTGTTTGGGCGGGCTAGGCGGGCGCGGCACGCCCGGCGGCGAGGAGCTCCGCAGGAGGGAGCCGCGCACCAGGTGCTTTGGCGACGCCAGCCCGCTGAGGTCGTGGCTGGAGCGCTGCCGCTTGGGTGTTGGCGACGGTGACTCCACCGGTAGGATGCGCGGCTTTGCGCGCAGATTGTCTAGGATGCTGGGGTGCGGAGCTGCGTCGAGATCGTCTAGGCCGGACTCGCCGCGGATGCCGAGGAGGATTTCGTCGGTGCTGGGGCGGTCGTTTGGGTTAAGGGATAGGAGCCTCTTCAGGAAGCGGTATAGCTTGTCTGGAAGGTCTTTTCTGACTCTTGCCTCGTCGTTGAAGCCTACCCAAGCGGCTATTTCAGCGCGGAGTTGATCAATATCTTCGTTTTCTTCGTTGATATCGTCGGCATTGGAGTATGGTAGCTTGCCAAAACACATGAAGTAAACTATCATACCAAGTGAAAATACATCTGACTTGGTAGTGAAGTTACCAAATGCGCCATCAGGAGTTCGTCTCCGAAGTACTTCAGGAGCGCAATACGATATAGTGCCGGTTGCACCGGTTGATTTTCGGTCTACATTCTGAACTTGTACTTCACCAAAATCGCTCACCATGATTCGGAGACGTTGACCTGTGCTGTGAAGAAGACAGTTACTCGGTTTCATGTCTCGATGTATGTAGCCGTTGGAATGCAAGTGATGTAAGCCAGAAGTAATATCTTTGAAGAACGAAAAGATCTCTTCAAACTGCATTCTCCGCGGCTCATGAAGATTTATTGGTGGCTCCAACTGACCCTTAGAACGTCGCCGCATTCGTTCTTTTAGTTGTTCATTCGTCACCGATACTCTAGCAGGGTCCAGGACATAATGATGAAGATCTCCTGCGTTACAGTATTGCTGCAAGATGAAGGCACACGGCACATTCGGTGTATGCGGACTGGCTTGATAGTCTTCAAGCCATACGTGTCGATACGAAACAAGGTTTTGGTGTGAGAGATTTTGTAGCAACTGAACCTCGAGTAGCACCTTCTCGAGCCACGCATGATTGTCCCCAACTGGAACTCGTTTGCAAGCAAACTGACCAAGTGACACTCCGTCAAGTACATGTCGAACAAGGACTACAACTCCTCGACCTCCTTTTCCCAGAACTTTCTCTTCAACGAAGAATGTTTTGTAGTAATTTGGACTGAAAGCAGCAGATGATATTCCGTGAGATGTCGAAGGTGTAGGTTCGCTTGCAATGAACTCGGAACCTGGCGGAGTATGTAATGGAGGTTGTTCAGGTTGAGGAGTTCCCATAGGTTGAAATACTCGTCTCCGAGGAGAAGGTGGTCCAGATGATCTAGGTGTACTCGGTGTGCTTTGGTTTAGCATTCGAAAGTACGAAGGGTTCATGTATTGTGATCCTTGCTCTTCACCTGTTTGCGATCCTGACCTTCCTCTGTGTTGTGGAGCATTTTCCCGGTAAGGACGATGGCATGTTGGACAGTTGACAAGTTCAAGGGCATTCGACTGAGAGGCGTCGCGAAGTGAAAGCTGTTTCGAACGACGATCGTAGACGACTACGGTGGACTCGTGGCGACTGGTTTACATTCAGCAACTACGGCAAAGAAGGCTTTGGAGTGAAAGTACTCACAGTATGATCTCTCTTGACTGATCTGGAGCATATGGAATCAAACTCATCGTCCTCTCCAGCTCCGGCGGCGACTGTTCGTCTGCCATCTGGAAGATGAAGCACGCAATTCGCAATGACAGAGAGCGACGTTAATAGACGAGAGAGAAAGAATCATTGCGAAACCTATCGAGCAAGTGCCTTGTGTGTCCGTGTGTTGTGCACCTACGTCCAATATTCGGGTTGAAGTTGTGATGATGAGCACCGACATGATGCATGCCAAGTGAAGCTTAGAGGTATTGTGCCGTATTAGGGAATCTTGAGTAGAGCCTCCCTCTTCGACCATTGAACACGATCAAACAATGAAAAGAGTGTGTGAACTTCTAAATGTTTGTAGCTGTCCATGATTTCATTAACCTATCTGAATGTAGCCATTTCCATCTACCTCTTACATGAGAATTACCTGTTGTTCAATGTTATATTCCACTATAGAAGACCCGTTCTGCCTATACCATGCCACGCCGTGCATGCCGTCTGAGTATCATTGAATCCGAAAATTGTGTTGCTTCGCTATTTTTCATCTTCATCAGTCTCTTCATCAGGCAACTCTTCAAATCTTCCACTCTGAACCATATCCTCTACTGGATTCTTTACTTCTACGACACCTGTTCTCCTCAATCGCTCAATCAAGACAAACATTTTCTCCGCCTCTCTCATTTTCTCTTCCGTTGTCATTGGAGGTTCATCATCTTCGGGTTCCATGTCTTTCCTCTGCCCAGTTATGGGATTGACTTCAGCACCAGGTTTACCATCAGCACCAGCCGTACTAAACGCCTCCAGTGCACTTTGTGGAACGGGCATGCCCTTGTTCATGAAGAAACCAGACGCAAATCCATATCCTACGTTGCGTACGAATTTGTTTGAGTCTTCACCACTGAGCTCGAACATCAGTGCTTGTATTGATTGTCTGAAGGTTGGTGCAGTGGGAGATATTGAAAGACGAAGAAGACGTGAAGACAATGTATCAGATTTGCCAAGTGGTTTATTGCGCTCTTCATCCGTCGGTAGTAACAACCACTCCATGAACTTTTTGATGTTGTCAGGTGCAATCTTGTATGTGATTCGCAATAGATTGAGCAGAGGTGCAACATTTGTATCTAGTTCTCTTTCAGGATAATAGGCAATGGCCGCATCGAGAATGTTGACGAAGTTTTCCATGTTTGCTTTGCCCTCAAGTTTTGGAAATAGTGTAGAATAGCCGAAGCCTGAGTTTTTCTTGTCTTGAAGATCGAGATTAGTGAGCGCTGAGAGAAGCGCCAACATTGGTTGTTGCAAAGGTGGATCGGTGATCTTGATCTTGCGAATGATTTTGATGATAGATGGTATTGATTCCGAGAAAGACTCTTGATATTCAGGGTACCAATGATTGATGTTGAAAAGAAGCTTCAATGTTTCTGTCAAGGCCATATCGTCTATAGTGATTGGACTTGCTAGTCTACGGCTACCATGATGTGAATATCGTTTGCTGTGACGCGCTAGGTTTTGATTGATAATTTCCGCGAGTTGACGGTTCTCTACTAGGTCCTTGAAGTCTGTATTTGTGCCGTAGGTCATGAGGAAGAGGATTCGAGAGAGGAGAAATTCATCGTCCGAGTTTTCGGTCTGACAATTACAATGTTAGCTGTATTTCAGCAGAGCATGTGTGGTTCAACAAACCTTCAGTCTAGAAGTAGCCTTTGGCGCAACACCAAGATCAGCTACCATTTGACGAGTTGGTTCTTTGAGGATCATAGCGTTGGATAAACATCTCATCGCTTCTCTTGATGTTTCCGATGGAGAACCATCAAAGCCATAGTGAACCAACATATCAACGCCCTATAGAGTATGTTTCAGTCTCGCTCTTCACTATCAAAGGTTCAACATCGTACATCTTTTGTGAATATAGGATCAGCATTCTCAGGAATTCGTCCATAGACTTTGAGTTCTGTCAGTAAAGCTACACGCTCTACGAGATTCCAATTAGATAATTATGTTGTTACAGTCTGCGGTTTGTCGCTTACTGTCTGCATTGAGGTTGCCCTTTGAGAGGTCTTGCTTCAGTTGATTGACCAACTGTGTTACGGCGTCCAGTTTTTCTGTCATGTAGCTTAGCAACGCTATCGTGATCTCGGATCAGAGGAGCCACCTACCCTTGCCAGTCTTTGAACCGATTCCAAGTGGCATTTTAGCGATGGTTCAGGGTTGAGATGAGGGTAGATTATTTTACAGGGTGGAATTGAAGAGGCGACAAGGTTTAAGACGTGTTGGAAGTAATCGTCGTCTTTTCCGCATGCCGGTGTTGAAGGAGAGGAAGGTATGGAGGTGTAGGGGTGAAGGAAGCTGTGCCGCCGATGTAATTGAGGGATGTTCATCGTTAGGGGATTGCTTCTTTTAGCTCTGCTGTTGGCTACTTCATCGGCGCGGGGTTTCTACTTTAGGTTGATATCCGAATCGATCGACGTTTCTTTCCTCAATATCCGGTTTATCACTTTCAATCTTACAATTGTACTCACAAAGAAACGATTACAGCCTATTAGAAGTTCTAATCATAAGTGCAGGTGGTCACGGTACGAATACTCATACTCTAGATTTGAATACGTCACATTCATTTCACCCGGTATTCTCATAGTACAGATACTCCATATCTCCGAGTGTGCTAGGTACTACTAGTCCTTGCATTTTCAGTTGAAAAATACTCCATAGCAATGCTGTACTCATATAATAGCTATCAAGCTATGCATCCATACCCGCAGAGTAAACCCTCGTTGTCGATTTGGTCCTCTTGCCCAATACCGGAACTAAGAAAGATGGAAAGCTCCTTGACCTTCCTTAATAGCAACCTCCAACTTCGCCTTCATCACTTCAATTGTACTGTAATCCGGAAGCTTGAGGTAGTTGACGCAAGTCATGACGGATGGAAGATAATCATCAGAAGTATAAGGCACTTCACTTGGCTTGCAGACGACGGTGAACATGGGTGTGAGTGCTTTGAAACCTTGATATTATTAGCATGTTGCATGTTAGATTCAGAAGTGAAACTTACCTCCGATGGGTAACTTCGGACTACCCGTCACAAATTGTAAAAAGTCGCGACGTTGTTGCAAGCTTAACTCGCTCATGGTCTGCAACAAGTTACGCACGCTACGACTGTCGAGATTGAATCCATGATCGGCCTTGATTGAATCCATAAGAGTCTCCAATGTCCAATCTTCCTCGTTGCGACCGAAGAGCATCACAAGTTCACTTGGAGTAAAGGCTTGTAATGCGCTATATGGGAAAACGCTTGTGAAGCCGGAGCGGAACTCTTCAATTTGACGTTCTACACCGCTACCGAGTGTAAAGTCGAGGACATAGTCGACATACTCCGCAACGTTGTCGATATTGACCGAAATGTCTGATCCACCAGGAATCAATTCGATATTGGGATAGCCTGGTAGAGTGAAATCCAGAGCGAGATCCTCAATGCTTGCGCTTTCGACAGTAATGCGTTGAATCTTTTGAACCTTCTGCATAGGAGTCAAGCGTGGATTTTCGTCGATATCTCTCTTCGCCTTGACAAACTTCTTAAGCATCTTCAACGAGTTGGCCAAATCATTGTCTACAGAACGAACTGCAGCCAAGGTCGGTGTAAAGATTCCGGGTTTACCACTGACGCGGAAGAAGGTCGAATTGAAGGAAATGTCAATGATTCGTGAATCCAGCATAGAACGAGCCACAAATTTCCCCAGACTCTTAAACATGGCGAGTAACTTCTTGCCATTTTCGTTGTTGGCTTGATCAACACTCATGGGAGCCGGAAAGAGACCACGTGTACCAAAGGCATATTCGCTGAGAACTGCCGATTCATTTTCACGCCACATCTTGAGTTTCTTCTTGGAAAATTCTTTGGAGACTGTTGAGTAAAACTCAAGAGTAGGACCAAGTCCAGTTCCCACTTCTTCAAAGTATTCGACTTCCAGCACGCTAGGAGAAGATCCATAGAGATCCATAACTTTGACAGCGGCTTTCAAGATCTCTTGACGTGAGATTCGAACTTTTTGACGTTGAAGGCGACCTAGGAATTGATGAGCATCCCGATGTCGATCATGACGATTGTTATCGGCCTGAGCACTCTGCCAACGACTCATGGATCGTGAATATCCGAAAGAAGTAGATTGCAAGAAGAGGTGACGAGTCTCAAATGGAAAGAGAAAAGGATAAAGTCGAGCAAGATCCTCACTCCAGCTTGGAAGACAATTGCTTGCAACAATCAAAGGTTCCTCAAGTTGACGGTTCAACTTGGCGGTAAGTTTGGTGTTGACAAATTGTGAAGATGGTTCCGGTACTAGCTCAATTGAATCTTCCTTCTTTTCAGACAAAAGATCATCAATGTTGGCGTTGAGGCTGTAGAGCAAGCTAAGTAGCTGTAAAATTGATGCTGTGGTAGGATTACGAGCAATGGATGCCGGAACATCAGATTCATCAATCAAAAGCTCTGGTGGTGGTGAGAGTGTATTGGGTTCTTTGGATGGTCCATTTACGCGCTTGAAATTTACTGTATGCGCTCCAGACCAGATATTGCGAGCCGAAATCTCACCGGATTGAGTTTGATTGAAGTGAACAAATCGATAGACAGTCATATCGCTTGGAACCGGTTGACCATTAAAACTGAACTCGAGATGCCAATCTTGAGGAGCTGATTGCAGGGCAGATGCATACGACAAGGACCTTGCTGAAGGAGTTTCAGAAGGAAGTATCGTATGATTGGATGCCAATTGAGATGCAGAAGCAGTCCGAGAAGGTGGAGCCTGTGATCCAAGAGGTGTTGCAATACGAGTGCCATCATCCTTCCGTGCCGTAACTTTGCCTGTTGAGGCAACTTCCATGTTGACTGCTTGAGGATCTTCATCATCGGAATGTGAACCATTCTCAAGTTCATCAAGGACAGCATTCAAAGCACCAACGGCTCCTGCTTCACTGACTTCGTCATCATCGGAAAGTTGTGTCTCATCCGCACATTCAATTGGGTCCTCCTGATCTTCAGGTGGAGGTGGCGGAGGAGGTGGTTGAATCTGAGATTGCTGACGACGAGAACTGCGCCTTATACCAGGTGGACCAAGTGGAGGTGCACTTGAGCTGGCTTGAGCTGGAGTGACAGAGACATTCTTTGCCCGTTCGGCTCGTTTTGGAATACGATTCGTCAGGTCTCTAGGAGGAGGTGGAAGCGCTCCAGGAGGAAACAATGGACTTCGAGAAGAATCTCTAGCAATGCGACGATCTGCCATTTGAGCAGTGAGAGCTGAAAGCATCTCCAATCGACTTCGATGAGCTCCACGAGGACGTTCCAGCAAGATAATCTTTTGTCGAAGATACTCTTCAAGAGCTTTGAAGGTTGCAATAGCATGGATAGAAACTTGAATGTTCCGGAATGTACGAGGAAGTCCAGAATCATCATCTGCCATCAATCGAAGACGAATTTGCTTTGCAAGCATACTAGCAGCACTGCTTCGGCTATTTTCGAAAGAATTCTGATGAACTGTAATGACTTCAAAATGTTCCGCTCGACTCAAAAGATCTTGCAACTTATGGACGAGAACACTGAAAGGTGTAGCCGGTGAATTAGAAACCGAAGTTTTCTCTTTTGTTTGAGTACCTTGGCCCATGAAAGCTTCCAGAAACGAGGTACGAGCATCAGATGCAAAGGCATTAGAGTCATCTAACGTCTCAAGTAGAACACCAACCACGTTCGAGGTCAGTAGCTCATAGCTAGTAATGCTATCAAGAGCATCGGTATCAAAATGACCAGCAAGTCGACGGAACAAGGTCAAGCCATTTGATTGTTGATCACTGGTGAAACAATGCTCAATGTCTTCTGTCAACCGTTTCAGATCTTTCATAATCTGATCGGCTTGAGTTCGAGGCTTGGCAATAGCATTAAGCTCATGAGTCTCGATAAATTTCTTGGCGCGTTTGGTGATGATATCTTGAGGATCTGGAATGGACAACGCGGTTGGAGGAGGAAAGCGTCGACTTGGAGGTGATTGAGATTCAGAAGTTGTAGAGTCGTCATGATGATCTTCATTTTCTTCGTTGTCATCGTTATCCTCCTCGTCTTCCTCTGAATGATCCTCGTCATGTTGATCTGGATCATCATCGTCGTCTTGATCAATATCGATGTCGCCATCATGATCATGCATATCTCCTTCTGGATATTCTGAGTGATCCGCAATCGAAGTGACATTGTTTTCGATCTGTTGGACCTTACGGAGAGGTCTGTCGGCTAGCTTCGCAATCTCAGAGATAACACCTTCGCGATAGAACTGATACCGATAAACTGGTTCCATGCGCTTGATCAACAACTCAGCAGCTTGCAAAGCAAATGTCACAAGAGTTGGATGATCTTGTTGAGACAAGATGGCTGCAAGAAATGAAGCATAGCTGACATTTCGAAGTGCTTCGTCCAGAATGCCAACACCGATATTGGAAAGCATCTTGAGTTGTGCCGTTAGAACTTTCTGGCGCACACTAAGATTGACTGTGCTCGAGAAGACGTCCGTAAGAGTCGGAAGAAGAATGATAGTGAAGCGTTTCAACTCATCCTTGCAATCTTCCAGCAGCTTCACTCGTTTATCATTCGTCGATTTCTTTCCCGGAAGCATTGGCATAAACTCAAGACCAGGGTATCCCCCATCAAAGAGATAATCGGTGTAGAGAAGACCATCATCTTGAATGTCTGGTAGTAGCTCACAAATGACATTCAAGGTCTCAAAAATCTGATCGCGTGGACGATGAATGAGAGCTTGCATAATAATGACCTTGTCGATCTTGGCTGCAACTGCGTCGTCTGAACCACTTGGAGGTGAGACACCTGTGAGAATCTGATATAGAGTGTCGACAACATTCATTTTGAAGAGTTCTGCCGCTCGAAGTGGACTTGCTCGAGCTGTAAAAGCCAGGACACGCAAGAATTGGGTATGAATGTTTGCTGAGATAAGATTTGTCGTGCCAGGTAGAAGAAGACGTAGGATGGCCTTTAGAAATTCTTCGCCTACAAGCTCTTCAAGCTTTTCTCCATTGAATTTGTAACTCTCGACAATCCTTGAAACACAGAGACAACCTTGTTCAAGAACTTTCTGATCACTGTTGCCAAGAACTCCAAGGAGAACAGGCATAATCTCTCGAACAGTGTCAAAACTATTCTCGGATAGATTACGACAACAATTTGCTGCCGTTGTAACTGCAGTTCGTTGATTGCTGGTGGCAAAGAAGTCAAGATACTGCAAACAAGCCGCGAGACCACCATTTTCTACGATTAATGTTGGAAATTCGACTGAGATCTTCTCAAGTGTGATCAGAGCTTGTTCGGCAACATCGATGTAATGAATCTCAAGAAGCTTCTCACAGAGAACAGGAACAGCTCCACTGTAGACGACATTGGCAGTAGATGAAGGAAGAGCTTCCATCATGTTGGCAATGCATCGACATGCTAGAAGCATAATTTCAGGATTTTCTTCGCCAAACTCTGTAGGCTTCATCAAGATGATCAACTCTTTGATGTATGGATCCGGAGAAAAATGACCTGCAAGGTTGTCTTCCGTAGAAATGAGAAGTAGCTCTGAAAAGTCCTGAAGTGCTATGAGTTGTTCAGAAGGATCTTTTTCTTTCAGATGCTCGAGGATACCACGTAGTCGTGCAGACATTCCAGACATGAAACCACTAAGTGCACGAAGTGAATTTGACAAACTCGAACCTCCATGACGACTTAGATATCCATGCTCAAACGGATCATCATCTTCATCATCTTCATTGTAGTGTTTTGGTCGACTATCCTCATTGCTGTCATCGCTATCACTTTCGTTTTCTCCATGATCATCGTTTTTGCTTGATCGACCATCTGATTTATCACGGGAAGTTTTTTCTGAACGTGAAGACTTCTTTGGTCGTCGGCTAGAGGTTTGAGAGGTAGAAGGAACAGATTCTATGTCAGAGTTAGTTATCTCCGAGCTAGTAGAGCTCGAGGATGACCAACCTTGTCCATGACGCTTTCGTGATGACTTTCTTCGGGTCGATGGAGTAGAAATGGTATTTGACGGGTCCTCGGAAGGTCCACCAGTTAAATCAACATCTTGATCAGACATAGCAACAGCAGCTTTACCCTTCCTAGTTTTTGGAGCGGGAACAGGATCTGTAGGGTCTGGTACGTCGAAACGGGATCGTTTTGTACGTCGTCGATGAGCAGACTCAGAAGGTTCGATGGGTTGATCGGGATTTGATTCGTTGACGCTGACTTTGCGTTTACGAACGCTACTGGAAGGTAGATGTAGAGAAGGATTAGAAGGCGGAGGAGGATCGGAAGGCGGAGGACGTTGGGAATTTGAATTCGAAGATGGTAGACCTGCTGAGTGCCTCGCACTGGAGCGAGTCACCCTTGACGACATGAGCAACAAGAAAGGCCGTCAAAGTTGAAGTTGAAAAGAGTTGCAGGTAGAGGATTTCAACAATCAAGAAGGTCCAGAGGGGAATTTTAATTGTGGAGAAGGTGTGGCGCAGAGAAAGCAGTGCGGTGATGCAAGCTGAGGTAACTTTACCTGGAAGATGAGAGAGGTGAATCCGAATCAAAGGGGAGCCGATGTTCCATGCCCCGACGAATATGCCATCAGCTGTCCAGAGGCATCAGCCGTGTTCAAGCGGTCAGATACAAAGGTCGGCGGTTGTGAGGGTTGACTTTGAGCTTGGGTGACCGTGGGTGACCGTGGGTGACCGTGGGCGACCGTGGTGGGCAGGAACGGCAGAGACGTTTGTGGTACAAGGCGAGCGGAGACGATGTGACGTAAAAGTAGTGGCCGAGGTGAATGATGAATGAGAATGAGATTGTCGAGATGGTTGTAGAGTTTGTAAGATCTACGACGAAGACCCAGACAGACTTTGACTTGAAGTTGCAATCGAAGGTGGGCTGGCTTAGGTAGGTTAACGTCAGGTTGGAATTGGATCAGCAGCACCCCCCTGGGAGTTGCCTACCATCCCCAAACGTTAGTGGTGTACGCTATACGCCACTTCTTACATTGTTCACCACCTTGCCCCGACTACTACTCAGTAAATACCAATCTGAATACTTTGCATTTCGGTTGTAGGACATTTGCAATATCATTCTAGCCGTTGACATCCAATCACACTCCATCAAATTGTGGCCAGCCTGATATCTCCTTTCGAATTATACCGAGTAGCCTCAGCCTGATTGAAACCGAAATTCGACACCTCCGTACTCCAAAACGCTTTGAATATGACTTGCTTTGCTATCGACTTGACTCATTCGCCTTTTGCTTCGAAGTGCGTCTATTATTCTTCTACTGTTCGTTGGAGAATGAGTTCAAAAGACATGTATTCATCATAGACTTTATCAAACTCAACACTACAAAACGGCTAGATTTCCGAAAAGAGAAAGTCCGCGAGAACAAAGCGCGCCCCCCAATGGATTGACTTGGTGGCATTGTTGGGATTATTTGAATCTAGAAGGACTTGGCCCGCCTGCAATTGATAACAATCTGCTTAAATTGGGAGAGCAGTGTCATACGGAATAGCCATTTCAAGAGGTGGCGAACCAAACGGAGCTATCCGATCCCACGTCAGTACTATCGATTGCTGCTTCAAACCTTGCAGCGTGATCGGAATGAGTCATTTTACCCTTTTCCTGTTTCGATGAATTCGTCGGCCTTCCGAGATTCAACTGCTGACCCCGATGAATATGCAGCTTAAGCTTATTCATGTTCACTGGGCCTGACTGATAACCTTAGCGTACCCCTCATTTAGCTCTATTACTCGAAGCTTTTTAAACCCCATCGCTCAGGAAATTTCTGCTTCTCCTCTGATTCTTTCTTTGTTGTCTTCTCTACTCAATCTCAAGCTTCTCCTCCGATCCCCAACCCGTTGTCTTCTCTACTCAATTCTCAGGCTTCAGCTTTCCAGTTTCTAACCCCACCACCATGCCTATCCCAGCACCGAAGGGCGATAGCTTGAAGGAGCTTTTCAGCCTCAAGGGCAAGGTAGTGGTGGTCACCGGAGCATCAGGTGCCACAGGTATTGGTACTGAAGCTGCTCGTGGTTGCGCCGAGTTCGGAGCAGATGTCGCAATTACTTACTCCTCACGTCCTCAGGGCGGAGAAAAGAACGCCAAAGAACTTTCCGAGAAGTACGGTGTCAAGAGCAAGGCATACAAGTGCAACATTGGCAACTATGCAGATGTCGAGACGCTCGTGAAGCAAGTTGTGGCTGATTTTGGGAAGATCGATGTTTTCATCGCCAACGCTGGCCGAACCGCCGATTCCGGTATTCTGGATGGTACCGTCGAAGCCTGGGAAGAAGTTGTCAAAACCGATCTTACTGGGACCTTCAATTGTGCTCGCGCCGTCGGTCTACACTTCCGCGAACGCAAGACTGGCAGTATGATCGTGACCGCGAGCATGTCGGGGCACATCGCGAATTTTCCACAGGAACAGGTAAGCTGCCTTACGTGCAGTGTATTTGTTAGTATGTCGTAGTTACTAAGCCGTTTGCAGACCTCCTACAACGTTGCCAAAGCCGGATGCATTCACATGGCTCGCTCTCTTGCCAATGAGTGGCGTGACTTTGCTCGTGTCAACTCCATTTCTCCTGGTTATATCGATACTGGCCTATCCGACTTCGTTCCACAAGATATCCAACAGATTTGGCACTCTATGATTCCTATGGGACGCGACGGAAAGGCTACCGAGTTGAAGGGCGCGTACGTGTATCTTGCCTCGGATGCGTCTAGCTATACGACTGGAACTGATATTTTGATTGATGGTGGATACTGCACGAGATAAGTTTCAGCATGTCAGAATTTGAAGATGAAATTCGGCAGGTCTACAAGGACTTCGGCCATGGTTAGACGATAGGAAAGTATTGAAAACGGATCAAAGTCATAAGCATTGTATGAAAGAAATTAAAGAGATACTTCACTTTCTTTACTGCAAAGGTTTCTCGTTCCCTTTCGTCAATGTACCTACTAGGATTCCATTAGATACGCAACGTAAAACCTCGGAGTGCACCCGCGGCAAATCTAACCGCCGAAAACAACCACTGCACTGTCAAACCAAATCTTTTGACCACGTCAGTCTAATAGTTTTCTGGCAAACCCATCGCAGCAAAGTTTGAAATCGACCCGTTACAGCTAAATTGTCTCTGGGCGACATTTGTTGGTAAAATGCCTGCAGCCATCCCTTGCTGATAACTCCACTGCGGTGCACTCTCTGTGGCCCAAGTCCAGTAAAACCAACCCCAGCCAGCTTCGAAGCTCTCCATTTGCGCCTCAGCAAAATCCAGCAACCACTGTTTGTAGGCGGAGCTGTACTGCGACGGATCCGCGTTGGCGTCGTTGCATTCACACGTCGGACTGTTATTTGTCGGACATTGCGGGCTGAGAACTTGCGTACTGGCATTGCCTGTGTTCATAGTGCCTTCCCAGCGCGATCCCACGCCAACGTCGTTCAGATAGAGCGCGCAGTCCGTATCGGCCTGACTCCACTCGCCGCACAATGTCGGGCCGAATCCGGTCGCCTTGTTTTGCGAGCGTTGCATCTGCGCCGTCCAGCCGCTGCACGCGAATTCGAGTTTCGCTGAATGGTTCAGAGAGATCTGCCCGTTGTTGAAAATCACGTATTGGTGCACGTCCAGAAGCAGGTTCGATTCATTTTGTAGCTTGCCTTGCCAGTTGTCAAGTCCCAAAAACCCATCTCCGAAGACTATGATTGCTGTGATGTTGTTGCCACGGACTGTAGATACGGCATTTGTCGTCCAGTTGAGAACTTTGTCAGTATCAAGTCCAGTCATTCGCGGTTCATTCACTAGACCATACAGTGTGATGATGTTCTTGTAGCGAGGTTGTGCAAAGAATGTCGAGAGTTGGTTATGTATGTCGAGGCTGCGTTGTGCATTGACGTCGCCATCTGTTCCATTCAGCCAACCGATTACCCCTTGACGACCACTGTGATTCCATCCGTTTTGACTTCCTGGTAGGCCATGAAGATCAAGATTGACACGCAATCCATTCCATCGACAATATTCTATACCTCGAAGAAGGTATCTCCAAGATACATTCTCAACGTATGGATCACCAGAGTACGTGGTAACAGCCCAGTAAGAGAATGGGATGCGTACATGGTCGAATCCTGCAGCTTTAATATCTGCAAATGATTGCGCGTTGATGAATGAAGAATAGTGCTCTTCAAGCGTCGACTTGGCTTGATCTGATCCGAGAGCTGAAGTTAAGGTCCATTCATCGATTACGGTATTCCGACTGCTGAATTTCTCAAACAATGACGGTGTAATGAATGGTTCGATACTCAGCCATCCACCAACATTTATCCCTCGAATTGGAGTCGTACCATAATCGAAACTTTGATCTAGTGGAGGCACTCCAGAGTTTGCTTGAGTCGTATCATCCCATGTAGAGTTGAGTCCCATAATCGGAAGACCCCCAATCATCACGTCGGTAAATGTGACATTGAAATCGGTTGTGTCATACCAAGTGAAAGGATCCAAATAAGTGCCCTGGTATTGTGACGGTATGCTTGATTCAGAGATACCATTCAAATTGCTATTGGCAGGCTTTGTCGAATTGCTTGATGACGATGAGTTCGAATTTTTCTTACCGACAAATACGCCAACTGGAATCGAAATCGCGAGTGCAACGACAAGTACAGCTATTGCAATGCATATACCTAGATGTGTGTTAGTAAATGAGAGATGCCATCCTTGTAAAGACTCACATATGCGTGTATTCCTCTTCTTTCTCCATTCTGTATCAGATGTGTACTCTGTTCCATTACCTCCACTTCCATCCATCAATCGTTTGTCTTCGTGGTGTCTTCTTTGCTTTTCAGGACTACTACCTTCTTCAAGCAGTGCACCACTAACGACTCGGCTTTTTTTCTTCTTAGATCTGTAGTCACTTTCGAATCCTTCAGCCCGCCGTTGTTCTCTTTGTTGCTCGTATCGTGTTCGTTTTGCCCAATACTCGTCTATCTCATGCTTTTTGTACCCTTCAGCATCTGAATAGTCTTCGTCCACCGGTGTTTCGACTTCATGCTGTCTACCAAATACGTACCGCTGTGGCTCTCTCATTACTTGTTTATCATGACGACGGTCCTGGTCGTCTCTTTGCCTCTCTTGATCAATTTCTCTTTCTCTCCGCTTCTGTTCTCGTCTTATTTCTCGTTCTTCTTCCCTTGCTCTCTGTCTCTCGGCCTCAAGTTCTCTTTGTTGTTCGATTTCCTCCAATCGACGCTGTTCCTCTCGTTCTGCTCGTCTCTCAGCGCGTCTTCGCTCACGATCCACTTCTTTTTCTTCTCTTCGCCTCTCCTTTTCCATGCGTCCCTCTCTGTTTCTGACTTCCTGCAGATACGCGTCATCGAATCCCTTCCATCCACTCCTTTGGTTCAGAGCATCCAGTCGCGCCAGACTATCAAGGCTAAGAGGTGTGCTGGAACTGCCGCTCTTGCTGACGCCATGTCGTTTCTTTTGTGGACTATTTCCTCTGGAGTTTCTGTCGCCATTTCGCGGTAGTAATTCGCCTTGGCTGTCTGTAGCGCGATGGGTGCGTCGCTTGCGGTGCTCTGAGCTTCGTATTCGTTCTCTGTCACTCTCAGGGTCTCTGGATTGCCGTCGCGGACGGTGTCGCTCACGATCCGAATCATCTCCTCGAGCCATTGAATCCAATGGCTTTGGAAACGGGCTGCGCTGGGTACTTTCGCGGTAATGAAAGGTTCTTCGAAAGCGCCGATTCGGTTGTCAACAAATACCTATATCGCGGGGCAACGACCAATGCGCGAGTTCAAGTTTTGATGCCTGAGGCAACAATTTGCCCAAACGGTCATATCCACCGATACTCACTACTCCGATTCTCCGTTGGGCCCACTCAATCGGCTTACAAATGATTCAAAGCTCAAGGTTTAGCATAAAGCCGAATATAAAGAAGTTTCCTTTCTGGTTCCCAACTTATCTCCTTTCAATTCCCCAACAAACTTCTCCTGTATCAACAAGGATGTCTACTCTCACGAAGATTTCCTCTCATCACGCAGTTCCTCAAGCTTCAAACGGTGGCGAGACTCATCATGTTAATCGCCCTACTCCAGGCATTTCTTACTTCACGCCTGCCCAATGTCCGCCTGCTGGTACGGCAATCGATGAAAAGCCGGTACCAAAACTATTCAGTCCGCTAAAAGTTCGCGGAATCACACTGCAGAATCGGATTATGCTCTCACCTCTCTGTCAATATTCCGCCGAAGATGGCCACTATACGATGTGGCATTACGCTCATATGTGCGGAATTGTTTCGCGAGGCCCCGGTATCTCGTGCGTTGAAGCTACAAGCGTGGTCGAGGAAGGTAGAATTACTCCCGAAGACAGTGGTTTATGGAAGGACAGCCAGATAGAGCCACTGAGGAAAGCTGTTGAGTTTGCCCACAGCCAGGGCCAGAAGATGATGATACAACTTGGTCATGCCGGCAGGAAAGCGTCTACGGTTGCGCCTTGGCTAAGCTCTGGAGACCTAGCATCACTTGAGCTGGGAGGTTGGCCAGATAATGTCTATGCCCCAAGTGCAATCGCATTTAACGAAAACCACGCTATGCCAAAGGCAATGACAAAGGAGGACATCCAGAATTTCAAACGAGCCTACGTTGCGGCGGTGAAAAGGGCACTGAAAGCAGGTTTCGATGCCATTGAGATCCATAATGCTCACGGATATCTGCTGCACGAATTCCTGTCACCAGTATCAAACAAAAGAGCTGATGAATATGGCGGTTCGTTTGAAAATCGCACCCGATTGACACTTGAGCTTGTTGGTTTGGTGAGAGAGGTGATTCCAGATGACATGCCACTTTGGCTGCGTATCAGCGCCACGGATTGGCTGGAAGAGACTGAGCTCAAAGACCAATCTTGGACGGTGGAAGACACTGTGCGTCTTGCAAAGATCTTGGCCGAGAAAGGCGTCGATGTTCTCGACGTGTCTTCCGGCGGAAATCACCCACTTCAGCACATCCACGCAGGTCCGGCCTATCAAGCTCCATTCGCGAAGAGAGTGAAGGAAGCCGTCGGTGATAAGTTACTCGTTGGGACTGTAGGCGCAGTAACTAGTGGCAAACAGGCGGAAAGTCTTCTTCAAGAGGGACTTGATATCGTCGCGGTCGGCAGACCCTTTCTGAAAAATCCGGGTTTGGTGTTTTCTTGGGCTGATGAATTGGATTTTGCCGTTCGAATGCCCAACCAAATTAGATGGGGATTTGCAGGTAGAGGGAAGAAATAGTGTACAGGGGTAAATCAACACCGACCGTTAGCGGGTATTCAAACCGATACGCTTTCCCATAGAAAATCGCGTAAATATCATGACCCTGTAGTCTTCGTACACGACAGCTGCCGGTGGTTTGTCGTCAATCTGAAAGGTTTGCAAACATGATGCCTAGAATAAACTTTTTATGCCTCAGGCTACAATATACATCTCCACGGCGTGATTCTGAATTGATATCCTCGAGGTGCCTCGAAACAGCCTAAATCGCCAATGGCGAGATATAATCTCGCAGTCATCGGTATGCCATATCTCGATTTAGTTCTTACTGTTTCGCATTTTCCTGGAGAAGACGAGAAGCTGCGCGCCAGTAAGCTGTCACGAAGAAGAGGCGGAAATGGTCCCAATACGCTAGGTTAGTTCTGTCAGTGTCGTGATATTTCATGTTGCTTACGAGACATCTTAGAGGTTTTGACGCAGCTCGTTGGCCACGAAACCAATGCATCAGATCCCGATCTTGCTGAAAATAACGAGACCCTATCTGCGAGAGAAACATCCCCAGGTCTCGCCCTTTTGGCCGTTTTGCCAAACAAAGATTCACCGGCATTCAAGGAGATAGCGGACAGCTTGCCAGGAGTAGATTTGAGATTCGCCATCATTCGTGATAGCTTCGAGCCGCCAAGTAGTTACATCATCAGAAGCTTGTCCACTGGGAGCAGGACCATTGTAAACTATAATGAAATAGGAGAGATGAACTTCGATGAATTTTGTTTCTCATTCGAGGCATTGAACGACTACTATGGTCATCATAGAAAGCTGTGGTATCACTTTGAAGGACGGATACCAGAAACTACCATAGGGTGCATAAAATACATTCGCAGGAATGCGAATGTCTTGATCAGCGTTGAAGTTGAGAAGCCCAAACGAGAAGGCCTTCAAGAACTGGCGAAAGAGGCAGACGTCGCCTTCTTTTCGAAGAGCTGGGCAGCGTCTCAAGGGTATATGTCAGCAAAAGAGTGTTTGATGTCTCAAGTGAAGCTTTTACCTCGAACTTCACACTTATTTTGCACTTGGGGAGTTGACGGCGCCGTGGCGTGCGACTCCGTGAGAAATGAATACGTTAGTCTTCCTGCTTGGCGGCCTGAGAATACGAGCGTTGTTGACACGGTGGGCGCCGGTGATACATTCATAGCAGGGATTCTTTATGGATTTTTACTGCATGACACGGACTGGAGTCTTCGAAGAAAACTAGATTTCGGTATACGTCTATCTGGCCTTAAAGTTGCAAGGGAAGGATTTGGTGACCTTGGAAAGTTCTCCTCTATTCTCGCGGCATGAACAATCAGGGATCATTACGCATTGTTCTATTCCAGGTCTAATGCGGAGAGTTCTGGCTTGTCTAAAACCGGTATATACACGTCATGAATATCTTAAGCCGTCCCTGGCTTCGGTCTTTGTATAGTCCCTCTCTTCGATGGTAGTTCTGACGGCTCCATTTGCCCAACGAGCTCGTATATTGGAGCTATCGAAGCAGCCATCCCGAGACTCTCATTTTCGACCCGCTTCGGCACTGCCTCTGAGATGCGCTGCTGTGACAACTTTTGTCTCGACTTCCTCTCCAACAGCCACAGTACCAACAACAATAATGCGGATACCAATAACGGCACCCCCACACCGATGCCAACTTTAACACCCATCATGTCAATCTGCTTCTGCGCCTCGGTGCAGCTTTGAAGCGGCGCAAGACTGGACGTAGCCGCCGCGGTTCCACTACTGCTCGATGAACTGCAGGTGCCACTCGCACTGGAGTTGCTACCCACGATTGTTAAGGCAGTTCCGGATGGATATTCAAACAGGCTCGCGTTCGCTGCTTGCTGGCACCAGTTGGTTTCGCTATTTTGTCCGCACCAGTATAGCCACTGTCCATTTGCATTCATGGGGCAAGGTACGATGTTGGCGCCTCCGGGTATACCTGAGCAAAGTGAATATGCTGATACAGAATGTTTAGGAGGGAATATTACTATCGACACAGTACTGAGGACACGCGGAGCTCTTCCAGCTCCGATCTGTACACGCACCGCGGTAAAGTTGGCCCTGATTCCCACTGAAACATAATCCGCTAGATAGACATACGTCCGTCTCCGCGCAGCACTGAGAGTTCTGCCCATCAAAGCACGCGGTGTAATTGTACTGGTTGTTAGACGGTGTGAGTTCTGTTCCGTTAAACCAGTAGCAAGATTGTTGAGCGAGAGAGAGGGAGAGATAGAAAAGGAAGAGGAAGAGTAGCTCAACCATTTGAAGAGTAACTAGACATGAAAGGGGGAGCGTCCTATTCGCATTGAGCTAAGAGAGGAGTAGCAACTCAAGAATTTGATGTGGAATGGAAGTTGTCATCCTGTTTGCGATGTAGAAAGGAGGGGAAAGACAATCTGACGAAATTCGCCATGGAGGTCCACTGCTTCGCCGCAAAGCCGCATACCTCCGTATTCCAATACGAGACGGAACGCTCAGACATCAGCCGCATGGACGATCCACGAGCGGTTGCCGAAGCAAAGATGAAACAGCCATCATTCATAAGACGCTCCGGCTCCGTTCTGCGGCAAGAAGACGGTGGCAAAGAGAGTGGGCAGCATGCTTGGGCTGTTTTCAATAGCCGCGCGCGTTCGTTAAATTTATTAAAGGGGCGGTACACGGACCACCTTTTTCATTGCTTCCAACGCCCCGGCAAGACACAAAATGCTTCGGGTTCAAAGAGAAGCGAGGAGGCCCAACAAACGAGCATTGCAATGAAAATACCATTAAAAACGATGTGGGCACACACAGTCTTTATCATGGAAGTTGATGTTCCCCTACAGTACTATGATTGAATCATTGAAGTCTAGAGCCACGTGAAAGTCACGTGGCACATTGCTTGGACAACATTGCACCCAGCGCACGCCAACGCTTGCCCTAAAACATGAAGTGGCCGATGGTTTCCCGTGAAACTGTCCATTTCTCGCTCCTGTGGCCTATGCGGTGTCTAGAAATCTCTCTCCGCACTCCCTCCGTTGAAAACCCGTAGCACATTTTGCGCCGCAAATAGCCGCCTGAATGATATTGTTGGAGTTTGCTTACGAATGTCGCCGAGCTCGGTGAAGCGTCCTCCAGCTAGGTCGAGCCGCCGAAGATTTTGTTTCGTTGCTCATCTCAGTAACTGCAGCAAAGTAATTATTGCCTTTGTCGTGTTCTCTAAGAACATGAATATGATTTGGCTATGTGAGAGGACTGGCCTGGTTGACGAAAGCGATTCATTCGTCACTAGAGCGTTGGACAATATAGGGTCACCTCTGGCTGGATATTCTCTTTAATGATACAAATTGTCGATCTCAATTAAATCTCCATAGTAAATGCATCCATTCACGATTCTGGATGTATCGGTACCCTTCCCATGCAAAATTTTTAATATGCAAAGCCTTCTTACTCCGTACATACTGCTACTTACCTACTAAGCGTATTCACGCATTCTTTTTCCGGTATGATATTATTCAAACGGTGTTGAGACTCTATTTACCATTTCCAAGAGCCACGAATTTTCTTCTCGCTTTTCATTGTTGTAGCTGTGAGGCGGTTTCAAAAGATATACACCAAATCAAACTTTAACAGTACAACGCTGGTTGTCGAGAAAGCTGAGCCCCAATATTACTCCAGTACAACCTTTCCATCCTCTGCAAGCAGTTCACCCGACTTGTCGGCTTCATTACCTCTCTGATTTATACATCAATAATCGGATCTGCCCTCCTTTTCATTTGATTCAACCTCACCCTCATGAACTGAGGATTATCGTCAAACTTCTTTAGATCCACTATCTTCGATGATCGCTCTCCTAAAGTCGCAAAAATCTTCACCGTATTCTTGCTTTCTGTAACCAGCCAAAGCAGGCGGTCTATCAGCACTGTCAGGTAGCAGTTACACCGATCTATTCTGTCGAGAACAATGTATATGCTCGAGGCATGGTCCGCCAGGCTCTGAATGATTCGACATGGATCTCGTGGGTCTTCAGCTTGCCAATTCGCGCTGTGTGCCAGCGACTTTAGTTCCTGAATACATGTAGTGTTTCGAACTAGATGTGGATCGTGCTTCAAAATCTGCCAAATCAGATGACTGAAGATCTTATGAGAAGGTACATCGTATATCATTGACTCCTCGAGCTCAATAAAATAATGCAGCACCAACTCGCTTTGAGAGTCGCGTAGTATCTCCAAAAGGTCGAACACCGCAGTGGAAGCCCAAAACCTATCCGAATTGTCCGGTCCAGCTTTTAACGAATGGCCATCGAGAATGAAAAGCGCTGACTTCTCGCTATCCCACCACTTGCGATACTGTTCACAGCTTGAGAGCATATCGAATTGAAATCGACGATATTTGTGAGAGACCTGCGGAAATCGGAGGTCTGTCTCGTATCGACGCACAAGATCTTCTGGCATGTCCTCAGTATTGAGATACCCTTTCGCGTCTTCGAGTATCTCTTGATCATACAGTTGCCGGCATTCTTGCGACCGTTAGTCACACCCTACACCAAGGATTTATAGACGGTTACCTTCGAGATCTTGCTCCAACCTCACTATTTGCCTTCTAAGCCCTCCGTTTTCAACCTTGAGTTGGTCTATCTTCTGGTCCATCTGATTATTCTGGGTCAGGAGCTGTTGATTATGCTCTAGAAGTTTGTTATTTTGCTCCCGTATTTGTTTCACATTTCTATGCGACCAGAGCATCGCAGCCTCTGTTGCTCTAGCGGTAATTGCTTCTCGAAGCTTGTCCAGCCGCGCCGGTGGATGTATAATGACATACCAGTATCTAGCTGAGAACATTGAGTCAAGAATCTTCAAATATTCCTGGTGTACTTACCAGGGCAGCTTTTACGGTAGTAAAGTGTAGCTTCATGGGCCAGTTTTATGACGTCCGCTAACACTTCGTCAAAGCACGCATTTGCCTTGGAATCGTTAATCAACTCCTTCAGCTCTGCAATTCTAGGGAACTCTGTCCCAAAGCTTTTTAGGGCACTGTCAAGCTTCTCTTCGATGAGAGATTTATTCACTGCTACCTAGATGTTAAAGTGATTAGCGATTAAATTATCATCCATTCTGGTTGTAGACTTACGACGAGTAAGAGAGACACTGCAGAGTAGGCCAAGCTTCCATACGGACCTCCAGCAGTCTTTACAATCTCAACAATACCGGAATAGGTCCCTAGAAACTCGGCGAAGTTCACTTGAAGTTTCTCTAGCTCTACTCCAGCTCTGCGAACTCCATGTAATCTCTTCAGCGCGGTTTCATTTTTGCTCGTTTTCGCTTCCTCTATGACCTCGCTTGCAAATTTCAGACACTTCTCTTTCGAATCGAGCTTCTCCACTTCGTTGATGAGCTCATCTGGCAGTGACTTTTCCGCCTTTTTCTTAAACTTATCTATCTTTTCATTGAGTTTCGCACTGTGCTGGAACTTGTCGCTACTCAAGGGCATTATTGATTCATTATGCGGAGACATGTTGGCTGAAATATTCATGATGGCTCAAGATCAATCAAAGTGTTACGGTCAAGTCAAGCAATCCGGTTTGTCATCTTTTGATCATGCAGGTAAGAGCTCCGATCGACAAGAAATTCGAGCTCATCCCACAGTATGATAACAGCTTCCAAGTTTTCGTTGCACGATTTTGGGGGGCCGCTAATCGACAGCCGGAAGCAAGCAGCTATTTTCCCCTCTCATGATATATCCTGTTAATCTTAAAAAAGGAAAGAATTGGTATGGAATAAGCAAAGCCATCACAGCTTCTTATTAGTATGATAACCGCTTCCAAGGTTTCGTTGCACGATTTTGGG
>Ga0335072_10000131_pt1 | contig 156290 bp, 133 predicted proteins | sample Lox_Sample_21_FD_206725 | JGI IMG/M metagenome (GOLD analysis project Ga0335072, IMG submission 206725) | Soil microbial communities from Loxahatchee National Wildlife Refuge, Florida, United States - Lox_Sample_2.1 | ecosystem: Environmental > Terrestrial > Soil > Wetlands | place: USA...
GGCAATTTTGATTCGAGAGGCACAAATTTGTAGAATGCACATTCAGTTTGATTCACATTCTCCGCCTCACTTAATGACTGGGGGTATAGGGGAGAGAGTTACGTTGTAGTTGCCAGGACTTGCCAGAGTCGGGACACGAGGAAACATTGTAAGGGTATGCCCATATGTATCTAGAAGGGTTTTTGGCGTCGTCAACCTTGTCACCGAAGTTTGAAGGAATGGGTGGATTACTGTAGTGTTCGAGGTAGTCCCTCTTCCTTACAGTTTGGCCCGAGATATCTTTTCTGCGCGCGACATGACGCATCGTCCCAGAGAGGTTGGACGAGGGAAATATCATCAGGTTTAGTGTTTTGCATGGGCTCTAATTCAGCTTTCATTTGTTCTAATGCGAACAATATTACCTTCTACACCAGACTATTACATCCCCCTGTCGTCTCCAATCGTCGTGAAAGTGTGTGTTGAAGCCTCGCCAACATTCTCCATATGTTGAGCTGCGAAGTCTCTCTTTGACAACATTCTCCAATTGCTCAAAGAAGACTACATTGTCCGGCCATGGCCGCTTCTCGATGCCGTCGACTCCTCGATTAGTGATATTCATGCCGACACCTCCCATGTGCGTCGCAATCCATGTCGTCGGATCGGCGTAGAATTGATCAGCCTCATCGAGATAGTCATTCCTTTGGTTTAAAGGAACGCCTAAGGGCGGTTCACATGTCAATGCCCAAGCGTCAATTCCAGGATAAATTAGATGACTTCTCCATGGAGTGCTATGACATGGCATTAAGAAACCAACCGACGTTTTAGCAAAGCTGTCCGTCTCGATTTTCCTTTCATGCTGCTGTCGTATGTAATCAATTACGTCCATGACACCACGCTGATGTATCTGTGAAGTGTAGTAGGCTATCAGAATGTTGGCCAGGAGCAAGAATAGGAGCACACCTTTCCGTAGCGAGGTCAGCGGCCGCATGAACCTCTGTACTTGAGCCGCGGTGAGCACATGCAGCACCGGAATAAGCAGATAGATAAACCTGACTTCCTTGTGAGAAATCAAGCTGAGAGTGATGATCACAAATAGAACCGTCGTTACGAAAGCTCTAGAGGCGAAACGGTAAGATGCTGTAATCTCCGGATGAGTCGATCCTGAATCCGACGAACCGGAAACGATGTAGTAGACTGCCATCACCGCAAATGGTGTGTACGTCGTAAGGAGGAGCGGAATTCCTTCGGTGACATAGTAATCCCAGCGATTACGGCCATAAAAGATAGCAAGATTTTGGCTCAAGTTGAAATACAAGAAGTTCAGAGGTGGCAGTGTCCATTCTCCGTAGTAGATGTAGTCAGACACGATTGAGATCAATGCAACGGCGGTGCTAACTCCTCATTAGCCCTGGGTACCAAAATAGCCTTGAGGGATTCATGGCGCGAGCAACATATGATTACATTGAAACTTACCCACAGATCACCGCTTCTGTAACGATGGCTCGGCGTTGTTCAGCATTACCATTCCAAACAGTAAACAAGACGAGAGGAATCCAAAGCAGCGTATTCGTCGGGCGGAGAATACAAGCAAAAGCGGCCAGAAGATACGAAAAGCTCAGCCTGTACAAGGAAATCAGACCATATGCTAACCATACTCGGGATGAGAATGGGACTGGATAGGGCAAGGTGCAGGGACTTGGAACGTACTGAGGCAAGCTGCCGAGGGCACGCACGGGAATAAGTTCCGAGCGAACGGTTCGCAATCTACGTCCAATCGCATCATCACCATTGCCGGGACGTGCCGTCCATTGCCAGGGCCAGTAATAAAGGGCTGCGGACGTCAACGAGGTTTCGAGGCAGTTTGATAGAGTTCGTGTTGAGCAGAACCAGTTCCACGGGTTGAGGATTGTCAGAGCTAGCTGCAAAGGCAGAAAATGAAGGACGTTAGCGGAGCCACCAGGAATTTTGATTTGGAATATCCCGAATGAAGGGAAAAAAAAAAGAAATCGGGTTGTTCTTTTCACGTACAGTCAATTTAGCGCAGTTACTTCCACTGCCATGGAGCTTTTGGGCCAGTCTCCAGGTGAAGAAGTCGAGGCAAGCTGCAAATAGAGCTTGGGCGAGACGAGGTGCAGCGAGTAGTAAAGCAGTGCGTGTCACCAGTGATGCGTTGCAAAGCGTCGACAGCAGCGATGCGGCGCCGTAGACGTAAGCAAATAGCAGCGGATGCAGAGACGACCGAAGGTGATTTTTCCATTCCTGAATCGTAGATTAGTCGGCAGCCACCGGGACGCGCCAGCACCAAGGGCCGAACGGGAAGTGGCCCGGAAGGATCAGCTCGCGAGATACGGAGTACATGGACGTACCCAAGTCAGCCAGGCTCCGCTGTTTGAACCAAAGGCCAGCTGCCACGCTGGCTCCAGTGCCTGATAATACTCATCAGGTTGAAAGAAAGTGCGTAGCGTGAGTGCATTGATGATGCGGAAGGCCAGAAGGAAGAGAAAGACGCGCTGCGCAGAGCTTGAACTGAAGGGCTTCATGCGTGCATCACTGCGTATGGCGTTTCTGTTGGCTGTCGAGGACATGCCCGCTGCACGCAAGAAGGGCTTTAGAGGTGGAACGGGACGGAGCGCCAAACTGCGGACGGGATGCGAGTTGTTTCTCAGCTCGAGCCGAAGCGAAAACGGACGGGAAGAGAAGTTTCGCGTGGGAATGGCGGAGGCCAGAACCGACTCCAAGCGTCTGAACTGATCGCATGCGGTTAAGCAGAACACCGACAATTTGGAACCGGTGGGACGCTGAGTGTCGTTTTCTGAATGTCGGACCGGAATGACAGCACCCATGCATCCGCCGGAGCCTCAATTTCACTCTGCGACAACGTGGGTGGTGCTGAGCCGTACTGTATACGGAAGACGGGATACTCCTTCCTGCTGCGCTATCTTGCGCTCCCTTGTCGCCACTGGCGCCAAGCCGAGCAAAAACCAAAAGCTTCTGATGAGGTTTGAGGCAATTGCAGCGGAATTGAGCGAGATGCTGCACCTGCAGGCCTACGCTATGCCCAGGGATCCATCTCACAGGTACACATAAATTACGGAGCACAGTGTTGAGGTTGCGCATACCTTACACATCACCCCATCAACGCAGGGCCAGGCCCGTGCGCGAGCTGAGAGAGATGGTTCATGATGAGCGCTCACGTCGCGGATCGAGGAGATTTTCAGTGACGGATGGCGCGCTGTCATGCAGAAAAGGGCATCATCGACTGGCCTTAGTGCTCGCCAAGATGGACGAGTTTGGCAATGAATGACCGACTGATGACAGCGCCGGATCGAAGAGGATCAAAGAGGCGTCTGGGGAAAGGGCGCTAGCGATGGAAAGTCTCTGCAATTCTCCTCACGTAACTAGTACTTTGCAGCGCAGCCGAAGCCCAAGGACAGGCACCGCGCACTACTTCCCGCACCCCATCATCGCACACGCGGAGGCAAAACTTTTGGGGGCATATGGCACGATGGATGGAATGGCAGACTCAGCGGCGACGGCGGCTACCAGGAAAAACGCAGGCCGGGCTGGATGCCAGCTAGTGGATTCAGAGTGGAATCCGGCTCGCTGGGACTGCTGGGAATGCCGGGCTTTGGCCTGCTTTGCCAGCGTTTCGTTTGGATGCACTTGACGTATGGCTGGTGAGAGTGCGAAATTGAAGCCGTTTCCCACCCGGCGCCCGCTTAGTGTTCGTCTGCGATGCGAACTCGTGAAATAGCGCGGTGGAAGTTTTGACTGCAACGGAATGGCTGGCTGCGCTTTTGGCGCGGTGGATGAGGCGGCGTCGCAAAGTCACAAATGCGGGCCTTCGCTTGCACATGCTCTGTGATGCAGACACGACGCAGCAGAGCTGGAGAGAAAGGATTAGCGATGCCGTGAACAGTGAAGAGAGCTTTCTGCGTTGTTGCTTCCCTCCGTTCTCTCCAATGCCTGCGTGCGAGTCTCTCGAGTGTCCCAGCTTCCCTTTTTTCCCCAGTCCGTGCAGGGCCAGCGTACGATCAGATCCCATCTGCCACGAATGGCCGTTGCCGCTATAGCCATCATCATCGAGTGTGCAGTGACGGGTTGACTAGAGTATCGACCGCTGACCACTGACCGCGGCAGGCCATGCCCTCCTGTTGCAGCAATGCTCCCCATGCCCGCCATACTCCGACCTTGCCTCTTTTCTCCAAGCCTCCAGAATCTCGGCCGTCAATGGCCTCATCGTCGGCGCCCAGAGCCGATGCGAAGCCGGTCGAATGCGTGCCACACCCACTGCGCCAACCCTGATTCAATCAATTTTAGCTGCTGGTCCAGTGCAGGCGAACGTCCCAGCGGGCCCCTCGCCGGCCGGCCCTTTTTCTTCGCTGCAGCTAGCTGGAACGGGTCAAGCCAATATCGAAGCTGCCTGGTGGTTCGTGCCCTCGCTCGCCCATTTGACGAGGCGGAAAACAGCCAGCTGTCGTTGGTGGTGGTGGAGGTGGAAGCAGTATCACGACAGCATCGGCAGCAGCACAAGATCAGAAGGTTCTTCGTCTTCTTCTCTTCTTTAGTTCCCTACTCCATGCCCAAAGTCGACGGTCCACTTCATCGCTTCATTGCATTGCTGCAGCGAACAAACGGATCAAGGCGGCGATATTTTTTGTTCGACATTGGCCGCTTTTGCGTCTGAAACGATCGACGAGCCATTGTGGCTTTTCTTGCTGGGCCCTCAACCCTTCACCCCTCTAGTTCACCCACCATCTCATCCCCATCCCATCCCATCCATCCATCACTTCTCAGCTCATCGTAAGGCTTCCTTCCTTCTTTCAGGTCGGCCGTATGGTAAATGTCACCCTCAATTGCCCTCCATTCTGAATTGACCCTGTCTCGCGCTTAGACCCCGGTCCTCCCCTGCCGTCTCCGCTCCGGCCTGATCGCCATACTCGACACTTCAGTTGAGGATCTGCAACCCACCCAGTCTTACTCTACCCTCCACCTCCGTTCCTCGATTCTGCTGACTGGTCTTTTCTCCCTCGCCACCCATCGCTCCTGTATGAACGTCAATCACGACAGCTGAAGACGAAGACACAACATCGCGCGACTCCAACCTTCGGTGACATCCTCTTCCATTTGTTTCGCTTCACGTCACTAGCCAAAATGATACGAGACCTCCAGTTCCGACATTCGACTTACTCATAAATTCGAAACCATGAGTGCTTGAATGGAAACACTGCAAGCCTTGAGAGCTGCACGCAGTTGACACGGGCTACCTTAAAGCTACAAGAAGAAAAGACCTGACGTTATATTAACCATGACTGATACGGCGACGAATGCCACGGCGCAGGCGTCCGTCGAGCAGAAGCCACACTCACCATCATCCTCCAACCAAGAACACACTCAGTCGACGTTGGAAACGTCCGCCGGTCAGCAAATCGTAAATCCTGTGGAAGAGTCATCTGAGGAACTGATAATCCTCCCGGATGGAGGAGCCCGGGAAGATGATGGTGGCTCCACTCCGCGCTCAGAGATACCCTCTACTGTGGATGCACCCATCACGGCAACCGTTTCTTCGGGAGTAACTGAAGAATCAACCGAGGGTACGGGTGAATACTTCGCCCCGACACCAGTACGCTACCACTCCGCACTCCTTGACATACCTGTAGACACAACTGCAGATTCATCTCTGCAAACTGTCGGCCCATCTTCACCTGAAGTGAAGGTATCACACTCTAGTTCGCCTGCTCCAGCGGAATCTAGTTTTGTCGCTGCAGAACATCCTATCCGGCCCAAAGTACAGAGAGACAGCGCGTCAACCTCCAGCGTTGCAACCACAAGCACTGTTCGTGCATCGGATTTCACGCATCAAACTCACGCTCACCATCTGAGCCGCGAATTTCCGCCATTTCCAAACCAAGCGTACTCCGCACTTTCTCAACAACATCACCCACAGCCCTACGCTCCCCGCTTTCTTCGTACCCGCAGCAGCAACCCTTCTCCATTCCTTTCGTACGCCGCACACGCAGAACAGACTGCAACTGGACATCCTAGTAATCCTCGTGCTGCTGCAGAGTCCGGTTCCAAAACCGCAGGCAACTCACCTGCGAGTAGCCCTGGCCTCTTCACACCTGCCACTTCACCCAACCGAGCCGACTTTGCTGCCGAAGCAGAGTCTACCAGCGGGTATCCCAGTCCATACCTTCACTTCACTCAACGACAAATGCCGAAAGAGACCCACCTGGCGGAAATCGAACGAGATCCTATCTCTGGTCGAAAGGTTGTCAACCAGTATGAAGTCATCGATGAGCTCGGTCGTGGTGTTCATGGAAAAGTCAAACTTGGTCGTAACCTCGAAACCGGCCAGTTCGTCGCAATCAAGATCGTGGAACGATACTCAAAGCGACCACGCCTTGGCAAGGCAGGCAATCACGAGGAGAAAATCAAGCGTGAGATAGCCATCCTCAAAAAGGCCCGCCATCCGAATATTGTCGGCCTCCTCGAGGTCATCGATGATCCCGACGTCAAAAAGGTTTACATCGTCCTTGAGCATGTCGAAATGGGTGAAATCAGGTGGCGAACTGAAGGAGCCCGAGAAATTTGCTTGGTGGAGTGGAGACGCTATACTCGCGAAGCACATGGCAGATGTGATGACGAAGCCGCGGCAATTGAAGACAACCACATCCTCCAGGAAGCGAAACGACTGAGGGACAGAGCTGAACGCCGAAAGTGGAGGAAACTTCACAGCCTAAAGTCTGATGGTGCGAACACCGAGTCGTGGAGTTTGGAGCATGGTGATGATGCCGATGAGGACGATATCTACGATAACGTTTCCCGCGCCTCTACGCTGACTGATGAAGCGAGCCACAGCCGTCCTTCTTCAGACGTCCATCCATCAAACTCCCACGAACACAATGATCCCGTTTTTGAGACGTCTATTCATGACGATCAGAGACAGGAAAAGCTGCAGTTGCTGGGACAGGAACCTTCTGAGCAACATGCATCGCAAGAGCCTTCATATGATGATCCGCTTGATGCCGCGCTTCAAGGGACCATGTATGGTGCCTATGATTTCGACTCTCCACGGGGTCGAACACCGAGCGTGCTTGGCAGTGCGGAGTCACTCCGCCGTCTCGAAGAAGAGGAAGGTGAAATTCCTGAACACTTCCGTTGGGTCCCACTCATGACGCTCAGCGCTGCACGTTCCGCATTTCGCGATACCGTCCTGGGATTGGAGTTCTTGCACTACCAAGGCGTGATTCATCGCGACATCAAACCTGCGAACCTGCTTCAGGCTGCCGATCATCACATCAAGATATCAGACTTTGGCGTTTCATACCTTGGTCGTGAAACAAAGAAGCACAGAGCGGATGGCGATGCGTCTGAGTCCGAAGCCCCCGATCCTGACGATGCACTGGAGCTTGCAAAGACAGTAGGAACTCCAGCATTCTACGCGCCTGAGCTGTGCCAGACCGATCCTGATGAAGATACTCCTCCTGTCACTGGCCAGATTGATCTTTGGGCGTTAGGTATCACGCTGTACTGCCTCGTCTTTGGCCGAGTGCCGTTCCACGACAACAACACCTTCGTGCTCATGCGACGTATCGCCGAGGGAAAGGTTTACATTCCACGTCACAGACTAAAAGCTGTTGATGATCGAGTTGGCTCGAGACCGTCCTCTCATGGCCGCAACTACTATTCGATAAATAGCAATAAGCGGTTGTCTCATGACTTTGAGGTCGAAGAGGTCGATGACGAACTTTACGATCTTCTCAGCAGGCTGCTGATAAAGGATCCTCGAAAACGTATCAAGCTGATTGAGGTTAAGAGACATCCATGGGTTCTTCGTGACCTTGGTGTCGAACCCGTTAAGTGGCTGGACGAAACCGACCCTTCGAGACAAATGCAAGGCCAACGTATTGCTATTTCAAAGGAAGATGTCGACGTCGCTGTTGTACCTTTCAACGGCTTCTTCGATCGTGTTCGCGATACCGTTCGCAAGGTGGTCACTGGGGCTCTAGGGATCAACAGATCCAACTCTAGGGTCAAGCGTGATCGAGGGAAGAGCAACGTAGGACAAAAAGAAAAGGACAAAGACCAGTCACCATCGGCTGACTCGTCAAGTAGTACCATCAGTCAAGATGCTCGGCGACAACAAGAAGGGCGAAGGCCAAGCTTGAAGCCTGATGAGTCGATCTACATTGCTTTGAGGTCATCGAGGGAACCGGATCATCCTCTTTCTCAAAGTGTAACGGCGAGTCCCGAAGCAACTGAACATCAACAGTTCTTCTCAGACTCTACAGCCGAACAGCATCCCATCCAGCCTGCTCACGAAGCCGTCGAACGTGACACTGAGGCGCAGGCTTCTCACAGACCACCAAGACTTGACCGGCCAATATCTGGTATAGAGTTTATACGGTCGGTACCGCAGTCCGATGCTCCCACCTTATCCGATCCTGGAGTATCTACACTGCCCGCTTTTCCGAGTACACCCTTGATGGTTGAGACGATGTCGAACTCGAGTTTGGGTGGAATCATTGATCACACTAAGAAAGTCATGCGTGGTATCCGAAATCGAGATCGCAAAGGGAGCGGCCTTGATCGAGATGGTTCCGTTGAGTCGTTCAAAGCTGAAGACATACACGCCGATCCAAGCATAGGCCTGAGCAACACTTTCGCAGCTGGACATGTCAACCCGCCTGCCTTGCCAAAGGAAGGATCCGCAGCCGGTAGCTCTGGCTTATCAAGCCCTGTCTCATCTCGGGCCCCATCCCTGGCTTCTGCTTCCCACGATCGCCTCCAAAATGCCACTGCGCGGTCTGACGATGGCGGTACATCACGTCAGTCATCCATCGCATCCTTACATCCTCGATCCACTGCCGTTTCTGTGTTGGTTGGTGACGTACACCAACCACAAGCTGGCTTCCTGCCGCTCACAGTGGAGAGACTCGAAAGTCAATATCCAAAAGCCAATTCCGTTACTGGCTCTGCAATTGATGCTCGCTTTCTCAAAGCACAGGATGAGTTGATCAGGAGACGGAAGCTTGAGGAAGAACAGAGCAAAGACCAACCATCATCTTCCTTGAGCCAGCAACGGCCGCTATCGTCGCCACCCCAGATCGCGTGTCCGCCGTCTCCAGATGACGAAATCTTCGCCAGAAAGCAGCAACAACATGACTTTCAGCAAAAGCTCCACAACGTCATCAGCCCGATGGAAGCTTTGCCAGAAGCGCAAATTCCTCCTTTTAACACTGAGCAACTAGAGCATCCCAACATTGTATCGAGCTCATCCGAGGATCACTTCGCTTCTGGCATGTCACAGTCGACATCCAACCCTTCCATCCCTTCCGTCGTATCGGCTGACTCGTCCGTTCCACCAGATGAGGGTCTATACATGCTTGGACCTCATAAGGAGTCTGAGGAACGGGATAAGGCGCCTAGTTCGCCGTGTGTGCCTCCGGCCCATCACGATGACTACGACGGCTATGACGGAGATGGCGATGCTGCCGTTGACTCCGATTCGGACGATTCATTCATTGAGATGAGCCGGCAGAAGTCAAGATCTCAACCGCCACAGCCTAGTGAGAGCATCTCCAAGGGAGGACATGCGCCTCGTGGCAAACGGAGCTCAAATTCTGTTCGCTTAACGCGAGCCGGCAGCAATAACACAATGAAGAAACGAAGCAGCCAGAGCGAGGTGGGAGAAAATGCTCATGGAGTGGCATCATTGAAACCACCGAGGACCTAACAAGAGCTCAAGATGATGTGATGTCATACACGAAAGCAATAACGAACCGTCGACCCTCACTCATAATACCTACAAATACTTATCAATCCACAACACCTACCGTTTCATATCTCGATAAGGATTTTATTTTTCGGCACAGGCGCAAGAATGCGGCGTATATACCCAATCATGTTGAAAATCATTCCGTTGTCACCATTAGCACCACTTCTGCCCACGGGCGCCTTTTCCATTTCCGAACAAACCTCTTCGATATCTCTGGTTATTCTCTGGCATATAGCTATTGCACAGAAGGCATTCTGCAAAGTAGAACATTGCTTTCCACTCACTGCCTTTCCTTCCGATTTTCCAGCTGATCATCATGCGCAAGCGCAACAAAGCAAAGCAAAGCACAGCACAGCAAACAAGCAAGCTGGCGAGCGAGCGAGTCAAAACGGTGGACCAGTTCGAAGAAAAGTTTACGTTCTGGCTCAGAGCTGAAATCTCCGGACCTTACATTTTTCCTTTCTTTGGCTATTTTAAATCTCTCTTATGTTTGTCAATGAAAAATTGGCTGCCAAATGCGTTGCGATGATTTGCTACCTACCTCACCTACGGTACGCACGAGGTTTGGTTTGGTTTATGGACCTGAGAGAAGGATTTGCTCTTGAGACGTGCTAGAACGGCAAAGAGTTTTGCGTGCATGCTGATGGTGCCTTTGAGGTCTTTTGTAGGAATAGAGGGAAATGCGAATGTAGGATGAGGATATGAACATGAATTTGATGGGGGTGGCAGCGATGCTCCTCTCTGCTTATCGTCTAACTTTGTTTCTCTGCGCTCCCTTGGATGAACTGTGACGCCGGTGTGTTTTGAGCCACCATTGCTGCTACTATTTGAGTGCATCCTATATCTTTTCGCTCGTAGCATTTGTCTTGAAGTTGAGTGATGGCGCTACTCCCGTTCTTTGGATCTGACTCTGTAACTTCCGCCCTCGAGATTCTCGCTCGGGTTTCAACAATTCCGTCCTTTGTGACCTTCACAGAGCAACATAAGACACTCAGTCGTTCCCCTCCTCTTCGCGCTTCCCTAGCACATATGCCAATCCTCCGCTTGCAATCTGAACGGCACATAAAGCGATCGTTGCGCCTCTTACGATACCCCTAACGCCAAATGTCTGCTGGTGAACCCGTAGGCCACGCCGTCGCGCCAGCACAACGTATAGCGCGCTCATTGCGGCCGAGAAGCCCGCTGCATCCTTGACAAAGCCATTGACGTTGAGGTACGACGAGAAGAGGAAAGCGGGCGCAAACGAGAGCGGAAGCAGGCGCAGTGGTTGCATGTGCTGAGCTGCTACAAGGGTTGCGATGACAGTCGGAGGGACGGAAGACTCTGGACGGCGTTAGAAAGAGAAAGACAAGTCAATTGAGCTCGAATGCTATCGCAGCGTACCTCCCCATGCGCGAAGCTTCTGCGCTACGGTGGTCTGCGCGACGTGTTCCGGGTCGTTTTGCGCCATATTTGGATGGAATCGAAGGCGTTCTTAGCTATTCTGAGGTTGCAGAGGTAGTGCTAGGGGATATTGGCCATAACTACCGGTCTTGTCCAGAATTACTCTCACTCTAAGCATGCAATGGAGCTTGACGTAGTGGATGCATTTGAATCGGCCAAAAAACTTCCGCTGCGGAGGTGATACGCCTTGTTGCCTTGAGCCGGGAACCACAAACGCGACCTAACTGCGGGCGTGAACAGATTCAACACCACCATCATTCCGCTTTCGTATCTGGCCACGATCCACTTTGCGGCAACCTCCTCCCACCGCCTTCGTCCTACATCCGCTGGTCCTCCTTGTAATTTTCCTACATATTCCTCTCTGTTTCTTCGACGTCGAAATCTTGCCACGTCAAAACTCATCGGACTGCCTGCTTCGCCGCCTCTCGACGTTTGTCCCTTCCCGGGCCGTCGCGCCCATTAGTACTTGGCAATGTCTGCCAAAGCCAGCGGCTCTGATGCCAAAGCCAATGGCAATGCTACGAATCGCTCACACAACGATGGAAGTTCGAGTCGCGCCTATACAGTCGAGCAAAAAGCTGCCGTCATACGCATACGCAAGTGCTCTCCGACCGCATTCTACGACATCTTGGGTCTGGAAGAGGTCAGGACCACGTGTGGAGAGGCCGAAATCAAAAAGTCATACAGGAAACTGTCACTGCTGACACATCCGGATAAAAACGGATACGATGGTGCCGATGAGGCTTTCAAGATGGTGAGCAGGGCCTTCCAGATCCTCAGCGATGCAGATAAGAAGGCCAAGTATGATAGGTTCGGTGGAGATCCCGATAGCAGGTTTGGAGGAGGTCCATCTGCGGCGTCACCATTCTCAGGCTTTGCACGGTCGCCGGGTGGACGAGCCGAGGGCATGTTTGAGGAAGAAATATCACCGGAAGAAATGTTCAGACAGTTCTTCGGCGGCGGTGGAATGGGCCCGTTTGGCCCGACTGGCTTTGGTACGCCTCCCAACTACTTCTCAGGCCTGATTGATACTCCTACAGGAGCGTCACCAAGGCGTCTGACTTACAGAGGAGAAGCTCTTACACTGCATGGAATCGAAGTTTACTTCGATTCTGGTCATGACACAGATTCTAACAATAATACAGCCTTCGGCGGCGGCCCCGAGTTCGTCTTCAACTTTGGCGGAGGACCTGGCTTCCGCGTACACCAATTTGGCGGCAATCGACCTCGTCGGCGACCCGGTGATACCTCGCACACGCAAGAGCAACCACAATCCGCAATGTCGATCCTCTCGTCACTGCTTCCTCTCCTCCTACTCTTTGTCTTCCCACTGCTCTCCGCACTTTTCGGCGGCTTCTCGTCGACGCCGTCGTACCCGACCTTCCGGATCGACCGCGCGGCCGCACCGCACACGCTGCAGCACACGACGTCGAACCTGCACGTGCCGTACTGGGTCAACCCGAGCGACGTGGCGCAGTACGGCAACCGCGACTGGCGCCAGCTCGACAAGATCGCCGAGCAGCGTTTCGTCGGCGGCCTCAACGCTGCGTGCGAGTCCGAGCAGCTGCAGCGCCAGCAGCTCGTCAACGAGGCCCACGGCTGGTTTTGGACCGACGAGGAGAAGCTGGAGCGCGCTCGCCGCATGGCCTTGCCCAACTGCGTGAAGCTGAATGACTTGCAGCGGAAAGGGAGATTGTAATCGTTTGCTTTTTGCTACTTATGGGCATGACTGGCAAGGGGTTAGGCGTCGTGGGCTTTTGGGCACTCTTTATAGGTGAGGCTCTGTTGGCTTTCTTGGAATTGGATCCTTGAGACGGTAGCATGGGAGCCGCGAGCTTTTCATAGTGTACGAAATTTACTCCTGCGTGCTGTTCCGCGCAATTTCACAATGATAATCTGAGAGCACACAGACAATCAGGAAAAGCTAGATATGATGCCTGTGGTCTTAAGTTTATCTGGCCTCCTAAGGAGATATATACTCCAAGACCGGCTTGGAAGTCTTTGGTTTATTGCCATAACATGCTGAAGGTCCTCGAAAGCTTGAGGCGATAATAAACACCTTTGACCGATGGAGATGATTGAAACTGCATCGTCAAGAAACCAAACTTTGCGTACTGTGATTGACATCCCGCTGCGACTACGCAGATCAACCATAAACTTTAATTTTTCCGAATGGGTGAAAATTCCTGCAAGTTGCGATTAAAATGTGGAAGAATGGATTGAACGATGTGATTTATCGGGGTATCCAGAAACACTACCTAACACTGACGTGATTAATCTCCCTCTGCAACCGCACCAAGCGCTCCATATGTTCAATCCACCTCTCTGCAAACACCTCCTCGGAGAATCGCTTTGCACTGCGACGTGCTCGTAACCTCATTGCGACGGTCTCCTCTGGTCCCATGGACAGCGCCTTCTCGAAGGCTGCGGCATACTCCTCTGCTGTGTCAGCGTGGAAACCTGTACATGTCAGCTGTATTCAATGGCATAGGCCCAACCCGGCAAAGGCGAGTGCTCTGGGACACATGAAGAATATGTCTCACCGGTTGGCAGTCCCTCAACATCAACCACGATATCCATCCGTGGCCCACCGCTTCTATTCACAACGCTGACCAACCCGCTGGCCTGGTACTCTACAACGCCGATGCCAAAATGCTCATTCCACATGCCATTAACGCCGACCGAGCTCGTCCTCAGGTAATCGAGGACGGTCGCCCACCCCGCATCGCACACAAACTCAACCCGGTCCTTGATCTGCAGCTCGTGTGCGAGCAGGCGGAGCTTGTAGACGCGAGTGCTGTCGGAGGGGTCGCGGACGCTGCCGACAAGAATAAGGGTGGGGACGCTGGCCGCGCCGCGCCGCGCCGCGGAGCCCACCAGCCGCGCGAACGCCTGCAGGATCAGGCTGTGGTTCTTCTCCGGCCGGAACTGCGCGATGTACAGCAGCGCCGGCCGCCGCGCCGCCTCCGCCGCCGCGCTCACCTCGATCTGCCGCTCGAGCTCCGTTACTGCCACCGGCGGGAACACCACCGCGATGTCGTTAGTGTCGTCGCCGCCGCCGCTCTTGGCGGAGGAGGTGCGCGCTGGCCCCCACAGCGACCGCATGTGCTGCTGCGTCCACGACGAGTTGGTCATGACGACGTCGACCGAGCCGCCCACGTGCGAGTAGCACGCCGCGAAGAGGTGCCAGTATTTGCGCTTCAGGCTGCCTTTGAGGCCCTTGCCTGCGCCAGCGTTCACGCCGTGCTCCTCGTTTGTCGAGTCTAGCGACTCGAGCATGTCCGTCGAGATCGTGGGATAGTGCACGTACGCGCCTGTGGGCACGTTGGGGAAAAGGAGCTTGCTGAGGTAGAGTGTGAATGCGTAACCCATGGTGTCTATGAATATGTCTGGAACGAGTAGGAGGAAGGCATCGAGGCCAAGGATAAGAGAGCCAAGGGACTGGCCTAGGAGTGTGAAGTGCGGCCACGTCGAGGCAAGCACGTAGCGACGGGTAGAGAGGTAGAGGAAGTGAAGGGTATTGGGACTAAGTTGGATGTTGAAGCGATCCTGGACCGAGTTAGAGAGCGAGTTCAGAGCATGATTAGGCGCGCTTAACATACTCGGACGCGTTTGATTATAGCTTCTTTATCCGCATCGTGGTCGCCAGTGTAGACTACACAAGTGGCTGCGGGCCAGCGCTGCTGAGTAGCCTTAATGGCAGCCCAAAGCACCCGTTCTCCTCCACCACCGGCGTTACTGTAAACAAATCCAGTCAGCCTGTACCAGGAGTTTTCTTGTGATTATGAAATTACCAAAAAGGGTGGAAGAAGCCGACGATTCCATTCCAGTCCTTGTCAGGTTTCTCGCCGTTAGGTGCAGTACCGATGACGGTGTCAACTTTCTCCCAGTCATCGTCCACGGAGCTCGTCACATCCTCACTGGCTGAATGCCTCGCTCTTAACAATAGCAGCTCCCGCCTGGCATTAGTATGGCGCTTGATGAGCCAGCCTGCTATGCGAAACGCGAAGGGACAGAGTAAGACGCAAAGAATGGTAGCAATGACAGGGTATGGCACGGCCATGGCGTGTTATTAGACGTGCATGATCACAGCTGGAACTAATTAGAGGTAGAAGGAGAGAAAGAAAGTCAAAAGAAGGTACATGTGCCAGGTACCTTTTAATGCAGGGGCGTGCTTGATAAATCCAGCTTGTCCTACGTGTTAGATCTCATTCTGGGCCGGCGCTGCGCTTCGGATCGGATCGCATCCTTGTGTTGTGGCGCAGAGCTTGACTTCCACTTTCAACTCCAGTAATAAATTCCTTTGCTGCATCTTAAAGCATTCGAGGGAGTAGGAGACAATTCTCCATTCTCATAACCCCATCTCCGTCTCATTCTCTTCTTACGTTTTTGAAGCGGTCCGATTGTGTTTGCATTACCCTGGAGTTCTTTGATTCTGTAGCACGTCGTCTCCCAATTCACACTTCTTCAACACCATGTCCTTCCGCGCATTCTCCCACATTCACACACCTCTGCTTCGTCTGCCACCTTCAATCCGTGTTAATGTCTACCGGCATACACTCTCTCGGCAATTCCACGCTACTACACCGAAACAATTTACCGTACCATCAATAGCGAATCCACTTTACTGGCCTCATGAAGTTCTGGTTGCGCTACATTCAACCGGCCTACCTTGGGCTGCTGTAATCCCCGTCTCCGCCGTCCTCGTCCGCCTCGCAATAACCCTTACCCTAACATACCCTTCGCACCTCGCTACCGCACGCCGCGCCTCCCTCAGCCCCCTACTGACGGGCCTACAGCGCGCAGCGAAGCAGTCGGGCAAATTCGCGCAATGGACAGACACGGAGGTGCAAGCGAGCGTGCAGCGGACGCTCCGCAGCACGACGGGGTTCTGGCGGGCGCAGACGTGGCGCATGATGATGCCGCTGTTGCAGCTGCCGGTGTTCGTGGGCTTCGTGGAGACGATTCGCGCCGTCGGCGGCTCCGGCGTCGGCTTCTTCGGCGCCATCAAAGAGCGCGTGCTGCGCGCGTGGGCCCCCGAGAGCGCCCTTGGCGCCGTCGACCTCGAGTATCATCGCGACGATTGGTTCGAGCCGACCTTCCGCGAGGAGGGCCTCGCCTGGTTTCAGGACCTCACTGTTCCGGATCCTACCGGCGTGTTGCCAGTGCTTGCGCCTGCGCTGTTGCTGTCGAATTTGGTTGTCTCTATGGGCTTGTACAATGATGCGAAATCTGTATTAAACAGCCTAGTTGGGAGGACAACTCTGACTGTGGGCATTGTGATCACGGTGGCTTTATGGCAAGCGGCGCCTGTGATGCCGTCCGGTCTACTGTACTTTTGGGCTTGCAGCTCGGCTTGTGCTTTGCTGTCGAAGCTGTGGCTAGATATGCGATATCCGATTCTAAGGATCACTCCGACGCGGCGGGAAATTCCAAGAGCAAGGGGAAGACAGCGTCCTGGAATAAAGGGAAGTGGCTGAGCAATTGCGATGTTCTGCAAGGACAATTACAGGGCACCGGTACACACAAATACACTTTACCTATTCCTATTCACACCGTGTTTCCGATCGCGGCGAGTCTAATCACCGCACCGCCGGCAGCCTTTTCACCGGCAGCGGCAATGCTCCCACTCACAATTTCAAAGATCTGGACTTCGCCGAAGCCATAGGCACAATTTTGACTTATCTGTTTCAACTTTGTCAGCATGCAGTCCATTAAGAACTGATCGGGTCGAGACTGTGACAAACAGTGGAAGAACATGTCCAAGCTTATCGCCATTGGGTAAAAAGAGGCTGGATCGTTTTGTGTCAGAAAAGAGCCCTCTCAATCACAGAGTTTTTCGATGGCACTCTAATTACCACTAAATTATTGGTATCATCCAGATGTCTCCAACTCTATCCCAGTCTAGGCATCAAAGCATCGGTCTCCAAGTCCATCCAGGCTGACGAATCAGTCTCCAACCATGTCTACCAAGTGAACCGCATCAAGCTCGGGTTGAGCACAGTCGGCAGTGCAAAATGTCCAAATACGATCAACCCAAGCGGAGCAATAGCGGTGAGAAGGGTGATGCGCCAGGTGTACGATACAAAATGTGCCAGCACTACCATCATCACCGACAGAAAGAAACACATAACAAACGTCCATTTGAAAGTTTTCGTCACACGTGAAACCTCCTGGAAGAACGAGATATCTTCTTTCTCCTTGTTCGTTGCACCCCAGGAAATGTTGATGCCGAGCAAGTGACATAGTAGCGCTTTGCTGAGGTGTAATGAGAGACCGCCAAGGAAGAGAAAGAGTAACGGGAGCCAGCTCAAGTTCTCAAGCAATGACGACAGTATGTTCTTTTCGCCAGATCTATATCGGAGAACGGCGAGTGCAAGATTGCCCATTATGCTGAAGATAGCAATAATTCCGACAAGCATTCTCCAGCTTTCAAGGTAGTAGTGGTCGAGTGCACCGTTGAACCAGCCTATGAGGAAGTAGTTCAGCACGGTCAATGGGAGAGAGCAGCCGATGGCATAGTAGGTTCCGATGTAAGCGCATATCGTGAACTTGCTGGGAAGCGGCATTGCCTTGGAGAACAGAAAACGACGAAAGAGTGGTGTTACCAGGCCTTTGCGCCACCATTGGGATACCGGGTAAAAAACGAGTTCGCCACATCCGTACGCGTATTTCTCCCAACGTGCGAGCTCATCGTATACCGATAGAGATACACCTTCCTTGAAGCCATCACCGGTGTATGCTCCGAGCCTTATGATGTAGCCGGCCGTCTGAAGACGTAGCGCCATGTCGAAATCCTCTGACACCGTAGATTCGGACCAGTATTTCTCGCGGCTATCATCGAGCTGGCAATTATATGCGACATCCTGAACTGCCGACCATCGAAGGAGAGCATTGTGTCCAACAAAAGGGGCAACATCGCCACTCGCGACCGCAAATCTAATCTGGGTGTAGATTAGATTGGTGAAAAATGTGATACCTCTCTCGAAGAAGCTGTCAGTGACGTTCATGACACCGGAAGAGAACTGGATGATAGCCAAGTTGGCAGACTGCTGGTCCTCCATCTCGCTGACGGCGTCGAGAAAGCAGTCCTCGGGAACACGTGTATCGGAATCGATGAGAAGAATATAGTCGCCTACTCGGATATTCCCTTCTGCCCATGTTCGGCCCTCATCTTCGGTCACAATGTCGGTTAGCGCGTTGTGATAAGCCTCGTCTTCGTCACTTTGGGTCCACGATTCGCTACGATCGGTTTCGGCCATGCGGTCCTCTACGCGGGCGCTGACCCACAGAGCATAGTTCATGTTGGAGGCCTTTTTAAACTTTCCTCGCCGCACGAATGCCTTTTCGCCTTCGCCTAGAGGGTTTGGGTTGTGCTTCGGTCTCGCCACCCATCCGATATTGTGCTCTTCATAGAAGTCTCGCCGCGCCCTTGCGTCTTCGATATGGATCAGTTGCATACCGTCGTCATTGATGAAGATATTCGCTGTTCCACCTTGAAGTTCATAGGTGGAAATCGCGGCCTTGATTGACAGGATCGTTGGCTTGATGACAGAGTTCAGACCCTCTTTGTAAACAGGGCACTGTATAGTGATATATGGCAGTGTGCCTCTGGCCCGTTTCAATCTGTTGGGTGGTTTTCCTGAGTAGAATTTGGAGTTCTGGGCGACTTGATTCACCGGTCCAAAGATCTGTGCGAAGTCAATGACCAAGCATTGGAAGAAGAACTGAAATAAGTCAGCAGAACTTCAAGAGACAAGTTCACGAAGCTATGCAGACGCCTACCAGAGACAACCAGAACACTGGCAAGATAGCCAGTACAAGGCAAACTCGAAGATATTGGTGATCCATTGCAATTTCGATGGCAACTTGCCGCCATCCCAGTGCAATGATAGTCATGGACGTAGTTATAGCCAATGCAGTGTAAATCGCCTGCAACATCATTATTGGGCGAGGCTTAGTCGAGGCATGACCGGATTCAACGTCGCTGGTAACTTCCACCTCCTCGATTTGGACATCATCTACCTTCTCGTTCGCTTCGGGATACGCTGAATGATTTCTCCAGACCATCTTGACCAATGTTTTCTCCAGTTCCTCTGCCCGTTCGAGGATACGGTTCGGATCGTCGTCCCACACGATAAGAAGACCTCTATCGGCGATAAATGCTGCATATTGGTGTTTCTGGCATCGAGGAAGGTAGTCAAAGCTTGGTAGGACCTGGAGATGAAGACCCGATTTGATCTTGATGAAAGGTGATCTGTTTTGGCGAAGCAATATTCGAATTACGCTTGTGCAGACCGTCATTGCGACCTTTTCAAATTAGCCATGGCTTCAGAGTCTCTCTCCCGTTCAGAAAATACCTTCACATTCAGTCTCTGAACCGTTTCAAAAAGGCCTCCTTCTTCTGTGGCCAGTTCGAGCGGCGCGCAACTGTATTTACCACGCGACTTCTTGATCACTACCCCTTCTTCGTCTCTTTCGCCGGCCCTCCATATTCTCTCTTCCTGCGCCGCCCGGAGGCGGTTCAGCATGATATCGCACTTCAAGTCATTGATGAATTCCCTCCCAAGGTTTCTGAAATCACCCTGAGGATACAGGGTGACGCATTTCCTCGATGAGGACTGGGGCTCTAATTCTGACGAGGTGATTCTTGATGTTGATGACCCGGATGTTAAAGATGAACTGGCCGATGATGATGATTGCGAACTACCGTCAGCAATTCGACGTGAAGTATTTGATATCTCCGCCATCTCTGTCGAATTTTCAGCTTCGTGGCTCGCAGGTAGACTTCCCTGAATTTACTGTGGCCGGCACAATGAACTTGGTCAGACCCATGGCACCAGTCGACGTGTCAGAGGGAGGCTTTAAGGTCAAGTTTGAATCAATGACTTAAAGAGAGGGAATTGAGAGAGGTGCAGATATTAGACATTAGGAATTAGATACAAAAAGCACTCTACGTCAGGCACGGGGAGGGCCTAGACACACATTTTCGGTAGGAAAAGGTTCCAGACGATGGCAACGCGAGGCAAGAGACACCACTCGCCATTCCTAGAGCTTACACTATTGGTGTGAAACTGAGAATAGAGAGGAATTAGACAGCCACGAATAGGACCGGCAGGCAACTGCAATCGAGTGGTTGCTACGATACGACGTGCTTGGTCCGTGGTAAGGGAAAAGCCTGTCCAGGTGAAATGCACCCGCTATAAGCCCTCTGCTAGAAATGGCTTTCTGGAACGATTTAGATCTCAAAACATCACAGCCCTAGCTGACATAGTGTTGAGAATGGTAGGTGAGTTGCAAAGACACGGATAATAGTCGCTTTCAGTAAGCTAGGTACCTGTGTTTTGTGAATGATTACTGACGACATGCGTATCGCATTCCATAGACCACACGCGCCTATAGGCGGTCATGCGTGTGTCTTGTCTTTCGTCATAGTTCGTATGCTGTGGATGAAAACTGTGGCTGCGTCAACTTCAATACCTTGGCGGTTCGCATAGCCCCTCGGGTAAAGAATCTAGAGCTACGATATGTTCCTTAGATGTACATGAGAGAGAGTCGGCCCATTTGAGTCTTTGTCTTAAATTGATTAATTGCGGTGTCTCTACTCAATACGCATTACCACATGAGGAATCTGGACAGTCAAGCTGATACCTACTATACAGTGACGTCCTAAGGTTCCGGTTTTCTGAGAACTTACCCGTGAGATATTCTAGCTAGGAGTAAGCAAAACCGTTTTATGCGCATGGAGAAGCGTCCGTCCACCTGAGGCTGTTAACGCTGAGGCGCAATCTCTTGTTTAACAACGATGGCCCTTATCCAACAGCGTAGCGATATAAGGCAAAAGCCGCGAGTCTTGGCGTTAAGCATGCTGCTGGGGATTGGGAGCCATGCTTGCTGTCAGAGTTCTTTGTTTGGCCAATACGGATTGAGAGATTCGTGTGGTTTCACTTCCCAGCTGAAAACTTTATGCAACTTTCAAGGAGTCCCTACTGCTCAGGCTCGCCGTCGGTGCTTTAAACAGCCTTGAACATCCAAAACGAAACTGGTCTACCGCTACTTTGTACCCAGTACCTAGTACACAGTACGGTAAAACCTCCCTGAGGCAAAGAAGGGTAGGCAACGATGAGAGCACAAAACCCAGGTTGAGAGGGAAGCGAAAAGAAGTGGCTGGAATTTTGGAATATCTATCGACTATCGGCCGACCACTATACGAGTCTCAGACATCGACATATGTCGATATTTGGCGAGAAAATGTTCTAAGCAAATGGAGATCCACTGACTTCCCCTTGCTTGACTCGGTCGGCAGTTTTCCAAATCCCGCGCCGATCAGATCATTCGTCTGATGAGAAAGGAATCATGACTATGTACATATTTGAGAGATCCGTCCATAAGAATGAGCAACAAAAGCAGCGCACTGTGTTCTACTTCGAGGTTGAAATTCGGTTTCAAGTCCTTGAAGACAAAATCGCCCTGCGTTTACGTTGCCGGGTTTCCGTTTTTGCCCGAGCCAAAACCGTTGCTAGACTTGGAACCATTCCACCCTGCGCTGGCCGTTTGGGTGCCATTCACGGCGTTGAGACCGTTCGCGGTGCTTGCAGTTCCGTTGGCGGCAATGGTCTGCAGCGATACATGTTAGTTTAGCTGCGTGCTACTCCGAGAAATATACACTTACAACGAACTGTGTTACCGTAAGAGGTTGTGTCACGGTAACCGTAGCTTGAGGAGGGCATCCGGGGCCACCATAAACAGAAGTGATTGTAACAGTTGCAGCAGCTCCACCTCCACCAGCTGCCGCGTTTCCAGAATTGCCAGAGCTTCCAGAATTACCGGAGCTTCCAGGATTGCCGGAGCTACCAGTGTTACCAGAACTGCCAGAATTGCTAGAGCTGTCAGTGTTACCGGAGCTGCCAGAATTGCCAGTTCCCGAATTAGTCGACCCGGATCCCGACCCTGTACCTGTGTTGACAGCACCAGCGTTTTGAAGCGTTTTCGTCTACAATCCAGTGTCAGCGAGTTTCCCATTAAGAAATTCCAAAAACGCATACCCGAGTAACTGTGACGGCAGTGGTACTGAAGACCACGCTTTCCATAGATGTGGCCTTTGCGCCCACGGTAACAAAAGTCGTAACAGTCCGCGTAATGACAGACGTTGTGGTGTCCAGGCTTAGCATCACAGTCATGCTGGGAGTTGCTGCCGCGTATGTCTTCTTTATCGTTGTAGCTGGCACCAACTTTGTCGGGTTACCCGAAGCCGTGGTGAAATAAACCACAACAACCTGGGTCACAGTGCTTTGTACAGTGGTTGGTATCACCGTGGTTTTCGTGCCATTGACGAGAAGCAACGTGCTGGTGACCGTTGTGAGTTGCGTAGTAGTATTCAGTACTGAAACGGTTGCCACGAATGTCGTCGAGATATTGCTGAATACTGCCCCAGCTGCAGAACCGACGGTGCCATTGGTCAGACGCGCTGATGTGGTTAGAGCTCCACCTGCAGCCTTAGAAGTCTTTGATCCTAAAAGCAAACTGGAGTTGGTGCAAACTCGCGTTGTGTTTGCGAGAGAGCCAGTCTGTTGAGCTTGATTACCTGCAGGAAGAGAAGTCTTCGATACCAAAAGCAAACTAGAGTTGGTACAAACTCGTGTGGTGTTTGTAAGAGAGCCAGTCTGTTGTGCTTGATTGAGAGAAGTCTGTGAGCCCAAAAGCAAACTTGAGTTGGTACAAATTCGTGACGAGCTAGTCTGTTGGGCTTGATTGAGAGAAGTTTGCGAGCCCAAAAGCAAACTTGAGTTGGTACAAATTCGCGACGAGCTTGTCTGTTGAGCTTGATTGAGCGCTGTTGAGGTTGCTGCACCTAAGCCCAAGCTTGAGTTGGTACAAATTCGTGATGCGTTGGCAAAAGAGCTCGTCTGCTGCGCTTGAACAAGCGCTGTTGTCGGGATTGCTCCGCCCAAGCCCAGGCTCGAGTTGGTACAAATTCGCGATGTGTTGGCAACAGAGGTAGTCTGCTGGGCTTGAAGGAGAGAAGTCTGAGCGCCCAACGCAAGACTTGAGTTAGTGCACACGCGTGTCGTGGAAGAAGCAGCTCCAGATAGTTGACGTGCATTCAGGTTCGCTGCATCTGGTCTGCGTACATCGATGCGAGCAGCATCGGCCACGAAGAGGACGTGGGCAATAACAAGAAAAATCTTTGTCAAAATCATTGTAACATCGACCTGGATGTGATTTTATAAAAGGCGACACTAATCCTGGAACGGGCTCTACCCTGGTTTCTGTGGATGATGGTCGAGAAGAATTGAATTGGCCAGCAGCAATGAGCGGATTATAATACAATCGAGAAAGACAGACAGAAAAGAAAGAGAGTGGGTGGGGAGTCGTGAAAAGAAGGACGATCTGACAAGAGCCAAAGTGTTGGATGTTTTGGCTACGGCTAACATCTTATCAGGGAACAGATGCCAGGCCATGGTTGTCGCTCACAGGTTGATACTTTCAGGCTAAGCTTGGCAGGTTTCTTACGGGTGGACATTCCAAACATTTCTTCTTGGAAGGGACAGAAAGCAAAGTGATGCGAGTTGCAGGTGTTAGAAGTTTGGTTTCCATACAGGAGCTGAGAAGCCATTCAACACCGCCAGTCCGTGCGCGGCGGTTTCGACTCCTCGAGTCCTCAGCCAAGAATGGCAATCTACATCTCCAGTGACATGCCTTCAATGAAAAAACTTTATGTCACGTTTGTAGGATGCTGACTGCCTCTTCTGTATGACTGACTTTCTGCACTTTTCCTGCCATGTATCACTTGCGCGGAGTGTTGTCTGCGCTTGACATCGCTAGCCGCACATTAATATCAACATGAACATACTTCGCTCTTCCTTCATTGCCCGTCCATATTGTCGATAGCATGAACTGCGGCCGTATTGTCTTCTGACTGGACGACTTGGCAGGACTAAGTAGTATGCGAAGTCGAAACGCTGCTTGTATGCGGATGTCTGTTTCGGACGGCAAGCCGTCATGACGGCGATGGGAGCAACCTGACTAGACGCCAGTTCTGGCGAAAGTCCAAGATTTAGGGTCGAATCAATCTGTTTTTGCCAAGATCTCTGTTCCGCATAGGTATTCGTCGATTTGGTCACCGGAATGGGATGTTTCAACCCGTAAACTTCCACAGCGGGCGTCAGGTCCCCAAATTGCACCCCTTCATTACGATACAGCGCAGCCACAAAGGAGCACTGCGGCTCACGTACAAAACGCATCAGGCTTGCCAAATTCCGAAGGCGCCGCAAAACGTTTCGCGCAACCACCCTGGCGTGTGAGATGGTTTAAATTAATACATCTTGGTCCCATCGATCAAACACCCACGGCGTTTACGGTTGGCTCACACGTGTAAAACATGAGCTCGCCGGTGACCAGGCAGTACCTTTTCCCTGCCTTTCTGTTCAGAAGTACGAGATCTGAACGATCCATTCATTAATGCACCCCCTAAGTGGAGTTACGAGCGGCGGATGACCCTCCTCATACTGGAAGTATGGAGGCCTGTTGGTGGATTCAGAGCCGCCCACTGAGTGGAGTGGCAACCTCGACATCGTCTGTTACTTGTAACTCATCAGAGAACGAGGCAACCTTGAACCTTTGGTCCAGACTGTATCCTTGGTAATACTCGCAGCGGCTAATGGGATTTTGTTGGGCTATTTACGTGACCATATTATCTATGTATGTTACAAAGCATTGCAGACATGCCAGTCGATTTTTCCAGGTCCCAGAACAAAGCAATGCCATTAAGTGCGCCATACTCCGTACCAAGAGCATTAATCAGACACCCGCGACTCAAGTGTCAATTACCTGCAAAGGTTCGCTTGAAGAAGCTGACCGCTTGCTCCTCGGCTTCTTTTGCTTGTCGAATCGCATCTTCCGTAGTAGGATCTGCTCTCACACAAAAGCCATGACCCGCCCCTTCGTATACCTGTACCTCCGTGTAGGCGGGTTTCCTTTCCAGAATTTCCCTCGTTGTTTCAAGGCCTTTGCCGTGAAGCATCACATCCTTGGTTCCAATTGCAATTGCCAATGGCAGTTTGACGTTCTCAATGTCTTTTGGGACTTCCAAGGCGGATGGATGGCCTGTAAAGGCTGAATCAATCAACGCCTTTCCATTTGCTGCTTTCTTCTCGTCCGCCGCGAGAAGTACTGCGTGCTTTCCACCCCAACTATTGAGACGTTCGCTGTCAGCTCTTGTGTCCAATGGAAACCGTGAACATGATGTAGAGACTTACCAGAAGCCTGCGACGCCCACTGGTAGATCTTTACCCTCATTGCATCGTACGTCGTCAAAAAATTTGGTAACCTTTGGTAGCGAGAGTCCGATTCGGTTGTAGTACATGAAGGGTATCATGCCACGCAACAGAAGAGATACATAGTACGGCTTTGAGAGATATGCGTAAATGCTTCCTGTTTGCATGAGGCCCGGGAAAACATCGATCATCCATTCCGGAGCGTAGTGACCATCCATAAAGTCAGGCAGATAAATGAGATAATCACCACCTGCGGCATAGTGATCGGCGAGAAGCTTGTTGTTGGCGAAAGGGAGACCGAAGGCGTCAGGTACTATTACGATAATTCCTTTTGGCTTCACACCATTCGGAGGCTCTGCAACATAAGTTTGACGGCCGTGAATTTGGGATTCCTTTCCTGCCGGTATGCCTTCATGTTTGGAGCCCTTTCGTGATGGTCAGTTCCTGAGATGATTTCTTGAGAAAATCGCATACACTGAAACAATCTGGACACGACATAGTTGGGAAGGTCAATGTGTATTTAGTAGAAAAGGAATGTCGAAGACAATGGAAAAGAAGATATACTTGAGTTATTTTGGAAAAGAAATGAGTGATGCAGACATCCTTTTAAGCTTTCAACGGGTCTAAGGACGCGTTCAGCCATCCCAGAGATTTACGTAGCTTGAGTATCATCCGATGAAGATGATCGGTTGCATTCTGTCGTAAGCCAAGTCTCTAGTCGGTGATTTCAATTGCTGTGGCATGCAGTGCCCTTCGCTCTTCCATAGCATGCTATGGTTTAGTTCACCACCCGACTCGACCGACTCAGCCGAGCGATCCGCAAAATGGAGCCAAAGTTGCCCCGATAAACCTTGAAGCTGCTAGCATGAGTGAATCAAGACACCGATGGTCTCCGCATTAATCAACCACTCCATGGAGCTTTAGATCTTACTCAGCCACCTGGATTGATTTGATGAGGATTTTCATTTCTCTTTACTTATGATCGAGAACCTGAAACGAAAGAACACCAAGGTCGACTCGGTTTGATATTATTCTAAATGGAAGTAACTTATCCATTCCATTTACTGAAAGCCGTCAATAATCCGATTGTATATCTTCAGAAATTGTAAGTTTGAACGCTGTATCTCGACCTTGAAATGCTGAAGAGTTGACAAACCCTTTCACCGACACAATGGCTCCTTTGAGTCCACAACGAGCGAAACTTAGAATCCGATACTCCGCTCATATCCCAATCTTAACAGAAATGCATTTGATACCGCACCACGTTCTATGCCGTCACAGCTCCTTCAACAGTCGTAAAAGTGTTCAACTACCATGCTTATAACATCCTACGCGCTCTCACCACCTCCAGGCTCCTTCCTCTTCAAACTTTGGCCTGCCACACTATCAACGTCCATTGGGTCTCCCTGCGTAGCAATCTCCTCTGCGGCGTTGGATTCTTCAATGGCTTTGATTCTCCTCGCCCGTGCTTCTGCCTTGAACGCCTCAATTTTCACCCTCAATTCCGTGTCCTCGATGACATCCTCGATCTTCATCGGCTGCCGATTAAACGGGTCGGTGGGATCGCTCAGAAGATGACTGCGGATGGTGCTGCGGTCGACCGTCTGCCTGCTCATCGGTAAGATGACCGGATCCTCCATCAGCGTGTACATGAGCGGGTCTAAGAAGTCGTCTGGAATTTCGCCAAGGTCTTCCTCGGCCTGGTCGTCGGCTTCCTTGGTCGCGGCGATGGTCGCGGTCAACTTGCGCCAGGTGTCGAGCTCATCAGGAGATTTGAGTGATGTTGTGCGGTTCATGATGTTAATTGCATTTGCAAAGGCCAGCGGCTTGTAAGACCGTCCATCGCGAGCGACCGCCAGGTGGAACGACGTCTTGTCTTTAAGGTTGAGATAGACCGACATGATATCTGAAAGCAAGACCGCCGGAGCGAATCCGTATTGATCTGGCGATTCGACCTTTAGATCTCTTTGGTTCTTGCCTGCTAGAGCATCGAGGTTGTAATCCAGCATGTCTGCGAGACGTTGGACGATTTCAGGCATTGTGAATGCGTCGGGCAGTGCTTCAGTAAACATCTTGAACATTTGCACCGTCTCACTTGTGAGCTGCATATAGCTCTTCGCTCGGCCTTGAGCGCCCTGCAACTCTTCTTCCTTCTGCTGCCGTTGGTCCTGGCTCATGGTCGGATCATCCGCCTTCAGTTCTAGCTGTAACTTATGAATCAATCGGAAGGCTGTGAAAGATTCATCCAGAACGAATGTGACGTCGTTCAGCATGAGGTTGACAAATCTGACAAAGAAATCGACGTTTTGCTTTGATTCCCTTTCCAAATTGTCGCGGTAGATCGAGTTTGTCCAGATGCATTGGATGACTTTGAAAATCTCATAGCGGATATTGAATTTGTCGAAGAATTGCGTGTGAGTGCCAGTGCTTTCGGCTTCGATGTAAAATTTCATCAAAGCGTGCAATAGATGTTTAAAAGCAAAGTTGGATGAATTGAGCAAATCCCCTAGGACGCCTTTGGGTCGTCCTTGGAATGGCCACACTCCATGAAACAGAATGCTCACCAGACCTGATTTGAGGTACGGGCTTTTGATGTATTCTGAGCTCCGAAGGAAGGTGATACATATCGTAATGAGTTCCGCACACTGCGTTTGTAGGATGACCCACGGCATGGTTCGCGTGCAGAACTTAAAATTGTCTACTATGTCCTCCAAAAAGTATTCAGGTAGACACTTGAACACCTCCGGCACATCTTCCGCTAGGGGAAGCCGAATTTCTTCATTAGGATATTCGGATCCAGGGACAGCGAGACGTAGAAGCCATACCATGACGAATCTCATAAACTGCATAGATCGTTGCTGGGCGGTCTCATCTAGCAATACTCCTTGGACTGCTTTGATGACACACTGAGCCCTCTCGAGCTGATCCTTGAATCTCTTTACGTGCTGATCAAAGATGGCAAGTTGTGTTGCGTTGTTCACGAACTTTGTCCTATCTTTCTCCATCAATTCTATCTGTTTCTCTAGGTGCTTAACTTCACGTTGAAGTGCGGTGAGCTTCGTGTTCGCAGCTTCTTTGCCGTAATGGTGAGCGGCCAGAGTAAGGAAGAAGATTTCTGTGACGAAGTGCTCGGTTCGATCCCCCAAGCTGTGCGCATAGAACTCGTCTGATGTCGCTTGATCCGCATTGATTTTGGTCTCGTCGCGAATGTTGACGCGTGGGTTTTTGCGCAAGTAGTCAACTTGCACTATGCCAACTTTTCCAAACGATGGATCGATGAATGGTTCGCAGAGTCGATCCATAACTGCAGTGACATTGATCATGAAACCGTCACTGGACACAAGCTTATCGTCGACGTACATGGCCCTCCTTTTGTGATTCTTATTCACAGTGAGCGCGACCCAATTGAGCATGCGCTCTCGAGACCCTTTGTCTGATTTGATAATGCGTTCTGCGATATCAAAAAGATCATCCTGATGAGTCTGAAGCGTCATACGAAGGGCATTTTGTGAGTTGCGGACAAAAGCTCCATCTCGACCGTGGGAACCGGTGAAGTATTGAAGGGCTACATCAGCTGTGAGAGGCGATATTCGGAAGAACGGACCCAAGAGGGTGTCAGTTTCGATTTCTGGTGCTTCTATATCCTCTGGATAGAAAATTTCGGATTGCGTAAGAGCCTCCACAAGAGGACGATATCGAACGAAACTGCGCAGTGCCATGATGTATGGCTTGAAATTATCGTTCATTGTCATTTTCGAAAGATCTCGGCTCAGCTGTTCCATTGCGCCAACGAGAGCATCTCTGATCGAGTCATCTTCAGGGAATCGAGACACTGCCTCTTGCAGAAACTCATGACAAATGCCGTTGTCATGGTCTGGATCCGACAGAAGATGCTCGACGAGAGGGTTCTTATCATTCAATTCGACGCCAAACATGTCAGGCATTGTTACGGCAAAGATGCAGTAGCTCATGCAAAGCCTCCTTGCCTCTTTGAGAACCTTGTGTTTTGGATCTTCCTCACCACCAGTGCGAACTCCACGCCAGAGCTTGGATACTCGTTTCCAGCATCCTAAAAGGTACTCCAACGGTTTCCCGTTGCGAGTTTGTGATGCCGCCTCCAGTATGGCCGCCTCTAGATTTGAAAGGCTTACTCTAAGTGGGGCGCCTTCATCTTCAAGATCGGACGCCACGCCGCTTAAGTAGTAATTATGACCTTTGTCTTTCTGCGCTTCATTCAATGTGATCCGAAAGATGTTTGAGAGGGTTCGATCTTCCCATGATTCGATACTATCATCTCGACCTTGGCGCGATCTGGGTCGTGAGGTACTTTCATCGCGATCATCTTGAGAAGGCTGAGGCCTAATATTAAGCCGAGGAGCAGGTGAGGAGGCAGGTGGGAAAGGTGCCGGCTTGTAAGTAGTTTGAGTAGATGGGCTGGAATCAGTGGGTTGCGTGATAGAGTCGACCTTAGCCTGATCACTCGGTTGTTCTGTGAGCTGGTCGTCTTTAGGTGCTTGTTGCGCGGACGTAGAATTCTGTCCGTTCTGTTGAGCCTCGTTTGAAGCGGCGGGATTCGGTACACCAAGCTTTGCTAGACGGCGCTGGCGGATCTTCAAAATCGTTAGCGGTTATCTCTTCTCGCTCAGCAGCTGGCATACCTTGTCGGTGTCGGACTGAGCATCGGCCATGTTTTCTTTTCGGGTGCAGAGAGAATAGCTGCAGGATGTGAAGAAGATGGATATCGGGAGGAAGAGTCACAAAGCAGACAGCTTTGTTGACAGGCAGACGTTGAAGAGGTTGACAGGAATCACCGGAAAGCTATAAGTACACACAAAAGCACCAGGCACTAAATGGCAGGCAAGCTACCCAGTACCTTTAGGAATAGTTGAGATACGAAGTCAAAGCGAAGCCCCACGAATCGTTTGAACAGACCGATCTATCACATACACAATACACAATATAACTAGCACAAGGCAGAAATGCAGTTCCACAACAGAAAATCGCCGCCTGCGCCACACTTCTGCCTTAGATAGCCGGCGAACGAGCAACAATTGTCAGCTTAAACCTCCAACGCCTTCCTTCATCTTCCATATTCCAATCGGGGGCAAATTTGCGGTATACTGATGATGTAGTCATCACACGAATTTGGGTTTATCTGAACGCGGTGATGTCATAAGGGAAGAAGCACCAAATCTGATACCAAGCGAGCATCGTCGAGACTGCTGTCAATTTAGTCACCGAAATTAATTGCCAAAATGTATATCCAGTTGCTGAGGATATCCAGTCTTTAATAGGCAGAAGAAAGACAATGTTGCGTGCCTAACACGTTTATGCATTGTTCCATTACGAAGCGTATCTTCTAGCATATGTACGACTGCAAATCGAGTCGCGTCTATCTCTATCGTCTTCTTGATAGCAGAGCATACTACCCTGCAACCTGGACCAGTATCAGCATATGCAATCCTGCAAAGCTCAAACATTTCTTGCCGCTCACCAGATTATCCTGTAATTGAGCAACTGTTGTTCCGTTCTCCTAGATATCACAGCTCTTCAAGCAGATTCGTAGATCAGCCTTGATCTCCGTGCCCATTATCAACTCCAAATAGAGTATTTACAATCTCGACATAGCCGTTTTCTGGAATTTCATCCACAATTCTTAATTCCACCTTCATTTCTTACCATCTTGGAGACCGCCAAGATTAGCGAAAGTACCATCACGATCCCTCCAAACGCGACAACACCTCCAGCCATGTATCGCTTCCACTTCTCTTCTTTGTTCTTACTGAGCTTTATATAGCAGAGTGGTGGTAGGATATATGCCAAGGCGCAGGCACTCGTCGCTCCAATTAGCTCAAAGACTGCACCCAGGTCGCATGTGATTAGGCTGAGGGTCATTGCCGCCACAACCAGCGAAGTAGAGAAAATAAGGTGTCGGTGAGGGTTCCACGGTTCGCCAGGGAAGTAGTAGTTAGTCATGACTTCCCTGCAGACGAATGCCTCGAGTGGGAGAGTTGTCAACATGTTAAGACCAAAGCAAAAGCGCGCAACGTTAACAACGGTCCAGTCAGTGGGAAAGTTGTTAAGCACGTTACCCTGGGTCTTGGAGCCGAATGTTAGGAAGCCAGCGAGTGCCATGACCATACAAGCCACCATTGAGATGCCTGTGCTCCAATGCGTGACTAGTCGGAAGCGGTCGAGAGTAGGTTTGCTGAGGGAACCATAGATAAGGAGACTGTTGTGGTGGCATACGAAGGCAAAACTAATGACTCCAATAGCTTGAAATATACCAGAATTTATGAATAGGGAGCCTCTCAGGGTGCCACGGTCTTCGGAAGATACTCGAAAGCCCTGCGTGATGACGGTAACCAGAATGACGAGCATGCTGATAAGTGCTAGAGTTGAGGCCTTTGCGAGTTTCGCAATATCCCGGTACAGAGAGAGTGGATACGAGACTCCGAGGATGAAAAGGACTATTACAGCTCGACGGTCCGTTAGTAGCCAAAGGAATGGTGTTGTTGGAAGTTTGGGGAAAACTGCAGCCAAGACGTGAGGAATTGTGTCGCCGACTATGATACAGAAGGCTACCATCCCACCGAATGCGCTACAATTCCAGCATTAGCTTCCGTTTTGAAAGTCAGTACATATTAGATTAGACTTACAATGCCCATTGCGCAACGGAAATGGCAATAAGACCAGACTTGCCGAAGCAATGCTCGACAGTGCCTTGGAACGAGTCGGTGCCACTGAGTTTAGAATTGACAACAATCAGCTGGATCGTCCAGTCAACCGTAACGGTGAGCGCTATCAGAAGAATGATACCGGTCAGGAGACCAGCCTGTCGAAAAGCGTAGGGTTGACCAATGATGCCAGCACCGCTGTACATAGTCAGCGAATCTGATTCTTTAATAGATGGGTCTTGTTTTCTAATTGTGCTCACATAATGCTATTGGCCATGTTCATAAATGCGTTGGGCAAGTTACTTCTTGGTCTTGCACCGGGAAGGTGATCTTGTGCATCGAAATTCGTTTCTGTAGCCAAGGTGATACTGGGAGCCTCAATCTCTGTCAAAAGTGGCATCCGCTGTGCATCGCTTGGACTCCTCCCACGTAGTATTCTGTTCTCCTCCACAAGGAAGTCTTCGTCATCAACCCAGGAGCCATGCAGGTTGCCGTTCGCTGGCTGTTCGTTACGTTGGTCGATCGGCGAGTCTTCAACATCGAATCTGACCCTATTAGGTGTCCGAGGGGTACCATCGGGTCTCGGTTGGGCTATGGACGACTGTCGCAGAGGCGAAGGTCTGAATGTCTCATCGTTCGAAGGCGGCGAAGCTACAATGTCCTCTTGTTCCGCAGAGTCATCCGCAAGCAGGCCTTGGCCCTCCTCCGCTTCGGAAGAGGACTGCTGGTCTTGCAGCATCCCCTGATCGTCTCTGGCCATTGCATTATGGCAAATTGATGGTCATGGGAGAGGAGGTAGGAGGGTTCGTCGGACAAGTAGGCGGAAGCTCTATGAAAAGTCCGGAAATCTGCAAACTCCCATGCCTGGGCGCAGCCGCGAGTGGCGCTCCGTTTTTGGTAGGCTCCGCCCAGTCACTTCAACCTCACCTCTCCGCATAATAGTAACATTGCGCCCCACAAACCTTTATTTGAGTGAAATCATACCAGAAAGGCCGTGAGAGTCCTCTGCATTCGGTTCACATGTCATTAAAGACCATAAATCTGCAAGCAGCGACTCAAATCGTCTCTAGCTTCACACCTCTTCAATCAATGATCAACTGCTCACGACGAAGATGCTCTCCTTGTGTCCTTGCTAAGGACGAGAATACATTAACTAAACATATGCAATAGCATGAGAACATTTAGGAACAGTTCTGCTCCCGTATAACGGCCCTAGTATCGGTTGCCGTCACCATGTGATGCAGGGCTAGCAATCGAATAGTATCATGCGATAAATGAAACGACCTCCTCGGCTCATCGACAAGATTCGTCCTGCAAATGGAGCAGATGATTTGTATTTGCATACACAAATCCGGGCGACTTTGAAAAAGAGCGCAACGATGAAGTTCTTAACGGGATGATCTCCTTGCACGAATGAGCGTGCAACGGCACAAGGGTATAATGTAAAATGGCAATATGTACAAGGGTAAACATCGAGATTGCAGGTCCTACAAATTCATTTTATCTTTCCTTAAAGTACGGAGACTTCCCGGCTCTTGACTGAAATCTTCTTTGACTGAATGGAGAAAGATTGAGAAAAGCATATTAGGGATTCAATTGGGGTTCACAAGAGCAAGGAATCGAACAAAATTAACTGAAAACTTTCCCTTTGTTGCGCTTGTCTATGTCACAGTCAGCTATAATATCCATGATCGTCATTATCACCCATGCCTCATCTGAGATATCGGTGTGGAAGCTCTAGCTTCTATCTGGTTCCAAAATTGGCTACTCCTGTTCTTTGGATGATATGGTGGAAAATGGAAAAGAGCCTCATTCAGTTCTCAGGGGATGCTGGAAAGCACTTACGACTGGGTCCAACGCTTCGTTTTATGAGCGACGCGAAGACTCTTTGGTCTGCATACGGCGGCGAAAATGGTTAACTCCATTTTTCTCATGAGCGCTCAGCTCAGCTATATATCTCGTTTCGATTGCGTTTGCTAATTTAGGGTCCGTTTGGGCTACCTGTTAGCTTGCAATGGTCTGAGTGCTTCCCCGATGCGGGAACGTAGCAAACCTCGACTTACTCCTGAATAGGTCTTTACGTTTCAGTCAAACGGCGAGGCATGCACAGAGCGAGACTTGAATTCTGTTAAAGCTGGAACGTCTAAGATATAGATCTGAAAGAGACCTTCGCAATTGCGTGGAGACATATCAAACCATGGCTGTGTCGTATTTGGCGTATGGCTGATCGGAGTTGAAGGAAACTCGCTCTTTGGTGTGATGCAGGTATGAGTGTTAAGGTGCAACACCTCTCCCGCATTCAAAAGACATTTGTAGCTAACTGGCAATTTGAATTAGAGCGCTTGAAACGCCAAGGTGCTGCCTACTCTAAGAGAACACGAGCGAGACTGTTTTTGAATGCCTCTCCAGTCTTCATCTGGCCACGGTACAGAAGCAGCCGAGTCGTGCTATATACTCTACAAGCCTTGCGAGGTCTATTGAGAGACTTGGGAACGGTTGCAAAAACGAGTCTGCCTGAAAGTTACTGGTCGTTTGTCGAAACCGGTAGTCGAGCTCTCATTGCTGGGCTACTTGAATGCTCTTTCCCAATGGGACCTCAAGCACACTCTCTGCTTCCCATTGGCACATGACCTCGTCAACTTTGATCTGTTCGGAGAGGTCATGTGTCATCACTCTGAAGATCAAAGTTGTTTATTTTCGCCTTTCCCTCAACAAACCCACACCCTCCACGCCTCCCCTCCCCTCCCCATTTCTACCTCTACACCTCAAACAAGCATTCATCATGGCGTCTTCAAGCAACCATACGAAGAACGATGATGACGCCCTCCGTGCCCAAATGATGGCCGATATTGGTCTTCAGCGCCGTATCGCCATCACGCAAGCGCACGATGAAGATGATCGTGTTATTCTGAACGTCGAACAAGAGGAAGCTGCACTGCAGCGCCAGCGCATCACCCTGGCTCCAGGTGACCCGCGCGCCGCGCACCTTACAGCTTGGAACAGTAAGTGTCTTGCAAGTCATGATCTTTCCACGACCACCCGCTAACCATAGCTCCCTGGCACAGACTTCAAAGAGAATGATCCTCATATCGATATCGAAGCCCGCAAATTGCCAACCATTACTGCTGGTGGTGTCACTCATCGCCTCAATCGCGGTGGAAACCTGGCCACCCCCGAAACCAATGTTTCCGTCCATGGCGTCGGCCTTCCTGGTATGTCTCAGAAACCAGCTAAGTTTTTCGTATATCGCAGTCCCCAACACACATCCTCCGAGAGTTCCAATGGAACCACTGAAATCCCTCTCAACAACGGAGGCGATAAATCAAAGAAACATCACCAAAATAAGAAGTCTAACGGAAATCCAGTTGCTTCGACTCAATCTGTCCCGGCTCTAGACCCTCGTAGCGATGCTCGTCCTTCCCGCTCGATGACGCTTCTTTCCAGCGCTCTTGCGAACCTTTCGATCAACCGTAGTGGACCGACGGTGGCGCAACCGGTCACTAAGCCAAACCTTGTATCTCCGGATGCTTTCATGGCGGCTGTCAAGTCGACCTTTGGTGCTCCGAATCCTACAGCAGCAGCAGCTTCCACCATCGATCCCGTCGCTTCCCCGTCCCCGCCCGTCAAGGACCCTTCTCCATCGTCCAGCCCAGACCTCAAGCCGGCACGCAAGCTGGCGCTCAAGCCGGATCGTGGACGTCGGGCTTTTGAGGAGCGTCTCTTGGGACTCCAAGCATCCAAGTATGCGCCCAAAAATATGGCCATAGACATCGACGTGGTGATGAAAGAAGCGGGTGATGACATTCCCGACATCCCAAAAACCAAGGAGGCTTCGCATGCCCGTCCTCTAGGCCTCATGGCGTCGAAGTGGGCGCCGAAGCAGTAGGGATGGCCCAGGAGATTGTTCAGAGCTATCTTGCATAGCGAGCCGGTGTTGAGGTGTTATCTAGGTTTGAAGGGTCTTGTTAGTGGCCATATCGAGGTGGTTTCAATGTGTGGTGTTATTTGAGGAAGTGAGATAGCTTTAAATGGATGGCCACTTCAACTACGCTCACTCTCATAAACTCTGCAACCCGTGATTATATTCCATTAATGGATGCGCCTCTGATTCCAAGCACTTGTTGTCATAAACTGCTTTTATTTTGACTTTATGGTCATTATAAGAAGTACAGTATCATACAAACCATCCACACGTAATTCACCGACGGTTAACTTCTCAATAGTCTACTCCTCGTCGTACTCCTCTTCCTCTTCCTCGCCCACTGCGTTATTGCCATGAATGTTGTCGCCTTCCCACCCTTCGTCTTCACTGCTACCCTCCTCACTCCCCTCTTCATCTTCTACATAGTCCTCCTCCAACTCATCTTCCTCGTCTTGCAGCATCCGTTCCGCCCTCTGCAACTCCGTTTCTCCTTCTTCACTTCCCTCTTCCTCCTCCTGTTCATGGTCCACCTCACAAGCTGCTTCGGCAAGCTCGGAAGCACCGTTGGTGTTGTCAGCCGTCTTATTGACGTTGTAAACTTTGGCTTTCCTGGACGCTGCAAGACTGGCATCGTGCAAACCATGCTTTTTGACATAGTCATCTATTCCTGCATAATCGGCCTGATCAATCATGCTGAATTCAATCTCCAACTCGTTACCTTCGGATGGCGATGCCACCACATTAAGGTTGAAGGTACGCTGCAAGACGCTGGTGTATGAGATACTCGTAATTGCGGAAAAGGGTAAAAACAGTAGAGGTTTCTTGAATGCCCAGAGAACCCCTTGGGAAAGGAAGAAGAGGAAGCCATCTTTGCTGCCGCGATGGGCTTTGACGTGGTAAGATCGCTCTCCTGGACGTCCGGTCGGAGGAATCGCGGAAGCAAACTCGGACTCCGAAGGGTAAGAGACGGATTTACCATGGACGGAGAGATGTTCGTTAAGAAGGCGCGTGGTGAGGGCCGGCTCAGGCTCCGCCACCTCGTCCTTTGGGCCTGTCTCCGCGACCGTCCAAACAATGGCTTCAGGCGCAACGCCGCCAGGAGCAGGAGCCGAGAGACCGTCGCCGCCGTGTGGGATGATCACGAAGTTGTGTTGACGTTTGGCCTTCTCTGGCACAGGAAGACAGAATGCCTGGTCAATGTCCTGCCATGCCACGCCGAACTCTACCTCTCCTTCCGCGTTGACAGCACGGAGACCACCGGCAACCCATTCCAATCGCATCTTCTTCCGCACCGGTATCGAGAAACTAATATCCAGGATGGAATGTGTTGCTCTTACACTTTGATCTGTCCACGCAAAGCTACCATTTGCGGCCGAAGCACCGGTAGTAGGCTCGAGTTTGCGCTTCTTAGACGCTTGAATAGTGAGGCTGGCATCTTGGGGCGCGGTTAAGCTCCGTTTGAGAGAGAGAACGTATGCGCTAATGTTCTGGAAGATAGGAGTACTGTATGGATTTTGCGCTGGTTTAAATTAGCTTTTTGCGGTCGTCATTGGCGGTCGTCCCTAAGCTCGACAAACTTACAAATGAAGCCTGAAATTTGGTCTTTGAGTTTGGGCTGCTCAGAGAAGGCATCCAAGATTTCCTGCGGTATGATGGGTGCGGAGTGATTGAGCGCCTGAAATGCCATGGTCGCGACTCGAAGCACAATATTCTTTTGGAGTTGAAGCTGTCCTGACGTCGCGTCTGATCAAAAGCGTGGTTGGATGGCGTTCATCTTGGGTCCTCAGGTTTGAATGCTTTCAGCCATCTAAACGCGTTCTAAAGTACAGCATGAACGAACTTGCCATACCGGAAATTGCTACCGGCCTGTCGCTGCATATTGTTTATTGAAAATGAAGTATACCATACGAGACAATAAATTCTTATTTAGGGACTAAATCTCATTCCTCCGTTCGCACATACTACGCTGCCGGTACACCATGCGCTCTCCGCTGTACAAAGCATACCAACGCATCCTGCAACTTCATAATCGTAGCCAGGTCTACCACCAGAGTTTGGTGCGTCATCAACGAACTCTTGTGGGTCTAACCCGGCGCGTTCTTTCATGAGCGGAGCTGTCCTGATGAAGTTTGCCATTCGAGTCTGAAACTCAGGAGTCGTACCGCTGTACATGTCCGTTGCAACTGGGCCTGGATTAACCGCATTGACGGTTGCTCGTTCGGCGAGTTCCCTTGCCCATGTTCTCGTCATGGCTTCGAGTGCGGCTTTGGTCCCTCCATACACGGATTGTTCGATGAACCCGAGGCTGCTGCTCACGCTGCTCATATTGATGATGCGACCGCTGCGATCGTGCGGTAGGTATGGGAGTGCTGCTTGCATGAGAAGAAGCGGTCCACGCACGTTGATGTTGTACTGGAAAGCGAAATCGGTGCAGTCGCAGTCTTCTATCCGGCGGTTCACGCTAACTCCTGCATTGTTGACTATGATGTCGATTTGAAATTTTCCGGAATTAAGTTCAGCGAAATGGGCTTTGACTGTTTCAACGACATATGCAGGGCCAGATTCCGAGCCCATGTCCGCTTGAACTACGAGTGTTTTGATCTTTTGAGTTCTGTTGAGCGTCTCTGCGAGCTTGTGGGTGCGTGCTTCAGATGAGGCGGATGTGTAGTTCAAAATAAGGTTGCAACCCTTTGCAGCGAGATTCTCGCATATTGCCGCGCCAATGCCTTGACAAGTGTCAGTCCCAGCTTTGAAACGCAGGTGATAGTTTTCGCATGCCTCGAGAAGCTCCTGTGACAATCGCGAGTTTACCCTCCAAAGGTCGAGCTACACCAACGCTAGAGTTAGTAGACGACATTCCGTTAAGCGAATGCTTGGAATTTCCAGATAAATTCGATCTACAGAAGGAAAATTCGGATACGGTATCTCTTTTGCTCGGTTGAGAGTAATATCTATCCGGCAGAGAGACTCTTCTGGTCGGGTCGAAGCCCACCTAGTCGACACGTGCAGCTTCGCGACATCATACTCCGGTGGGTAAGAGAGCCCGGCATCGGAGAATATTTGGTGAAGGCAGATTCTGTGGAGCTATAGGCTGCCATAAAGAGCTTCTTGATATCGGAGACGAGAGATATTGGTGTAATTCTGGTCAATTCACTCCTGCTGTTAATAAAATGCAGTATGGCAATTGGTGTGGTCTGATGAGATCGGTAAGGTAAGCTTGAGCCGCAAAGTGATCCACCTCAAGAAAGGGCTTCCCGACTCCCGCTTCCAACATCGATTACTCCACAACCTCGCATTCAACATTACACATATCGTCTGATCTGTCGTGCTTGCCGTTGAAGAGGCATTGAGCTCTCAGGAACGCAATGTCAGTCGCAAAAGCGGCCGCATCGGCGACCAAAGGAGCAGCTCGATTTCAGGTAAGCTCTATCCAGATGTCACTTTTGACTGATAAACCTAATCGCAGCTGCAGAAGTACACCGTCCAACCTACAGGAATATGGGCAACAATTAACCGTTGGCTTGCCGTCGACCCCAGCCGTTCCACCGGTATTCCTCTCAATCCCCAATTCCGCAACCCACCGCCAGGCGCGGTCGATCCAAACAGCTATGACGATCCAGTTACCATTCCAGCAGCAGACTTGGCGGACAACCCGTATTGGAAGAGGGATGTGAGGCGGCAGTATCCGCAACTCAGTTCTGTCACTCAGGCCGATGTGGTTGGGCTGTTGACCGTTGGAAGCCAACAACAGCCAAAACAAGAGTTGATCGGAGATGCTGGACAAAAAGAGCTCGTTGCGGTAAAGGAGGAAGGTGAGAAGGGACTGGCTGCATTCTTTGAGAAGGAGAAGACGGTGAGCGCAAACATTCTCGGACCAGACGGAGCACCGCCTTTGCCAAGTGGTCTGAATGTGACCACAGATGGAGAAAAGAAGTACGAAGTCTTGAGAGATCAATCCTATAGCGAAGAGTGAGTACTTGCCGGGAAAGAAAGCTATGGCACTGTTACTGACAATAATTACAGTTACCCTTGTAGAAATTTTGCGTAGAGGAATGCTACAGCAGCTCAAATGATGTATATACATTCTAGGTCCACAATCCACGTTGATTGCACGCTACATGGTCCTATCAAGTCTTATTTATCACTTTTATCTTCCAATTGTTGCCGTTGATATATAGTAGGGCGAAGAACGTCGAGCCTGAGGCAATCTTGTATCCGCGACGTTGCCAAGCCATCACCTGGACCGATCTGAACTGGATGCATCAGTTATTTTCAATCGCATTCGGTAATTTTCTATCTTTGATAGAATTACATCACATGGCAGACGTCTTTGGATCCCAGGATCTCCTGTCGCCTTATGAAGTCATCTTTAGCTGTTCCATTTGCCAGGCGACGGTGAGAGACCTCGAGTGTGGTACTGCCCGCAGCGAGTTGAATGATGGCCGAACTAATGGATCTGCTCCGCGTCTTTGGCTCACTGAATGCGGCCACATTAGTTGCAGCGAGCACTTTGAAGACGGTGGTAGGTCTGCATCAAGAGTTGTAATCAGTGTACTGAACAAATCCAGGACTTCCATTCCATCCTCAGACTGAGACACCGAGTGCTCCATGTCCAGTGTGCGTAGCCGACACGGGCAGTTATGAAGCACGAAGACTTTACCGGGTGACGAAAGACGCAAATGGAAACCGTGATGAAGCCATTCCGAAAGAATTCTTCGAGACTCCGCCAATTCAGCTCAATAGCCACGGACCACCTGGAATGCAAGCATTACGCGTAAGATAGTCTTCAGTGCCTTTTGTGGACGCTTTACTCATTTAAACAGTTTCAATATCTACAGCTTGTTCGATACGGCATTCTGATCTCGAAGCAGCTCAAAGATTCGAAATTTCAACTTGCTGTTGCATCGCGGCAAGTGCAAACCATTTCACAATCGAATCAGCACCTGGAAGAGACAACTGAAGGCCTACAAACGAAGATTACAGAATTACTGGTCCATTCCCGAGAAAACAAAGTGCTAGAGCGGAGAATAAAGGAGTTGGAGAAGGTTGAGCAAAAGTATAAGGCTTATAAGGAGAGAGAGCCTGAAATCAAACACTATCTGAATGCATTCGCAGCTATGTCAAAGTAAGCTTCCGACGCTTATTAGTATAGCTTAAACTTATCATGACTCCAGAGAAAATAGTCTACTCAAAGAGCAGCTGCTTACACTTGGCTACGCTGTCCCCAGCAAAAGTTATGCGATGAAACCACCTAACGTGGAGCAACGTATCTCAACAACTAATACTGCCACTTCAATGACTCGTCAAGACGGCAGTCTGGAACAAAACAAAACGAGTTCAGCGAGAAAGCGAACGCACAACGAATATGTTGACGATGCTCTGCAACAAGCTTTGCAGACTACGAACAAGTTGCACAGCGATAATTTCCTTCCGGCGCCACATCTTCACAAGTCGGCTTATCGTGGAACTGTAGCAACTGGAGCAATGCCGCACCTACTCCAAAGTGAGAACAGTGTGATGCGTGATGGAGATGCTGTGAAATCACCAGAACAAAGATACAATGGCAAAGATATCCGTTTCCTTCGGCCACCTCCACCACGAGCTCGCATTCCAAATAAGACGCTATCATCAGAATCCTATACAAATGATGCCAGCCAGAAAGCTGGCATGACGCAGCGAGGCTTTTACCCACCATCTGGAACATTCATTCCGGTTCGATCCATGTCAAGGTCCTCAGTATTTGGACACCATGATATACGGCCTGCCTTACAACATCCTACACCAATTGGCCCTCGGCAACAATCACAAAGTACGTTCACAACGGATGCGGCAATATTTCCTCGAACATCTAAAGCTGCGGGACCAAGAAGCACAATGCCAAGCCCATTTTTTCATAGCCCTTCTGCACCATATTCTTCCTTTGCTGCAGATATGGCGTCTAGACGTGCGCCCGCATCTCGACTCGCGACGGCTGCGATGGATTTTCAAGTGCAGCCCGTTGGGCCACGCCGAATGCTTGGCGCATCGCTCAACTCTCTATCGTTCATGCATAACCCCTACACATCCTACAACCAGCCTATCTTCTATGGTGCACCTAGGAAACATACTACGCTTGCAGAGAAGCCTTTTGCCACGCCCGCGGTCGTGAGAAGTATCAGAGGCGCCAAAGCAGGTGAATATGGTCAGACGATATACGGTGGGCGTCCAGAGACATCGTACAGAATGAATAGCTACAGCTCAAGGTACCCGGAACCACCGAGGGGATTATTTTCTTCGGCTGGACGGCGTACAGTACGACGATGATGATAATGTTTGCTGGAGCCTTCCGGGGATGCTAGAAGTTGATGTTGCTAGCCTTCGCAAGACGTGACAATCGACTCAATCGAGAGACGAATTTGAACCACTAGATATTCTTTCAGTCTCGCATTCTCGAGTTTGGCTTCCATTTACTTGAGTCGCAGCTTATTCATGAGAATAGAAGTAATTTCAAAGGAGCATTCCTAGGAAAGAGGGAAATTACAGCGCACACAATAAATGAAAAAGGATGCCTTGGCGTCTGTGCCTCAAACGGCTGATTGGAGACCTCGATCCCAGGCTTGCGTGGGACCACTGCAACGTAACCAGCTTTGTTACTCGTTGTACACTTGTCAACATGTGGCATAGAGACCGAATTCAACGCCCAAATCTGCGCTCATAGGAGTCTAATCATGGCGTCCCCTCAGTCTGCAGACCCTCCTACGGCTTCGGGTAAGAATCCCTGCAAAACGCATCCGCAGTTACTTCGACGGGCTATCGGGTGTTCGAAGCCCGCATACATTAGATGCCTATGCTGACGCGTTTACAGTTCAATCTTCAAAGGCCAAGAAGAAGAACAAAAAGAAGAAAGGCGGCACTACGAAGGGTGAAGCTAACGGGGAGCCATTACCGAGCAATGGCACCGACCAACCCACGAATCCTGACCGAGACGACGCGGACGAGCATGAAGATGAGGATGAGCCAGCGCTCGCAGAAACTACAGGGGAAGGTGCAACAGAAAGCAATGAGAGACCGTCAGATCCATCTGCAACGAATACGAATGCCGACGACGATTGGGAATCACGATATGCGCAAACTCCTCCTCATCAGAACGCTTCATCTGCACGCAGTAATGGTGTTCGAGATCATAAAGGCAAATCAGCTACTTCACCGTCCGCAATCAACAACGCTACTGGAGAAAGAGCGGAGAATATTCCATCTGATACTCAAGATAAATTCGATGCGCTCGTAAAGGAGCGAGAGGCTCTTATGGTCGAGGTGACGGAGCTACGAAAGTCGTTGGAAAGTATTCAAGAGAAGCACGAGCAAGAGGTTACGGAATTGCAAGAGCAACTGGAGGAGTCGCAAACAGCCAAGGAGCAGGCAGATACTAATTATAATGATTTGCTCGGTCGTGTCGGCCAGATCAGATCTCAACTTGGAGAGAGACTGAAGTCGGACGCTGTAGGTTTTTAAGTGTCGTCATAGTCGCTGTTCTTAGTCTAACGGAAGGCAGGCCGAATTGGAGCAGAGACAATCTCGCATTGACGAGCTCGAAGAGCAGAATTCAACGATTCGCGAAACAAATGAATCCCTGCAAACCGACCTGACCAAAATCAGAACGGAGAGCGAGAAACATACCCGAGAAATCAACGAGCTTCGTAGCCGGCAAGGTGTCTCTCAGCAAAACTGGATCAAGGAGCGAGATGAACTCATCACTCGTGAAGCCTATGCAAGAGAGGAATTTGAAACGGCGAAACAGGCGATGCAGGACTGGGAAGTGCTAGCCATGGAAGAACGTGCCCTACGGCAGAACTTGTCCGATCGCGTCGCCGAGCTCGAAGAACAGCTATCAAATCAGCAGGAAGCATTCGAGAAGGCTGCTGCGGAGCGAGACACGCTTTCAGAGACCGTTGGCGGTTTGCAACGTGCTCTGCGAGATATCCAAGAAGGTGAGCAATAAATCGCATTTCACGCCGTCGTGGAGCGATTCCCACTAACGTCGATGAATAGCACGCAAGAAGGAGCTCCGTGAAGTTGTCGAGAATTCTCAATCACAGCTTGATGAACTGAGAAAGCAACAACAAATGTCAGAAGAGGCGGCTTCCGCAGCACAGAGTGAACTTGAGGCCACCAAAAAGGAGCTTGAACGTGCACTGCCTTTTGAAAAGGAGGTGAAAGAGAAGAACCTTTTGATTGGCAAGCTTCGCCATGAAGCTGTAATACTCAATGACCATTTGACCAAGGCACTCCGATTTCTGAAGCAGCGAAAGCCAGAAGACATGGTTGATCGGCAGTTGGTGACAAACCACTTTCTTCACTTTCTGACTCTCGACCGTACAGATCCGAAGAAATTCCAGGTCTTACAGCTCATTGCAGCTCTTCTTGCTTGGACAGAAGGTATACCATCGCAACCTCAGCTTTTATCTCCGAAACGCAGTCACTGACAATCGCACAGAACAGAAAGAACAAGCCGGTCTGGCGCGTCCAGGTGCGTCCACGTCGACTGTGGCGACATCACTCCGCGTACCGATGTCACCCTTCCGTCGTACTCCAAGTAGCCCATCATTATCAGCAGTATCGGATTCACAACTTGATCATCGCCCGTCTAACTCTAGCAAGGAGAGCTTGGCTGAACTTTGGTCTGATTTCCTCGAGCGTGAGGCTCAAGAGGGCACAGGATCGACTTCTAGGAAGGATAGCATGTCAAGGCAAGATAGTGGTCCTCCGAGTCCGTTCGCTGCCAGCAGGACAGAAAGTGGAACATAGTGTCTCCACCGAAACTCTACCATTCTACCCGCTTGGTGACGGAGAGTACTCACAGTCAGATGCCCTTAATTATTTGGTTTTAGCATTTGGAGCCATGGTGATTCAATGGCTCTTTGGAGTTTTGAACTGTACCCTTCTTGATAATTCAATCGAAGCCGAAAACCGCCGAACGAGCAGTTGAAGAGTCTGAATCCTAGGGGGAGAATTTAGATTGCAAAACTACGCGATCATGAACTTCTGGGAGATCTGAGTGGCGTGAAAACGAATCAGAGAGCCCAACCGAGAGACGGCCTATTGATCCCATCGCATCCCAATACTCCTCAGACTTCCAAGAAACACCTCTTTCAACATTATGTCATATCATCTGACAACAGGCTTGCAACGCACCCACAACGGACCTTTCTCCCAAAGAATATACGTCTTCTGCTTCTCCCACCCAACACTCTCCTCGCACAGCTCCAGGTCAAAATTCCACACCAGGCGCGCTAGAACCAGACGCATCTCCATGTAGGCGAGGTTGCGGCCGATGCAGTTGCGGGGGCCATAGCTAAACGGCTGGAAGGCGTCGCGCCTGTCACCGGCGAAGCGCTCGTCGCCGGCCCAGCGCTCGGGCGCGAACGCCCACGGCTCCCGGAAGTTCAGCGTCGAGTGCGCCGCCGCCCAGTGGCACACCGACACCACCGTGCCAGCCGGTACGAACGCGCCGTCGACGGTCGCGCCGCCCGCCGGCACCGTCCGCGGCAGCTTCGAGGGCACCGGCGGGTACACGCGCAGCGTCTCGTTGAGCACGGCGAGGAGCGTCACTGACTTCGACACACTGCTGAAGGTGATGTCGGCCTCGGCCGCGAAGGAGTCGCGGATTTCGCGCGACAGCGCCGCCAGGACGCCCGGGTTGCGCAGCAGGAAGTAGAGGGCGCCCGAGAGCAGCGTGGCCGTGGTTTCGGAGCCGCCGATGATGATCACGTATGTGTTGGCGTGAATTTCGGCCAGCGACATGCCCGTCTCTTTGTCGTTGTGTCGGATGATGTAGCTCATGAAATCGGGCCGGTCCGTCTTCTCCGCGAGGCGCTTGTTCGCCTGGCTTTTGCACAGCTCGACGTGCTCGCGGCCTTTCGCGATGACTTCCTTTGGCGCAAGCTTCATGAGCAGCGAGTGCGCGCCGGGGATCTGTTGTGCAACCATGCTCCATGCTACTGCTTTAACATTTGAGAAGATCAGCGTAACCCATGGGTGGTAGCGAGAATCTCGTAGGCAGTTGAACGAATCCCCAAAAGCCAGATCTCCAATGATATCAAACGTTGCAAAGTTAAACCATGCAGTCATATCCACCTTCTCTCCTGCCCTCTCAGCAAGCCGTCGCATAAGTAGATCCACATGCTCTTTGACCAGTGGTTCTTGCTCGCGCAGAGCTCTGTCGGAGAAGGCGTGAGTTAAGAGTCGACGGTGCCGGGCGTGATCTTCAATTGAAGCCATTATCATGTGCCGCGCTTCAAAGCCTTCCCGCGGCCGGTAAACAACCTTCGGCATCTGACCAATGCCAGGACGCTGACCGTAGATGTCAACCCAGGCTTGCGGACTAATATAGCTGAGTTCATTAACGCCGACGCGGACGACAGGCCCATATTTTTCGTGAAGATCTAAAGTTTTGTGTGCTAAATTACCAGTGATACTTTCATACATCATTGGTAGGTCAGAAGCTCGGTACAGCAGCGGTCCCGGATATGAAGCCAACGGATGTAAGAAGGCGTTGTAGATGAGACGGAGAAGGACGAAGGCAGAGATCTAGATAAGGATATAAGACTTGCTCTTTGAATCCTACTTCAACGTAGCCGCCTTTCTATCAACCTGTACAAGAGTATGGGAGGCTGCAAAGATATAGAGTTTGTACGAAGCTGAATACACATCGGACAATTTGCTCTCGAACAGGAGAAACAGCAAGGAGCTAAGTGATCAACGGTAGTAGCTGTGAAAGTAATCTTACCGTGAGCCATGTCCAAACTACAACTCCAACCAGGGTTATACGTGGATCGAGGAGAGCAAGAAGCGAAGACGCCATTAGTCGTAACCTTGAGAATATATACCACTTGAGTTGAGTTTTGTCAACTGATTGAGAAGACGAAGGAAGACTTGGGTAAGATGTAAGGTTAGATATCGTTTATAGTAGTTTTAACGGTTCATTCCTTCGTATGGCACTTGGGGTCGATGTGAGCCGCAACACCCAATAAGAAGTGACTTTGGAGAGTGGATAGTATATACGACAGCGTTGCTTTGTGTAAATGACTGGAAGAGTAGAGGTAGCTAGTTAAGAGATATTCAATAAGGTGTTGGCAGCTTTGTCCACCAATTCGCCTGACTTTGAAGCTGAAGCTACGTTTTGTCCCCGTGATTCTGCTTTTTCGAGGTGTCCCCTTAGATAGGAAGGTGCGTGGGGTTTCTGGCGAGCGAATTCCCACTGCACCAAAAGGAAGCACGCCCGTAGGTCTTAGGGAGACGCTATCGTATATGCGTAGAGGTAACCTCAGTGTCGTGGCCTTCACCGCCGAGTTTGGCGGCACTTATAAGGAGCTCGCGTCCCTTTCGTACTTCGTTCAAATGGCCCTGATTATGAGCTTGTCGGAGACATATATCTACATCGCGTTATGCATGGCAAAGCTTTCGACGGACGCCACGTTAAATCCATAGCACTAGTCTGTAATGTTTGAACAAGTATGTAGTGTGCGTTACTTAAAGATAAAGAGTTAGTTACTTCCTACGCTCTTGGATTCTTCGCTCTAATAGAGTTTATGAATACAGCTCGAAATTCCTCGGGCACCTTTTTCGACATATAAAGCTTTGAAACAGCACGAATCCGATGTTCAATCCGCGGCGCGATCGGGCTCAATGATAATGCAAAACCGTGGCCCGCATTCTAACTTACACTGCCGTCCTGATATCCGTAGATTTTTCGGCCGCGTACCCACGACTCTAGAACCTTTACTTGTGCAAATTTCCTGGCTTTACCAGCCTTGGATCTTTTCCGAGAATGAGAAAATCGGCTTTCTTCCCTACTTCCAACGATCCAATGTCAGCCAATCCAATCTGCCTAGCCGGGGTTATGGTGACCCTCGCCAGACCTCCTCAAGGCTGACAGTCTGCTCCTCACCGAGCACTTCGCCTGTTGCAGCTATCAAACGGGAGACAGCCGTGTCGATATATTGAAGAGGGTTGACATGGCTGATGGGAGAGTCGCTGTGAAAAGAGTACACGAGGCCGACGTCTACATCGTCTCGCGTTGGGTCGATTCTCTCGCTCCGTGGTGGACCGAGGATGTAGTTACGAAAGACGCCACCCCAATTCCAAACATGAGCTATCAAATGACTCACACTGAGGCATAACTCGGCCGCCCGGATGAGCTGCTCCTTAGAAACCACGGTGACGTGCTAGAGGCGATGCATTATCTCTAGGTTTCTGTTGGAACCTCCTTAAATACCCTATCAAGCACGCGCAGCGCTTGGTCAATAGCTCGGTCGCCGTTAGTATGGAGAGTAAGCTGCCAACCGACTTTAAGGAAGGGCACGAGAAGCCCAAGGAGTGTCTCGTCACTCTCGTAATTCAGGATACCGAGATTTTTAAGTTGGTCCAGATACAGTTCTTTCACCGCTGCGGTAAATCCCTGGGTTGAACCGTCCAGCCAAAATTTGATGCCTTGCACTCTCGCTGCACCGATAGACCAAGGTGGTGAAGCAAGAGCTTCCAGGAAGCCGACGAGTGGTTTAATGATCTGGATGGCGATGGCACCACCGAAACAAGGCAACAATGGGCCTTCAAGAACCGATTTGATCAAGGCAATCTCGGACCAACCACTGGTAAGACCAATTCCAGCATCGAATACCGTTGTGGTACCGTGGGCGGCCCAAGATTTCAATGTTGTCCTAGCAAGGCCGATAAACTCTATGGGGCTAACTTTGGGGATGAATGGCGAAAATACTGTCACCGCTTCCTCAAAGAGCACCCCGTCTAGATTCCCATCGGCGTCCCTGTGAAAGTTTGGGCCCTCAATATCGTTGGGAATTTTGGCCAAGTTGAAAGCAAGTCGGTTCACGTAGGCTATGCGGCCTGATTAATTGATGATATAGATGGGGTTCTCTGGTGCCCAGGAGTTGGTGGTGCCGAGTGTGAGGCTTGGATGGTCCTGAACGAGAGATGGGTCGTATCCAAATCCGACGACCCATTCTCCTGGCTTTTTCTTCGCAAGAGCTTTTTCTACGATCGCACGGGCATCAGCAATCGTCTTAACCACTGATGGTGAGAAGCTAAGAATGCTTTCAGGATTCGAGACCAACGCCGTGAATAAGATATGCAGGTGAGGATCAATAAATCCTGGCACGGGGACTTGTTCTTCGGTCAGCACCTGGACAGGAGCTTGGACGCCTGCCACTCTCGAACATTGCTAAGGGAACCACTAGCGATGATAGCCTCGCCCTGAATAGATATTGCCTCTACCGGGGAGAATTTGCCGTCTGCGAGTGTCAAGATATTTCCTTGAAGGATGACAGCTTTGCCAGCCTGATTACGCCCTTTAGTTGGAAGGGGAGCGTCTCCAGCAATTGCTTGCTCTGTTGCTCAGCACCAGCAGATACGGAAATGCTGCTCAGAGCAGCCTTTGCTAACAAGTTTGCTCCTTGTTGACACATGAGGAGATGAAGTTTAACTATCGTAGAAACATTGGGTTACGGGAAATTTAAAGAAAGGAGAATTTAGATGAAGAGTCGTAAATCATGGAGTTCTGGTGCTGGTTTGTCTGTGCTAGTCGCAATGACGGCATTTTCAAAGGTGACGGCGTCTTTAACATTCTTTATTCTGTTTCTACCCAGAAATGACAAGCAGGAAAGGATACAGGGCTGAATCTTGACAGGCCAGGTGATGATACTGTTCCGTGGTGGAAGTTGATAGTGCGAAAAGTTGCTAGGGAGAGCGAAGCGTTCGATGCTGCCTAAAGCGGCGTCAAAATCCGCTGGATCGGGCGACCAAAACCGCGACACTCAGCTTTACTGTGTTGTTTCTGGTTCATCTGTTCCTCCAGTACATTGAGAATCACATCTAGTTCAAATGGTCTAAGTATATTCTGCACGTAACTCTTCCCGACATGAAAATTTAGGCTTAAGGAACTTGAAATGATGTCTTTGACGCTTATAATGTGGGCTTCGTTGGCTGTAAACAGAGTATACACGCACATATGACCATACTTGATTCAAGAGCTTGGAATGTACTGGCGGATCTTGAAGGTTTCGACACAACAGCTACAAACAAAGGTCAGAAGCGAAGACACGGAGCATACAACAATTCGTCGAGATTGTTATAAAGTCGTCCGAAGGACCCGAAACTCGCCGTGGAGGTCCATATTATCTTGAGTTGCTGATCAATACTGGTTTCTCCAGGCTTACTCATGGTGGATATCAACTCGCAGGATCAAACAAGGAAGTACTCTGCATGCAACGATGCACGTTTCAACTCATGCCAATACATCGCTTCAAGGCCCTGAGTGCTGCGTTGGGGATTAAAAGACACGCGGAATTCATATCAATGGTCTAGCCCTGGGCTCCTGCCTCTCAACAAAATATCGCAAGTCTAGTTGCGACTCGTGTGAACTGGCTCTCGTTCAATCCATTACACCACACCCTTACGATATACTCTCGTCTCTGTTATCCAAGGGCTCAAGAGCTTGCGTGGCGACTTAACGGCCAGGGTCCGCCGCAGATTGCGACGCGAGTGTAAGAGTATTGGTGATAGGTTGCCCGTCAGAAAAGAACAATCACCAGGGTATGAACATAGCAGACGTGACTATTCTCCAACAAATGTCATGTGAATGCCACCACAGCGGCGGCTATCGTCGCTTACGAATGGGTGTTACAGTCTGTCTCTCTAGATGGTAAAACACAAGTCATGAGGAGAGGTGCTAGCTCTGCGCAACCATCGTGAAGTTGAAGTAGTGTAAAAGTGCTTGGTGGTTTAAGAGAAATCCCGCTCCTCCCTAGCTTCCGAAGACGACATCCCACACTCAAGCTTCGCGAATCGCGGCTAGCTGGTGGGGAGCACATGGGTAGGCACTCTAAAGGACGAGAGATGTTCACGAAAATGTTCCTGGTATGCTCGTGGGTGACACAGCAACAATTGTTGACAAGGTCCGCGTTCTACGACTTGGCAGCTGGCACCTGTTCCTGCTTCTTTGGTTTCGCTGGAAGGTGTCCACGTGGTTCGTCGCAGGCCTGTCAACTCCATTTTCGTTTCGTCTTGCAGGATCAAACGCAACATTGTCGTAAAGGAAGGCCGGATATCAAACCTTATTCACCCGAGTAAATCAAGAGACCTAGCATCAGTGGTCTTGCAGAATTCCAGCGGCGTCGACTTCCGGTTGGTGATGGGATTGGCGCCGCAGACGAATCGAACAGTACTACGTAGACTCGGCATGCCGAAGATCATTCGGACATGGTAAACCCAGTCGCTGAAATGCTGTCCACATGCTTGTTGAATCAAATGAGATAACGGATATCAACTTCCTGAAACGGGCGTCAATCCGCAGAGAATGAGTGGTGGAATAGGAATGGACTTCATGTATTGCGTAATTTCAAATTGATCCGAGCTCTGAGATCGCTCTCTACACATGTGGATTCAACGACGACAGGACTAAGATGCTGCCGCCTCTCACGAAGTGCTTAGAGTTTAAACAAATGGGCCATGATTTGGGGAGCTTATCTTGTCGCTCACACGGCTATCTCACGCACCCGAACGAGTTTGATGCACGCTAGAGTAGCTGAGTTCGAACGGCGACTTTGAGAACCGACCGAACGATCTGCCAGCTGCAATGAGTTGTTCCATCTTAATACCTAGCCAATGAATTGCACTGTGAGCTTATTTCCGTCTTCCGCAGTGAGCGTCCGACATGACTTTTGCGGGCTTGTTCCTAAAGATTCCTCAGCGCGCGCTTGCTAAGAGTCAGCTCGAGATCAGGCGAGAACCGAACGGCATTCGCGATGAAATCAGTCGCAAACGAGAAAAGAGGCTTGTCTGGGGAAGGCGCATGATCAACAAAAAGAAAAGAACCTCAAGTGCATCGCGAAGATCATGCATGTGGCCTCTCGAAAGTCGTTGGGCTGCCACAAGCTTTGTACGGCCATAAATGGTTCTGTGTGGGGAAAGCGGCGAGGTGAGCAGCCAACAAGGAGAAAGGGTGTGTCACACAGGCCAAGCGGGCAGCCACACGGTGTTCCACAGCGATCCGGCCATGGGATCGATTCGCGCTTGGGAGCAAAGACGAACAGGAGGCTGCGGGGCTGCCGGTGGCGGAGATGGGCGTCAGCTGTTGTTGTCGACGATGGATAAGTTTCTTGAACGGTCGCAACTAGATTTCCACTTGGAGATGATGAGTTCGAGGAGATAGCATCGTCTGGGTACAACCGGCCACTTCCCTACGTCGGCGACCATCGACTCCTTTTTGACATGCTTATACCCAGCTGAAGACTTCCAAGACGCTGGTTTTTGATGAACTTTGAACGCACAGAATTTGCTAGAATGTGAGAATTCCATACCCACGTCGGTCGTGGGGGCAGCAGGTCACTCTGACAGCGGGCTTTGCCGTCCGATCCTGGAGAAGATGGCGAAAGCTGTGGCATGATTTGTTGGAGAGTCAACAACCTACGGAGCTCTGCATTTGCACCATGCGGAGTGGCAGCCATTTTGAATCGCTTGCAGATGTGGACTAGCCGCCATCACAATTTTGTCCAAGGCGCAGAAGCTAAGATAGGATGGGAATAGTCGACCACCGCGCAAAAGTCATCGAGGCTTTTTGGCAAAAAAATGTTTGCGAGCCAGCAATTGTCAAACCCTGGCGAACGTAATATCGCAAGGACGCCAGAGCCATGGAACCATTCGTGGGGGCTTGAAGGGGAGAGAGGCGGCCAGCAGTTTCAGGAGCAGTAGCCGGTTTCGTAGAAATTTCAAATGTGGGAGAGGTCCAGGCGCGGCGCACTCGGATAACGCACACAAGTTACAACAGGCCCCCCGATTTTCCATGAAGTCGTAAGCCAATTGATGGCGAGGTTCGAATGGGCCTGCTACCCGTTGCAGCAAGCATGTGCCGAAAGGAGTCATGTCAGCTCGGTTGTTGCACTCACATCTAGCCACAACCGACGCCCACGCTCAGCTCATCGCCCCGTTTCGTCAATTGCGAGAAAAAATGGGGAATGGCCAGATCCATAGCAAAAATTTTCGATCGGCGCGGGGCGATGTAAAGCGAGAGAAGGGCGTGACGAGTTGATGAATTTGAGCCGAGCCTGGTGTCGTAGGTTGATTAGTTCGTGGGCTTCAGATAAGGCAAAGACAAGGAGAGATCAAGAAGCGCCGGCGTCGACGATGGACGATCCGGATGCTCTGACTGAGTAGTGAGCAGTGAGCAGTGAGCAGTAGTGAGCGGTTAGCACTTCTGTCCCTGTCGTTGTCCCTTTGGTCCCCACGGTCGACTCGTGTTCTCGTCGCAGTGATTGCAACCTTCATTGATGCTATCTTTGCGTCAGATTTCGCTTGGCCTCAGCCGCAGCCTTTGGTCATTCAGACCCCAAATTTCAAACAACGTGCAAAGGCTCACTCAGCGCTGTGCCTGAAGAAATTGGAGCAATGGTGGGTCCGTCCGTCAGTGTTTTTCCTCGTCCACGATTGTACCTTGGAGGGTGAGACGTAACGAACCTCCAATTTCCAGGTTATGCATCTACAGGGCCGCAAAGAGCAATCGCGTCGATCCGTTCCCCAGGGTTGATTGCTGCAAGTGGCTTAAGGTCACGGGAAGCTGCATAATGATGATGCAGGTCGGTCGGGTGAAGCGGCTTTTAATGGCAGTGAGCTATTGAAACACAGTGTCGTAATTGAGCGAACAGAACGAAGAACCGGACGTTGACGAATGGCAGGGAGGCTGCCGTGTCGCATTACAATTTTCGTCGATGCCGTATGTCCCGCTACCAGCTGGCCGGCGTTTGGAGGAGAGCGGCGTTGCTGCATGACCGCTACCAATTTCGCAAGAGCGACGAAGCTACGAAGCTGCAAAGCTACTACTCTACAGAACACGGGAGGCGAATGGAGGGTGCAGCTCGCTTTGCTGCGTTGCGCATGTGAGGTGTGTTTGTGTGTCTGTCTCCGGCCGCTTACCAGTGGGGCCTACCTTGAGAATGAAGGCGAAAGGCCACGGATTTCCTCTCCGCGTTTCCTTAATCTTCCGTCGAGCGAATCGCCCGCGACCAGCTGGTGAGTGGAGAGTGGGTGTTACAGACCTACAGGCTCGAGGGCCTTAAGGTAGGAAATTTCCAGACGGGCAGCGTCTGGCGGACGTGGTCGCTCATTTGCCAGCACGAAGATTGAGAGGCAGCGGCGCTTACGGAAAATTGAGTCGTGGGTGCGCTGGCCCAGCGTGAAGGGCTGGCCTTTGCTGGGCTTTTCGGGGCTTGCTGGGTCCCCTGCCAAAGCTTGCGGGCCCTCTGGAGCGACGCATTGGCAGTTTTTGGCAGCTCAACTCGGGCCTTCTGCGCTGCCGGCGAAATGGGGAACGGCGCGCGTCCCTCGGTCCAGCCAGCTGCCAGCCTGACCAGCCAGCCAAGCCAGCAAAGGACCACCCCCATGCGCCCTCGCAAATCCCCATCCCACTCGTCTTCTGCCCGTCGCAGCGTAGCGCAAAGACCCGAGGACGATGCGTTCGTGCCGCCTGCAGCCAGAGCGAGCACACCATCCACCAGGGTTCCTGGCCCTGGCACGGCCTACGCCAACGCCTTCATACAAGAAGTCCTCCGCCTCCGCTCTCTGCGGGACGGCCCTTCCATAGTTCGCTCTCAGAACCACCGCGACATCTTACCGCAACCTACTTGTATTTCGTGCTTCGACCCTGCAATCCACCACTCGAATTCGCAATCTGGCCATTGCCGTTGCGAGCGAGCACACCATTACCCTGCCTCATTGACTAATCTGATACTCGACGCCACCCACCACCGCTCGCGCCTGACCCAGTCACTTTTTGCGTGCTGTGCCGGTCTCCCTCCTTATAACTACAATCCACTTTCCTTCTTGGACACCAAACGCAATTTCAGACGCCATGGAATGGTATCACGACTTCTGCCTCTTCTGCGACAAGCAGACCGCAGCCGGTGCCTACTGCTCTCAAGCCTGCCGACTCGCTGACCTCGAGCGTTCGGGATACTCGGAGCCAAGTTCTCCTCTGAACTTCCACTCGTCACATCGGAGCAGTTGGCAACCCTCCTTCTCCGTCAGCAGCAGCATCACCAGCCAATTTCAACTACCGCCGGCCCTCGACTTCTCAGCCTACAGGTCGACAGCCGCACAATCGTCTTCCTCTCGCTCTGTCCACACGCACCAAGTAACCCTCTCGACGTCGAGTAGTTCAACGATGTCGACGGTTCGAAGTGTTCCGCCGAAACGACTGAGTAGCTCCTCGTCCCGGTCATCACTCTCCTCGATGGCCAGCGGATCCACCGCTCAAGGCCTCACGGACGCCGACTACAGCCAACTGCGTGATTACTCCAACTCGTTCGATCAGGTGCGCACCTGGAAACGCCGGGCAACTTCGGGTTGAGAGACACCCGTGACATGCTCATGGACTCTTTGACACCCTTCGTCACATCAATATCTTACTCGCACCGAGTCTTGTACCGGGGCTTGCAAGCTTATCGTTTGCTTTCTCAGCCGCGGAGTTTCACGGATTCGGAATGGACATCGATACCCTAAGCGCACATCTCATCTTGGCCTTCGGCCAGTTTTTGCACTTTCAGCATCAGCATCACCACCTTGCATTGCCTCGATTATCTCTTTTTGAGCCACATAATCGAAGCTGGGAGTTGGGAATTCACAGACATCGATATTGCCTGAGCACTCGGGATGGGATGTATCACTAAAAGTTTTGGTGGAGTTGCATGACCACCGTTTGTAAAAGTATTTTTGGGCATCCTGATTATAATCTACTCTTGAAGGAGCGATCACTCGCTGAGATTTCTCTTCCTGACACTTAGATCTACGACTTTGATTGTTTCCTTTGCGCATCTCACGATGGTGGATGTTTGGCTTCAAGATTTGATCCTTCCACGCAAAGTCGATTATGGACTGTTCGAGACTCTTGATTTTTCGCAACGTTGCAAAGATGGAGGACACCTATGTGCAATTGCTTATGCTGTTTTTCGCTCGCACATACACCTTTCCATCCGCAGGTCGGGCCTTCAAGACTTCTGCCTGCGGATCTGCGTTCGCAAAGGCCACCATTTGGTTCTTTGGGCTGAGACAATCGGTGGAGTGCGGCCGGTTTGCGGCTTCACTTGCCCGGGTATCGCCTTACGCAGTGCGCACAATTTTAGATACAATCAGAGACATTTCTGCTCGATCTGCCCTCACACGACTCCGCATTTCATTCATCACTTGACCTTGACCCTAATTACGAGTCCCTCACACGAAACGAAGAGGCGGACCACCCGTGACGCCTGGCATTACGCCACGATTTTCCACCCTTGCATCATCTTCTCGCTGAACCGTCCCTTTTCCGGGATAGGCCACATCCTGTTGGAAACGCAGGTCCGTCCTGTCGTGGGGAACGCACAATGATGTGACTGTGGATGCCAGGTGGTGGCTCGATCAGTCGATCTCCTCCACGCAACAAAACACTCGCCGTGCTCCGACGCAACGTCACGACATTGTGCTCCGAGGTGGCCAGACTTGAGACGTGGTGGGCTGCCACCGCGCCTAGTGGTTCTCATGGGTTACGGCTAAAGCCGCCCTCCAAACACTACGGAGTAACGCCGAAGAAAGAAGGCGCACCAACGATGGCATCTTCATCTTAGTCCTGTCGCAGAGCGTCTGGCCATGGCAGGTGCACGCACGAGCCGGTTGCGTGTGGCCGGCGGGTGTTGACACACATATGTACCGTAAATGAACCATGATGCCATCCGATCCTTCACTGTGCCGCAAAGCAGCATGGAGGGCGGGCAAGCATTGTGATTCCTTTGCGGTTTGGCGACGCCCGGCGATTGAACACGCCGACTGACGTTCCTCGAGGAGATGGTGGGGTCCAATAAGACACCAATGCAAACTAAGATCGAACGGGTGTGTGCCAGGATTCAAACTCGTGCCATAGCGGCTCCGCAGTTCGCTACACTGCCTGTACCTCAGCGACTTGGCTTCGCTACACGATGGATGTCCTTGGGATTGTACTGGCTGCTCTTTGATTGGCACCACGGCCCGAGACTGGTCTGCTTCTGGGCTTCTTGATTATCAAGTAAATCATTGCTGAGTACTCCGATTTATTCTCGTCCGCGGAATGTTTATTATCGAGTCTTATCTGGGGCCAAGTTCAAAATTCCGAAAGTGGACGGGGTTACGGGCCGACGCAGTATCGGCTGTCAAAGTTGTTCTGGGGTCGCAAGCAGGTACTTGTGCGAGAAAGGGTCAGCCCAGCTACATGGGTTCGCGAACCGATGGCTTGAGCAATTAGCCAAACTGATCCGATGACCGTTTTTACGAAATGACTGCGCTCTATGTGTTTGGTGCGCTTCGTAAGGCTTAGTCGTTATTAAAGGGTTCGAGATTCACAGGGAGGTTCTGACGTTAGACAAAAGCCAATCGACTCTGGCCAAGTCAGGGCCCGTGACTGCCTGTTCATTTTGTCTATCCCAGCACCGAGCGCTTCCTCCGCAAGCCAATTGCCATTTGGTTCGCGTTCAACAAAGCCATTGAGTCCATCATTCCCCATTCCAGACGACGTCCCGTGTCAAAACAACCAAAACAAACCGTTCCGCCCCTTACATATCGCCAAGCATCGTGAGGAAGGGCATATTCCAAATTTGCAGCGAACCGCGCCGGCCTCCTGCACGCCACCGATGACAACTTCGCTCCGCGCAAGCCAACGCTTCCCACCCCAGCCCGGCGCGCAAAAGCAAATCGGCCGGTGAGGCAGGCTTCTCCGCAAAGCAGCACCCCGGCGGTGGCGGCGCGCCGCCTCCGCTTAGGCCGGTGGTCGGCCACGCCGCGGGCCCTCCAGCCGCTCGACCCAGCCAAAACCGCCCCGACTTGCACGGCCCGCTGCGTAAGCGAGCAATTGAGATTTTCGCTAGCCGGCCGCCGCTGTCGATGGAAAATTTTTTGCTTGAGCCGGCGAGACAGGCACGGCGCCGCGCTCGGGGCCCCGCGGTTATTTACGGATGCGGCTTGATTTTTCTCACGGTCCCGTCTTTGAGCTAATCTTGCTGCATTGGATGAGCAATTGGCGGGACGCTCGGACGAGGAGACGTGCGCTGTGGCCGATCGGCGGCGTCGGGTTTTTCAAATTCTTTACGAGTGGCGTTGACTTGTTTGGAGGACCGGAGAGGAAGGAGGTTCAATAGGCAATATTAGGTGGATCGAGTCAATGGTGGACTTGGGACGACGTAGAAGTATCTGAGCAAGGTAAGTTGTGGATTCGAAGCTCAAGAGCACTGCAGACGACCTACTCTGTATACGGTCTGCTGAGGTGTTCTAACATGTATACCTTACAATCTTTTCGTCTTTCTGCGATTCAATGCCGAGCAAAAAGAGCTTGGGACACGTATGGAGTCTCCTGTCTTGGTGTAAAATTCGTTGATATATGTCTGTGAAGCGATTTCTATCAATCTGAGGCCTATTCCAGTGTTCACAGCTGTCTGAGAAGCTCCTGTTCTGTGCTCTCCGTTTGCCATGCGCGTATCAACCTGAGCAGTCTCGAAATCCTCCTACTGCTCTGCTATTTCTCCTCATGTGATTCCTATTCCGGTGTCAGGCGAAATGGTCAGGAGAAGCTTGGCCTTGGCTTGACATCAAAGACACCGCTTAGATCGTAGAGACGCTTCTCGCTCCCATCAGGGGTTGGAGAGTGATCCAGCGCATCATCTCACCGAATTTCTTGCCTAGAATATTCATCGCTCTCACTCGTGAGCTCATCATTGCTATCCAGTAATTGCTCTGTCTCACCACTACAACTCTCGTTGTCCAGCGCAGAGTCACCGTCGTGAGCCTCGTCACCATCCGACTTGAATAAAGTGCCCTTCTCAGCCCCTCCGGCATTCTTGATCGCCCGAACCTGGTCAGGGAAATCTACAGTGACCGACTGATACCGATCTAAGTGCCAAACAGTATTATGCTTGTTGTCTTAGATCTTCTTATGAATCATCCTAAGTAGGACCAATTCGCGACTAGCATCACCTCCTACTCCGCGAGAGTGCAGAACTCGGGCCAAAAAAATGGTCGAATCGGCCCGCAGACGGAACCCAGGCGCCGCCAGATTCTGTGGTTTGCCCAAAGAAGATCCGCGGTGCGCGCCGGTCCATCTCGCTGTCACGATAGATGCGGATCGCGCTCAAAGCGTGACTCGGAGAGCGGCAGGCGAAGCACCAGTTCTATGCATCGCTCCGCGTGTTCTCTTCGTCTGGGGGTTTACTGGCAAACAATGTGAAGAATAATTACGAGCGTGCAACAAGAACATCAGGCTGCAAATTTCGTAGCATATACTTGACTGGATTGCAGTCAGCATTCCCATTCATAGCAGCGTCCTGGTGACGGTACGCGTAGCAGAACTCAAACATTAGCGGTAGCAAGACCAAATGAACTGAGCGTATTTGGAAAACTTGAATTATGCGTTCCTCTTTACATATAGGCATCACTGGCCACTGCCACCCTTTCGAAATGAGACCTTCTCAACACTGACGTTCTCAACACCATTGGCATCCTTCTTCATCTGATAGACATACAAGACCAAGACGTCGCCTTGCACATCCATGAGCACAAAACTCGGGGTTGGACCTTCATTGTCTGGCCACGGCGCCGTCGTCATTGCTCCCGTTGCACTACCCGGATTCACGAAGAATTTTCCTTCCAACTCGTATGCCTCGAACCTGTGGGTCCCGCCCCACAACAAAACATCGACGTCCATTTGACGGGCTGCGATCAGCAGGCTGTCGCTGTCACCAGGAGGAATGATGGTGTGGCCATGGGTGAAGCCTATGCGCAATGACCCATGGGTGACGACTCTGGAGAGTGACAGGTTTGCCGCTTCGACGTCGTAGTCGCCTTTGACGATTTGGAGGTCAGGTGCGATGGCGCGCAGGAAATCGAACGTTTCTTTGTCCGTGAGGTTTCCAAGGCAAAGAATCTGACCGATTTTGCCTGGAGCAAGAAGTTTTTTGAGCTGTGGGAGATGAGGACCTGTGCCGTTGCCAAATTGTAAGATTTGGAAGTCTGCCTACCTTGGCGGGTATGTCCTTGAAATTCCTTGTCAGTGTCGCAAACCTCAGTAGCGTGAAGAATTGAGCTTACCGGGGCTCTATCAGGTATGAAAAGGTCACCTAGGCATAGAACCAGCCTCGAAGTCATCCCGACCTCTCCATGTAGTGGTGGAATGTAGTAGCAAGCATTCACCAATAAATCCAAAAGTGAATGTTGACGTTGCGCCCGTTGCAGCCTCAGGGAAGAAGGCAACATGTACTTAGTCATCAACCTCATTCGAGCATGCACGGAGTGGTAGCATCGTGGATGGAAGAACATACAATGCTCTGAGTCGTACTACGCAGATCTCATTTCAAATTGAATTGCCATTTCTAATCCAGGAGCCAATTTAACTTTAGCAGAATTCTATTTTATCATCAACATTTGAGAAGAAACGTCGTTGCACGCATCACGTTTTGAAATGACTCGGTACATTCCGAGAACTTTCTGTGACAGTGATTTGATATCGAAACGCCGGTATCTCGTCTAAATCTCGAAGCCGCCCTTCAGCTGCCAACCTTCGAACTGCGAAGTCGAGGCATGTTTCGTCTGAGAGACAGATAGAACAGCGGTCGCTTGGTGCGGACGGACGGAAGGGCGCTCCTTGCTTTCCGTTCGATCGACCCAGTTCACGAATTTCTCTGATGAACCATGCTTTGTGAACTCTCCCCAAACTAATACGAAGCTGGTGGGTAGGGGATTGGATTCTGACGATGTCACACGCAGCTTCATCAATCGAGTCAGTAGCAAACTCGCCCTGCAGTAACCGAATCTTTGTGTTGAACTGCGCCTTGTCCGCTTCATTTCGTGTCCAAGTACCATTGTGGCGTTTAAATACCCATGCCTGGGCAGAGAACAAACTTGAGTAGAATTCAAATGTAACATGGATATCTTGATATGGGCTAATATCATCAAACATCGATAGGATGACGATTCTTGATTTCCGGAAATGGCGCGCATACTTCCTAACGTCCAGAAGAAGAGCTGGAACAGAGGCTTTAAGAAATGCACCTTGAGTATTCGACATTGGGCACAGTAGCAAACAGAGGGCACCTCCTGCATGACTACCGAGCGTACAATCAAGGATTGCGACTTCGGCTGCATCAATTTTAAACATCCAAGGTTCTATGTGTAATTTTCGGGCCGCCGTGGGAACATTCGAGAGATGGTCGATAGCTATCATGTCGTCGCAAACAGCCCGATAACTGGCCAACGTCAAGGTTACTGAAGTCTGGTTAACGGAAGACGTCGCAGTTGTCATGCTCTCGTGGGCATGGAATTCTCTTTCCCAGGACGGAATGATGGAGGCGTATGAATAACGTAAAGGGAGGTAGCTCGTTGTTTTACATGAAGCGCAATCTTCCCTTTGGCAAAAGTTTAGCACGGATTCGGCTAGTAGAGGCTGAAAAGCTTTGGTACCACTGAACAGGAAGAGTGACTGGTCTTTGGTGGAGTTGTAAACTGCATCCTGGAGCCTAGCAAAAGCTCTCTTTCGACCTTCCCCATAGAGCATGGGTATATTGACTTGGAACAGACCTAATAGGGAGTAAGATTCGTCTTCTTCCCGAGTGGTTTGGCGGTGAGCTGCCCAGGAGAGTCTCCGTGCGGCGCAGTTACGTACAACAGCCTTGGGGTCAAGGAGAGCCACTGGGTCAACGGTGGTTATTTTTGCAATCTCTCGGTACCTTTCAGACTTTGTACCAATGGCCGTCCAGTCTTTTGCGTAGAATTCGACAATCACCGGCGCAATCAGCTCCTGTAATGTCCAGCTGCGTGAGAACCATTCGCTGACTTTGAACGTTTGGCCCCAACCGGAATCCGAATCCGGAACGTCAGCCATGTAAACGTAGCAGATGTTTGAATTCGCGTAGTAATTCCACATGGAGTTGATGGCTTCTTGCAGCTCTGCCGAACTTGACTTATCGATATTGCAGCTGTCGATCCATATCCAGTCGTAGCCATCTCGAGCGGCTAGTTCGCAGGCACCTTGAACCTTGGAGAAACCTTGCTTTAGTCTTGCTGGACTGGTTGGATCCGAAATAGGATTTTTGGTGATGTCTTCGAACGTGACCTCTTCAAAGCTCCATCGGTGAGAGAGAATGACATAGTCCGGAACTTGGCTTGGGATGAAGAGTTTGAGCTCGAATGAGCTGGTATTCAGGAGCCTCATGTCTTAAAGCACGAAGTTGGAGGCCTATGTAGAGCGGGAGAAGCGCCATACACGGACAGAAGGTGGGAGGTTGGATCAGGTTGCGATGGTGGCGCAGCATATCAATACCGACCTGAGAAATGTCCACGGTTCCATTTTCGATGGGATCACGATGGATTTCAAATGAGAGAAGAGAAAGCCATGAGATGCATCCGAAATAATTAGAACTTGGAAGGTGATGTCCGGCTTATGAGATTTAAACGCGTCAGACAGCCAGTGGGAGCTCCATAAAGGTGATGAGGGCTGGTCCATGGAGCCTCCTCCGCAACATGTCAACAGCTAGTGCCTTCAACAATCCCCTCAACAAAGGATTCTGAGCGCGACAGGCAAATTCTAAATCAAAACTAAAGCCATCATTGGCCTAATTCTCTTTTCTTATGTATATTACCATGCTACGGCCTAGCAGCACCTAATTCCTAACAAATGGGGATCGTATGGAGGCGAGCTGAGTTGGATCCAACTTACCGCAACAAGGCTGGCTTGTCTGCACAGAAGCGGGAGCCTGCGATCAAGATATTTCACAAAACTCCAAGTACAAGCAGCGAGCGTAGAATAAGAAGCCTGGGTTTTGCAAGTTCCGCAGCCGTACTCTCCGCTGCCGGACTTTAGCTAGTTCTCACCATCATTTTCGAAATTTTTCTCGCTCGAGCTAATCGCACACAGGCATCTGTACGTAGCATAAGTACGCGACGTCCTCATTAGACTGCCAACTTCTTCACTTTTCAAACAAAGCATCTTACGAGGCCAAATCGACTCAATTGGTTCTGCACTGACGCAACCGTCGGAGAAATCCCCCAAGTAAAGCCATTCAGTTCCGCTCGAATATCTGCGATTCATGGCGTCGTTATCGTATCGGTGTGCGGGAAGTTACGTTTCCATCTCATGCCTAAGGCACAGCCCATGGAATCAGCATTACAGTCGAAACCGTGACAGTAATCGCTACCTTTCTAAGAGTGCAAGAGGTATGTATGGGTTATGTACGCAGAAAGTGTACCGCCAGGCTACATAAGATGGGAGCCGTTAGATGTCGGGCCGCATCCCTTCTTATTCATTGCAGGCACAAGTGCGATACCCATAGTCTAGACGCGGCTGCGGTCTATCCAGCCCGCCGGTTGATCGGGCAATCGTGGATCGTTAAAAGAACTGCTAGAGGTGTAATCTGTACCTTAAGCTTCACATTCCAATCGGCGGGGCTGTCTTCGCGTCTGAAGTCAGAGCACTGCCAAAAGTTTTTTCTGATGATATAATAGTTCGAGACTTGGTGGCCAGGTAGATTGACCATCATACAGCGGCAATAGCCCAGATATTTCAACATGTCCGACCGACAGCTTTCTTAGCTCTAGAAAAGACTTATCTTAGACTGGCAATTGAAGAGCTTCTCGTTTGCGCTCCATAGCGGTTGCCTCACGTTGGACGCCAGCCTTGTCGACAATCAGCGCAGAAAGTTTATTTTGACGATTTGTTCTCCGATAGCTGCGTATAGACCATAGCAAGTAGACCAGAAGCGTGGCCATCGTCAATGTTACACATCTTTGGATATCATAGTGAAGAGGTTTGGATGAATACAATCGAGATTGTTGCGAGCGATTTCTTATTTCCGAGCGTTATGAGTGATTCTGGACGCCGGGCGCTTGAAAGCGTCTCCGAAGAAAGTAGGTACTAGTAGTTTCTCTAGATGCTTGTCCAATGTAACCCTTGTAAACCGAAACGTGGTTAAGCTAGTTACGGTACTCTAGTTACCGTGCTAAGAAACTTGAAACTTGAGCCGGAGGCAAAGCACTCAAACATTGATGGGTGCAAGGGGAACGTAGCATAAGGTACGTAGCATACCTTGTATTGAAGCTTCAATAATATCTCAAAGACAAGGTAATCGCTAGCTCTTTAAGTAAAGAGTATACTAGCGTTATTAACATAAGGTTAGATTAGGTCGATAAGTAAATCCATTGGTTCCGGTTATTCAGTGGAAGAGAACAATGCATGCCGCCGTCTTATGTACCCCGGAAAACCAATACGATGATATCAGGAGAGCAACTCCTGATCAACGTGAGGTGGAGAGACTGCAATTTCAGTCGGGACAACAATCTTTCCGATACTTTGTTACGCAAAATTTTTGTTGAAATAGTATTGCTTACCCGAAGACGATGTCGTTCAAGCAAAAAACTAAAGATAAAGCTTAGAGGAGTTGGTGACGTGAAGTTACTCTATTTTGCTGGCCACAATGAGGAATCTACTTCTCTTGAGTATGTTGAACACGCGAGAAAACGAATATTAATGTTTATATCATTGACAGATCTTGGAATTTTCTTCTTGACGACCGTCTCCGCCTTGACGAACTCTACAACCTTCATATATCCACAGGATGAAGCCAACATAACCATCAGCTTTTCCGCTGCTGCAGACACTGGAGATGTAGCCTTCCGCTTGTCTGCACCAGCAGATCACGATTGGGTTGCTTTTGGCATTGGAGGTCAGATGAAGAACTCTCTAATGTTCATTGCATATCCTACCAAGAATGGGACTGGTAAGAATTGTGGATAGTTTTCCGATTTGGAATCTTGCTGAACAATTCTCCAGCCATAACACTATCTCCGAGGCTTTCATCGGATGAAACCGAACCTGAGTACTCGCCTGAAGTCAATGCTACTTTGGTTACCGATCCAAATGCTCCTAATTCGATCGATACTGCCAATGGAGGCCAAATGATCTTTTCTGTTATGTGCCGAAACTGTACAGGTTGGTCCGAACCTCCTTTGGACCTCAACTCTTCGACTGCACCATTTATGTTCGCACTTGGCCCGATCAATGATGGATTATCCAACTACCGTTGGTCGGATTCGCCTACAAATCCTTTGCGGATACACATTATCCACGGCATATTTGACATGAACATGCAACTGGCAACTGTCCCACTTGGCAAAGACCTACAAGTGCCCAGTTTGGGTAATGAAACGTACGGGGTGACGTCAAACCCCAAGGTTTTAGTAGAATCGTATGACTTTGTAACCATGTCTCATGCTATTACTATGGCTCTGGCATTTGCTGTAGTATTCCCGCTCAACGCTTTGCTCTGGGAAGTTGTACGGTTGTTCTGGATTCACATCGTAATACACATCTTTGTGATTCTTCTTTGGATTGCAGGACTGTTATTTGGTTGTTGGGCTTCCATTGAGTATATTAGAGTGAGTTCTATCCGAGCCGAGCCACTGCAAAGCTGCATTTCGAACTGTTTTCGCTTACATATTATTTGACAGAGCAAGAAGTTTTCAAACGCGCACCAGATCATCGGCTTCATAATAATCGTTATTTACCTTGTACAGTTGCCAGTTGGTTACATCTGGCATCGAAGGTCAAACCGTGGCGAAACACCGAGAAGTCTCCGCGTCTCGTATATTGTCATCACGAGTCTAGTTTTCATTTTCACCATAGTAGCTGGCGCGCTTGGTTTTCGCCTAGCTCTAGATCCGAAGTATTACAAGGTCTGGATCCCACTTGGAGTAGGGGTGCTCGCCATTTATCTGTTCGCCATTGGAGTATATCGGGCCTGGTGCAATGCCAAACCAAAAGGGGAAGCCGTCCTCCGGCCCGAGCAGGATCTCATGCCTATTGGTGGGCCACCGATACAAAATAAGTACTAGTGGTATGTCAGTTGAGCGGCTAGGTAGACTACGGCCTTTTGCGTAAAGGTTTACTTATTAGGGTGTTGTACCTCCCATATGCGCATGAGCATGAGCAGCACCATGTTCACAAGGAGACTAGGTACTGCAACGAGTGTATGAATGATACATTATTGAGTCTAAGTTTGGCACAGGCATGGAAGGTTATATCCGAGTCTTTGTTACTTTAATCGCGCTCAAGTCGTTTTTGATTTCGTGAACAACCATCGCAATCGGGTACGAGGACTAAGGCTCTTAATCGGTGTGAGAAGCATCGCCAGAAACATACTGACGCCCATGGACAACGTGGCATGTATATTTGCACAGCCAATGAATTAGAATCCCGTTACAATGGAAGATATTAAAGATTGAGGATGATTTGCATAGGTGGGGATAGTAATGGGTGCGATGTCTCGGTTGTATGTTGCGATGAAAGAGATTGAGGGATTGAACATTCGATAAGAGTCACACTTGGAGTTATGGTGTGGGAATATAGATAGGTGCTTTTGTTCCTTCGGCGGTGCTCGAACGAGGCGCAAGTCCTGGTGTGGTTCGGTTGTGTGCGCGAGAGATATTAAACAACAGTCCACTTCCTAAAATCCCAAAACTTCAACTTTTCAGGTTATCCAATTCCGAAATTTCGTAATCCAGAACTTCCACTTCAATCTCCATACCAATACATGGCCTTTCCAAAGCAATTGAGGACCGGGCGTTTTTGGAGGGAATACGGTAATAACAGAAGGTCATGTTTGGTCCGGCAGTCCCCTCCGCCACATCGTCATCCTCCGACGCTTCGCGCGAGAGTTCGTCCAAGTCTCGTGGAGACACATTTTGACCCTTCACCACTTGAGCTTAACACCCAATTTTCTATCGAACGTACATCCCAACAGGAGATCGACATCGGCTACGTTCGCTCGCCTTTCAGACAGCAGATTCGCGACTTTTCTACCGCTGCACGAATTCAGAAAGAGAAGAGTAAAGAGAGATTAACCAACATGTCTACTCAACAAGAACACCCGGCGCTGATGATTCCGGGCCCGATTGAGTTTGACGATGCCGTATTGCAGGCCATGAGCTTTTACAGGTCTGATATCGGTCAATTTCGGAGCAATTGAATATTGAATGCTAACACGTTTCCAGCGAGTCCCATGTCGGCATGCCTTTTGTGAATGTGTTCGGCGAAACCCTCAGCTTGCTTAGACAGCTATTCCAAACCTCCGATCCCTCTTCACAACCTTTCGTGATCTCTGGCTCCGGTACGTTAGGTTGGGATCAAGTCGCAGCTAACTTGGTCGAACCTGGCGACGAAGTGCTCCTTCTGCACACCGGCTACTTCGCAGATTCGTTTGCCGACTGCTTCGAAACTTACGGCGTGAAGGCGACGCAGCTAAAAGCGCCTATCGGCGAGCGACCGCAATTGGATGAAATCGAGCGCGCACTGAAAGAGAAAACGTACAAGATCGTCACCACCACACATACTGACACGTCGACCGGTGTCCTAAGCGATATTAAGGGATTGAGCGAACTGGTACAGCGTGTCTCGCCCGATACGCTCGTAGTCGTCGATGGTGTCTGCAGTGTTGGCTGTGAAGAAATCCGCTTCGACGACTGGAAATTGGATGTTGTTCTGACGGCCTCGCAAAAGGCTGTCGGGGTGCCAGCCGGTTTGTCGATTCTCATGGTATCGGGACGCGCAATAGAGCGCTTTCAAGCACGAAAGACCAGGCCAACAAGCTACTTCGCAAGTTGGGCGAACTGGTTACCCATCATGCGTAACTACGAAGCCAAGAAACCGAGCTACTTTGCAACGCCGAGCCCGCAGCTCATCCACGCTCTCAACACGAGTCTGAAGCAGATCCTGGCATCTCCGCTAGACGAACGATTCAAAAGGCACAAGGAGGTGTCACGGAAGGTGAAAGATGCGGTCGCAGCGCTTGGACTCAAGCAACTAGCTTCCAAACCAGAGAATCAGGCCAACGGAATGACGGCTATTTATCTCCCCGATGACTTGACTCCACCCCAGATATTACCAGCACTGATGAAGAAGGGTGTTGTTTTCGCTGGCGGTCTGCACAAAGAGATTGCGACAAAATACATTCGATTTGGGCATATGGGTGTAAGCGTGACGGATCCCAAGCGTAGTGATATCGACAAATCGATTGAGGCGTTACAGTCTAGCCTGTTGGAAGTCGGGTATAAAGTTCCGCAGTGAGGACGAACGGCCGCTTACATGTTGAAGCCTAGCGTGCACGTCTTTGCATAGTGGGTAGACAAAAAGCTTGGAGGAGCTCAATGTACATCTAACTTCCTCTGTAGGCAGTGCTCATCTTTACTCCAGCCATCGCTGCCATGTAACTTCTTGCGCCCAAATACACCCAACATGAATCTAAACTGATCAGCCTTGTTCCCGATACCCTAAATTGCGCTATGAGACTCTTTGAGATCTCTATCTTGGACTGTTGTTCGAGAGTCATACGCGAGCAAAGGCGTATCATCGCTGGAGTAAGAGTATAAATTCTCTGCAGGAAGGCTACATGAAACTACACAAAGGTATCTTGGGTAAGGATATATTGAACCTCGAGCGCCATTATCCATTTGCTCCGAACAAAAGTGATAGACTGGAGCGGTCCTCCCTCTTCTCCATCCTCCCTGGAGAACGATTAGACCCAGACCATCCGAAGCTGAAACAAGCTGAGAAATACTCCAAGCACCACACACTCGCTAAGTTAATACTCCGAATAGAATTCCACCCCTCTGTCGAGTTCATCTTTCACGACACCGATTCTCACCGAATATGGCCGGTCCAACAACTCAAGCAACCACACCAACGGTGGCCTCTCCCCCCGCGGCTGCCTTCTTCGCAGCAGCCGCTTCCTCCACTTTCCTCTTCTGCTTCTCAGCCCACTCCCTACTCGCCTGACGACCACGCTCGGCAGCCTGAGCCCTAGCCTTCCTCGCGGCGTCCTCCTTGTCCTTGCGATCTCGGTCGCGCGCCTCCTTCTCCACGCGGTCGCGGTTGAAGATCTCGCGCGCCTTCTGCTTCTGCACGGCCATGTCGGACGTCGACACCTTCACGCCGTTGGGCGGCGCCGCCGACGACGCAGCGGACACATTGGAAGGCACACGCCGCGCCACGGAGAGCGACGGCGAGCGCGCAACACCAGCCGCCACAGCAGGCCCCACACGCTTGTCCCTGTCGTCCTTGGCACGGCCGACGACCAAGCTGGCGCGCTTGGCGGCGTTGGACGTCGCGCCGGTGACGGTAGCGCTCCGCCGCAGCGGCGCGGGCGACGCGTGCCCCGGCCGGTTCTCCTTGAGCGCGTCGACGCCGCCCTCGAGCATGATGCTGCGGCGGGCGCGGCTGGCCGCGTTCTCGCGCGGCGCCATGCCCGCTTTGGGCCCTTCTCGCACGGTTCCCGGCACCGGCCGCGCCTTGAACGCCCGCCGCTTCTTCAGCTCCTCTTCTTCCTTGCGCTGGCGCTCCTCGCGTGCCGCCTTCAGCCGCGCCGTGATGGTCTCGCCGGGCAGCGCGAACGTCGGCCGCGTCGGCGGCTTGGATGAGCGTGCTGGCGGCGGCGGCGCTGGGAACGTCATCGACACTGGCCGCGGCGCTTTCGACGTCAGATCGTAGCCTGTGCTGCTGCTGGTGATCATGACGGAAGACGGGCGGGCTTTGGGTTTCGCTTGCGGTTGTGCGGTTGGAGCACCGGTCGATTTCGAGGCTGGGTTGAGCTGAGATTTCGTGCTCGTTGTGCGTGAGACCGCCGAGGGTTGCGTCGTCTTGATTAGCTTGTTGGTTGTTGCCGTGCGTACGCTGGGCGAGCGGGTTACAGCTGGCTTTGATACTGCCGCCGCTGCAGGTTTGGGCTTCACTATAGTGGTCTTCGCTGCCGTGGTTTTTGCTGCAGTACTCTTCGCTCCCGCGGCCTTGGAAGCCATCGGTGGTGGCGCCTGGTATGCCGTTGGCGAGTCGGGCCAGTCGAGGTCCGGTAATTTCTTGATCACCTCATTGAGCTCGTTCTGTAGCGCGTCCATGGCTTGAACTTGTTCAATTGGGGATTTGACTAGAGTGGCTCGAGGCGACGCGACTTGATGCGTGTTGCTATGACTTGGAGTATGTGCATCCGCGGTAGGCTGGTTTATCGCTTCAACGCCATTCGCATATGACCGTGACGCCAGAGCAGCAGGTTCTACCGACTCCTTCAATTTGGGCTCTGGCTCTGCGGCCTTACTGCGCGTTGAACGTCCATGTTTAACGGTTGGCGACACTGGTTGCTCTGCTGGGATATATTCCACTACTGAACTGTCAGACTGGTCTTCGAAAGAAGAACGGCTCGGGTGAAAGATGATGGATCCAGTGCGTTTGAGGCGTGACTTGCCAGCTTCAATGAACCTCACCATTCGAGCGCGCAACATACCTTTGGGGTCGTCATGGTCGCTCTGCGCTGGGCCTTGCTGGGAAGCGACCGACTCTCCGAAGTTCTCTTCAGCCTCATCTTCTCTACTGCCGACTTGGTTATTGCCGGCCTTCTCATCATCGTCTACCATAGTGCCACCTTGGCCCTTCTTAACGTTCTTCTTAGCTCCCTTGCCCTTCTTTTTGCCTTTCTTCTTGCCGGCCATGTCCTGGTCAGGTCTGTCTGCGTCTGCACTCTCAACACTGTTAGGAGTGAGAGATCGCAGAGGCTCGCGACTGCGCTGGGAACGGGTCGACATCTTCATGGTTGCTTCCTCGGTTGCTGTGTTGTCTTCTAGGACAGCATCCGCCTTCAAAGCGGCTCGCGTTCTGCGCGACATGGCAGCCCAAGGCAATGGCGAGTGTAGATGATCGCGTAACGACTGCAATAACGAATTGAGAGTTGAACTTGTGGTAACAATGATTTGGGATTGTAGACGGGTAGAATGTAAGGAGGTCACTCTATCCTCGTGTCTGCGCCCTTAGGGAGTAAACACGCCCCTCGGCAACGCATCACGCTAATCCCAAACAAGAAACCAGTCAACATGAGGTGAGTTTCATGTGGAGGACAACCTTGAAAAGCGAACAAAGGCTTGGATTTAATCGATGGAGAGCGTACATCCTGATTAAACTGTCTATTAAGTCCTCTAGGCTGTAAGCACGTCAACGCTAGCCATATCATTAGTTTGAACCCACCATTTACATCTTATCCGACGATTCACAGATTCCTCCAACGTCAGATCTCAATCTAACTTTGCTTCTTCAGCTTCTCTAGATATTCCGACAAGCAGCCTTCGTAATCTTTCTGCCAGTTCACCTTCGTCCAGTACTGCCACCAGCTCAGCCCCTTTAAGTGTGACGACAGACCTAGCTCCTCCAGCAGCCTATCGCAATACGACACGCACTCCAAGTCAAAACTGAATCCACTTGTTCGGCTGTAGTACGGGTATCGTCGCCGACTCCATTGACTATCCATGGCTGTACGCTTCTTCATCTCTTCTTCGGACGGAAGCTGAAGTGTTCCGTCGAGCCAAGCGGATGCCCAAAGAGCTTGAACCACAGCACCGGTGAACATGCTGACGAGACTGACACAACCTACAAAGGCGATGCTGCGGTCGTGAACGGGCCCGATGGAACCGTAAAGATGGAAAGCAGTCAGTTCCGGAGACTTTTGGAAGCCTGGTGTGGTCGCTAGAATTGGGTATTTCGCGATAATCTTTCTATCCGCTTCCTCACTTAAACGATTCCATTCCTGGTCTTCGGGATTCGAGGTCGGCGGATGCGACAATCCAAGTCTGATATGCTCTGTGATGTCAAAGAAAGGATATTCGTCCTTGAAACCTGTGCCTAGCAAGAGGATATCACAAGGCACAATAGGTCCATCTTCGAGGTGGATTCCATCGGAGGATAGGTGCGATACGTCTTTGCGGTAAACTTGCACATTTTCCGCTATCGTTTGCCAAAAGTCCTCAAATTGGACCATGCCTACGGCTGAATTGAACCAGAAACCACTGTTTGGGTTAGTTTCGATTTGCAATGAATCCTCACGGTGAGCGAGCGGCGAGCGGAACTGACCTGGCGTCCGGTTTCAATTTCTCGAATCCTTCCTTGGCCCCCTTCCTTGTCCCCCACCCAGCACCTGCTAACATATCTTTCTCTATAAACTCATATATCTTGAGTAAGAGCCACCTTCCAAATGCCGTTCTATGCAGAAGCCAGGTCCACCAAGTGTCCTTCAAGAGGTGGCTTGGGCTTAGCGTTCCAGCGATCCTCGTCATCGCAATCTCTGTTGGGTTGTCGTACTTGCCCATCTTGTTGGGTACAAGAAACGTTCCCGGTCCGGATCCACTCTTGCGAATAATCCAAGATACAGTGTGGCCTGATTTGGCAGCGATGTAGGCCATATCTGCGGCGGATTTGCCTCCGCCGAGTACAGCGATTCGCTTTGGAGGTAATGAGAGGATGGGATGTTCGCGACGACCATAGTCAAAGCTGTGGTAGATTTGGCCGCTGAAGCCATCATTTTTGAAGATCGGAACATTAGGTACGGAAGTTGTCCCGCTAGCAATCATTATCTTCGGGGCGTAGTAGGTGGTCTCCTCAGATACTTCGACTCCTTTGGTCTTTCCAACGACTACCCACATACCATTCTGGTTCTTTGATACGCTGGTAACGAAGAAGTTGCATTTAAAACGATCCCGCAGTGGAGACCCATCATAAGAATGGTTGTCTAGGTACTCTTCTATGTAGTCGACAACATATACGGAGTCGAATAGACGAAATCGATGGTTCTTTGGAAGTTCCATGCGACGATCTGAAAATTCCATGAGGCCATATCCGCCCTGGGTCCAGAATCCGGAATAGTATCTTGCTGCTCAAGTGTTAGCTTTGACTGCTGTTGCTATTGCTATGTTTGAGGCTCCTGTGGAAGTCGAACGCGAACATACATTTGCTCCAAACCCCACCAACGCTTGCTTCTGCTTCCAGAGCAATGATTTTTGCTTCCGGGTGTATGTCTAGGTACGTTCTCACGGCTTGCAAGCCAAATATGCCTGGTTAACGGTTAGGCTTACCATCGGCATACATCAGTTATCTCAGCCTCAGCGGCACGACACGTTATCACTTACCTGCGCCAACTACTATCAAATCATAATGATTCTCCATTTTCGGGGGCCCACAGTTCCTTTGGAAAGAATGTCGATGAGCTATATGTTCAACTGTAACCCAAAGTAAGCGGCTTTGGTTGGGTGTTGTGTCACCTTTACGGGAGTGGAACAACTTTGCTTATGTGCGAAACAAGGATAGCGCTTACTTACAATTTTAGGCTCCCAACATCTTTGACGAAGCTGATCAGAGAAATGGAGCAATTAACCCCCATCGCCACGGGGCGAAATGACCCACGTCCCAAACAAAATTCTCGGGTACCTCAAATGTTCAACAACGCAGCCTCTCAGCGGATGCAATTATTTTGATTCTACATGTGGTTCAATACTCTTTATCAAATCATCGACAAGAATCTTTCTACGCATACAAAAATTACGGAGACGTTGTAGCTTCGATCGCTCAATTTGTTCTTCGACTGCAGAGACACTTCAAACTCATTGTCATCCCAGCATCCGCTTTCCATCGTTATGCATATATTTTAGACTTGAATGTCAGAGACTCACGCAGCTCTATTTCACCTAAGTGATTATTGAGCAGCATTTGACGTTGCGTCGTATATAATCGGGCAATTCACGATTCCTGTTACGTCGCGGAGGTACCAGTCGGCCAGTCCGCGAGCTTTTCACACCATCTCCATCACGTGGTCTGCTAACTAAATGTAACCAATAATTAGCGCAAAATATTCACTCTTATTCCCGCCGACAATTTGATTCACGCGCTACCGTCCAGCAGCATTCACCAGGGAGCGCTTCAAGTGATTGAAATCCTATCTGGTATTATTGCGTTACAGGCCTATCTCGTAGCATTATCGCTGCCCAAAACATTATCGCATGCATCAACAAGCTTCAGGCTCTCTGTCTTCCATATCATCAATGCTCCTGAAGAAGACAGAGTGTAAGGATGTTCAGCGCCTAAGACCTTTGTCCTCAACTGTACGCACTGCTTCATTAGCTCGATGGCTTCCGCGACTCGCTTCTGCTCTTTCCAGGTGAATGCAAGGTTGTTCATGCTGGCCAGCGTGTCTGGATGGTCCGCTCCCAGTTTCTTCTTGCGAATCTCCATCACTTGCACGTCCAGCTCTTCCGCCGCATCCCATCGCCCTTGATTCCTGTATGTCGACGCCAGGTTGGCCATGCTGGTCAGCGTGTCTGGATGGTCCGCTCCCAGTTTCTTCTTGCTCGTCTCCATCACTTGCACGTCCAGCTCTTCCGCCGCATCCCATCGCCCTTGATTCCAAAATGTCGACGCCAGGTTGGCCATGCTGGTCAGCGTGGAAGGATGGTCCGCTCCCAGTTTCTTCTTGCGAATCTCCATCACTTGCACCTCCAGCTCTTCTGCCTCATCCCATCGCCCCCTCATCGTATACACCATCCCTACCATCGCCATACTCCATAGCGTATCTTCATCCTCTCGGCCGAGCAACTTCCTCCTCGATTTCATTGCCGCAACCGACATCTCCTCCGCCTCAGCCCCGTTTCCTATTCTCAACGCATACCACGCCGCCCTGTACAGGATCGTAGCCCACAACTTTAACGACTCTTGTCCCTCTGGCCTCTGCGCAGCCGCCGATTTCGCGTGCGGGAAGAGCGCCTGACATGTTGCCCAGTTTTCGTATTCTCCAGTCGGAAACTCTGAAGAGAGATTTCGGATGAACTGGTGCTTCCATCTGTCCCGCTCCCCGTGTGCTTCAAGCCATTTTCGTGTGGCTAACTGCACCAAACTGTGCATTTGGAAACTAGATCCGTCCCCAGCGACGTAGATGAATGAGTAGCTTCGCAGAGTCGAGATGTCATCTTCAAACTCATCATCTCCACTCTCGCTTCCATCGCCATCTCCACTGCTGTCGTCGTCATCGTTCTCATCGACGTGATCTTCAGCCTTATTCTCTTTCTCCTTTGGCTGGGCGTCTCCCTGCTCGTTTCGCCTTCGAAGTAGTGCTTCTGGAATGCCTTGCCGGTCGAAAAAGCTCATCAGTGACAGCAGCTCGGATGCCGATGGTCTGGCGTGCCGGATATGATCGAATGATATCTGCCATGTAATGATGATAGAGTTCTTTGCATCACGGTCTCGACGGAGCTGGCCACCTTTGAATTCAAGGAGACTCGCTCTCTTGTCATCACTTTTCCGAAATTTTTCGAGGTATTGTCGCACTGAGCAACGTGGTGCTCTTTGAGAGATGTAGGCAGCTGCCTGCACAATGGCAAGCGGCATGAACTCGAGCGCCGTAGCGAGTTCGGTAACGCCGTCGCGGTCGTCTTGTTTCCCCAGCTTCTTCTCCAGGAGAGCCAGCGCATCCGCCTCGCTCATCGGTTCGACTGTGATGATGTCACCTTGCTCAACCAGCTTCAGTGCTGCGTTTCTGTTCCGCGTTGTTATCAGGATGGATCCATTTTGGCACTGTGGAAGGTACGACGCCAGCGGCCGTGAATCTCTACCCTCCGAGCCGTTTACTTGTCCATCCTGACCGGTGTCGTGAGCCTCGAGAAGGAAGCCAGCATCATCGACGTTGTCAAGTATCATCACCCATTTTCCCTTCCTCTCGTCGCGTAGCCAGTCGTGCACGAGCTTGAATATGTTTGCTTTGGGATCCCGCCGCCCAAAGATCTTGACTGTATCTGCAATGTCCCGATAGCTCTGTTCAAATCGGGCGGCGTTGCTCGCATGGACCCAGAGCACCCATGTCTCGGGCGACCGCTTTCGGGTTCGGTATGCATATTCGATGGCAAGTTGCGACTTTCTGCTCGGAAGTCAGCCGCTGTCATATTGATTCCTGCGTACGCTTACCCAACGCCGCCTAGGCCAACGAGCGCGGTCCGAGAGCCTGGAACAGCACATTTTTGGTTGATTTGGTCAAAAATCACCCCTCGCTCGACAAAGTCTGGGTCTTGAGGGAAAGGGATGAGGAGTGACGGGCTCGGTTGTGTTTCTGGTCGCTCTTGGTGGGGGAAATCGTCAGCGCTAGGTCGGTTTGCAACCGATGCGAACTTACCTGGCGGGATGGGTGGGGCGTGGATCGGCCCGTAATTGACCCCAATTTGATTGCCGCGATTGTTGCCACCGAAGCCAACTTGTATAGCAGGGCTTGCTTGCATGTCGCTTGTCGGAAAATGATGGTTATTGTCTGGGTATGCTGTTTAAGGAGAATCATGAGGTTGCGAGCAAACGCAGGCGGGCAAGTTGAAAGAGTCCTCCTGCGGCTAACCCCAGCTGTGCATCTCAGCTGCCTCCATCGTTGACGCTGTATCCTAGTTCCGTTGCTCTTCTACACTCTTGTTCCCTTGTTCATCTGCTACTCTTCGATTCTTTAACGATACCGACCTCTCACTATTGCTCACATTAGACATGGCCGAACTAGGCGTTGTGGCAAACATTGTGGGCATCGCTGTTCCAGCACTCCATGGCGCCCGCTTGCTCTTGGACGACATTCAACAAATTAGGGGCGCTCCCAAGGCCATTATTGGATTGAAGAATGAGCTGCGCTCTCTCGAGATGGCATATCAATCGCTACAAGCTGTAGCACAGCCTGACTGGGATTCCCTTGGTGGTACTGTTGCAGATCAGGCAAAAGTTGCAGTTACCACTTGTGAAGATGCGTGCAACTTGTTTCGAGCCGATTTACAATACTGGACCAAGCATTCAGAAGACGGGACATTGTCATGGCAGGACAGGCTGAACGTAGGCTTCTTTAAGCAACATCGCGTAAAGGCTTTGTCAGACCAACTCCACACCTGCTATATCACGATGAACTTGGCAGTCAGCGTTGCGAATTTGTACGTATCTGCGGTCCGATTCAATATTCCTTGTTGAGATACTGACCCTATTCTGTGCAGTTACAGTTCCATTCGCCAATCTCATGATGTCGAGGAGATCAAGAAGGCGGTCTCGGAAAAGAGAACTGAAATTGAAGACGCTATCGTCGTGGCTGATGAAGACTTAATGGAGATACAGAAAACCCTGAAGCAGCTTCAACTTGCCGGCGCAAGTAATGAAGAGATGAATCAAGAGGGGCAGACTGATAAGAATGCGGTGAAGCAGATCGAAGGAGAGCACGCGGCTCTATTGGCGACGCGGAAGATTCTTGAAGATCTGCTACCGAAGACCGAAGAGCAAGCCATCAAGGACGCTGTAAATCAACCTCGTCAAGATAACATACGAGTGACGTTTGGCAATTACAACTCGGGATCCCAGATTGGGGTGAACTACGCGCCCATTCATGGCTTGCAGGTTGGCAAATAGAACGAGTGGGCGCCTCGACTCAGCGCGTCGAGACTCACGTTTAGGAGCAAAAGGTGTCACTCAAAGCACTGTATGAATGCTCGATGTTCAGCCACACGCCTTAATAATGCTTCCGAAGATCATCAGAACTACAAAATAGAATAGTCTACCAACCCAGATGCTTGGATCTCCTCTTCAGCATCTTCCATTTAGTTCGTTCGTGGCCTCTTGGCTGCCTCTTTCGCAGGCGGACGGCCTTTACGCTTGTTGCCATCTCGAGTTCTACTCTATGCAACGGCATCTTTCGCATCACGCTTCTTTTGTGCCTCAACGATGTCCTCATAGCTCATCACCTTCGCTTTACCGACTACGGTTGACTTGGCAGATATCCGCGACCTAGCTTCGTTGTTCTGCTCGAATAACAGCCTATTCTCGTCAAGGAGAAGGGCACACTCTGCGAAGGCCCTTTTAGCTGCAGTGCCTAACTTCTGGAGACGAATTTTACTCGCGTCGTCACTCGTCAGATACACGGACATCCCGTTCGACGAGAGTATGCAGCGACTTCAGGGCTTCCGAAGTCACCGGTGTTTGCAGCGATCCGCTCAGAAGAGGAGACTCCAGCGTAGCTTCACTTTGCTGAGGAATCTGCACCGCGACCTCTGGCTTCTTAATGTCTTTGAGTACCTTGTCTGGATCAAATGGGTAGAGCCCAGTTTTGGCCCAGCCGGACCTAATGTTTCGACGAGCAACGCGGCCCGATTTGAGCAGAGCTTCCGAGACATTGCAGATACAGTCGAGATCCCTGGACTGCGGAATCTCAAGGCAAACATATTCAAGCTCGTGCACGACTGGTTGCACGGTAGCAAGAGACAGTGGGTGCTCATTCTCGACAATGTCGACGATGCTAGCTTCCTCCTCGAGGCTCAACGCACCAGTCGTGATGGGCAAACGAACGGCGGGAATTCGCGGCCGCTCGTATCGTATCTGCCGCAATGCCAGAATGGATCCATTCTTATCACAACACGGACTAAGGAGGTTGCGCGGAAGCTAGTTGAACAACGCAACATCATCACTGTTGGAACGATGAACAAGACGGATGCACTAGCACTTTTCGAAAGAAAACTAGAAGCAGAGGAAGACGGAAATGATATTGCAGAGCTCGCCGCTGCACTCGAGTTTATGCCGCTAGCTATTGTGCAGGCGGCCGCATACATCTCGGACCGAGAACCGCTTTGTTCAGTAAAAGAGTACCTTAATGATTACCGAACTCTTCTTGATCACAACGAGGAAGGAGTCAAAGAGTTCCGTCGGGATTATGAGGCGAAGAACTCCGTCGTCATCACTTGGCAAATATCGTTCGACCACATCCGTCAGACCAATCAATCAGCGGCCGACTTACTGTCACTTATGAGTTTTTTCGACCGCCAAGGAATTCCGGAAGACGTCCTTCAGAATCGGAGCGAACATGGAGGCGGCCAGCAGAAGCTGGATAAAGACGATATCCAGAAATTACGAAACTACTCATTCATCTCCGTCAATAAGGATGGTAAAACCTTCGAAATGCACAGCCTGGTGCAGCTAGCCACGCAGAAATGGCTTAGGGCTCACGGTCAACTTGAAAGATGGAAGCAGCAGTTCATCAGGAACCTTTGCGAAGAATTTCCTAATGGTGAACATGAGACTTGGGGAAGATGCCAGGCACTGTTCCCGCATGTAGAATCGGCAGCAGAACAGCAGCCCAGGGAAACATCGTTTCTTGTAGAGTGGGCCACACTACTCTATTATGCCGCACGATATTCATGGAAAATGGGGAACTTTGATGACGCTGAGAAGTTAGCTCTAAAGTCAATGAGAGCGCGAACGAAGCTGTTCAGCCAAGAGCATGAGGACACGTTGAATAGTATGGAAATAGTAGGATTAGCATACAATCTTGGTGGTGAGTGGGAAAAAGCTGCGGGGATTCGGTCGGAAGTGATGGGGACTCGCAGGAGGGTGCTTGGGGCTGAGCATCCTTCCACGCTGACCACCATGGCCAACCTAGCGTCGACATACAGGAATCAAGGGCGATAGGATGATGCGGAAGAGCTGGAGGTGCAAGTGATGGAGATTCACAAGAAGAAACTGGGAGCGGACCATCCAGACACGCTGACCAGCATGAACAACCTCGCATTCACCTGGAAAGGGCAGGGTCGAGTTACGGAAGCCATCGAGCTGGTGGAGAGATGCGCACAGTTGAGGGCAAAGGTCTTAGGCGCCGAACATCCTCGAACTCTCTCTTCTTCTACGACGTTGATGAACTGGAAGACAGTGAGACTGACGGTTGTTGATTCATCACCCGACAATGTGTTAGGCAAGGATGTTGCTATGAGATAGATCTTAGGCATAATGATACAACATGCTGCACCAAGCAATCATTTGGAGCGGCTTTCTAGAAATAACTGGTGATATTAGCACGTGAGCTGATGCGCCAGCGGAATAAGAATGAGGCTGACGAAATTTATCCCACCGTTTTTGAGATTTGTCCCACTCCAAAGTACCGAAATCCACCAAATTTGCCATAACATCACCATTTTGAAAGCTATGTTCTATTTAAATAATGTTTATTGTATATTTTGACGTCTAAATAGTTGCTAGATATCGAAAATTAAGGTAAAATCGATTATGATATTTGCGTTGTCAAAAGTCATGCTAAGAATGCCTTACTGCCTGAGTGCGATATCTTAGCAGGCGTCCCCTAATTTTAGCGGCTCCCTTGGCTAATTTTGGGGTACCCTCACTATTATGTGGCGGTCAGGCAACAAGGCATTTTAGCATGACTTTTGAGTCGCACTTTTGTCGAAGTGCAGTACCTACTCACCAACTTTGATGCGCAATTTAATCACAACTTGAAGGTTTATGAGGCTCTAAATAATAAGTGATATTACCTAAGACTCAGAGTTCTATTTGAATGTTTAAATAAGAAACTATCTTCAAAAATGGCGACGTTATGGCAGATTTGGTTGATTTCGGTACTTTGTGTGGGATAAATCTCAAAAACGGTGGGATAAATCTCGCCAGCAAGTTGTAGGCTTCTAGCCAGAGTGACACCCGGGTTTTTGAACCTGAGACCCAAGTGGATGTAATTTATTTCACGCTAGTAATCATTCGACGGCTTTTTGGACCTTCTCAGAGATATGAAAATAGCAGGGATGCTAGAGTGTTTTAGGACGACGGTTGATATATACAATCTGGGTAATATGGACAAAGAAATAGTGGACCGAGAATTCCACCTCATCACCAGAAACTGCATCTAGCTACATGTAGCACCACTCGGCACATTCTCACAGTCGGAGTACGTCTCTCCGCCAGTAACATCGACGTCCTCCCAGGTCCAGTCCGTGCAGCTACCGTCACCGCAAACAATGACAATATTGTAGCCGCTGGAGTCCACGGTACCGGTCACGCCATTGAGCGTCAGGTACTCGATAGGAATGCCTGTGGTCGGCGTTCCGCCCTTCAGATCGCCGCCGTCGTAGTTCTGCTCGATGATGATGCCGTACTTGGTAATACCGCTCAGTGTAATATCCTCATACGTAACGTCGTAGACGAGGCCCGTGTCGTCGACCGTTGTCTTAACACGCACACCATTGGCGCTGTCGATGACGGTTGAGCTCTCGAAGACCACGTTCTCCACCGTGTTGTCGGAGCGCCCTCCCACGCTGCCTACCGACAGCCCGTGGCCCCCGCTGCAGTAGCCGCCCGTGAAGGTGAGCCCGTTGACGCTGTTGATGGCCACGCAGTCATCCTGGTTGTAAACGATGGCATCCTCGATAGTCACGGAGAGCGAGTCGCCAACGTCAAAACCGTCCGTATTGGCGGCCAGCGAGTCGGTATTGCCGGCGCTGTTGTCGATGGTAACTCCGATGATTCCAAGGCTGCTGGCGTCGTCGACGCTAAAGGCCTGCACGGGAGTGTTGAGCACGTAGAGGTCGTTAACGTGGCTCGAGGTGAGGTCGTGCAGCGCAAAGAACTTGGGCTTGGTGACGCCGCCATTAGAACCTTCGCCGTCCCACCAGCGGCTACCATCGCAGTCGATGGTGCAGTCGTCGCAATCGATAGTGATGTCGGTGCCCTCAATCTCGATCAGAGGCCCACTCCATGCCTCATACCCGAACGTGGTCGTGCCCTCGAAGATAACGTGCGTGCCCGAGGCCAGAGACGTCAGCGACAGCGTGGTGCCGGCCGGCACTTCAATCCCGTCCAGGTAGATCGTCGAGCAGTCCGCCTGCCCGTCCATGGCGGCGGAGGCCGTCGTGAACGTGCAGCTGCTCCGGCGCTGCTTGGCGGCACGGGCCAAGCGTTCGCTTCGCTCAAGTTGGCGCGCCTCGCGCCGGGCAATGATATGGCTGGGTTGTCGCGAATAGTGTTCGGCCAGTTTGGCGTCCCGAGCGAGCAGCTGGTCGCGTCTCATGAGGTTATTGGGCTTGGGTGCACCGAGAGCGCCAAGGGCGAAAGCCACCACGACGGCGAGAGATAGCCCGAACATATTGACAGCTTTGAAGTGACGCGGGTATGAGTAGATAGTGGACGAGAGATAGTGAGCGAGTAGTAGTCACACAAGAAAACAACATTCTGATCACGATGCAGATGCCCTTCTCTTATACCTAAGATCAGTCACATAGCATATTGCTTTGAAGACAAGGTACTTCGCATGTAGGTGCTTGGATCTCGTGATCGCTGTATTTTACCCCTTGCTCCATCTAGACGGCGAAACTTTGAACTCTAAGCCAGGGGTACAGTTTTTCCGAATGGAAGAGGTCACAAGTTGCTCGTAGTTGCTCTCAAGTGGACGGATTGTGAAGCTGGGTAAATCCGACTGGTCCTAGTAGAGTTCTATGGACGGGTTATCTCTACCCCAAATCTGTACCTACGTATAAATTGCAGCGATACATTATCCTCCAATGCAGTGTGGCTCAGGTACCAGAGAGGATATGAGTAGACGCTAGTGTTACTCTATATGTGAAGGTCGTAAAGAGGGTTCGGAAGTATCCGTCGGAAGAATAAACAACTCTAATGTCTCGCCCCGCCAAGGTCTCCTCTTTCGACCTCCCCTCTGTAAACGCATTGAAAGTAGGCTAGCAGTAGCTCACTAATGGGGATATGATGAACTCGGTATTATACAGAAACGTTAAAGTACATGCATTATGGCACCCCTGAGTCACGTGCACCAGGGACCGGTCGTTGCCGCAGCTCAACAGCACATTGTCTTCTCTCTCCGGATTATTTTGAGCATTTGAAGCTTCGTCTCAATACCGGGGAGTCAAGATCTCGGCCTCTTTTGGAATGATTACATATTAAGAACGTTTCAAATCGATACTTCATCCGACTTGCTCTTCTTGGTTAACAGTCCGAAAGGGACTACAATGGTATTGGGTTTGGGAATTCGCTTCGCTTTGGCTCGGTGCCATCTATTGATGTATTCGAATGGCCGAAAGCAATGTAATTCAAGTTCATTCACGTAAGCAGCGAAAGCTTCTCAAAGGCCTTAACTAACGGTGGCTGCAATCCGTTAGGTTGAACGGTTGGTTCCCAGAGGATGCCATCGGCTCCCGTAGGAGCTTCTAGGTCGTCGTCTTTCTTCTCCTGCTCAACTTGCCAAACTTCTGGTACGATTTCCTCACATCTTTCGACCAGCTCGCTCATGGCTCTCTCCATGTTAAGAGCCTGCTCCCTCATCGCCCTCCTCATGAGTGATTCCACCAATCTGGCTACCTCCTCACCAACGCTGTTTACCCTTTCGATTAATCTGCCAATTGAATTGACCAGATACTCCTCCTCGTATACGCTGCCCTTCTTACCCCTTGCTCTCTTTCTCTCCTCTCTTCTCCTATTCTTGCTCGTCTTGCGCGACACATTCGAAGCAAGCGTCCCATCAGTCCGCTTCGTGTAGCGGGTCATAAACGTCCCAGCGGTGCTCGCATCCGTGGGCGCAAGAGAAATATCGTCAGGAACATCGCCATCCTCTCTGCCATTGGCGGACTCACCACCGTAGAATGCCAGGGGGTCCTGTTCCTTTTTGAGACGCAATTCTCGAAGCCGAGGTACCTGGGCCGCGAGCTGACTTCTACAGTCCGCCAAAAGCTCCGTCGTCGAGTTGAAGCTTTCGATTATTCCGGGATCGACGACCTCCTTGAGTAGCTCAGGTCGACCGCTGAGTGCTACTATACGCATGGCATTGGCGAAGAGGTAGGCTTTGCAGAAAAGACGGGCCGCTGACTCGACGTCGGAAAGATACTCCAGATGTATAATTCCTGCGGATTGGTAATCTTTGGACTCTGTGAGACCGTCCGCCAGATCGCGAGACAGACTCGTCAAGTCATTCTGAGGAAGAGGAAGGATGGATGCGCATGATAAAGCTTGACGCCAAAGATTTGCAGACCTATAGGCTGGGATGGCCGACGCATAGTCTTGTACATATTCGTATGCAATGCCTGCGTCTTTGAACCGATTCCTACTCATGAGGTAATCTGCGTAAGCCTTCATCAGAGAGTTGAGACGTTGCGGTTGATATTTGCACAGTTCAATCGCTTCGGTATGGAGTTCGTATTTCTCAGTATACTGCTGGAACTCGTCGAAAGAACCCAGGGCGTGAAGGCTTTGCAGTGCTTTTTGCTTTCTTCCTAGATCATTGTCGATGTTGAACCGTCTTCGTAATGGTTCCATATTCTGCAAGTCCTGCAAATACGGAAGATACTCTCTTGGATCTTTTTGGGACTGTTGTGCGATAAGCACCGTCAACTCCAAGTCGTACATTCCAAGGGCATGATCGTAGAGTTGATTGACGTCAGCGAGGAAGCAGATGTGTTCCGCCGCTCTCTCTGCGAGCTCATCACCTTGTTCGCGGAGGCGAGCCACAATCTTGAGACCGCCTTCGAGATCCGGCGGAACTTTGCAGACGTAGGCGGTAATGATGTTTTGAAGATTTGTGTCAACCTTTCCTGACAAGACTTTCAAAAACGCATTACAAATTGCGTTTACCTTTGATTCCGTAGTGGATGTATTTGTTTCATTTGACGGAGCGGTACGCGCTACTGACACCAGAGGAGCGGACTCTTGGCGCAAAGTTTCCTTGTAGATGGTCTCCGCAGTGTTCTCTTCTCTGATCTGCGATAAGAAGAGGTCAATGTGTTCGACCTTTTTGATCTGCTTGATGAACAGCTCCACATCCTCCATGAACTGAAGGGGAGCGTAATCGTACAGGATATTCATGTCGACCCGCTGACTCCGACATGTCATGAATGCCTTCTTGTAATCCCTCTCCTTTACATTCTTCCGGATGGCGGCTAGGACCAACGCTCTTGGATAGATGGTCTCGAGATTGCCTCGGGGCATTTGCAGCACGAGTGAATAGGCGGACGGCATGACGGTTACAAGTTTTGCCCCTCTTTCAATGCTTCGACAGCGCTCATCCGTCTCAGGCTCGTCTGCGGGTACTTCAAGCCTATCCACATCTGCCAGATGCACAAACTTGAGGAGGTGATTACTTGTTGTCATTATTAAGTGAGAGGCTGTGACGACGAAAGATGTACAGCTCGATATAAGCCGTCGCGAGTTTGCGAATAATTGGCCTGTCGAGGAAAGTCCAATTGCGATGACTGAATCATTGAGTTGAATGACTTCGGCCACTGGACATAGCGTTGGCAGCTTCGCCAATGGATTGTGGGTTTGAATCAACGTCCCTTCAAGCTCACTGATGGTTCCTTGAGAATACTGTAACAACACCCTAGACATTCCTTGGCTAGGAATGAGGAGCGATATTCGGTCTTCAGAGCCTGCGAATACTTCCTTGCGCTCAAAATGCCTGCCGTCGCTTTCCGGTTGAAATGATATATTGTACAAAACTTCGTGATCTTCTTGTTCATCGTATACAAGTGTAATGATTTCCGTGTCTATGCTGAACGCGACTTGCAAAGCTACCCTGTGGACATGATCAAAGTTGAATTGGAAATCAGAAGTTGGTGTGGTGGTTCGGTTGGTGAGGTGCTTTCTATCGTAAACAGCAACGAAAGTCTCCGTCAAAAGAGCAATATATCGTCCGGAACCGCTGCAGGCGACGTCAACGATGTTGCGATCAATCTGTATCTCATGAAGAGCCATGGGTGGTGGGACATTTGCAGTTCGTAGCGGTGTCATTTTCAGATTTCTCCCGTCAATCACATTGACGAGTCCATCATCAAAAGGCGATATTGTAGGGCCTCTTGACACGGCTGAGACGTAATCTACAATGTGCAAGCTATCGCCAGTATACACGGCCAGTCGAAGTGGTTGTTCCGGATGCCAACATACGTTGGAATGGCCAGCAGTCGCGTTGGGAAACAATTCTTGCTTCGGGTAGTAGTGGTAATTCCCCATCGTCCACAATTGTACCGGTCCTCCATCACTGAATGCCACTGCGAGCACGGTGGAATCAGTGTTCCAGTTCAGAGTCACAACGGAACCAAATCGTTCAATCTCCTCTTTTGAGAGGCGTAGATCAAACTCTCCATGCCGAAGGCCGTTTCGTTCAAAGAATACCACACGCGGTCCGTCTTCTCGTCTCTGTACGCCTGATATGAGATTGCCGGCAGGTCTCCAGCTTAGTGCACCCTCGAGATAATCAACAGGTTCGCTGACGCTGTCAAGGATACCATCTCGTGAGTATACCCGTATCATTCGTTTCGCCTTGGCTTCAATGCTATTGACTGCCACGTAGGCCCCGTCACCTCTCCAACTGATAGTCACCTCGCCTTTGTCGTGTACACTTAGCAAACCCTCATCAACCTTTTCAGGTATTGTAGGATCCCTCAACGCCTTTGCTCTTTTACCCTTGAACTGCGTTTCAACTTTACCCCAGCCAACGGAAACGTGTTTTGAAAGTTTTGCATCCTCTGGAGAAAATGACGTATCTGCGAGTGGTTCAAATTCACGGGACATGAGAAGAAACTTGTCATCTTTGGTGCATATGGCCAGCAACTCTTCGTCTGGAGCCCACGCCGCTGCTGATATGCCAGCATCAACAGAGCCAACAATTTCGACAAGTTCTTCTCCCGGAAGTGGCTGTTCTCGAATGATGATTATGTCGCCACCCACAAATACTAGACATGCTACCGCAGTGTCGGCAAAGTGGTGCAAATCCAGGATTTGGTCGCATGGCAGTTCGACATTCGGACATGGCGCATCCCATGAAGCTATCACTTGTGCTTCGGCGTCAAGTCCCGCGTATGCATTTAGACGTTTCAGCTCAACCAGCGTGCTTGTAGCAGATGGACCGAATGCGCATATCAATGTGTCTTCAGTGGATACGTCCCATGTCAGAGCTGTCAAAGGGAGTCCGTCTTTATCGAAATGTTTGGTCGTGCGCCGTATATTCTTCAAATTGCGCATGCTTTGAAGATGACTACGTGGTACGTGGTTCCCTTCGATGTGAGAGCATTAAGCTCATGTACTAAAGAAATTCAGATATCGAACAGAAATTTCATCGCAGAAAACAGCAGATATTAATTTCCAGTCATAGCCTGCGAAGCCATTTACTTGCAAAGCTCTCTTGACGGCTTGGAAATTCTGTCGGATCGGTGTTTCCTTTTTGTCCGACGTATTTTTCTTTTCCGACGGTTGGGAGCCTGGCGTTTTTCTGACAGCCTGGAGCCTCCATTCGTAAATCGCGAACTCAACAACATTCTTCCTTCTCATTCTTCCCTTCCCGCTCCCCCTTTACCCTGACTACTCGCCATGGCGGATCACGTCGAAGACGATCCTCAGTACGATGAATCTCGGCAGGAAGCAACAACTGAGGAGGATGAGATCATCGCGATGAAGAAGCGCGTTCAAGAGATGGAGGCTGAGGCTGCCAAACTGCGCGAGATGCAAGACAGCGGTCCGAACGACGGTGCCATGCGCGAGAGCCGAGAAGATATTGATTCACGGAGCGTCTTCGTCGGGAACGTCGACTATGGCGCTTCTCCAGAGGAGATTCAGGCGCATTTTCAAAGCTGCGGCTCCATCAACCGCGTCACGATCTTGCTTGACAAGTTCACCGGTCACCCCAAAGGGTAAGTCTCTCCCTTGCATTTCTCTTCAGTCTCTTCGTCACGTTTAACAGACGGCGTTTAGGTAAGCTGGTTCTGATCTTGGAAACTTCCAAATTCTAGATATTGCTCCTTTACCGAGCTACTTCTGCTGCTACGTGACAAGAGCTGGAGTAAGAGGCGGATGCTAATACAATGGATGCAGATACGCTTATGTGGAATTCTCTTCACCAGACCTTGTCGCCCAAGCTCTGGTCCTCAACGATAGCGTCTTTCGTGGTCGCAACATTAAGGTAACGGCACAACCCTTCATGATTCTTTACCAACGACTCACTAACAACAAAAATTAGGTTGTCCCTAAACGAACAAACCTCCCAGGCATGGCACGCGGCCCACGAGGACGCGGCGGTGGCCCGGGCTCGTTCCGTGGTGGCGGTCGCGGTGGATTCGGAGCTCCTCGCGGTGGAGGGTTAGTGCTCCCGGATAGCAGTACTCGGCGTGGCGGTTTCACGTTCAGCCTAGCTGAGCGTCGAGCTTCGCCTTCTTCTTTTGAAACAGGCACTAACGGCCGACACAGGTACCGTGGCGGATTCCGTGGTCGAGGACGCGGCGGTCGAGGATATGCTCCATACTAGGTAGTTGATGTTGTGATGCGATTTACGGTACTGAGCATACCGGGTTGGACTGTTAGGGCATCATATGCAAAAGCATTCTGAAGCCTCAGGTCCCTGCTAAGGAAATTGGAGCGTCCATCATCCTGGTGTTTGATTAGAAGGATTGTAATATCAAAGGACTGTCTTCGCCGGATTAAAGGGTCTCAAAATGGCCACGGGATTTTACGGGGTATGTGAGATTTTCGGGATTATGAAGAGGGAGATAACACTACTTTGTTGGTGCGAGCACTACGCTCACGGCGTCCACTCAAAATGCAAGAGCTGCCAATTCAAGAGACGTGAAAGAAAAATGTTCAAGAGATTGTCGCCGTGTCTATGCCGACCGAAAAGGAACGATACAAGCCCAAGAAAGAGAGAACGAAGAAGCAAATATGCACATGGGAAATGAGGATTCTCGCCGAGAGTCATTTTCGGATGAGTTGCAGCAAGAATACAACGCAATTTAGCGGCGTGGAAAACGTCGGGCAGCGACTCGGGAATGGCAAAAAGATATTTTGTATTTGTAACAATACTGTAGAGGGTGATAACCGTCGAGACAACCCTCATGTACTCTATTTACAACCGTCACCGCCAACAACGAAAAGGTCGGTTATGTGCTTCAGTGACCCTTGTGCAATTGCCAATCTAGTGTGAAAATGTTTGTTAGCAAGGAATAGTATGCTGGAGGAAAAGGTACGAGGCAGCATACAGGCAATGGCGAAGGGTGTTCCGAAACCAGCAGCTACGCGGCGTTAGTATGTCGTCTTCTTAATAACTATGCAGGCCCTTGGCTTACTGCAGAAGATTATGTATTTTATAGCGAAGAACCTCGCTCTTGGATTGAACGGAAGGTTACTTAGAGGGCCTTCGGGGTAGTGGTATGGACTCGACATTTGCACCCGGGTCGAGTGGAAGCCGCGGCGAGCCATTGGGCCGGCCATTGATGAGGCGCGGAGGACGGATCGAGAAAGCATCTAGCCCGTAGTTAGATGTGATATTCCTATGCTGCTCAATTGGCTGCGTACTGTGTCGAATTGAGCGGTGATTATTGGTGGTATGATCGGTTGTAGTTGTGGAAGCTGGAGGTGAAGTCGATGAGCGACATCCGACAAGCTCAGAACCGCTTACCGTATTAGTCAGCGGAACGGAAAAACCAAAGAGTACAAGTTCGTAGTGGCGTGCATTCCAATTTTTTTTGTCGTTGAATACCTTCGCCAGTTCAGTCCGCTCCGATCAAGAAAATCAAGATGGACGAGCTGTTCGACGTTTTCGATGAAAAGGCCACTCCTGGAAAGCCTCAAGCATCACGGGCCGGTCAAGACAAGCCGAAGCAGCCCAAGAAACGTCAATCAAATGGCGACGTCAAAAGTACCAACGACGAGAAATCAGCCCCTACAGAACCGGATTCACAGTTAGAACCTGTAGCAGAAGCAAAGCGCAAGGCTGATGAAGCCGTCGAAGCGGCTCAAGAACAACCAGAGCATAAACGACGCAAGCGCGAGGAGCCCGAACCGGTTGTCGCAGACACATTTGAAACCGAGAAGGCACGACAGGTTGAGGCCTATGCAGGCTTGCAACCTGCTCAACCGGAGGCACCCTCAGTGACACTTTCTCATCAAGTGCGCCATCAGGTTGCTCTCCCACCAGACTACGACTATGTTCCCATCTCGCAGCACGTACCGCCGGAGACACCAGCCAAGACCTACCCCTTCACCCTTGACCCGTTCCAACAAGTTTCCGTTGCTTCGATCGAACGGAATGAGAGCGTACTCGTCTCTGCCCATACCAGTGCCGGAAAGACAGTGGTAGCGGAATATACTATTGCACAATGCCTCAAGAACAATCAGAAAGTCATCTACACCAGCCCAATCAAGGCTCTGAGCAATCAAAAGTACCGAGAATTTGCAGCAGAATTTGGTGATGTTGGTCTAATGACCGGTGATATCACCATCAATCCCACCGCATCCTGCCTGGTTATGACAACTGAGATTTTGCGATCTATGCTGTATCGAGGATCCGAGATCATGCGCGAAGTCGCGTGGGTCATCTTCGATGAAGTCCACTATATGCGCGACAAGGAGCGTGGTGTCGTTTGGGAAGAGACCATTATTCTGCTACCTGACAAAGTTCGCTATGTCTTCCTCTCTGCCACCATTCCAAATGCCATGCAGTTCGCTGAGTGGATCACCAAGACGCACAATCAACCATGCCACGTCGTCTACACTGATTTCAGGCCAACGCCACTGCAACATTATCTGTTCCCGAAAGGTTCTGATGGTATTCACCTTGTCGTGGACGAGAAGGGTGACTTCAAAGATGACAACTTCGAGAAGGCAATGTCCAAGATTGTAGATGACCAAGACGATGGCTGGGGTGGAAAGAAAAAGAAGGGCAAAGGCCAACAGCTTGCCAAAGGTAGTAATCGCCGGGTGGCGTCAGACATCTATAAGATCGTCAAGATGATTATGATGAAGAGCTTTCATCCCGTCATCGTTTTCAGCTTCTCGAAACGTGACTGCGAGGACTATGCCTTGCAGATGGCTGGCCTTAGCTTCAACGATGAATCTGAGAAGAGCATGGTTGACAAAGTTTTTAACAGTGCAATGTCTTCGCTTCCTGCTGAAGATCGCAAGCTGCCGCAAATCGATAACATCCTACCTCTGCTCAGGAAGGGTATTGGTGTTCATCATTCCGGCTTGCTCCCGATCCTCAAAGAGACAATCGAAATTCTGTTCCAAGAAGGTCTCATCAAAGTTCTTTTCGCTACCGAAACCTTTTCGATCGGTCTCAACATGCCTGCAAAGACGGTTGTTTTCACAAGCGTTAAAAAGTTTGATGGCAAGTCCGAGCGATGGTTGACTGCTTCAGAGTTCATTCAGATGTCTGGGCGTGCTGGAAGACGTGGTATTGATCCTCGAGGTATTGTCATCATGATGATTGATACCAAGGTCGACCCCGTTGTCGCGAAGAATATCGTGCGAGGTGAACAGGACAAGTTGAACTCTGAGTTCCGCCTCGGATACAATATGATACTCAACCTGATGCGTGTTGAGGGAATTGCTCCTGAATACATGCTCGAGCGTTGCTTCTTCCAATTCCAGAACACCGCAAGCGTTTCTGGTTTGGAGAGACAGCTCGGTGAGCTCGAGATCGAAAAGGATCAGATTCAAATTCCCGATGAGGCTACGGTACGGGACTATTACGATCTTCGAAAGCAACTTGACACGTACTCTAAGGACATGAAAGATGTTATTCAGCACCCGAATTACTCCCTGCAGTTCATGCAACCTGGCCGTTTGGTCAAGGTTAAGCACGGTGACGACGACTTTGGCTGGGGCGCTGTCGTTATGTTCTCAGAGCGCAGGCTACCAAAGGGACAATCGAAGCAGGACATTAAACCACAACACTCTTTCATTGTCGACGTGCTCCTCCAAGTCGGCAGCCACTCTAGCGTTGGCACGAGAACGATCCAGGAGGTTCCGGCTGGTGTCCATCCTCCGGCACCTGGCGAAAAAGGTCGCATGGAGATCGTTCCCGTGTTGTTATCGTGTATCGATGCTATTGGACACATTCGAATCTTCCTGCCAGACTCTCTCAAAACGCCGGAGCAGCGAAACAGCGTTCGCAAATCCCTCGACGAGGTCAAGAAGCGCTTCCCAGACGGCATCGCACTTTTGGACCCCATCGAGAACATGGGCATCGCAGACGACCAGTTCAAGCGGCTCCTGCGCAAGATCGAAGTGCTGGAGTCTCGCCTGCTGTCGAACCCGCTGCACAACTCACCACGCCTCGCCGAGCTGTACGGCAAGTACCAGTACAAAGCTGAGCTCTCGGACCGCATCAAGGGCGTCCGGTCGGACATCATGCGGGCGCTCAGCGTGATGCAGCTGGACGAGCTGAAGGCCCGCAAGCGGGTGCTGCGGCGGCTGGGCTTCATCGACGAGCACGACGTGGTGCAGCTCAAGGCGCGAGTGGCGTGCGAGATCTCGACGGGCGACGAGCTGGTCCTGTCGGAGCTCATGTTCAACAACTTCTTCAACGACATGGAGCCGCCCGAGATCGCTGCCGTCGTCTCGTGCTTCATCATGGAGGAGAAAACGAACAAGGAGGCCGTGCTCGGCCCTAATATGAAGAAGTACTTCCACGAGATTGAGCAGCAGGCCCGCACCGTCTTGAAGGTGTCACAGGAGTGCAAGATTGCGTTGGTCGAAGATGAATATATGGCAAGGTTCAAGAGCGACCTTATGGTAGTGGCATTCGCATGGGCCAGCGGCTCAGGATTCGCCGAGATTTGGTAAGTCCCTTCCGATTTTTTAATAGTGAGAAATTATACTGACTGGAACGTGCAGCAAAATGACCGATGTTTACGAAGGCAGTCTTATCAGATTGTTCCGACGACTCGACGAAGTGCTTCGGCAGATGGTCCTTGCGGCCAAGGTCATGGGTAACGAGGAGCTGGCAGCCAAGTTTGAGGAAGCCCAGAGCAAGATCATTCGTGACCTCGTCGGTGCAGCCAGCTTGTACCTTTAAGGTGTTGGAGGTGAGTGGGTAGTTGCCACAAGCGTGGCGCTGATAACTCTACATACTTTGTCTCTTGCATCCTCACCACGCACGTCTATCTGACTGAATTACCAAAGACATCGTTCATGTTAACTGGAGGAATGGCTGGACTCGCGTTTTAAGGTGGATGGATGCATATCGATGGGCGCTGATTATGTCTTGCTAACACTCAATATAGAGCGCGGCCATATGACGGTTATCGCGAGAATGGCTAATGGTCTTGCGTCTTTATTTGTAGTGTAACAAGACGTCATGCTTATGTGGGTAAATATGCTGTTCGCAATAGACTTTCGCCTGTTGGTTTCGAACAACAGAAATACAAAACTAGAGGACCTGAGGCTGCTTGACTTTGCCTCAATGCTCAGTACGGGCTTGATATGGTAAAGCAAGTGTCGGTCCATGGTTTCATCGTTACATTTACATTTCCGTAATGCTTTCAAGTGACTTCCATTGGCCATTGAAGATATGATCGAGTCTGCAGCCCAATACCTATGTCATGCAACCAATCCCAATAGCGCTTATCACGAGCGAAGTTTAAAGTTCTCGGTGGAATGGAAGACTTGCATAAAGGAGCAAGAGGAGTGAACAGACACCCGTAAAGCGAAATCAGTACACGAGACCAGGGAGGTCGTCTTGGCTCGCGTGGGCCGGATTCCAGGATGAAATGCGCGTACGTCTGGTTCAGTATCCAAGGATTGAAATACCTGTCGAAGGTGCAAGAGCCATCAAAACACATCTGATGACAGCTAGTCATGAATAATACAATGCACGCACATGGAGATGTGGTTGGTTGGTTGCTTGGGTAGCATACCGTACCACCATCAGATGGCACAAGTTGCCGGGCCGTGGTGGCTTTACCTTTGTGCGGTTCAAGTGGTTTAGTCCAATTTGGCACGAGGATGCGGGAGGTAGGCTTCCTTGGGTTGTCTTGGATCTTTGTGTTGGTCTTGTGTTGGGCACGTGTAGGTCAGCTACGATATGCTTTTCCTTGTGGCAACCGAAGCCGCCTCTGGACTGGTCGGGCACTTTTAACAATCCCGCCCGCCCACAACTTCAACCTCCGTTCTCCAACTCACTCCTCCGCCCACCACTAGCTATTTCCCTGCGAGAAATTCATCGTCGAATCACTGAACCTGATCGTCTACTCGCTGCATCGTCCATTTTGCTCATCGGAACTACCTTCACGTAGCGGTGCGGCGTCATTCGCAGCCAAGCAAGCATCACCACCTGCTTGCATCGCTCTCCACCATCTTCCAACGTACCGGCTCCTCATTTGCCTCAGAGCCACCAGAACCTTCATCCAAACATCCATCAGCACTCAGCTCAACGCCATCATGAATAGCGTGCTTCCCACCCAGCCGCAGTTTGCTCCTCACCTTCTACCAAACCGCCTCTCACCGTCCCGATGTGGGTGCTGTTCGACCTCATCCCGGCAGACACGTGCTGACCTTTACTTGCTAGCTACCTCCTCTCCACTGAATACCGTGCCAAATCGGAAACGAAAAGCAACCGAAGAACTGCAAGATGACGATACCCGCATGTCACAGTCTCCATCTTCGTCACCATCAATCCCCAACTTGCAACTGCCGACTCAACCTACTCCATCCCGACCCACCAAGAAAGCCCGAAAGAACCTCAGTGGACGACCTCTAGCTCTGCCTCGCTTGCTAGAGATTCTCTCCGCCGACGACATGCGGACGGTGCTCCGCCAGATCTGTAACGACCACCCCGACGTAGCCGCCGAAATCCTGTCTGCAGCGCCGCGTCCTTCGGTGCAGTCGACGCTCTCCGTCCTCTCAACCTACGAAACCAACCTCCGGCAAGCGATGCCCTTCGGCGTGCGTGAGACGTCGGAATACGCGTACAACCGCGTGCGGCAGCAGCTGCAGTCGCTGCTGGACGCGCTGCGCGACTTCACGCCGCAGTTCCTGGCGCCGCACGAGCCGCAGGCAGCGACGTCGCTGGCGTACCTGGACGGCGCGACGGAGATGGTGCACCGGCTGCCGACGTGGGAGAGCTACAGTCAGAACCGGCACAAGGCCGAGGCGTACGAGGAGCTGGCGCAGGCGTGGGCGCTGACGGTCCGCGAGGCCGCCAAGCGCGCCGGCGGCATTCACCTCCAGGTCGGCGGCTGGCCGCAGAAGCTCCTGCGCCACAACGAGCTCGCCGGCGGCAAGCTGGACGAGGCCGTGCTGGTGCTGAGGCAGAGCTTGGGCCTGCAGTTGGACGTGCCGCCGGTGTATGGTGAACCCAATTTCGCTGTTGCAAGAACTAGACATCAGCCAGTATTCAAAGTAGCATGACCTGGAGTTTGAAACGTTGTTGGGAATCTAAAATTAAAACCATGAAGCTATCTTCATAGAAATACCGCTGATCCTAATGCTCGTGATATGTATCGCAAGGTACCCTCTTTTTCCATCAACGTAGCGCCTCGCAATGTGAAAGTAATCCAGACCCACTGGCGCCTTATCAACCGCCGCAGAAAAAGTCCGAGATTAGCATTGTCTTCAACGCCGTATGTTCTCCATCTCGACGCACTCACGCATCTGCCAATCCACACATCCAGCCCTCACCTCATCTCCGATCACGGCGCAGGATTGTCCTTAACCACCTGCCTCACCTTCCGCTCGTAGGCAGCGCGATCCTTCTTGAACAGGTTGTAAGCCTCAGCCTGGGCCGGGCTCTCTGGGTTCGGCTCGTCCAGCAGGCTCTGGATGCCGAGCAGGATCTCTTTGATGGTGATAGCGGGCTTCCAGCCTTCCTCCTCGTTCAGGATCGACAGACACACTGTGCCGGACGGGTACACGTTCGGGTGGAAGAGCGGCGGCGTGAACCGGCACTTCGGAGGCTTCGTCGGGTACTCTGGAGTGCGTGGTCAGTACATAGCCTTGTGTGGTGCTGCGGAGGCGGATGCGGTGCGGGATGAGGGAATGCGTAGTTGAGAATGAATATGTTCGCTCGTACCTTCTGGGAAGTGCACTTCAAGCTTGAACAGTCCGCCTTCCCACAGTGTTTTGTCCTTGCCTGGCACGCCGCATTCCCATTTCTTGAGATCCATAACTCCGTTTTCGCGCTTGGGTTTTGCGTAGAAGCCGAAAGGGTGGTCACGACGCCATTGCTTGCTGTGGAGATTGGTCAGCGGAAGCCGGATATGAGAGTGAGATTCAGCTTTCGTACCGTTCCTCTTGAAGTCTGTTCTGGCAGAGAGACATGGCGAAGGGTTGAAAGTGTGCGATTTGCGCCTCCGGGCCCGGCGATAGGTTGAAGTTCGCGAGGAAGAAGCTTCAAGAAGGAAACAAGCCCAGCTCTTTATAAAGATGTGGTCGTATGGTCAGGCGACTTTTGAAAAGGCGACGCAAAGTTTGCAGGGTAAAGGTTGAAAGGCTGAAGATGGTGGCGTAGAAATGGCAGCTCTCACACTTTCTTTTTAGTCGCGAAGGTCCAGGGGGCAACGGATCACCACACGAACACGAACGCTGACCGGATCAGGCTGTGGCTTGAATTCAGTGATAATTATGCAGACGCCCGTAGATGTCGCGGTTTGTTTTCGGACCTTTTCCCGACTTATTCGAAGTGAACAAAACGCTCAGCCGAGGGACGTGAGGTTTATCTCACACCGACAACATTCTTCTTTCCGAAAGAACCAGGTGCTGCACTCTTGTCGAGCAGAATCGTTTTGCAAAACTTCCATTTATCGTCACAACCGAAATAGATTGATGACCGTCTCAAGCAAGCCGCCGTCTGTGTGCCCGTCACACATGCCAGTTTCCCCGCGACTGGCCCACGTTAATTGGACGTCGCCGCGAATGACATCGTATTGATTTCGCAAGGCCAAACATCAAATCCTAGACCCGGTCCGTCTGCCTGAATTTTATCTCACTGCTCATCCCTCGTTCCTCACCCATACCCTCCCATCCTCACTCCGCGAAACAGCAAACCCTCTCAAACGATGTCGTCGGAGCCTCCCAAACCCGCTGAAACAGCTCCGGCCAAGGCCTCGCCAGAAGAAGTACCGGACCCGGACGAAGACGACCTGTCAGACCTAGACGACGTGCTGGACGAGTTCGCGGCGACAAAGCTCGATTCCAAAGCAGCGCCGACATCGTCCGGGCCGGGCAGGCCCGCCGCCACAGCAGCAGCAGCAACAGCCAGCAGTAGCGCAGCCGCTCCTCCCTCATCCTCCACCGCGCCCGGCCTGCTCCCCGACGACGACGACTTCGCGCGCCAGCTGCAGGCCGGCATGGCGGACCTGCTGGGCGAGCTGGAGGGCAACCCGGCGATGCAGCGGCAGTTCGAGCGGCTGGTGGCGGACCTGGGCGAGGCGTCGGCGCTGGCTGCCGACAAGGAAGAAGACGCGGAGGCGGCGGCGGCGAGCGGCGGCGCTGCCGACGCAAACAAGGCCGACGCGAAGGCCGCCGACGCCGACTTCCAGGAGCAGGTGCGGCGCACGATGGAGCGGATGCGGGTGAGCGGGGAGAGCGCCGCCGCCGCCGCCCAGAGCGCGTCCGCCGCCGACGACGACTTCCTCGCTGCGATGCTGCGCGAGATGGAGAAGGGGGGCGCGGCCGCCGCGGGCGGCCTGGGCTCCGACGAGGACTTCTCGCGCATGCTCATGGGCATGATGGAGCAGCTCACCAACAAGGATATTTTGTATGAGCCCATGAAGGAGCTCGACGCCAAGTTTCCCGCGTGGCTCGACGGCAACAAGGACAAAGTGGCTGAGGCGGATTTGCTGCGCTATCGCTCGCAGAGGACGCTCGTGGGCGAGATTGTGGCCAAGTTTGAGGAGCCGGGTTATGCGGATGAGAAGGTTGAATGCAGAGAATACATTGTTGACAGGATGCAAAAGGTAGGAATTGCCATCGTTTGATTTGCCAATGGGCCTTTTGACGAGCTATATGCTAATCTTCCGCACAGATGCAAGCTGCTGGCTCACCGCCTCCTGATCTGGTTGGGGACATGAATGCCGCACAAGAAGCGCTCGGCGGTTTAGATGAAGGCTGCCCAACTCAATAAGATACCCTTGTTTGAAGACATTCATCTCCCAGATGTGGAGTCTGAGTTCAAATTCTTGCTTCAGTTGATGTGCCTTCGATTTGTGAGGCGATTGCAAGAGAACCTCGACCGTTGACCAAGCCTATCTTCGTAGTCTTGCAATTTGGACTGTGGTGCTTGCTACCGGTTTGTCACGAATACGGCTTTGCTCTTACCTTAAGCCGTCATGTTCATCCAATTGAGGTATCCATTGAGTCTTCTGCTTCGCCGACTGCCTCGGTGGTCTGCTGTTCGGCAACCTGCTGCGAAGACAGGTATTCCATGAAGAGAGAATCGTAGTCTTCTTCATCACTGCCCCATCTCTCAGATCCCGGTTCTCGCATCTCTTGGTTCTGGTTCTCATCCTCAGCCAGCGCGAGCAGCTCTTCCAGTTCCCGCTCTTCTTGGTTGACGACAGCCTCTACTTCATCGGACATGGTGTGACCTTGAATCACGTCTTCACGATGATCTTGTTCCATTATCATCTCTTCATAACCCGCAACCGGGAGCTCGTTTTCCTGATCATCTTCATCGGCGAACAAGGGAGCGGTTTGGTGCCGGTCGTCCTCCCACCTTCGTTGATTGGCAAGATAGTCGGACCGGAGAATCTGTTGGAAAAAGTCAGCGGGTGGCTGTAAGCCATCGACATTGTCCAGCCGTACTTGATCGCTTTTCCCATCCCACCTCTGGTCGCCTCGCGCCTGGGCGATGCGATCCAGGAAGGCTTTGCGACGGAGCCTGGCGCGCTCTTCGGAGCTCTTGAGGAGAGGATTGGGTCGTGCGATACGCTGAGATGGTTTCGACTGTGCACCAGGGCTGGATTCACGCGAATGTGACGACGCGTCGGACATTATGTGCGGATACAGAGGTGTGGGGTTTGCGTTTGCCGACCGCGGCGAGAGCGGAGACGGCCTTGTTGGCATATACTGAGTATATCTGGATAATGAAGGAAATGTGACAGCTAACATGGTTGCTAGCGGGCTCGAAGATAGCAGAAATCGAAGAGTGGGTGATTCGTGATGCTCGCAATGTTTTCTGGCGCCCGTAACGCGATGGATGATGGATGAACGAGACGTGATTTCGCGTTAATCCAAATCAAGTTACGGCGGATCTTGGCATCGATCTTGACACCTTGTCGCCTGAACAGATCTGGCTGTGTGGCACATCATTGGCTGCAGGTGTGTGGCTTCCAGCTTGCATGCGTCGAATCTTGAACTTCGACCAGCTTATCTTGTGGCTTCGTCGGCACTGCCGTTCCGTTCGTTCCTTTTTCCAAAGCTGCTGTCTTCTCTGCTACTTACCTCCTTGCTTGTGACGTTCTCGTAGGTTTTGCTTTCGTTTCTATATTGGTGATCAATTTTGTATGCTGCGTTGATGCACTATCAGAACGCGTCCACCATGTCGTCATCCGGCGTGCAGTACAATGACAACGTAGACGAGGAACAGCCGCTGATTAGGCAGCGTAAAGGAATTGGGAGGCCGGAATTCGCCTCTTTGAATCTTCAGCATTGGTATTCTCATCCCTTTCAGCGTGAGAGATGGAGCATACGGAACACGAGAGAAAACACCAAACACTTCTTCTCCTCCAAGGTCGGCCATTACTCCGTCCTCGGCCTTGTGACTCTAGACGTTCTAAGCATGATCGCTGGTAAGCGTCAACCGTACGAAGCCAATCAACATGGAATTGAGCTTACATTGAAAGATTTCATTCTCAATCTATTCAAATGCGAGCAGGGTAAGGCAGGCCCTAACTGGGATCTTGCCCTGGAAATACTCGGCTCCATCAGCTTAGTATTCTCGTGTTTGTTCATGGTGGAACTCATAGCCTCAATCTGGGCATTCGGCTGGAGGCACGTATCCTCAAATGCCTGTCTCAGAGTCCATTTGCTAACAAACTACAGTTACTTTAACTCTTGGTTCCATTGTTTTGACGCTTTTATCGTCGTTGCAGGCTTCATCACCGACGTTGTGTTGCACGGCTTCATCGAGGAAGTTGCCTCTTTGATCGTTGTGATGCGTTTGTGGCGAGTGTTCAAGATTATTGAAGAACTCAGCGTTGGCGCTCAAGAGCAGACTGATAGTTTGGAGAAGAAGATCAGTGAGCTCCGGGGCGATAATGAGCTTTTGAGAAAAGAAGTTTCTCATCTCAGGCGGACTCTTGACAAAGCAGGGGTGCATGACGAAGGACACAATACTCCGCCCATGCCAGACTAAGTGCCAGACCAGGTTTCGAAGCTGACTTTTCTTTCCGAGCGGAGAGAGATGATACTATTACTACAAGATGTTTGAACCTTTGTATATGTTCTAACGATACGCTTAGTTGGCGAAGCCAGGCGTTTAATTGGAAGCGATGATATCGAACTTACTCTGCCGGGAAAGTCATGGTAGCGCCACAAAGCATTGAATTGTACGATTGACATCTTTTGAAACCTATTCTACCACTTCGCAAGGCTTCCGTAATCGCAGTTCCCAGATGTGTCCTTCGCAAAGACTGCCTATTTGGCACGTTCTGCCCCTCAGCATGAATCGTTGCCACATATCTGATGTTTCATTTATTCGGAATTGGGCTCTCGAAGAGTATACCTGCCAATCATCTAAAAATGGAAAGAGGTGAAAGTAAGCTAAATCGGAATCGAATCATTGTTAACTGATGGATTCCGACGGGATGTCGATCAATACTTACGCTCTTTTCAATTGCTTTTACTTCTTGCCGTACTTTCTCAGTAGAAATTCTCTTTTCCAATCTCGTGTTCAAACCCATTGTGTCGGGTTAACTCAAACACCCCGAGTCGAGACTCTTTTCTAAGTCCGGTTGCCGTACCCCACATGCCACATAAGACTTGGCTCTTCCGACTCGACATTGAAGATTCGATTTCAGGCGTAGCTAAAGGCTTTGGATCTTAAACGACCTCGGTTGTATATTGCTTGTCATGTATTTAGTGAGCCCTATTGAACTTTCAGCTGGCGGTATCCGCTTCAGCTCTACTTTCCAGTCTTGCTCAACAAGTCCGCTACCGAGCTTTACTACTTAATCCCGGAATTGCCCTCTTTCTTTCTTTTTAAGAGAGCGGCCAAAAGTTTTCTTTAAAGCATGGAAGGTGTGTATACGGGCGATCCGCATTCGTTCGATCCGGAAAAGGACTTCAATGGCGAACTGAAGGGTAGCTGCCTCTGCGGCAGCGTTCACGTCACGCTCCACGACCCGGACCTATTCAAAGGCCGGCGCGGTACTCTTTGCCACTGTGCAAACAGTCGTAAGGTGGGTGGTGCTCCGCAACGGTGACGGGAACAAACGATTGAGTTGATTCGCCAAGGCGTAAGGGTCGGTGTTCAGCGCCAACGTGATGGTGCCTGCGGACAAGGTCATCATCGAGGACCGCAACGGCACCGTCAAGAAGTACGAGGACTACGCCACCGGCTCGGGCAAGCCCGTCATCCGCTCCTTCTGCTCCACCTGCGGCTGCTCGCTCAACAGCCGCACGCCGCTGTGGCCCGACTTCGTCATCGTCAAGATGGGCATGTTCCCTCGCGTCCCCGAGCCCAAGAGCGAGGCCTTCTCGATGCATAGGCAGCCCTGGCAGCCGGAGCACGATGGAGTCAAATCGTAAGCACATCCAGCTCTTTGGGATGTTGAGTTTAGTGACTAATTTGGGTCCAGGGATGGTGGTCCTAACGAGGCGATGCTGAAGTATTTGAAGTCATTGTGAGATTCAAGTCTCGAAACTTTGACCGGCTGGAGAACGGGTTGCAACATGCTTTCGATAGCAACAAGGTTTTGCGAATCGAGTCCAATTCATATATTGAAACTGGGTCGTATCGAATCGCTAGTGCTTTGTACTCGTTGGGTTGATGTCTGCTGAATGATGATATACTAGTTACAATTGAATTCGCAGATTTAAATTCAAATAAATTCATGTTTTACTATAGTAACGTGAGCATCATAACTGAGAGTCTCTGTTGAGTCTGACGATTCTTCATACGCAACAGCAGTACACCGTAATTTGGTCGATGAGGCTGCAGCTGTCTCCACATCATGCGTGTCTTGGTAAGATTTGAAACTGCGAATGAACGCGCCTTGGCTTGAATTTAGCACAGACTTCCTTGTTAGCGGCTTGAACTAAAGATCGTCATAGTATAGGAGAAAGTGGTTCGAAGAGATTTCAAAGATCCAAAGGCTGTTCCCCTTTTTCCTGCAAACCTTAATCACTTTTGAACCATTTTTGAGCGTAAAATCTCCGATTGGAAGTGGATCGGGAGCGAAACGATCAGCTATCATTCTTCGGCGCCAAATTTAGAAACAAAGGGAAACGAAATCCTCCGTGCAAGCCATGGCCACAAAGGTGACGAAGGAGTACGTCGAGTCATTCATCCGCGCCTGCTCGACAGGCTCTCCCGACCACGACGACATCCGAAGGGACCTAAGCGCCTTCGTGTCGCCGCTGTACGTGCAGGACCGCGGCGGCGTCAAGTCAAACTACCTCGAGACCGTCGACCACCTTTCCGTGCTGCGCGACGACATCGAGTCGCTGGACGTGCACATCCACGATTTGGTCGTGAACGCAAAGGAGCGCTCTATGGCCAGCAGGCACACGGCCACCGTGCGGCGCAAGGGCGACCACGTGTTCGTAAAGTTGGAGGTTGCGCTGTTTGGAGAGTTCAACGACGAGGGTCGGTTTGTGAGGATGTACGAGATGGCGAAAAAGATTATATAAGGTTCGGAGAATATTGGGCCAATGGAGAACTGGGCGTTTTGATGTGTTGTCTACTGTCAAGGTGTCTGCAGCTTTGGCTCTGGACCCTAACCTTGGATTTTGATGGGCGACATGCGATTGGATTCTCGTTTCAGCGTTTCTTTGGGCTTGTCACTGGCTTTGAAGCATCTCAAATGGCATCTTCAAACTGAAGCTGCAACTCCGAATGTGAAAGTAATTCCATTTGGGAGACTTCAAACTTAGCACCAATCTTTGCTGCTGGAATTTGTGGATGATGACCAACTGCCAGATTGCCGGCGTAAGCGGGGTACCGTATAGTCCATCAGCAAACGAAATGCGTTTGTTCTTTCGCGACAGAATATAAATACCAAAGCAATCTCTTCTGTTGGTTATTTGAGAACCATAGTTATTTCCTATCGTCGTGAGAGAATTCCTACATAATGGGTTACGACTTGAAAGGCCGAAACGCCCTAGTGACTGGCGGCTCTAGGTAATCAACGCCCTATCGAGGTCCTGGAATCTAGAATTGAATGCTGACGGCAATAATCAGAGGTCTTGGAGCGGCGGTCGCCGAGAGGCTTGCTGCCGAAGGTTGTAATGTCGCTATCAACTACGCCAACAGAGAGCAGCCAGCATTGGACCTCGCTGAGAAGTTGAAGAAGGAATACAACGTCAAGACGATCGTCATCAAGGGTGTATGACTCCAAGTCAAATCTAAGCTGCTTGAAAGAGAGCAATGTTTTAACAATTGCGTAGGACGGCGGAATTGATAAGGATTGCAAAAATTTAATTCAAGAAACCGTCAAAGCCTTTGGAGGGATTGATGTTATTATCAGCAATGCCGTATGTGAATTTGATGCTTCCCAGGCCCTCGATTCTTCTCTAACCATACATAGGGATTCACAAAATTTTCCAAGTTCGACGACTTGTATGCATTGACAGAAGAAGAATGGGATAAGGTATTGCTTTCCCACCGCTATCATTCCGATCTTTGTGCTGACCGCTGAATAGTGTTGGGCCGTGAATGTGAAGGTGCGTGTTTACATCGGCTTCCTTTGAATCAAAGCTCTAATGAGCGCAAAGGGGAACTTGTTCCTGCTTCGCGAAGCCATGCCCTTTTTCAACTCCAATGCTGGTACGTTGTTTTGAGATTGACGCAAGATAGCAAGATTTGCTGATTAGTGAATAGAGGGTGGAGTTTTCATCATCACATCCTCGGTTGCCGTAAGTCTCTCGAGCTTTGAGCGTTTCTTGTTGCGCCTGTCTGAACCACCTCTCAGGGTCAAGCCATCTCGGGCAGCTCCATGCCCTATTCGATCACAAAGGCTGCACAACTTCACTTCATGCGTTGTGCTGCGCAAACTCAAGGATCCAAACTGCGTGTGAACGCCGTCCTCCCCGGTTTGCTGTTGACCGAGTGGGGTCTGCTGTATCCACCCGAAGCCATCAAGCTGTACCAGGAGAAGGCGGTCCTGAAGCAAGAAACCGAGATCGATCAGTGCGCCGAAGTGTTCATCTGGATTGCGAAGAACACGTCAATGACCGGTCAAAAAATACAAGTCGGTACGCATTCACTTAGACGCTGTTGGTTCTTGAATGCACACTGACGTTGACAGATTCCGGTTTGAACGTCGCACACCTATGAGGCTTGTACCTAAAGCTCTTCTCTTCGGCCTCTTTGTTCATGAGGTCGACGCCAGAAAGCGGTTGTGGCGGAGGCCAGATCCGTCGCACGATCGCAGGGTTAAAGACGTAAGTCGCAGGCTTCTCCTGTATCTTGACTTGCGTTGCGATGATGGAGTGATGGTCCTTTGGTTTCGCCTACGCTCTTTCTTGTAAGCTATCGTAGCACCTATCGATTGTAGATAGTTTGGATGAGGTTTTTGGGTGATTCATTCTTCTCCGGCATACTCTGTCTCATCCAACCCCTTGATCGTGGCTTCTGCCTCCTGCGGCGTGGTGATACCCCAGACACCACCGCCCTTAACCTGTCCTTTCATGCCCACCTCTTTACCTACGAGGTTACGGCCAACTTTACCCGGCCCGATGCCAATCCACCGCCGAACTTTGAGTTCCTGATCGAGGTAGCGTACGGATTCCCACCATCGCACAGTCTCCGTACATTGCCTGGCCAAGAGGTCCTTCAAGTCCTCCTTCGACTGGAATGGCCTCGCAGACACGTTGGAGATGCAAGGCATTATTCCAGGGAATGTGATGACATCGCGACCGGTGCGCGCGGAAGGAGTGTTCAGGAACTTCTTCATGAATTGCTGCGCAGGCTTCATCAGCGGACTGTGGAATGGACTGTCGCTGTTCAGTCGAACATTCCGAGGGTCATGACCGCCAAATTGCCGCAGGTGTGTCAAGAGCGTATTGATGCGCTCGATACTCCCACTTAAAACGATCTGATTCTTCGAGTTGACGTTGGCAATTGTGACTTGCTGAACCGGAGGTACATCTTCAACCGAGTCATACTTTGAGCCGGGCGTCGAGAGTTGGATGAATTCGTTGATGGCATCAGTGAGGGCCTGCAGTCGATGCTCGTTCTCGCAAACCAACGCCACCATGCCAACCGCTCCACCGATTTTTTCGACGGCATCCTTGGAGCAACGAGCCATGGCCTCTCCGCGCTGCCTTGTCATGGCAAGTGCATCCTGAAACTCCATGTATCCGCCTGCCACCAACGCTGCAAATTCTCCGAGCGAGTGACCGAGGGTGTAATCAACCCGCTCTTCGGTCTTGAAGCCGAACTCGTTCTCAAGGACGCGTAGGATGAGGATGGAAGTTGCCATGATGGCGGGCTGAGAATTTTCCGTGGCATTGAGGGCTGCATTCGGACCTTCGGCGAGCGTTTTCGTGAGAGGAACACCAAGCGTCTCGTCGATTTCGTCGAGGATAGGCTTGACGGTTCGCGGAAAGGCTTCGAGCCATGGAGTCGCCATACCGACCTTCTGGACGCCTTGACCTGAATGGCATAAGCCCGTACTCAACATAGAAAACATCGGCAAACATCAATTACCTGGAAAGAAGATGGCGGTCTTTGGTCTGTTGCGTGAATAGGAGCTTCTCCATCTCTGTGACTGGCCCACACAGCTGCGCGTGGGTCTGCAATTGAGGATAAAACGAGCGGCGAGCTCACGGCGCCCTTTCGCCGACATTGCGCAGTAGAGGGTTGAGTCCTCATTCAGAGGCTTGAAATGTTATGGCCTTTTTGCAGTCGCGATGAGCCGAGTTTTGTTATGCCGGTGTATGTGGAGTGTGACGTTTCTCAATAGGTGGTTGAAGCCCAGCCAGTCATTTTTCCCCCCCCCCAGCCTCGGCCCTCTGGAACGGAACACTCCGGTAACCGAATTCCACCCAATTCGCATGATGGGGAACTTCTTCACATATGGCAATGGAAAATCAATGGCGGAAAATCAATGGCAGCAAAAGGAGACGGAACCGGTCGACTAAGCTCCTACGAGATATACCATTGCCGTCCACGAGTCCTACATATCAAGGTCACACGATACGAGACACTCCAATTACATTTGCACCGGTTCTGGCGCTGTAGTACAATGTAGTCCAACGCGGTCCAGCTTGGCTGATAAGCCTTCAGCACCATTGCGATCTAAATGGTCGGTTTCCGGTTCAGTTTGTTTCATGTTAGTGTGTACATCGAACATGCCAATCGATGGCTTAAACAATCCAGGAAGAGACGAATGGCTCATATTTGCAGGCGCGGATAGATCCAAGCCTTCGAACACGCGTACCACGATGACGAGCGACGCCATGGACCGAAAGTACATTTCGTAGCGTGTATTCTTCATGTCTGTTACCATGGTTCTGCTCTCAGAAGCTTGTACGTCAAATGTAAGAGTATTTAGCTCGGTCGTATCGTGATCGTCGTAGCGAACCTCGCCTTGTATTCTCTATTCGGTCACGGTGCCTTTGATATCTGGTTCGGTGTTTCGGTGCATGAGGAACAGCTAATGGTCGCGACAATGTAAGGATCTTCAAGCAAATAGGCAGGATCTCCGTGGTGTTCTCAGGCAGAGAAAATGCCCCATTCGCACTCGAAACGAGCTGTAACATCCGTCATCTTGAATCGGTGAGTAGAGCCCAAGAGAGCTTATGCCGGCCATGGGTCCGTCAGAACCGGCGCTGCTTGACTCGGTCGCGAGGAGACAGTTAATAACATGGCGAAGAAAACGTAATACCGTCAATGGTTGGATCCGAAAATGGCAACAAGTAAATTTGTTTCAGCGGCCTTAAACGTGATATAAGTGAGTTCGCGCGGCAAGCGCGGTATCGGACGCATCATGCTGGAAAGTTCAACTGAGTCGCCGGCGCCATATCACGGTCGAGGAGCCGGAATTTCACAAACTACCTAGTAGGGATCAAGTTCGGGCATTTATTCTGTTCTTTGACTTCATGTCCATCAACTAAATGTAGATCGGCGGCAACCGCACCGCTTTTCCGACAACGGAGAGTCAGGGGTTGTGTCTAAATCGAACTAGGCCCGCCGCACCCGAGAGCTTGGGTGGAGCTTCACGTTTGCCGGAGACAGTCGAAGCGAGAGACACAGATGGCAATGACGGCGTGGGAGTAGCTGAATGGTGGGAACATGCATTCGGTCGGAGTGGTGAATGTGGTGGCGGTCGATGAACGAAGGCAAAGCTGCGCTTCCGTCGAAATGAAGAGATGGGCTGGCGCCTTCGCACTTTTTTTGGCCGGCGGCTGAGGCGCAAAAGAGCGAGGGACGGCAGCGGCATGCCATGCACCAGCCATGGTCACAGGGTCCGAAATTGGGCAGCGCAGCAGAACGGCGACTTGTGATGGAAGGAAACGGTTAGGATAGGTTTGAGGGTACGGTGTTGGTGTGCAGCGGCTAATGCAGAGACGGCGTGCTTTTGGCGAGCCCGACTGCCTGTGAGACCGCGGTTGGGCCAGGAGTTGGCAGGCGGGGCAGGATAGGCCAGGTTTCTGCCGGCGGGAAATTCGATGGGCGGAGCGCGACAAAGCACACATACCTACATACATCCATCGATCCTCCACGGCAAAGAAAGAAAAAGGGACGGCATGGATGGTGGCTGCTGCTGCAGTCCGCCGTCACACGCGCTGATTGGAGTGAGACGGACCCGCCAATCCAGACCTCAGAGTGTGAAATTCTGCGCTCCGGCACACTTCTATTCCTTTTGATGCTACGCGCCGCTGTCAGACGCTGTTCGCGCGGTCATCCGCGCGTCAACCCAAGCCCACCTCCCCCCCCACTCCGAGGCGTCCCTCCATCACGAACCGCCGATGGGAAGGCAATTTCGCCAAGGCACACGCCGCCATGCCTTCCCAGCCGTGTCTTTCTCCTGAGTTTCCGGATTGCTTACGGCTCGCTTGCAAGCAATCGTCAGAGCGTCATCGGAATGTATCGCTAGCCCGTTCGGTGCCACCATGGCCATGTAACGCAAGGTTGGAATGGAAGCGCTCGCGGGCAGACCTTGCGTCGCACGATCGCCTCGGTCGAATTAGTCGCGCGGTCCACACTTTTCGACGTCGTTAATGCGTTGTTTCGGACGGCGCACTCCAGACCAGCAGCGAAGAGAGCGTCCGGCGAACATCCGACCGGTTTCTTCGCACCCGAACGGATGGTAAGGGGACCGTTGAGGGGAAGCACTGCCGAGCAGGATGGGAGGCTTTGTGGGCCGATCCGTTTCGTTGCAGAACCACAAGGTCGGATTGGGCGACTCATGCGGAGCAGGCCGTGTGGGAATTTCAGGGGAGGCGGCAGCGTGGCACACTGGCACACACTCTCGTGCACTTGCAGCGGCTGGCAAGAGCGTGTCGGCTGTGGTAGGCGCAGGCCAGGCGGCACCCGAGTGGTACCCGCCCGGACGGACGCTCGTATTCCTCAGTTTCGTGGCTCTCGCGGATGCGCCAGAGGGTCTGAGGGGATCAGCCCTGCCGCCGAGCGAATGGGCGTCTCAGCGTCTCAGCGCAGGCCGGGTCACGGCCATTCCCGCGGCCCTTCTGGCGGCCCTCCCCCAGTGGCCAGCCCGTAACCGCCCACCAGTAGCGAGGCCAGCAGCAGGCCAGCGGAGGGAGTGCCCTTCGTCCGCCAATCAGCCCACATCCAGGGGATAGCTTCCCTATCCACCCATGGCTCGCTCTGCCACTTTCTGCCCGGGCCTGCGCGCGCTCGCTCACCATCGCATTCTTTCCCTCCCACCGTGTGCTTCCCATCCCTCGCACCCGCCGACATTATACATCTCCCTCTGCTGCGTCGCCAGCCGGATCTCCTTCCCATTCTGCTTCCTTTTCACCCTGCGCGCCCTTTGCCTGTCCCACGTCTCGCCTGCCACACCCTCGCTTCTGCCGCCGCCCGCTTTAATCGCTGGCGGCTAATCGTTTCCGCTGTAGGCGCGCTCCTCTCCCCTCCGTGGTAGCAACCCATCGCGCCAACACCATAGCTCTGCAACCCAACGTCCTGACGCCTTTATCTCTCGACAGTCATCGCGGAGACTCCTCTAGAATTGTTTGACGCTTTTTTATTTGACGACCTAAGCGCTCTCGCAGCCGCGCAAGACGCCGCTCGCGCCCACCGCTCGTTTTCGTGAGCTCGACGACGACCTCCAGGAGCAAGTTTGGTGCACGTAATAGCTTGGAGGCTGTTGCCAAGAGCGAGGAACATCTGATCGAAACAGCACTGTCGTTACGCAGTAGTCACAAGCCGACGACGGGACTCAAAAGGGAGTTCAGTCCGGACGCACCTACAGGAGATTCCGGGTTCCGAGCACGATTCTTCGGCTTCTTGTTCGTGTAATGCATTGCTAGGGTGATAGACAACCCTCGTCTCGAATTTCCTCCCACAATGTCTGCTACATCGCAAGATATCAGCCCGACCGACACCGCCGCTTCAAGCCTTCGTGATCAGCGAGAGAGCAGCCTGAATGGATTTACAGCGGTTAACGGGCGCGGCTCTCCTCCACAATCTGGCAGAGCCAGCGATTCTGCCATGAGCGGGCGACCCATGACCTCGGACGGACCCGTCAGACCACATGGACGTGAAGATCAGTATGCACCGGCCACGAACGGCGACGGTTACCATCGGTCAAATCATCACGACTCTCGCCAGAGCGTTTCACCAATGAATGTTCACGTAAAACGCAAGCGACCGATTACGGATGGTGAAGACGAAGCCGATGATGAAGAGGACGAGTCGGCCTCACCCGAGGATCTTACGGAAAACATGGACTACGAGCAGCGAGGAGACGAGACACCCAGAGATCCAACATACGCTCAGCTAGCAGAGGCTCTTCGCCACGAACCACACACCAATGGCCACTCGAGACCGGATTCCGATGGCGGCGATCGCTCGTTACCGCCGTCGGACCGAAATGAATATGTGACCACCTCCGCCAATGTTCAAGTTGACCCTAAGAAGAGAAAAAGGGTTTGTATTAAAATTAGAATAGACTACGGGAAAAAGTGGCTAATTTGATTGTGCAGGCTTTTACAAATCGCACCAAGACGGGTTGTCAGACTTGTCGGAAGCGCAAGAAGAAGTGTGACGAAGGCAAACCCACATGTAAAAACAGACCTGTCAGGTTTTGGCATCGATTCGGCAGGCTAATCAGATCTACAGGCAATAACTGCGAGAGAGGGGGTTTCGTCTGTGAAGGTTACACACAACGCACCGCGTTTCCCAGGACCTCTGCGCCGAAACAGCACCCAACTCCAATCCAGTCCAAAGATAGCTTTGCGGATCATGGAACCATCCAGCCAAGGTATGAACCAATATTTTTTTTCTTCCCGTGCCTGTTCCCACGTGCCCCTTGGCGCGATCGTTGTTTCGATCCTTTGGTGTGGCCTCTTTAAGCGCCCGTTTTGCCGCGCCAACTCCTCATTGCACGCAGCTACCCTTCGAAGGCGCCTAGAAGAGCACCGAGCCCCAGCAGTCACCATGCGAAGGGGAAGCGCTGACAAGTCGTCGTCCAGGACCCGGCCGAACCCATTCGTCGACGTTCCTTCGCACATCGGGCCCGACGGCGCTCGAAGGGCACCCCAGCAGGCCATTGTGATTGACGACGACCTCTCGAGTCGCGCGGTGTCGAGCGAGTGGGGCCAGCCGCCCATTTACGGCGCCGGACCAACGTCGCGCTACGGCATGAATCGATACACCAGTGACGCACTCCCGGGTCCGTTCAGAGGCCACCTGGACCGGGCATCGTCGTCGTCGACCGTGAGCGGCGGCGTCAACGGCCTGCATTATGAGTACGTGCCCCTCGTAACATTTCCTCTTCACAATTCTCCGCTCACACCACTTCCCAGCGTGCACCAATCCCCCATGGCGATCGCACGGCAAGGCCTCGAGCAGATGCCGGGTGCGGCGAAGGCCGCCCCGCGCACCTCGTTCCAGTCGGAAAAGGAGAAGATGCGGCACGGCGAGGAGTTCAACCTGCTGGACGGGGGGCTTGCGCGCGAGCGCGAGGCGTGCCGCGCCTCGCTGCACCGCTTCAACGCCAGCGCGGCGACGGGCATCAGCCCGGACGAGCGCGAGCGGCAGCTGCGGACGATCCTGGAGCCGGAGGGCGCGGTGCACGCGGGCGGCGCCGCCGGCGCGCCCGGCTCGCGCCTCGGCAAGAACGTCGTCGTCGACGCGCCCTTCCGCTGCGACTACGGCTTCAGCATCAACATCCGCGACGGCGTGTGGATCGAGGCCGGGTGCGTGATCGCGGACGCTGCCGAGGTCAAGATCTGCGAGGGCGCCCACATCGGCCCCGACGTCAAGATCGTGAGCCGCGCCGAGCCCTGGGACCCGCGGCTGTGGCTGGAGGAGCGGCCGGGCGCGCCGCCGCTGCGCCGCGCCCGCGGCATCCGCATCGTCATCGAGGAGCGCGTCAAGATCGGTGCCGGCGCCGTCATCGCGCCTGAGTGGGACCCCAAGATCGGCGACGATGCTGGCTTGCTGCGCATCGGCATGAACTCGCGCATTCTTGCGGGCACCGTCGTTACCAAGGTATGGCTTTTCTTTGCGGCGTTGCTGAGGCGGGCTGCGTGCTGACTTGTCGCTTCCAGGATGTACCCGCGAATGTTGTCTATGGTTGCAAGGGCCGCGACGGCCCGGACGTGTTGTGTGGGATCTACGGCCCGTCGAGTTATCAATATCATACGTCGGGGCACGCGATGCCGGCCGGCTCCGCGCTGTGAGTGAGATGTAGCTTTGTGTATCGTTCGGCGATGAAAGGAAGCAGGGAAGAAAAAGACGTGATTGACCTCAACGTTCGAACATTTGCTCCGCGAATCGGCGGTGCAAAAAAGAGAGCTAGGCTGCTACTTGAACGACGATACGTAAAGGCGGCTATCTGCTCTTCCTACGTCTTGCTTTGTAGTAGCAATATGCGAATTTAAACCGTACATAACCTTAGCCATTTTGCGTCATGTCTCTATGCTTTTGCTGGCCATGTTGTGATTGCGATTGATAGTTGAAGCCGGACCGTGATAGTAAATAGCATGAATCACGGGATGTCAAAGGCTAATTGTAGTGGAGGGCGACAATGGGTTACAACAAGATAACACACTCGGTTCACAAGAAATCGAGAAACCATGGCAAATGACACAATTGAGAAACACTTATATATTCGCACTAAAGCATAAAACTGTCTGCAGAAGGCCATCCTTGCAACAACTAGAGTCAATAACCCCAACCCAATCCATCTTGAAGGCGCACAATCGAGGTCGATGTACCGCCGATGTACAGTATCCTTCAGATCCTCCGAATGAACACACTTAAGTGTCAGAGTCTGGGTAGGGTGGTGAGGATGTGGTTTGTTGATATATGTGATGAGATCGTCCATCACGAACCGCTGACGGCGCTAAGCCATGGTCGGACGCGGCACTTAACACCCGAACAAAGAAACCGGAAAGGCACCAATGATGTCGAGGGTGAGAGCAGAGCAATGAAAGCAACCAAAGAGGGAAGTCGAGAGGCAGTACCCATGATGTCGAACTGTTGTCGAATGGGAATTGAGGGGAGTAAGTGGGTTGCTGATGAGAATGTGTTGGGGAAGACAGCCGACAGGTGTCAAGCCGTGGTGATCTTTCCATTTCTTGTTGCTGAGGTCGATAGCAAAAGAATTTGAGAGAATTAGCGACAGTGAGGTCGCGAATTGTAATTGCTTGGACAGTCTGATGAAGTTGTTGAGTCGCATCTACTGAGCCACCATGGCTGAACCGCTGGTGATGGGACCACTTGGCTTCCCGTTGCCACGTGAATTGTTGAAGCGACCTCCACCACGATGGCTGTTGGAAGTGCGACGACCATTGTTCGGAGCGGGATTGCCGTTGCCGTTGCCGTTGCCGTTGCCGTTACCATTGCCATTGCCATTCTCACGACGATCGCTGAAATTGCGACGGCCCTTGTTGGAGAATTCGGTGTAGCGAGACTTGGGTGGAGCACGGCGGGTGAATGGCTGGCGCTGATGGTCACCAGGGAGCTTGACGTAAATGGTGACAATTCCACCCTTCTCTTCCTGGACGAAAAGGTCGGTGGTAGCAACCGAATCAACCTCAACCAGTGGCACGAAACGACCGGAAGCCGGACGGTTGTTGAGAAGCTTCATCGGGACAGGCGGTATACCTGCATTGACGTATGGAGCCTTTGGAAGGCGAACCACTGGACGAGAAGCAAACTCACGCTCCTCAAGAAGAATCTCAGACGCCATGGTCTTGGAGGTCGACTCTGCCGTGACAGTGGCAGACTGCTTGTCAACCTTGTTGGCGAACTGCTCGTCATCCTTGTTGGCAGAAGCTGGCAGTGCGACCTTTGCACCCTCCTTGCTGGCAACGTCGAGTGGAGCCTTTGAAGCCGAAGCAATTGGAGCAGCACTCGCCTTGTGCGGAGTAGTCTTCCAGTTCTGAAGGAGATCGTCAAGCTGAGCTCGAGCAGGAGTCTTCACAACTGGAGCTCCGGTACGCGAAGGAGTAGCCGTGGCAACGACAACCTTCTGCTCACCGACGCTCGATGGTGGTGGCAACTTGACGACGGCCTTTGGTGTTGGAAGGTTGACCTTGGGATGAGCAGCGTCATCATCGAAGAGAGAAGAGTTGCCCGGTGGTGGCGGAGAGTCAGACTTGGCGGAGGAAGAATGCTCCTGGCGAGGAAAGAAGCGCGAAGAGCGCGAAGCAGCACCAGACGCATTGGAAGCCTGAGAAGCATTGGCTGCCATTGCAGTCGAGGAGAGGTTGTCGTTGTTGATCTTCGAGTCGGCTGCGGTTGCCTTGATCGCGGTCGCCGTGGTGGTTTCGGTCTTCTTGTCGGTGGCGGCGGAGTGATCGGTCTCAACAACGGCTAGAACACGACGCTTGCCGTAGGAACCATCAATAGCAGTCTGCTTCCAGACGGTGGTGAAATTCTGTTGAGCAGGTTGGACTGGCTTGTCTTTGAGCATCGCATCGTGAAAAGCCTTCACAATACGGCGCTCTTCAGCTTCACGAGCCTGAAGGCCACCGCTGGCGGCATCTTGCCAGGACTGCACGGTCCAGCGCTGTTGAGTGGCGCCACCGGAGGTGGTAGCGGGAGGAGCAATGGCAGCAGACATCTTTTCTTCTGTAACGTTGGTACTGGGACTGTCGAAAGAGTCAAGGTTTGAGGGAATCAAGTGCTCTGGAAGCTGAGAGGTGTCGGAGGTCGAAGGAGGTTGTTGTTCGGTGAGAGAGGAGCGGGAATGGAAGTTTTTATAGGTACCGGGAGGAGCAATAGGACCGGGTCGGTCTATTGTCGAGCTCTGATTTATTGTGCCCGAGATCCTATTGTAGTCGTTATTGAAGGTGCCATTTCCCAGACCACGGTTATTGTGTTGCGGCGGGCCCCACACGTTGGTGCTATTGTTGGCGCTATTGTTGCCCCAATTGTATGGTGAGGCTGGGGAAGGGGATTTCCATGACGCAGAATTAAGAAGTTGTGTATGCGATTCGCCTCGCTTCCCAGCCCCCGTTGCTACAACACTTGACGATGACGTCGGCTGATGTTCGCCGGAGTATGAAGCCTCGGGCGCAAACTTCTTCGACAGTATTCCATCGGCGCCGCTACCGGTGATTTTCCTGACGGGATGTGGCTGGTGCACCTTCATAACACCATACTGAGCTACCTCGCCGTCGCTCGTGGGAATTGGTGGTTTGGGAGGCGAGATGATGTTTGCCACCGGTTGCTCCGGAGACGTCACAACAACAACTTCCTTGGCCTTCGGCTCTTTCAACTCGGGTGAAGGCGTTGCCGGACCAAGAGCTTCCATTTTGAGCCTCAACCGTTCTTTTCGAGCAGCTTCCTCCCGCGCCTCTTCCTCTCGCTCACGCTGTTTCCTCAGTCGAGTCGCATCTTGTTTCTCGCGCATCAGGCGTTGCTGCCGTTGGACAGGATCCTCGTCCGGAGGGCCTGGCTGACTGTCTGGCATCTCACCGTTGACGAATGGAGACGTTTGAACATCTGGAGCTAACTGAGCCGCATTGTAGGTGGGCGAACTCTGTGGCCATGAGCCCTGACCGGCACTGGCAGGAGAGATGCCGACATCCATGGCTGCAAACTGCTGTTGTGGAGACTCCACCGCAAACGCCCTCATGGGTGACATGTTGTCCAATCGCTCGTCTTGTGGTCGGCCAATGGAGAATCGACGGCCACCACTTCCAGCGCTCACGTTAGATGAAGCTCGACGTCGTGCCCAGTTACCGCTCTCATTACCGGTCGAGCGAGTTTGAAACGCTGCCGATGGCTCTGCCGGCGCCGGTCGATCATTTTGCGTAGGCTGCCGTTGCAGCACGGCTGGCTGCCGGTTGTTATGGTCGTGACGAAATGAACCACGTCTCATCTCTCCAACAGGTTCATAGCGGCCGGATTTCGAATCGAAAAGTTCCCGCGGTCCACCATCATCCATCCAGGTTCTATTGAAGTCATCAGCCGCGATCTCCCGAGCTGGTCCGACGGGTGGTGGAGGCAGCGATTCAAACCCGTGAGGATCTCGTCGAAACGGTGCCGCGGATGACTGAGCCGGCGGTTGAGGGAAAATTGGAGCAACCTTGTCGATGGGAGGTAGCGGTGCCCAGGGATTCTTGGACGGCATGGGAGCAGAAGATTTTGAAGCTGGCGATGACCTCTCCGATCCATCCCTGGCCGGGCTGCCAGATTTGGTCAGATTTTGAAGATGAACGCCAGGCTTGAGAATCGTTTTGCTAGACCCTGGTACACCTATTCGCGGAGTGGGTGTGCCGCCTCGCTCTGACGAGTCTGCGGAAGCTTCCTTTCGCATCGGAACAGCTTTGTCGCCTTCACCTGGAGGTGCAGGAGTGGCATGTGCGTCTGCCGGTACAACGCTCGACTTGGTTCCATCCATCCATTCGACCGTCTCTGGCGCCCAGTCCTCTTCGTCATCGTCAATGTCTGCCCACTTGGACTCTTTTCCAGCCTCGTCTGCCTGCAACCGAGTCGCCATATGAATTCCGTATTGTTGCTTTAACTCTTCATCGGTGAACTGCCTAGGAGGAGGAGGAGGGGTCGCTGCGCTAGTTAGTGCAGGCCAGGATAAAGGAGACGGAATATAATTACGTCGGTTCTTATTCCAGACCTTGCTGGCATCTGGAGCTGTACCATTCGTTGCCGCAGTCCTAGCCAAACCTCCCAGAGCCGATTTGGCCACAAGACGTGGTCGCGCGCCTTGCAGGGCTGCGGATGGTGACACTCCACTGGGAGCGCCTGTGTACAGAAGAGTCAGCAAAAATTCAAGAGCATATCTCAGGGCAGATAAGTACCTTTATCGCTCAGTTTGGTCACGGGAGTGGTGACGGTCTTGGCAAGAAAGTTCTTCGTCACGGAGACGGATTTGAATGACGTAGGCTTTTTCACGGAGTTGGATCGCATATGACCCGCGGCAGAGTCCTTGAGGTCTTTGCTGGTGTCGGTATCCGATCCACCGCTTGCATCCGCCACGATGGCTTGAATATCGCTTTCGTCAATTGAGATCTCGCCTGAGTCGGAGACCAGGTTGACTTCGGGTACTGCTTGAACGGCGATGTTCCCAACAGCCTCAATATGCGCACGCTGGAGAGAGTCTTCGGCTTCATGGTCTTGTTTCGCGTGGAGATTCTCGGAGGTAAATAGCGCCTGGCCGTTACCGGCAGGAGCGACGTTGGAGGGATTCGCAGTAGCGTCGATGGACGAGGCGGCGCCCACCGACAGTGCTTCCTTTACCACATCGTGGGCAGTCTGCTCTGCCATAACAGTATCAAGGCCTATCGCGGCAGAATTCGCGTTAGCATCAGAGAGATTCTGTGGGTTTTGCTCGGATGACGGCATGGCTGGCTCGGCCATGGGGAGCATATTCAAGGAAAGGTATTTACCTAATGTCAAGGAGTAAGAGTCGCCACGAGGAAGGAGTAGGCGCTACCGCCGAGTCGTCGCGTGCTCGGTCGAGAGAGGGTGTAACTGGAGGCTTTGGTGGAAGAGAGATATGATGTCGTCAACGGACGGGATCGGCAAGTCCGCGCGGGATCTGGATGGCGGAGGTAAGATTAAGAGAGGAGCCGCGAGGAATGGCAGGCTCTTGAGAGGAAGGGGAAAAGAGAGATGTAAAGGGAGATGGATGAATGAGTACAGTTGGAAGTCGGTTGTACTCCGAACGCCTGAGAGTAACGACGTCGACTGTGTCGGGCTTAGCGTCTTGGCGCCTGCCCGGTTGGATTCCATCGAGACATTGCATGTGTCGGTGGGAAGGATGCGCGACAATCCGCTTCCATCCGGCAGTTGGAGTGAATTTGTTCGTATTTACACTTCGGAGACTGCGCTTGACGTCGGAAGCCTTAGCCATTATCCCGTCATCTGCTCTATGATTCCCGTTGCGCCAGTGGAGTCATTCGCTTCAATATGATGACATCGCAAGGCCGTTCATACCGAGACTTCTGTAATGGGCAGCCGTAATACATTCTCTTCATCCTCATTACGGCGCGTAGTTTTCGAGTATTGTTTTGTCTGCACCTTTTACACGGCAGAGTAGCAGCCTGTGTGCTGCAAGAACGTATCCAACAACTTCTCTGATCACATTTCATTTCATCGTTGATTCCTTACAACAAGTTTACAACTTCTCAATTGCTAGCAGAATGCTTTCTATCATGTGTAGATATGTACATGGACATTGATCTGCCAGCCCAGCGAGCTTCGTCGTGACGCCGAAACTTTTAGTGCGCGTTGTTCTTATGATGCCCTACTCTGTGTCAGCTTCCGCACCGTCCCCATATCTCGTCGCCGTGACTTACGTAGATGATAGTAGTAGTTCTGCGCGTAACCGAAGACCATCAAAAAGCCTATAATATGCGCCACCGCTGCAGAGTAATGTAAGTAGAAGATTAGTACCAGTATTCGGTGTGAGTGAACTTACGCATAATCGAAGCTTTCTGGCCGAAATATCTCTTCTTATACCAGCTGAATGGACCTGTTACCTTTGGTTCGGGGGCCGGTCCTCGCGGGAGTTTCTCGTAGAAGTCGATCACTCTTTGCATGCGAGCTGCATCCTGCGCTGCACCAATAGCCTATGTGCCGTTAGTTCTCGATCTTGCACTTTCAATTATGGTATTCGGAAATGGGAATTGTGATTGAGGCGGACGGAGGATGTCATGGATGGGAATGCTCAGGCGTTATTGACGGAGTTCGGATGAACTTGGGTGCAATCTTCAAGGCTTGAGGAAAATGGGAGCAGAGGAGGCATACTGTTGGAGAAGCAATCTAAAACATTCAATCAGTACATGGTATGGCAATCATAAGAAGAGTTCCTTACCTTGGGTGGGATGAGGGTCGAAAGACCGCGCTTTTGGATGAAGTTCATCTCGACGGGGCTGTTAGGTATTCTCAGTCAGTCCCTAGCAATTGATATCAGAGGGTAAATGCGAACGACATACGGCACCGAGATGTCAGCACGGGGATGGAAGTGAGGAGGTATGGAGGTTTTTGATGATGGTTGGAGCTGGATTGAAGTTTGCTGCACGGAGATTGAAGTCGGGTGCCAAGACCATCCTGAAGGTCGAACAGCAGCTCATCCCACTGCTCAAACTCCAACGCCGAGCTCCGCGGCCCTTTTATCGTTCAACACCCAACGATGCCGCTTCTACACAAGTCAATTGGCCCCGGGCTCTTTGCCTCTGGTGTGAGACGGCTTCCGTGGTATTCTCCTCGAGTGCAATGTCGCGCATACGCCGACTCTAAACCTACCTCTTCGCCGGATCAAGCTCCAGGACCAAAGGCTGGGGATTCTCAACTCGTCCGCCAAGAGAGCCCTACAGAGGCGATGGCCAAACACCAACCTGACTATAATGTGGCCACAGACTATCGGACCTCGTCAGTTAACTTGGCTTTGCCTGCCTCCACCATGATGCTTGCTAACATGTATCGCAGCACATTCTCTCCTGTACCTAAACGAGTAATGGACGGTAGCGAACCCGGCAAGTCAATAGCCGCAGCGGTTCTTTCAGGCGCTCCTATTGATCTTCAAGCGCGTACCGTTCGGTAAGAGAGCGCTATCCTTTTTCCCTTTGCGGTTCAAACATAGCTTACGGAACTCTAGGATATACAAGCCCGTGAAGCCTGCAACGCAGTCTGGCGAGTGGCACACTACGCCGTGGCTCATGGACTGGGATCCACTCCCAAAGGGACATCGATGGGAAAACCCGCTGATGGGTTGGCAATCTTCTGGCGACTTTATGCAAGGCGAGCGAATCGGTTTCAAGACAAAAGAGGATGCGATCAGATTTGCCAACAAGCAAGGATATGAATACTTTGTGCAAGAGCCAAACGAGAGGCGGATCATACCAAAGGCTTATGCCTCCCAATTCGTTCACAGTCCAAAGAAGCTCAAGACCGTGCGGACAAAATAGAACAGTGGTGGATTTAGAGCAAAGACGCGCCTGTATATATGAATGAAACATCATCGGATCGGGCCATTTTCTTTTTGATTCAGCATCGTAAAGAGAACAGTAAACGAACAGAACTACGAGGACATGATATCGGCTAGCTTCCCTAATCCATCGCAAGGGTATTCCCATTGATCAAACGCCTCATTATGCGAGAAGCAAAAGTAGAGGAGATGTGCGTGTACATGTGCGAAGGAGTGTTTGTGGGCAGTACAATGATGGCCCGTCACTAGTCCTCTGAGTTGGCACTAAGAGTGTGTTGGCGATTTAGCCTTTGAGATGGTCAGTCAGCAATTCCTTGCGTTGTTGATCAAACTGATCTGATCACTTACGCATTTTTATGCACTAAAACACCCTCTCCTCCGTTCTCAAGGTCAAGGCCAAAGACATAAAACTGTCCTTCACTCGTAACAACCATTATCTGAGGATGGTTGCTACTCATTGCCACAACGCATCTTACGGGTCCGTAGTTCTGACTGGACGATTTGTTCTGTCGTGGAACTTTCACCCACGCAAAGTCTCTTGCCGGTTCGAAAACTTCAGTCACTGAGTTTGGCAAGTATCCGCCGGCATGCTGGACGATGCTGAGACCCACAGTTTGAGAGGTCCTCCTAATCATGGACATCAAACTGCGGCCCTCTGGCTCATTCTTTGCGGGTGAGGTTGCGTTTTCGACATCGTCGAAGTATTCACTCTCTGGGTCATGCGCTTCCTCGTCTGCAGGACTTGTGCTGCGGTCTCTCGAGCCGGCGGACAGTGTGCGGGGCTTGGGCCTCGCCGGGGATTTCTGCGTCGTTGGTGATGGTGGGGCCGAATCTTTGCCAGTAATCTGACCGACAAGCTTGAATACATGTACTGTTTCGGAGCTTGACGACACGCAGAGAAGGGTAGAGGTTGCGTTGAAGGACATGCAGAAAATTTGCGCTGGTAGTGACCCTCGCCTGAAGTGGAACAACTTCTCGCCACCGGGGACGGAGAATACTCGAATTACGGTGCCTTTCTCTGAAGCAGTTGCGAGCATCGTTCCGTCACTGTTGATCGATAGACACCCCAGTGATGACTGATGGGCCTTGATCACGTTGACAGCTTCCAGCCTGGTCGTGTCGAAGACAAGTGCTTCTCCCGTTTGGGGAGGTAGTGCGTTTGAAGATGGCGGTCTGTGTGCAGGTGGGCTGTAAGTTTGTGGGCTCTCCTTTTGCGGTAGTGGGTACACCAGATAGTCATTCTCTGAGGAAGGTGAAAGCGCACAGAGACCATGCGGGTTTGGAGACGTGTTGATGATTTGCAACCGCTTCATGTTCGACATGTCGTAGAGGAAGATTTGATTAGTCAGAACCACAGCAAGCCTTTTGCGATTCATTTTGACGGCGAGAATCTTCAACGGAAATGAGAGCTCGCAAATTGGAGCTCTCCTTTTGGTGTTCAAGACCCGCAAGGCTCGCGGAGAGAAGACTAATGCGACCAGTGGAGTAGAGTAAAGCATCTCGATGAGTGCGATATCACCTTCGTCATCTTGGTAGTACTGTGCAAATGGTTCCGTGGTGAACTGTCGGATTCCTCGACTCGTGGCTATGAGAGGAAGTCAGCATATTGTCGTCGTCAAATTTTCCGAACGCAATAGATCCGTCCCGCGAAAGCAAGTCGAAACTTACCAAGCCCCAGGAGGCTGTTGTCCTGGTTGAAGGTAATATAATTAATCCCCATTCTTTCAAATATGATGGCTGTTCGATAGTCAGCTTCACTGCTGCCTATATGAGCAGAGTAATCGCGGCGAAATAAGAAAAGGCACGATACACGATCAGCGACGTAAGAAATAGCATTTGCGCAATAACAACAAGGAATGATAACCTCCAAGGAATCCTGAAGTTATGGAAAGGGTGGTAGAAATAACTGGAATGCAGAAGCACTGACACCGAAGACAGTATATGCCTTCTCCGAAGCCTATCGAGCAATACAAGAGTAGCCATCTGAAGGAATAAACACTCACCAGTGACGTTTAATTAAGTTGTCATCAAGCAGTTCTTCAGTTGACGAGTTCTAAATGTATTAACAACATTTTGTGACAGAAGGCAAGTTCACTGGAGCCTTGATAACAACCGGTGGTCGTAGAGTTTGCCTTTAGAAATGGGAAGCGGAGACGGCACAGCCACAACGAAGATGGCTTGATGCGGCTGGTGCATTTTCCATTTTCGAATGCATGTCTACAAGAAATCATCGATTCAGATGCGGATAATCGGTCAAGGCGAACTTGACCTTGCTCATGATCCCATATTAAACGACATATACGCTGCTTTACGACTTCAGAACACAATCTCTTACCAATGAGACGCAGTTTCCTTGAAAGACTCGCACCTGACGAGCGGATTGGATTGCAAACGACCCACAGCGTTCAATAGAGGAAGAGGCAAAGATGGGTGGTCAGAAAGCCAAGTCAACGGAGGATGAGCGTATTATTGGGACGAACGACTACAGTATCGTTTCCAAGCGCAGTGTGGAGAAGCTCTATCTTTCTGATGAGCCGGAATACTTGCGACCATTGGTGGGCAAATTCAAGCGGCGAGCACCTTTGATCAACAGAGGTTACTGGTTACGGATGAAAGCGATCGAACATGTGGTCAGAAAGTTTCTAGAACTCCCTCTCCATGGCAATACGCGCAAAGTAGTGGTTAATCTTGGCTGTGGTTATGATTCTCTTCCATTTCGAATGAGATGGAAGTTTCCACGTATTTGCCAGGGCGTCAGGTTTGTTGATGTCGACTATCCCCAATTGATTGAGAAAAAAGTGGAAATTCTTCAAACCGGACCGATTTACAATGTACAGGAGGACATAGCCCGCAAGGCGTTCGACGACGACTATGAAGAGAGATCGCTAGTGGTCTTCCATGCCGGAGAAGAGTATTTTGCGATCGGGTGTGATCTTCAGCAAGTAGATCGGCTTAAGAACGTCTTTGGGCAAATCTTCTCTGAGGAAGAGGCCATGTTTCTGTTTGTCGCAGAAGTTTCAATCACGTACATGCCCACAGCAGCCGCAGATGCTATACTTAAATGGTCTGGTACATTCAAGAACTCTCGATTCTGCTTGTTGGAACAGTTCTTACCGGATGGATCCGGTCACCCATTCGCAGACACAATGCTCCATCATTTTGGAAAGTCAGCACCATTGAAGTCGATTCAAAAATATCCTTCCTTACGCTCTCAGGAGTCAAGGTTTGCTGATGCTGGATGGTTAAAGTCAGCAGCTCGGAATCTTTGGAGCATATGGCAGGACTCTACATTTCTCACCGATAAAGAGAGAGCGGCTCTTGATTTAATCGAACCTTTTGATGAGTGGGAAGAACTCGCTCTCTTTGCTGGCCATTACTTTCTACTTGTTGCAGGTACAGAGGGCGCTGATGACGTTGAACGAAGTCTCCCTTTTGCTAAAGGAGAAAACGAACTCACTGTTAGCAGTATCGCAGATTCTTTAACGGCGAAAGTCATATCAGATGGCGTTCATCATCGAACGCAAAGTATGCGTCGCTGTGGAGCGATATCTAAGCTAGACACAGGCGAAGTTGTCTTCTACGGCGGCCAGACGTTCTCGAAATGCGAGAATCCTGCATCCATTTTCTCTCCGTATTATCATTCACCAAAGTTAACACTGCCTCCCGAATCACTTAGCTTTCATACCGTCACATATGCTGGCACTCGTAGAAAGCTGCTCATAGGAGGCCGAACCTCACCCTTGAATGCAAACCCCAAGTGCTGGATAAGTGAAAACTCTGGTTGGACTCGAAGCGCAGATTTAAGCCCTGGAAGATACCGCCATTGTGCTATACCTCTTCTATTGGAAGGAATTGACAGCATCTTAGTCTTTGGTGGTAAGACTGCAAATGGATCCGTCCTTGACGAATGGGTTCTCTGGAACGCTCAAGACGGATGGCGAGTAATACAACCGACTGCCATCAGTCCTGGAGCACGGTTTGGGGCAAATATCATTGCAACGCAGTCCAATTCCGGCCTGCTCTTGGGTGGTATGAGTGAAGCAGGTACAATCATGACAGACGTATGGAGATGGGAGCTCGAGCGGAAAGACGGTTTGGAACTGCGCTGCTCAGAGGTGAAGAGCATGGATACAGCATGCCGATTGACTATATGCCGATTCGGAGCGACCCTCACTCCATCACGCTGGGGACACTTGCTAACCGGGGGTGTGAGCTCTGGCGGTATTGTTGAACGCCATTTGGAGTTCATGGTGATTGAAGAAAACCTGTCCATCCGGCCTCTGGATCCTCCCTTCCAGGTATCAAACTTGACTCGCCCGCTCTTGATTGGCCATGGCGCTGTCGATGCCCACCATGGAAACGTTCTTGTGGTTGGGGGTGGAGCGGTTTGTTTCTCATTTGGATCCTCCTGGAACGGGAACTGCTTTCTCATATCGGCTGAAGACAATGCGGAGACACTTTCGGAGTGGAGATGTTTGTCTTTTGATACGAAAATGCCCGACAGCAAAGTAGAAGCGATCACCGCTTCCGAATCCATCGAAGCCACTCCAGAGTGTGCACGAGTGGATACGAATAATGGAGACGACGAGTCTCTCAATGAGCCATCAACCGCTTCTATGGTTCCGCGTATGAAGTCGATAACAGCCGAATCGTTCGTCAGCATGATGGAAAATCGAACTCCTGCGTTGATTCAGAATCAAAGTTTTGGTCCTTGCGACTCCTTATGGACGAAAGAGTATCTTATGAGCAAAGTCAGCGCGGATCGATCGGTCAGCATACACCAATCCAATACGGCTCACCTTTCATTTCGATCCAAGAACTTTCGCTACGAGTCGGTGCCCTTCAACCGGTTCGTAGAACAGGCCGCAGCTGGCAAGCATGTGTACCTGCGAGCAATATCTGCCACTCTTCCCAGCAAACTACCCGCCTGCCTTGAACGAGATTTCCCTGAAATAGCTTCGGACTTTATCATACCTTCGTCCATGAAGTTTGCTCGGGAAAATATGCATAGCAGCGTTCTGCGAATAAGTGGGCATATCAACATGTGGCTGCACTACGATGTAATGGCGAATATCTTGTGTCAGATCCGCGGGAGCAAGCACATTACCCTGTTTCCTCCGTCCAGCATTCGCGGCTTGAACATGATGCCAGGAGAGACGACATCTGACTTGGACTGTTTTGGCGACAATGTTCGCGAGCTTGTTCATTTACATCCCATGGAAACGGTATTGAATGAGGGCGAGTGCCTGTTCATCCCGGCTTGCTGGCCGCATGCAACTACACCGGCAGGTGACGGAGAATTCAGCGTAGCTATCAATTTGTTTTTCAAAAATTTGGCCGCTGGTTACGCCGTTGGAAGAGACGTCTACGGCAATCGTGATCTCGCGGCATACGAAGAAGGGAGAAGAGACTTGCAAAGAGTTATTTCGAACCTGAGACAGCTTGATCGCTATGAGAGAAACGAATTAATGCCGAATCTGGAGGCGTTGCTCCGTGGTGAATTGACTACTGCCGGCGAAGTTACCAACTCCCAGACGCTTTCGCGAGATGTCGGGAAAATTAGAAACAGGTTAAAGTCCTTGCCTCAGGACTTGGAAGAGTTCTATCGTCTAAGGCTTATGGATGAGCTATCTAGAAGTCTTCTCGCAACTGGATTATGACTTTTGAATAGTTACAAAGATGTCTAGGGGCCGTTTCCTTTGAGTCTTAAAGTTTTTGAAGATCTTCTATAGACGATCAATTTGTTCTCTCAGTTCCTCAATTGTTGGCTTGAGACCTTTCAATGATTGACTCCAGTCATGCGTTTTAACTTCCGCATTACCGTTTGTGATTATAAATAACGTCTGAGCGGCAGTCGTTCGGACGTTGGGGAACGGATGGAGTAGCATGCTAATCACCTTTTTCACGACCTCCTTGCGAATTATCGCAATATCTGCAAGTCCTCGATAGATATCAAGAGCCAAGTGGAGCTTCGGCAGGCTGTTGGATTTGTAGTGGGATTTCTGTACAAGCGACAGAAGCTTTAGCCACCTGTTCCTGGAGGATTAGTGCTTTCGATTTGCAACGAGATTGTGATGCTGCTTACTTGAAATCAGATGCAGCCAGACGTTGTGGGATCTGCATGTCTAGAAGGAAGGCCAGAAAGTCAAGCAGAGGCAGTACGATGCGATCATTGGATAGATTTTCTTCAAGTACCGCGGTGAGTAGACTAGTACATTCGAATATGCCGAGTTCTCCAGGTTGGCCAGTGTCCGGTAAATCGGAGAGACAGTCAATCACGGCACTCCGAGCCGCTCGAAGAACCGATTCGGAGCCCATACCAGCTGAGCTGACGAGACCTAGGATGACAGATTTGCTCAAAGCAATGTGGCTTGGGTTGCGAAGAAGACTGAAACCAGAAACATAATGACCATACAATGCATCATGTTTGTAGTACGAGATAGTATTTCGGTCCGTTTGGTTGATGGAAGAAGATAGGAGGAGGATATGACCACGTGCGGTATTCAGACACGCTGTTGCTCGATTGCGGACCTTGTCAAGTCTCTCAAGGGCCAGACGCACCACTGACAACGTGATCGGGTCATTTTCAAAATCAGTATCGTCCGGGCGAAATAAAGGATCTAGTGCATCCCATTTTGACCACAAAATGTCTACGGTGTTCAATGCCTCGAGGCGAACGAGGGATCCAACATCGCCTCTTTCGTTGATGGTATAATCATTTAGGCTTCGATCCAGTGCTTGCGATATCACTAAAGCCCATTCAACCTTTTGTGTGGTTTTATGATCTGTGGTTACTAGTGATTGACAAACGCGGGAGATACTCTTGAGCGCGATCACTCTCGTGTCAATTTCGACGGTATCGTAGCATCGATCGCATAACGTCTTCACTATGCGAGCTTGCAGTGATTGATCCTCGTCTAAGCTACCAAAAGCCGCACCCAAAGCGGCAGGATACCCACTTTTCCTGTTACTTGTCGGCGAGATTGACGTCAGGGTATTGATCCAAGAATCAATGGTTGCTATTCGATCAGTCGGCGACAGGATGGAGATCCAGTAGTCAACCACATTCGCGGCTTTTTCGGCAACGCTTTCCTCTGATCGCTGCAAACATAACTCTAGTATGTGCCGAGCTTCGTAGTATCGGTTCTGTTCTGACTCTGGTCTATTGAGCTCTATTCGCGCTTTGCTGAGTCTTGAAAGCGCTGCCAGTAAATCGCAAACCGCAGTTGCAGTGAGCTCTGGACGCATTGCAACAGACTTAAAGTCTCCATTTGCAATCCTCAAGTCAAAGAAGAAGTCCCAGATCTTCACCAAGAAAGACAAGTCGTCGGGATGGTCTTTAATCGTTGAATGGTCGTTCAATGCCTTATTTGCGAGCCCTCTCGCCAACATCGAGATTCTGTTGTTGATCAACGAAGAAAGAGCCACCAATAGTCCTTGTCGTTCTTCAACCTGTCTTGAAGGAAGCTCGACCAACTGGCGTTCGATTCCTGATACCATTTCTTCCAATTGCTTGGTTGTTTGCGTCGAACTGAGCTTGCCAATGGCTTTAGCGGCGATGATTCTGGACTCCGAGTCGACAGCACCAATTCCTCTCCAGCCAACTATTGCATCGAAGATGGAATCCCAATAGATTTGGTCTAGCTGAGCGGCTGAGACGGCTACGTCAATCATCGCTCTCTCTCGCAGACCAACCGCATGGTAGTCTACCGTTTGTACAAGTGAAATACCCTGAACGATCTCATTGGGATGTCGACCGATGAGCTCTTGCAGAGCCGCTGAAGATCCACGGCGGATATTTCCAGCGGGATCCAGACAAGAGGATTGGATCAGCTCTATGGCAAGTATTTGTAGGATAGAGAGTCCTGCCGTAGGTGTCCTTATTGCTCGTACCTCTGCTGTATCGACTTGTAGAAGTTCTGAAGTGGTATATCGTCTGGAAAGAGCCCAGATGCCAAAGTTGGCTGCATCGCGAACGTTGGTTCCAATTGCGCTGCCAGTGGCCGATCGTTGTTCAAAGTTCAGCGCAAGCACCAACGCATTCAGAAGATCTGGCAGTTTATCTGTCGATATTGCCCTTTTGTATAAAAGGTGTCCAAGCGTCAACGTGAGTCCATGCCACCTGAGAGGATTTACAGCGGTGAGGTTTCGAGTAGTGCCACTCCACAACACGTCTTCAGTCAAAGATCCAAGAATAGCGCCAACCACCTCCTCAGCCATTCTGGCGTCGAGTTGTAGAGTGATAACGCTGATTGCTTTACTTGCTGCCAGTCTTACAGGTGAATCTGCATCGGCCAAAACTTCCAGTAAGTAGCCGATTGCTTCTTCGACAACCGTGGTTGAATCCAACGCCGCAACGGGGGCATGTAGGCAAAGAAGGACGATGGATCGGATTATTTTGATATTCAGCTTCCTTGCAACGGCTGAACTTCGGACAAAGGCCAAGCTTTGAGAATCATTAACATCATGCCATAAGTAGAGTATACTAGCAACATGGCGCCCGACTTCTTCGTGATTTCCTGAGGAAACCAATTTGCTTAGAAAGGTTAGAATGCCTAACGAACGATGAATGTCAATCGGCTCGTCAGAAGAAGACTTCATTTGCGATAGAAACCACTGGACCATTGTGTCCAGAAGTCCTGCTTGACGCATGTCAGGCCGTAGACACATCCGAGTTAGCAAAGAAGCAGCCGCCGTTCTTTCTCGAGCTGCACCACGAAGGCTCTCAATGCAAATTGGTAAGACTCTTAGAGTGATGGTCGGCAAATTCTCCGGCAGCTTCAAGCTGTGATTTCTCTCCAGCTCCTCGCCTATGGTGAGTGATGAGATTGATGCCAAATCGAATGGCGCAAGCATGAGAAGAGACATCCACAAGAGGATGATATATCGCTCCTCCCAAGAAATCTGCACTCCACTTGCCCCCTCCGAGTCTGTTGTCGCAATCCGCGAACCATTTTCGAAAATGGCGAGAAGCGGTTCAAGATATCGCGGCTCATTATTCAGGAATCCTACGATCACCTTTTCCCCGCGAACCTTACAAAATGTATACAAAATTTTGCATACAGCATGCCGTAACGTAACGATGCCTGGTCCCACCGTAGTGGGCGGATGATGGTGTAGAGAGGCGAGATAGGCATCAACCAAGGGTGGGAGAAGAGTATTCAGATGTGTATCTAAGAGCTGTGGATCACCTTGGAAAGGTTCGATCTAGGTGCAGAGATGAGCAAGTAAATGAAGAGGCGATAATACGGCTCATACCTTGGCAATAGCTCCATCCAAGTCTCGCCCGCGAATGCTCCTATGCACCACTGGAAGGTTATTGTCCTTTGACTTTTTCCACAATATGCGTCTGAGGAGCGACTTCAGATCGGTCAGCAGACTTGTTGAGGCGCGTATGAGCTTAATATCATCGTCTTCTGCGGGATCCATGCTCTTTTGATTGATTGTGCCGTATTTTGAATTTTCGTTGTGACTTCACGTGGTTCCATCGACGAAATCAACTTGGCGGATGAGCTTTGCGGCGACGCGACTGGACGCGACTTCACGAAATCACGTCCATCTTCAACCATCTACGACACACCTCGATCGCTGGCTAACTCTCAACAATGGACCAGTACAAGCAGTATTTAGCCGCAAATGTGCTCAACGAAGGCCAAATCGTTCGTCGCGCTCATCATTTATACAACCTAATATCTTGTTACTGATATTGACTATAGGTCAACTATCGGCTTCTCAGCCGCGCACTTAAAGTCCACAGCACAATTGCGAAGCAGTATGATCATTCTGAATTTGGTGCCTAAAGTACGTTGCTAAGGATATTACAGGATGCTATTCGACTTTCACAAGGCGCAGAATGCGAGGAAACTACAATCCGTTCACGCAACCTACCTCGTTACCGGCAAAAAGAAGCCCAGTGTTACTACAAACGGATCTAGTACCAAGGAGAGTGAGGACATCTCCATGAGAAGTAGTAGCCCACCTTTCTCGTCCTTCCCAAGGTCGGAGTCCGTACATGAACCAGAACAGATAGATGTCACAACGGTCACACTTGTCAAAGAGGAGGCTCTTGAGGCTGTTCAGACTGAATATGAGGAGATCCACTCTATTTTCATCTATAGTCTTGAACCTGGGCCGATCCGAGACCTGCAACTGCTATCGGAATGTAATCGCAAAGTAGCAAGCGAGTACAGCAGTGAAGATCCGCTTTCGGCGTGGAAGCGGTACGGTGTCGTGCAGAATCCAAACGCTAAAAGGAGGACGTCGAGGCAACCATCGGCAGCCGCTGCTCAAAGTTCGACCAATACAATATCAACCTCCAAATCGGCGGCTCCCAAAAAGGAAGAGGCCAAATCATCTTTGTCGTCCGCGAAGCCAAAGTCCTCGACTGAACCTTTGAAGAAAACCGAAAGCACTCCCTCTTTAATCAGGCGCGAGTCTTCAAATATATCGTCTATGTTCGCCAACGCCAAGGCAAAGCCCAAGCCCAAGCCCAAGCCAGCTGATTCCGCAGCACCAACTAATAACGCTGGTACCGTAGCCGAAGACTCGCCGATGAAGGATGTATCCGATGACGAAGGCGGTGAGGATGATGACTTCGTCATGGTCGACGATGGTAAAGCCGAGGTTGCGAAGTTGGCGCGGAAAGAGCGCCTGGACAAGCTCCGGGCTATGATGGATGACGATGGAGATGAGGCAATGTCTGATGCGAACTCGACAGCTCGACCTGAACCGGCCGACGAGATGGAGCAGGAGGCGCAGGCGGAAGCCGACATTGACGATGCGGCAGCTCTTGACGCTCAGCCGAAGCCAACTGACGATGATAAGAGAGAAGAAGTCCACGTAGAAGGAGGGCGGAGGAGAGGAAAAAGGAAGGTAATGAAGAAGAAAACCACCAAAGATGAGGATGGATTTCTTGTCACCACCGAGGAGGCGGTTTGGGAGAGTTTCTCGGAGGATGAGCCTGATTCGAAGAAAGTCAAGGCCCAGTCGAGTTCTTTTGGGAAGGGAACCAAGAAGAGTGTAAAGCAGGGACAAGGAAATATTATGAATTTCTTCAAGAAAGGCTGAGGAACTTTTGGACGTCACTTGTCGAGATGCTGTCAATGAGAATATAGGAAGCCCCGAACGGCCGTTCGGGGTTCAAATCGAAGCTGTTGACTTGTCTTTAACACGATAGCGAACGAGAAGTTGAAGGGCAAGAAAGAGCACGTTCAGTAGTAGCTAAGGAACAGGTCAGACTCCGTCATTTTGATTTACTACGATCTAGATGTAGTACAGTATTCAGGCCAGAATATAGCTTGAACAAGGCTCTCGCCTTGGTCAACTAGACACAACGAAGCCGATCCCTCTAATCGTAAGGATATAATAACATGAGTGTATAAATTGTCCGTAACACCGCCGCTATGCCCGAATACTACCGTCACGCAAAGTGCACGTCAAGTTTTGTTTCAGTAGTACTGATCTTGATTGCTATAGTCTTGCTCAAATCCTGGCATCGAATCCAGGTCCATCTGCTCGTTGAAGAAGTTGTTCTGCTGGTAATCACCAACGGTGGTGGGGTTATTAAGGTAGTCTTGAGACTGCTGAGGATGTGTGGTTGTTCCAAAGAGTTCTTCGTGTCCCTGAAAGTGCGTGCCCATGGCATCTCCGGTCGATCCAAGTTGATCGATATTGAGATTCATATCGTAACGGAGCTGATTGGGCATCTGCTGCTGTAGCTGTTGAGGACCCGGTTGCGAGTCAGGTTGCTGCGGCTCTGGTGCTTGCTGAGGTTCGTCAACACCGTTGGTGATCACGAAGCCTGGTGGAACAGCTTCGCCGAATGACTGAACGCGGTCGGCCATGTATCTGCTTAGAGACTTGTTTCCCCCGACACAGTGCAGGCGTGCGATAATTTTTCTTGTCGTGCTCATAGCCCGCTCGTAAATTGGTAACTCTGTATACCTCGGGTTGATTATAGGCATTACTATTGACGTCTCATACCAGCGACTTTTCAGACTGTCTACATCGAGAGTCTGACCCGTCCGTACAAGATGCCAATACATTAGCACAGCTCGTGGATCCTGTTTTTGGATGAAGGAGTTGTGAAACATGATGTCCTCCCGCATACGCTGAGGCAAGTTCTTGATTTCCGCACCAGGTTGATATGTCAGTTTGTAAACGTCGCCAACAAGAGAGACAGTTGGGAGCGGTGGCGGGTAGGATTGTGAAGCAGGTGTTCTCTCAACAATGTCCGTGATTACAAGCACGTCTTCATTGTTGCTTCCATTCATGCATGCGACATCTCCAATCCACAGCTTCTCTCCCCCTAGATACAGGCCGTTGTAATGCTTCACAGAAAAGCTACCGTCATTGGTAGACTTGAGGAGCTCGAATGGAGTGTATAAGCAGTCAATGGCTTTGGCTGCAAGTATAGAGCCATCGATTGTCGTTGAACCAGGGGCGTCGTTCGGAGGGGTACCAAACACTCCACGCGCTATGTCATTCCAATCCGCGGTATCGTAATGCAGATTTGGGATGTCATTGAGTCCTGGATGGTAGAAGCGCGGCGGTGACCACACGAGCCAGGGACGTAGTCGGGATTTCTCGTCTTCAATCTTGACTTGTGTTTGGCGGTCGCCAGGGAAAGAAAGCGGCTGAATAAGATAGTTGGGTTTGCGGGCCGAAGCAACAGCGGTACGACCAGAGTCGGTTGCATGCCAGCGACGCACGACGATTCCAAGGCCCCACGCGCCGCGACCACGTTCAAACCACACAAGCTCGCCTTGGCGATACAAAAATTGCGCGTATTGCAAGTCCAATTGCTGGTCAATCGATTTGGGTTGAGGAAGAGTGGTGGCGGAGACAGCCTGGGCAACAGTTTGCGTTCCGGCTTGTGTTCCAGCTTGCGTGGTGGTAACAGCCGGCGGTGGTTGCTTTTCAGCGGGCTCCGGATTCTTCTTCTTGCTTCTGACTTTGTCTTGGTCGGGCTGTATTTCGTCGGGAGAGCAAATTTTACAGGCGCAGTTCTTCTCATCGCCCGACTCGTCCGTCACCAGCCATAACAAGTGTGGAAAGAAATCTGCGGGACTTCTGTAGCGTCTTCTTCGGCCACCAGGATGCCCATACAGATATGCGTCTTGGCGATCATGGCCGCCCCCAGCGTGATTTTTAGTATTTTTCTCTGGATTGGTTTTGATGTGCTCGAAGAGACGGTAGCTCTCGGGAAGGGAGTGGAGGATGAAAGCCTCATCTGTAATTCAGTCAGTGCTGAGCGCTCGTAGGAAAGCGGAATTGTAGATCTAAACCTTTCATGGAACTGGTTCCAAGGTGCTTTACGAGCATACTTCCCAATTTGCGCCTCCAGTCCAACACCTTGAGCTCTTTCGGGCCTAATTCCCGGTAATAGTCAGCGACTCCTTTGGCATCTGGCGTCTGATCGAGTTGCTCTGGCGTGGGCTCGTTCTTCTCCGTCCTTCCCTTGTGAGTGATTTCGAGCTTGCCATCCGAACGGCGGACATAGAGGACCGTGTAGAGCATTTTCTCATCTCCGTGCGGGTTCCCACAGTGGAAAGCGCGAAAACGCTTGTTGATAGCACCTTGCCGGCTCAGCAGGACGTTGTTAGATGTCGACGTAAAATGTCATTGCGAGGGCGAAGTCAGGTGCGGTCGCGTTGTCAGCCAAGACTAAGGGTCCAGTTCCGTGATGGCGGAATAAGACGTCGCGTGCATCGCGGCTCACAGCATCAATCTTCCTGCTGCGCCCATGTGAGCTTGAAGGGCTGGGGAATTCATATTATCCCATTTATGTTGCCTTGATTGAAGCCATTGACTGCTCTTCTTTCCCCAATTCACTGTGCCGTGCCGTTCTCCCCGCTCGACTCCGCCCCTTGAAGCTACAGTCGAGTAGACTTGTCGTAGTAGCGAAGAAAAACGCAGCTACAGTCATCACGAATGATACCGGACCGTCAAAGCCATAAACACTTTCTCGATCATCACTTTCGTCGAAGTCTCTTGAAAAGGCACGGATGCTGCGATTTACCGACTAGAATTGCCTTTCAGTCTCCACTCAGATTCGTACCGTTGGATCTTACTTTTCACAGCGTTCAACCCTACGCCGGCTCAGCCAAATGACGAATTTCTACTGCTCACGTTAAAATCAAAGTCAACATCCCCGGGATTTCTTGCGTGGCACTTTCTGGAGAGTTTTGACCAATCAATGTCTCCCCCTCAACGCAAAGCCTCAACATCGAATGAGCTTCTGACCATCTTTGGCTCACGACAATCTCCTGGTTCGGTGACGAAAAGCAAGAAACGGATTCATCCAGAAACTTCTACATCACTTTATGGTGATGGAGAAGGATATGATTTCTTCGGCTCCCAAGCCGGTTCCCCGTACGCGGCAACATCGGTGTGTGATGCGGACCTATCAATTTCACGGCATGAGTCGTCCAGCTCTCAAACCATCATGGACACAACGTCTGGACTCTCTGCTTCTACGCCTTTCACTGCAAATTCGGTTTACTACAACGCGTTCGACGGAGTTACTGGGGCCCATGGCTCTCCTATGATCGAAAGCCCGGTGACATTCTCCACAAAGCACGAGCAGCAAGATTCTACGATGACAAACCCAACTTATGCCGATTTGTTTAATCAAGAACTCCCTAGTTATTTCCACAGCTCAGCGCTGGCCCTCGACAAGCATCGAGGGCGAAGTCCCGACATTCTCTCTGGCTTTCATGGCGAATCTTACCTCGAAGGAAGCCAAGAAGTACAACGTGACGATTCTGGCTCTCAATTCGAGCTAGGGCATTTAGCGATGACCGTAGCCGCGGATAATGCAATGGAGATGTTCGATGTCACCATGGAGGACTACATTGATCCTTCCCTGCTTGGAGACATTGGTGGAGAAGCAAATGTAGGTACAGTGAATGCACCAAATGGCAAGCAAGATCAAAGCGGTACCCAACATGGTATTGAAAAGCCGGTGGATGGACTAAATGATAAACGCATTCGCCTCTTTTCGCCCATTAGTGGCGACGATGACCCAATTATAGGCGTTACGCCTAAGATCCGAAGAAACACAACCTCGACGTCAAAGAAAAAGATATCTAAGGGTGATGGCAAGACGCCTGGAGAAAACTCTGGTGTACCGATTACGCCAAAAAGGAACAGACTATCTTCTTCACATGAGTACGATGGAGTGGAACAACGAACTTCGAAGCCAAAGTCGAGCTCAAAGAAACGAAGGTCAGCATCTGGCAAGTTCGTACTAAGTGAGAAAAGCCCAAGAACTGAAAAGCGAACTTCGGCTCGACGCTTTTCAACTTCTGACAACAAGAAGGTCAAGCAAACAGCCTTTGACGTCTTCGACCTATAATTGATTCAGACTGTTTATTCTCGGCGCTCAGGATCAAAACCTAATAAAAGGTTCTATAAGATACACATTCCTCGCATTCCTGTGCGCGAAAGTTTACATTATCATCGATACACTCGATTGCATCTGAAAGCGCTGAGGACCGGCAAAGGGTTCAAATTCTGGCGACTTTTTGAATGAAAATCAGCGGTTGCATGTCTGATCTCAAGCTACACTGCATACTCTTCAAACGAAAGAGCCGTCACCAGATATCATAGTCAGCTCCAGGATACGTTTCGCCAGACACGGCGGTCAACAAGATCCATTCCTACGGCATGGGTCATCCACCGACTAAGCTGCGATCATCTGCCTCCTCTCAATATCGGCAACCAGACCCTTCATATCCTCGTCACCATCGTCAGCCCTCTTCTTGAACTCCGCCCAATGCTGCTTCAGCCAATTTTGGTCGTCGCCAGCCTGCGGAATCATAAAGCCCTGCTCCCAGCCAGCAAGAATGTTGCCCTGGATGAAGATGGCGCCGAGCTTGCGGTCGCCGGAGTCGTCGTGGATGGCGTCCTTCCAGGCGGCGGCGATGCGGTTGCACAGGTCGGCGTACTGCTCCTGCGTGCGCGTGTTGTTGTGGCGCACGAGGCCCGTCACGCTGTTGCTGGCGTGCGGCTTGCCGCCCACGTACGAGATGGTCTGCGAGCTGGGCCAGAAATGCACGTTGACGAAGAGCTCCGGCGTGTTGAACAGCCTGCTGTGGATCTTTGTGATGGCTTGCGCGATGTTGAGCCGCTCACCCTCGGTCAGGTCAATCTTGTGAGAAATGACGTAGGATGGCATAATGTGTGAAGTTGATGGGTATAAACTCTTTGAGAGATTGGCTGATCGAGGGATAGAAATGCTGTGAGTTAATGAAACAAAGCAAGATGACGAGCTTATATATCTTCTGACGGAGACCGAAATAAGAAAAGATTACTGGTTTCGGTGATCTGATCACGTCGATCCTCTGTGTTCACCTGCTTTCAAATGCAAACAGTGAATTGGAACCGAATATGAGCTCTTTTATGATATTTTGCCGAGCTAACTGCAGACCGCATCGGCATGCAAACACGGTGGCTGACTGGTGGCCAAGCTCTTCTCATACGAGTCCATGGGCTTGACGTCTTAACACCCCGAACATCATTGCGGGGTAGGATATTAGTAATGATGCAATAATATTGAATAACTACTGAGCTGAATGTTTACTGAACGAGCTTGAATTGACCCTCGACCGAGGAAGTTGTCTTACATACAACGGAGCTACTTGAGGGCGTCAATGCCATCCTGGACGCACTCTATCGTACGTACCGTATCGTACTGTATGCCCTGCCGCACCGGTCTGAGAATTTATGACCACTCTGAATCACCCAATTCTCAGACGCGCATTATATTCCTCCGCCTAAAGCAGTTGTCAGCTTATTCGCATATCTTCTATGCTACCAATTGAACAAACCGGATCGACTTGGCGAGACACTATAGTCACCTGGAGCAAAGTCAGTCTAGAACTTTGACTATCAAATTTGTATCCTCGCACCTTCCCTTCTCTGCGTTCTCTGCTGAAGCTGCCGGGATCTCAACAGAAAGTATGATCCTCCAAGAGCGAATACTGAGAAGAGTGTAATGTTCACTCTACTACTTATTTGAAATCGTTAGCAAATGTCGCGATTAATTCCTTGCGAGATAGAAGTGGAAGCAGCAGTCGCTCCGTAGATGAAGTTCCATTTCAAGGATACGTACTTGAAGTAGCCGGCCATGGCAAGGCAATTGATGTTCTAATCGACTCGGGCCTGTTGCCGGGGGCTGAGGCAAGATATCAGGCTCATGGACGATGTTGTAGTTGTTGAGATATTCCATCTCATCATAATTCCGTGTTAGCTTTCCAGACCCTGACTCGTCATGCTTCTGTCGCGTGAGCTCTTTGACTAATTTGGAGCTAAGGAACCACATTTGGGGAATTTCGACCCCATTCAACTTATTAGCGCATTTCGACATCTCAGCTCGCAAAAGTTGTCTTGCTCAGTCGTGATCAAGCCCCAAGAGTCAAGTGAGGCTAGGTCTAGGCTACAGAAGCGCTGGTCAAGAGCTGTGGCGCATCTGTCCCAATAAGCACAGAAGGGACGGGTAAGCTTAGTAGGTACTCTCGACTTCAAGTACATCTCTAATGCTTTTGAGCTTGGTCGACGAGTGGCATTTCAGCCTGGCGAGCTTTGCACAAGATCTCCAGTACGCCATACTGTCTTACACCTTGCCGAACTAGGATGCAGCAGTAGGTGTGATTCAGCATGCGTATTTTGAATACGGAACGAGATACCTCGAACAAAAATTTCCCAGCTTTTGGGATCCAGAAATCGAACTCTTTACCTTTTGATTTCAAACTTCTCAGACTGGTTTGAAGAGCATCACCTGGCTCAGAATTAAACACACGGTCGGGTTTCCACCCCGGTAACACTCGCAGTCTGAATTCAGCCTCAAGGAATGACCACCCTTAAATCTCAGTTGCAGATGACCAGTATGCAGTACCCGTTGTTAATGGATGGACTCTTGCTCGAAAGACAGTTGAAAACAGATTAGACCCATCAGACCATGGCCAACCAGGCTCTTGAATTTACACCATCGAACCACCAAGGCGCGAAAAAAGAAAAGTGATTTGACAGCAGCTGAGGTACATGTAACGGGTTCTAGACTGCAACAGACACGTAACCACGCAAGCCACATGAGCTGAGTGTGTAGATAATAAGTACTGTGCGTATGAGAGGGAAGCCTTCGCCAACAACATCAATAACACTTCACTGCCTCTTTGGCTCAACTTACTGCCATTTTATGTTGACATGTCTACTGATTTCCAGTACAGTGAACTCACATCCCCGCGGTCGATTCGGGTTATTGAGGTTTTACCAGCCTCGAGCCTTGAAGCACCAATACGATGCCGGCTCATCCCTATGGTTTTGGATCCCAATAACCCAGGTCGGAGGAAATATGAGGCACTTTCATACCATTGGGGTGAAGGGACTAGCCCTCGTCCAATCCAGTGTTCCAATGGGTCTTCTCCGGTATGGAGATAAAGAATTCCGTCCTGAATCATAACTAATCTGCCGAGTTCAAACGTTTACTCGTCACTCCCAACTGCGAGGCAGCCATTCGCCATCTGCGGCATAAACTCACGAGCCGCATACTTTGGATAGATGCTATAAGTATCAATCAGCAAGATATAGGCGAGAAGAACGTACAAGTAAATATGATGGGAGAGATATATGCTGCCGCTTCAAGAGCTCTCGTTTGGCTTGGAGAAGACTCTAGTTTCTCAAGATCTCAGTCTTATCTCGACATCTTTACCAATTTAATGCAACAGGCACCAGTTTTCGCCACACACATTACTGAAGACTTAGGAGAGTCCGAAGCAAGAGCGAAGTCCCTTATAGATCTGGGTGGGAGTTTCATTTCGAACGCAGGTCGTAAGATTGGCGACGCAAATGGTAGGAACCTATCTTCATTACTTTTCTTTGCAAACAGTTAACTGCTCAACAGCTGCCTCTCAAGGCATCATTCCTTTCTTTCAATCAAAAGAATGGTTTTGGCGCATATGGACAGTTCAAGAGCTAGCGTTGGCGGATGAAGTATCTGTGATCATCGGAGAAAAGACTATATCGTGGAAAATGATCGAAGCCATTCTGGGCCGGTATGCATCCTCTCTTGATTCTGAAACAAACCTTGTTGATGATAAATCCTTGGAATGGATCAGACTTAGCAGGATCCGATCGACTATCCGGCATCAATTAAGAGGCGGCAATAGTCTCGAAATGAACTACCAGATACTGAATCATTTATCTGATAATCGAGCTACTGATCCAAAAGACATGATATTCGGCGTTCAGAAACTGATTAAGAATTGTCCGAGCCTACCAGTTCCGGATTATAAAAAATCCGTTGAACAGGTCTACGAAGAGACGGTAGTGGCCGCAATCAGAGATACTCAATCGCTCGCAATATTTATTCACAGCCGAATTCCTTACAACGGAAGCCGGGTACTTCCATCATGGGTTCCAGATTGGTCCTGTAGAATTGGACTTGACTTATCTGATACCACAGACAAGAACTCTCGAAATCATTCCGTCCTAAGAATCCATTATCTGCTCGACCTTAACCCTGACCACGACGATGCCCCCATGACGATACTCAACGTCTTCATTGGTCCGTTTGCAACAAGAAATTCGAAGTACAGGCTCCCGTCTGAATTTGTGAAGGGCCAACTCCCAGTCTCCATCCTTTCGCTCGGAACCTTAGAATACTTGGCACCGGCTCCATTTACAAGTGAAGGTACCTTCAGGTATGAGGAGCTGTTGAGTCGTTGGTTACAATTTATGCCCGAGGAACTCATTCAAAGTACTGAAAAAGACGATCGTCGGCTAGAGAAGATCATGAGCCACTTCGAAACATTTTCTACGAACTCTCCAGGAAAGAAAACGAATAAATCAGAGAGAGAATTCCTGGACTGGATGAGATTGATGGTGGTAAGAGACCCGAGAATGCCCAGCTCCTATTACTTACCGGACTCGGGCGATTCGAAAACGGAGGGTCTCTCGACTTACGCTACCTACGATATCATTCTTCGTTTACGAGATCAGCATCCCTTTATTACGTCCACCGGACACGTTGGAATAGCAGAAAGTAGGATCCAGAAAGGGGATCTCATTGCTCTTGTGCGAGGAGCTGATTTCCCGTTCGTACTTCGACGTAAGGGAGAAGAGCATTTCAACTTCATTGGCTGTGCGTACATTTGGGGTGCGATACGCGGAGAGCTTTGGCATTTCGGTTCTGGTGGTAATATCAAGGAAAGATTCAGTTCAGTAGCTGGTACATTGATGAGGAGGGCGGTAGACATAGGGCAGGACGGAATAAGCCCTGGATCGTCGCTCAACGCGTGGAAATCCTTGTTCACTCATGGCGAAGCCAGGCAAGGTTGGCGTGGAATTGACTGGGATAGAACATTTGGGCAACTTGATCGGTTGAAAAGAGCTTTACTGGATGAGCCGGATGATAGTGAGCTACAAAAAGTTATTCTCGTGTAGAAGGGGTGTTTGAACTTCGCTCCTGGGTCATATACATTCCAACACATGTTCACCGCTAAGGAACCGCATTCGAAGACCAGAGATTAAGTCCTCTGATGGAAGAAGATTTTCTAGATCATACGCATAGTTGGCCATCATTATACGAGAAAGTAACTCACGATGCATATACAACCGCTGTTGTGAAAAGCAGTCTAAACAATTCGGGGTGCAGAAAAAGTACATCCTCGGATTCATAATCGGGAGATTTGCATCGTGTTCACCCAAAGCGATTGGGTCCTTTTGAAATTCTTCATAGGAAAACACTTCATCTTCCAAGTCATCGCCATCAAAGTTGACATCGATAAAAGCATATGCAACCCACTGCCAATCGTCCGAGCCACATATAACAAATGAGATCTGCGCTTCGTATATGCCATGCATTCTCTTATATTGTGACTTGGGGGTCCGCATTTCAAGAAACGACAGATCTGTCCATTTCCTTGGCGGCTTAGTCTTTACTCCTCTTTGAGAACTGACCTCCGGCGGCCGGGATGTTCTCAACGCGAAGTAGGGAAGATGGCATTCCAGTTCAAAGATGAGATATCCTACGGACTGGAACGCCATGTAAGTATCTTTATATGGGGCTGATATTCTAGAACTTTAAGTGCTTACAGGAATCTTAACCCTAATCGAGGTTTGAAGTGCTAAGTATTTCCAAATAGCATCTCTTAGCACTGAAGCTTGGTGAAACGTTGCTGTTTCTGTAAGAGCAAGAATGTAGTAGGGATCTAAATCCGCAATATAACTGTGGAAGATCATTAGTCATGGTTGTTTATTGAGCTAAGAATGGGCTTTTCTTTACACAAGGCGTCTGTCTGCATCGGGTTTATCCGCGTTGGCATATCTCTAATACAGACGTGGTTAGCGTTACATCTTTCTCTAAGATGACCTTCCCATACCGGCGTTTTCAAGAGCTGATAGAGTTGAGTTGCAGTCAGCGGATTGTCATATTTCCTCACACATTCACTACTTGTCAGGCGAGGAAAACTCCTGTCATCAAGCCATGCACGCCGCGGTTGCCCCTCCGTATCCGCGACTGATTCAAGGTTATCCAGACGCATGTCTTGACAGAATTCTTCTACTTCTTCGATTGTACAAAGAGGCGCCGGATCTTCAGTGTCTTTCCAAAAGATGCCAAAATCATCGCTGTCTGAAGTAATAAGTCTTCTTAACTCAACGTAGCGCAAGTTTTCCCTGAAATTCCGATTCTTTGAGAATACTGGCTCCCACGTTTTCGCTTCAAAGTTGGGAGGGTGGTTTTCCGACATCTTCTTTTGATTGATTCAAGTAGCAATACTAAGGCTATACGAAGGCTGGGGCAGGAGAAGAAGTTGAAATACTAGACTCTGGCCGACCATGCCAGCCGCATTTTCCATCCGGCTCCCTACATCGGAACTTTGGTCACCTGGCAACGAGCGCACCTTGCAATACCACAGTCTGGACACGTTGCAACCATTATACCGATTTGAGAACATCCGCACGAACACTGTATGGGAACGGAGTTAGGCTTCAATCAAGTCGCCTTCTTTTGAATATCCACTTACACACTGCCACACATATGTGTATCGTCTCCTTCGCTAGACTAGGATTAGTACGAACCCCATCCTAATTGGTTGAACTCACAGAGGGTGTAGGGCGCCCAATTGCTTCAGAACACGTCCGTAAGTCACAAAGACGAGTAATGAAGGCGACAGCGATATCATTAGCATCTCTGTTTGAACGCCCCCAAACCAGATCAACGCCACGTAAAGTGCGACAGAACCTTCCTATAGCTTCATAGGGCTCGCCAAATTCCGCATGCTGCAGGGCGCGATTCCTAGCTGCACGATGCGCTGGAATACAGGTGCTGGCGAGTTTGGGACTGAGTGCCTTCTCGTATTCTTGCTGTCTCTTTCCGGTTGTTGGGTTCCGTAGCCTAACTGTTTTATCACACAAGGATGATGCTAGTAGCTGGCCATTGTGCGAAAATGAAATAATGTCAATCCAATTGGTATGGGTTTCGAGCTTCCCATTAGCCGACACCGATGTTATTAACCGGCTATCATGGAAGAATGTAACAGCGTAGACGGAGGAGATGTGGTTCCCGGTTTTTCGTACTTTCTTCCTCGTTATTGGGTTCCGCAACCTGACCGTTCCGTCGAGTAACACTAACTTTAGTAGTCGGTCATCATTCGAGAATGCAATGCTTTCGGACGAATGGGGGTGGACTTCGAGCTTCTGTAACTGGCCGCCATAATCCTTCGAGCCGACATCCACCCTGCCGGCCTTAAACAGCAGCCTCACGACGACTTCATGTCCGCTCTCCCAAACCAACGAGAGCGGCGTCCGACCATAGTAGTCCTCACAGTCTACTGTATCAACTTTCACTTCTTTCCAACATACGCGTAATGTTGTTGTCTCCACATCGTTGATTTTCAACCCATCCAACAAGGCTGGGTTACGTGCAATTGCATTGTTCCCTACTAGCCTACTTTCTTCAGTCTCCGCGCCAGGGAGATCAATAGGAATGGATAACTGTTACCGTGGTCGAATGCTTCGCTGCTCAAGTGCAAGTTGTATTCTTCCTTTGATGAGTAATCTCAACCTCCTACGGCGTCCATACCCCCATGTCCCGAAGATCTCTTTTCGCCATCCGAAATGTTGTGATTCATGATGTCCGCATGATAGGACTCGCAGACGGCGGACAGCGAAATTCCATATTGAACAGAAGGAGATGGAGATGGAGATATAGCAGCCGAAAAATGTGCCTGCGAGACGAATAGTAGGCGTGGTTACCTTCATTTTGTCATGTTGATAAAATTTGAAGTTGTCCAGTGCGTGGCGACGAAATTGGGGAGTGGAATCAGCCTTTGGAGTAGAGGATTTGGCTTTTTGTTTTTTTAAGGGTTGATGACACAAGCGAGCCGATACCCGTAGTCGTACTTAATTCGTAGTAACTTGCTATGGAATATCTCAACAACGACCTGATTGATCACTTCCAAACTTTGTAGCTACACTTTCTGGACTATTTCGAACCTGTCAGCCAAATTTGGAATCAATAAGCCTAGTGTCTCTCGGGGTTGCATCTCTGTGGAACTGTCCTACCTATATCTCGTCACATCTGGGTGCTGCGAGGTGTCTAACGAATAGGTTTCAGCGCGCACACACAAACTCAAGTCGCCCGCCAACATTGCACCAGAATTATAACTTTTCGCTCAACTTCATTTAGCCACCTAATCCCAATAGGTAATAGATCAATATACGCCTTTCTTGTGTAGCGGAGCACAGTTCTTCGTGTGTATTCGGAAGGGTGAAGCTGATTTCGTTATGGATTGTTGATCAGACGTCTCCATCCTCTTCCCTTCGTTCCTCAAGGCTCCTTTGGCAACCGGAGCGCAGCATCGGTTGCGCTTCCTGTTGAGACTATGCGGATATTTGTAAATTCCTCACGCGAGGAATGTCGGACCCCACCATCTTAGCGTCGGGTCCACTAGCGAATTAGTTGTTCTCAGCCAATAATTCTTGGGCAAGGTCACACCGTGCTTGTCAGTTTTACAAAAGGTGCGCGGAGGGATTTGAAAAGACGCTTGTTTCAAAAGTTTTTAACAGTATCAATCATTCCCGATGTGGTAAAGTGTCGCACTGACTTTGAAATTTTTTTTTTTTTTGAAAAAGTCACTTCGACCTTCGGTCAAAAAGTGATCGGAGGATAGCCCGAAAAGAGCGGCCCTAACCGGATCGAGCGTACGATTATCGATACTCTACGCCGTAATGCGGTCAGTAAATTTTGGATACAGCTGGGAAATTTTGATTTGAGCTCCATATTACCACTTTTGGTGGAAGCATCCCATATTCTCAGCCCTTTCCGCCTTCCAGACGTAATGAAATGGTATATTCATAGAGCCACTCGTCTTAAATCCTACAGACATCCCTTACCATGCCTCTCCCTGCCCAAAAGCTCCCCGTAAAGCGCACACAGCCCTCCACAGACGGTTCCAAATCCGCAGTCTCAGACCCGCGCTTCGCCTCCCTCCAAACCGACCCGCGATATCGCCTGCCGTCACGCAGGCACACGCACGTCAAGCTAGACAAACGCTTCGCTTCAATCCTCAAGAATGACGAGTTCAGTCGCAAAGCCAGCGTCGATCGCTACGGCCGCAAAATCGAAAAAGGAGCCGGGAGGAAGGAACTGGAGAGGCTGTACGAGCTGGAGAGCGGCGATGAGGATGAGGAGGTAGAAAAGGAACTGAAGCGCGTTGGGGATGCCGAAGTCAAAGAGAAATACGACCCTGCGCGCGAAGGTGGATTCAGCGAGAGCAGTAGCAGCGAGGAAGACAGTGATGATGAAGATGATGTTGAAGAAGCGGAATTATACCCACAGGCTCGAGATACTGAGGTTCCAATGGGAGAGGTGTCGAGGAGGATCGCTGTAGTGAATATGGACTGGGATAACATACGTGCCGCCGATATAATGGCGGTTGCTGGCAGTTTTGTACCCGAAGGTGGGAGAATTGAGCGGGTTGTGGTCTATCCGAGTGAATTTGGAAGAGAGAGGATGGAGAAAGAGGAGCTGGAGGGCCCGCCGAGAGAAATATTTGCCAATGAGAATGGTAGAAGCGGTGCCGCAAATGCAGATGAGCAGTCGGATGAAGAAGAAGAGAGGATACGAAAAGAGTTGCTGCAGGAGGACAAGGGAGAAGAATTTAATTCTACAGCTCTGCGGCGATACCAGATCGACCGGCTACGATATTACTACGCCGTTGTTACATGCTCTTCCATCAAAGTCGCCGCGGCTCTTTACGAGGCTTTGGATGGCCGTGAATACCTCTCCTCAGCAAATTTCTTTGACCTTCGTTTCATCCCGGACGATGTTGACTTTGACGAATCTCCGCGCGACTCCTGCGAGGAAGTGGTGGATGGCTACAAGCCCACAGAATTCGTGACCGACGCGCTTAATCACAGCAAAGTCAAGCTAACTTGGGACCTGGATGACGGCAACAGGAAACAGGTTCAAAAACGGGCATTCTCTAGGAAGGAGATAGATGAGAACGATCTACAAGCGTACATCGGAAGTGCTTCTTCTTCTGATGAGGACGAAGAAGAAGAACTCGAGGCTCTGGAATCAGGCGCCATGGATATCGATGTCATGTCTACAATGTCGAAACCTTCACGAGCGGACCGTCGAGATGCATTTCGTGCCGCACTAGGCCTGCCGTCAGAACCTGAGAAGAAAATCAAACACAAGGAGCGAGAAGCGCCCGTTGGCAATATGCAGATCAGCTTCACTCCTGGTATATCTGCGTCAGATGAGAAGCGGTCAGTATTTGAAAATGAGCCAATAGTGGAAGAAACGACTCGAGAGAGGTACGTTCGCAAAGAGAGAGAACGAAAGGCAAGACGGAAAGAAAAGGCAAAGGCCCGTCGTGAAGGGAGAGACCCCGACGATGCTCTGGAGGATGTTGACCAAGAAGCTGCTGAGGATGAGATCGATGTGGATGCTACTGCAGACGGGTTTGACGATCCGTTTTTCGACGGTCCTGCCTCTGCCTCTGCTGCGGCAGCGAAGAAGGCGCGAAAAGAGATTAAAGCTAAGCGACGAAAGGAGAAAGCGGCAGCAGAGGCAGCGAGTAAATCGAAACGGGCGGAACTGGAGCTGTTGATGGATGATGAAAAGAATATTCGGCATTTTGACATGAAGGACATTGTAAAGGCCGAGAAGCAGAAGAAAAAGCAGAAGAAGAACAAAGGCAGACGCGTTGAAGATGGAAGGGAGGAGAACGACGGTCACGATGGTTTCCAGATGAATGTCAAAGACCCTAGGTTCTCGAGACTGTTCGAAAGCCACGAGTTCGCCATTGATCCAACCAATCCTCGTTTCAAAGGCACCGAAGGCATGAAGGCGCTGCTCGAGGAGGGAAGACAGAAACGTAAACTGGTGGAAGATAAGGAAGGTGGGGATTCGGGTCACGTAAAGAAGGCAAAAGCAGCGGAGTCAAGACAAGATGTTTCGCTGCTGGTTGCAAAGCTGAAAAGGAAGTCAAAGTAATCTCGACATTCTAATCACAGAGAGAGAATGATACGGATTTGAAATGGCCTGTTTTCCAACACAATAATGCCCGCACAATGCCTGCACAATGCTGGCACTTGGTGATAATTCGAAGCTGTAATGGTGAATTTCATTTGTGAGGCCGGTAAATCGCTGAAAAACATGGGAAGATTGCTCAGTCATTTTTCATGGATTCAAGGATGTAACGCCTCAGGAAGAAAGTGTCAGGTCGTAGCAAAGCGTTGCATAACGGAGTTTAGTCCAAGAGGCAAAGGATCAATGGGTGGTGGTACGGAGTCGTAGCCAATGACATCACAGACGATCAAGCGTTGCCGTTGACCTCCGCCATGCGTATCGCAACTCCTATTGAAACTGAGCGACCCACCTAGCAAGCAATCCGTTCTTCCTCTCTCTCCGGCCATACTCGCAATATCTTATCCTCCACCTCGGACTCTGATGATTTGGAAGTTAAAGAAGCTCTCCTCGTTCAATTGACCCGGTGATGGCTCTTCGAGCTCCAAGAGTCTCTGTCCTCTCGTCACTCTCGCGACCTCAGCTTAAACCATTCTCCTCTGAGGCATTCTTTGTGCGTTACTCTCAATTCAGCAGGCGCACATTGAGCATTGGCCGTCGGACCAGCATTCGAAAGCCCTGCGCAGCTTCCATCACCTTTCACCTACGATCACCATCTTTCGGCAGATTGCCAGCCAGAGAGCTGCGCATAGTTCGTTCATTACATACCGCACCTCTACCGCAGACCACATCTCGCGCTTTACGGTGGTTCTATCGCGCCTGCGCCTATTTCGGTTTCCTCGTCGCCGTCGGCAGCGTTTCCGTCATTGCGTTCTTTATCTACGATGCCTCTACCTACAGAGAAAATCCAGCAATTGACGGCGATCTTCCCGTTTCTTCAATCGCCTTGAATCCCCGCTGTGGCGGACCCAAGAACCTTCCAATCGCCGAGCACTTCGTCGACGATGATGACAGCCCGCAGAAACACAACCAAAAACATAAGCCTAAGCTTGTCATATTGGGAACTGGATGGGGAAGCATAGCGCTTTTAAAGACATTGAACCCGGATGACTACCATGTCACCGTTATCAGTCCGTCAAACCACTTCCTATTCACGCCCATGCTACCTAGCGCTACCGTCGGTACTTTGGAGCTTAGGAGTTTAGTCGAACCTGTTCGAAAGATCGTTTCACGTGTCCATGGCCATTTCATCAAAGGCATGGCCGAAGATGTGGATTTCAGTGAGAAGCTGATCGAGGTGGCTGCCTATGCGCCCGATGGCTCGAAACAGAGCTTTTACGTGCCGTACGACAAGCTCATCATTGGTGTTGGTAAGTACCTCGGTTTTAAATGATCTGTCGAGTAAACTAATTTTGAAGGTTCCGTCACGAATCCACATGGTGTCAAGGGATTGGAGAATTGCCATTTCCTGAAAGACATCAACGACGCTCGATTGATTCGAAATGCAGTGATTCGCAATCTTGAAACATCATGCTTGCCAACCACCACCGACGAAGAGCGACGACGTTTACTTTCGTTTGTTATCTGTGGTGGTGGCCCAACCGGTGTTGAATTTGCTGCTGAGCTTTACGACATGCTCAATGAAGATGTGACCAAGTTCTTTCCAAAGATCCTACGGCATGAGATCTCGGTTCATGTCATTCAGAGCCGCGGCCACATCCTAAACACCTATGATGAAGCACTCTCGAAATATGCGGAACAACGCTTCGCTCACGATTCTGTTGACGTTCTTACCAATTCTCGAGTAAAAGAAGTTAGACCAGATCGTATCCTCTTCACTCAAAAGGATGATAATGATAAGATCGTCACCAAGGAGCTTCCGATGGGATTCTGTCTTTGGTCCACCGGCGTTTCTCAAACCGAGTTCTCTCAAAAGCTTGCCGCCAAACTTGAAGGCCAGAACAATAAACATGCTCTCGAAACCGATTCTCACTGTCGACTTATTGGAGCACCTTTAGGCGATATCTACGCGATCGGGGATTGTGCTACCGTACAAAACAATATTTCCGATCATATCGTGACGTTCCTGCGGACTCTGGCATGGGAAAAGGGCAAGGACCCAGAGACGATGCACGTTACATTCTCCGAGTGGCGCAGCATCGCAAAGCGGGTGAAGCAAAGGTTCCCGCAAGCTTCAGACCACCTACGGCGTCTGGACAAGCTCTTCGAACAGTATGACAAGGACAAGTCGGGCACGCTAGACTTTGGCGAACTACACGAGCTTCTACACCAGATCGACAATAAACTAACGTCGCTACCGGCAACGGCCCAACGAGCACATCAGCAGGGCCAGTACCTCGGCCGCAAGTTCAACAAGATTGCCCAATCCGCGCCCGGCCTGCGCATGAACGATGTTGATTACGGTGACCTCGACGAGGCTGTCTACAAAGCGTTCGAGTACCGCCATCTGGGCTCGCTAGCCTACATTGGAAATGCTGCCGTTTTCGATTTTGGCGCCTTGAGTTTCTCGGGCGGGTTGGTGGCAGTGTACATCTGGCGCAGCGTATATTTTGCCCAGAGTGTCAGCTTCAGAACGAGATTTTTGCTGGCCATGGATTGGGCTAAAAGAGCAATGTTCGGTCGAGGTGAGCTATCTTTTGCTATGACGACTCCTTTCTTCTAAATGAACATCGAATGCTAACGTCTTTTGGTAGACTTAATGAACTTCTAGTTGCGGTGTGGTCACGGTAACGAGCAGGCTCTGACTGGCAACGGCACTTTAAGCCAACCGGCTGCTAGAGTTACGGTGGACAAAGAGTCCTTTCCAGCGTTTGCAAATAGATTTGCAACTCTGTTTCTTTCCTAACCTCCTTGGACAACATTCCAATAGTGAAAATGAGACACGCAGTAGACGTTAATCTGCATGAAAACTGCAATTTCCGTTTATGCCTCAATCTTGAAGAGATGTGAGCTATTTCCGTCGCCTATGCTAGGGATGAGAATTCGAGATGTTTTCGGCCCAGGGATGTATTTCTTGCAGCCATTGCTGCAACGCCTGCAGACCCACAAAGCCATTCCATCACTTACGAGGCAGCTTTGAAAAAACGCCTCCAACGATGGCCAGTCTCAGGCCTGGTACTTCAACGCTGCTTTTCTCTAACGACCCTCTGCTTGTGGATTTGCCGGAGCTGCCGTGCTTGTAGTCGAGTGCTCACGCTCGTCGAAACAGCGTCCAAGGTCGATGACGTGACTAATTAAGCTGATCTAGCACTGCCAGTCAAAGTCCCTGCCGAAGCCACTGTTAACCCGCTGCTCCCCTGGCGGCAACAAGCTTGCTCCCGCCCACTGTCACCGTCGCCACAGCCCACTGCACATCCTGATGGTTCCTCCCTCCCGCCTCTCCAAGATCGTTCATCTCATCTTGTCTCTTCTACCGTCGATCATTTAATTACCTTCATCTCTCGTTCTTTACTGTGGTACAGAAGACTGAAATCAGAATGGGCTTCCGTCTATCAGAGGACTCCTCCTCTCCTCGAGGCTTGGGGCATGACGTTTGGTCGGAACAAGGAAGACGACGAGGCCAGCTTCACAGATCCAACAGCCATAGCCGATTCGGCTTGGCTCCTCGAGCCTAAAGCTAAGTGTCCGCCCATGGGTCGTGAAATAGCTCATCGTCATACAGCGTGTCTGGGCGGGTCTGGAAAGAGCTGCGGTGGTATACGGCACTCGGCACTGTGTTATCCCATTCCATGTCGTCCCTATCCGCAGATAGCCATGTTGAAGTGCTTATTTCATGACGGAAGTCACGTACTTCAGCTTGCCGGTGCATTCCGTCTTCATCGCTATCTTGCCTCACCGAACTCTTCTGTGAAGCGAGAGATGATTGACAATCGTCCGTCACGGACGGGCTTGACTGTTGGGCTACCATCAGGTCTGTTTCACCATCGCCATCGCTCAACTCATTCTCTGAATCTGAGGCATCAGTTTCAGAGTCACTCTCGCTGTCGGAATTCCGGTATATCGGATTACTGCAATAGCCTGGCCGGGCACACATGATCTCCCTCTTTCCATCTGAATGTTGATTACAGCAGTTATTCTCGAGACAAGGCCATTCAGCGTCATCCCAATAAGGGCAACGATGCTCCTTGTCTTTCCAGAGCAATTCAAAATCCTGCCGGGAGTAGCTTTCATCATATTTTGCCTTACGTGGATATGTCTTCCGGAACTCGTAGATGTTGTAGCCGCATGAGTCCAGAACGAAGTCCCAAAGATCTCCTCGATATGTCCCCAGTTTTTCCCGGACATCTAAACATGTTTCTGAATATGCAACATCGGAAACGGATCTTCCTAGGCCATCCACCGCATGTATGTCTGCTCCCCGGTTGACGAGAAGTATTGGAAGATGGTGCCACTCTTCCCGATTAGAAACTTCTCCGTAACATAAGAAAAACGTATGCAGACAGGTCAGGCCCTGATCAGCAGTAGCCAAGATGCTGAATCCTTTGTCCAGAAGAGACACAATTCTTCCAATAGTATCTTTTGGATCGAGTGTCCCGATTTGAGTAGTGTCACAAAGGCTAGACAGAGCTGTACCTCCTCTAAAATCTCTCAAATGGACAAGTCCAAAATGAGCACTTGTCGTCAACATCTTATTAAAAATACTAAGCTTTCTGAGCGTTAGGAGGAGCAGCAATGCGTTCAAATTCATCAGACATACCGCGCCGCCATTACTATCGGCCATCACAAGAAAAGGGCAGATGTAGTTGTGCACATAGATGGTTGGATCCGCCCCTGCTTCTAGGAGAATTGCGCCAGTTTCAGGGCCACAATTATGCAGGATGAGGTGAAGAGGCGTACTAAGGGTACCATCATGTTAGTATTTAAGACCCGGAATCCAAAATTTGAGACTGTATTATGGACATACAGTTCGGCACTGATATTCGGGTGCAATGAGACCTCGTCTACGTCCAACCCGTTTTCAACAAGGAACTTACACATCGATGGGTTATCGGCGTCTACGGCAAACTGCAGCTCTGTAAGCACTACGACCTCAAATTTCAATGACGATCGTCTTACGTGAAGGAGCGACCATCCATATGGATCATGATCATGTATGTTAGCTTTCCCTGCAGCCATCAATAATTTAAGGTCTTCAACGCTGCCATCCGCAGCTATTTGAAAGACCTGAGAATCGCGCGAGACGATATTGTTGATTGAGAGATTTGGTACGCTCAAGAAGCTACCATGGAGGCTTTGAGATTGGGCGGCGAACAAACTGAGTCTATACTCGGCGCCTTGGGGTTCGAAGCCAATTTTGACAATAAAATCTCGCTGGCGATTGCCGTTGGCATCAGCTGTGTCCTCTTGTTGTTGGTCAGCATATTTTCGTCGGCGCTTGTTTGTAGATATCGTGAGAACTCCGCTGCCGGTATCAATAGTCTTCCGCTTTCTTTGCTGATCAAACACGATTCCGGCGGGAACAGAAGCCATTAACGTGGCAACGGCTGCATATCATTAGATAACAGAAATTTTCACTAACGACAGGCTGAGTCATACCTCTTCCATTAATTGCTATTGCCGGGGTCGATTGAATCAGGCTTTTGGTTAGTTTTAGTTCTTTCAGAACGTTCGAGACTGTCGTACTCTCTTGGTAACCATGTAGGCACTGAGAGGTGTGTGGTAGTTCAGACTCCAATTCCTTGTCCTGAGCGGATTCGAGCAGATTCTCGAGGTCGTGAATCAGCTGCTCTGCGCCGTCGGACTCTACCGTGCATTCATTCTCCTCGACCAACTTTGTCAACCGAGCGATACTCTCCTGAAGCGCCACATCAATTGATGGAATTGACGGTGGATTGTTGTCCACGTCTTCCATTCCTCTTACGCCCTGACTTTCTAGCGCTATCGAAGGAGCATCTGTCGACACTGACGGCCTTTGAAAACTTGCCGTGTCGCTTTTGATCTGTTTCAAAAGGCTTAGGATTTCGGAGTATTGGGTCGTTGAACCAGAAAGCTGTGTAGTTTGCACCAGGCTGAGCTCGAGATTTAACGCTAACGTGTGACTATTAACGATAGCTTGCATGCGTCTGAGATCATTTTCGGAGACTATAGCTTTCAGCCGCCTCCAAAGTCGACCAAAGCGACGGTCATTATCGGAGAGACGGAGGCGCTTCAGCTTCTTTTCGAAAGCGGTAACTTCGGCGGCACATCTGCTCGCGTAGGTTGTCAAGTTGCTTAAATCCGTGCTAGCTGTGAGCCCATTTTGGAGATGGTGAACCCGGTAAAGGATAGACTGTAGCTGCGCAACTTCGCCGTCGAGGCTCTGGATATCGTGTGGTCTATCCTTTACCGCCGAAAGAACGTCGTTGATGGCTTTGGCAGACGCCAACGCAGCGCCAAGGATAGCCAGTATACTGGAAGCTGCGCCGATAGCCTCCATGCTGAAAGTTGAGAGCGTCTGTATTTGCGTGGCGTTAAACCGAGTTCAGCGGAATGAAATGGTTGAGGTCGAGGCCGAAGAGACGGAATGAGAAGCGTTTGCTTCAGCCTTGCCCAACCTTACTGAAAACGTTGCCGCTGGAGGATGTTGCCTGAAGTAAACAGGAGACGTAAATCGTTCAAGTTTAATTACATCTGGTGATTTCAAGATGCGGTGGCCGGTGCAGTATGCGAAAGCAGTTTCGAGCCTTGATACTGTTGGCAGGTTGGCCGTTGCTGTGGCTTGGTGAAGAGGTGTACGATACGATAGTTGGTTCCGTGCCGCCACCCTAGCCACTGATCCTCGAAGACCTCTTGCGCGAAGTCGAAGCGACTTTTTCTATGCGGAATATATTAGCCGTTTAAGGAATGGCTAGTACGGTATATCTGCATGCGTAATCGGCTAATTACCAGATTCAACCTCGCTGGGGTTTGCGACAAACCGCATTAAATTGTCTTTGACCGCTGCCGCTTCTTTGTCTTTACGCCTTGCTTGTGCTACGACAAGATCCATAACTTTCATTTTACTGCCCCTCTGATGCCCACATATTCCTGTTCAGTATCGTGGCGCTCATGCTGCAAAGGGTCCACCCAGACGGCCAGAGTCCTCACTGATTCCACACGTTTTCTCATACGCTCTCCCCCCGATCAAATTTGTACCATCAGGGAGGCAAGAAGACGACTGGCATGCCGAGCGTAAGAGAGTCGATGTTGGCCAAGACTGAATCAAAATAACCAAAACATTGCCCAGTGAATGTCCTGATGGCTGGTGAACTCTGATTCCGCCGCGTGCCATCTCATTGGCCTGGTGCGCACAATGGGTTTCCGTCTTTTCGCTTCCCGCAACCCACTTTTCGATCATATTTACCCTTGCCCTGACGGTTAAGATCAGGCGAGCCGCTGAAGAGTGTAAGGTTGCAGACGAAATGGGAAATGCTATGCGGGAAATGCACATGCCAATAGTGGCGTACTCTACTACGTGTGACGCTAAATTGTGATTCTGATGCTAATACGAATGCGAAGCCTCGATGCTAGTGCGAACGAGGAGCCTCGATGCTAGTGCGAACGAGGAGCCTCGATGGTAATACGAACGAGAATCCTTCATATTGAGGCTTGCAGGACGTGTTTTTCGGCCGCGCCGCTTGCAGCTGAAAAGCTGAAGACATTCCCGATCAGTATTTCTGGAACCATATGCCGCCATGGCACGGTCTATACGACAAGTCAAGTCTAAACGACAAGCTAGCTTATATACAGCCATTTCCACTCAAAATGCTCTGGAATATCTCTCTCTTCAAGTTAAGTCAAACCCCGTCAGATTACGCCGAAAGGACCGGTTGAGCTGCTAAGGGTTAATCTGCAGCCATGGTCTACGTCTTGTTCGTCGTAGCCGCTCTGTTTTGCGTCTGCGGAGCAATTCCCACCAATTTATGGTAAGCACCTATCGATCCATCTATCCTTGCCCTCAAAAGCAGCAATTTGATTTACTAACTGGATTATGTTCAGTGTTATCGAAAAAGATATCCCAACTGTGTTCCAGCCAGCCATTTCTTCCTTTTGCTCCTGCCTGAGTTCCCATCAATCAACAGCGACAAGCACTCTCACGGTTTCTGTTACGGTCACTGGCACCATTACAGACTCGGTCACAAATACAGTTTCGAACACCCTGACAGATACAGTCACCGCGACCGACACCGACACCGCGACCGAGACTGACACCATCACCGACACAATCACCGCCTCTGCTTCGACTGTCACGAACACTGTTACCAACACCGCCACCGTGACCGTAACTACCTCCACAGCGTCGTCTGTGAGTGTCGACCAGAACGGCTGCCCAACCGTCGACGGCGATTCAATTATGGGCTACATCATTCACTGTAATGCAAATGCTGGGTCCGAGTCCTTTGCGGCAGGAACAAATCCGGGCTACAATATTGAGGACTGCTCATCGCAATGCAATGATAACCCTGATAATATCGATTGCCTCGGTGCAACGTACACTCCACCTAGCGAGGGGGCTTTCAGCATTATCGATGGCCACCTGCAACCAGGCACCTGTACGTTCTACGAGTTCGTCTCCGAGCCTATCGCGGCGCCTGGCGTAGCTTTAGCTGTTTTTGAAAATTCATTTTCTGGTCGTAGAGTGCGATAAAGCGGGATGAGAAGAGAAAAGAGAGAGTGAGGCAAAAGTTATTTCGTCCATCTCTCCTATATAGATTTGTTAGCCTAGCACGTAATCTGTACATTCTCGAAACATACCAAAATTCAGAAATCTCAGCATCAAGAAATTCGAGAATTCGATGTCAATTGCAGCGCAGTAGGCTCCCTTCCCACCACTCCAGCTTCCCAATGCATGCACTCTTACCATGGCTAGCATGCTGTATCCGGATTAGAATGTTTCCGTGTCACCCGCAAAGGATCGTCCAATAGTTTCACTTCACATCGGTAGCTGGCCGTGCTTTCGAGACATTTTCGAGCAAGACTTCATTCTCATATCTCTTAACACGACATCAAATATGCTGCTTGACGAGCAGAAGAGCAAACTTTCAGACCGTGGAAGATTGTCAGTGGGTGACACCAGCTCGAATCTTATCTGGGAGATCATCAGTAATCTCTGGGATGTAGAGACAAACCCAAATGGTTATGTTAGTCTTGGGGTAGCTGAAAACTCTCTCATGCACAAAGATTTGGAGCGGCATCTCAAAGACAACATCAACGTTCCTTCTCGAGCGTTCACTTATGGAGATGGTCCAACAGGATCCAGAAGACTACGCAAGGCAATCGCCCGCTTTCTCACCAAGCACCTCAGACCGATCATACCACTCCAGCCAGAGCATATCTTGGTTACCAATGGAGTCTCCAGTGCGCTTGAGCATTGTTCCTGGGCATTGGCGAACCCCGGCGATGCATTCTTACTAGGGCGACCTTTCTATGGGGCTTTCCCTCATGATTTAAACCTTCGGACAGAAACCGAGTTGGTCACCGTTGAGTTCGGAGATGTGGACCCTATGAGCTTGGAAGCCGTGTCAATGTATGAACAAGCCATGGTTGCAGCACAAGCACGTGGCCAAAAGATCAAAGGGCTGGTATTGTGTTCACCTCATAATCCCTTAGGACGATGTTATCCTAAAGAAGTCCTTATTGGGTACATGAAGTTCTGTCAGAAGTACAGAATCAATCTCATCAGCGATGAAGTCTACGCGCTTTCGGTGTGGGAAAATAATGTTGACAAGTCTCCACCTTCGACAGATTTCGTATCTACGCTTTCTATCGATCTGAGCAGCCTTCTTGATCCAGATCTTCTTCATGTGCTCTGGGGTATGAGCAAGGATTTTGGTGCCAACGGTCTTCGAGTTGGCTGCATCATTTCTCAACATAACAAGGCGTTGATATCTGCAGTTCTCGCAGCATCTGGCTTCTCCTACGTATCATCCGTATCTGAGCATATTGTAGCCAACGTACTTGAAGATGATGGCTTTACCGAATACTACATCAACACCAACAGGATTCGACTCGCCGAGGCATACAAGTATTGTGTTGATATTCTAATTAAACACAAGATCGAGTACATGCCAGGTGCAAATGCTGCATTCTTTCTCTGGGTCAACTTAGGACAGGCATATATGGACCGACATCCAGGGATGGAGTTGAACAATGATAAAGATATCACAGAAGCGATTATGGCATCGCTGCTGAGGCATAAAATATTCCTTGTTGATGGGACTTCAAGTGGATCAGAAAGGTCAGGGTGGTTTCGTGTCGTCTTTTCCCATTCACAGGACTTGGTTGAAGTTGGTATGCAGAGAGTAATGGCGGCATTGGAAGACGATGCAGTATTGAACGGATGGACTTGAAATTGAATACAATGCTGATCTCAGACATGCTGAGAAAAAGGAAATTGAAACTACGGGTAGGTAGATGTTATTTGTAATGAAGGGAACTACAACTACTTAATTGTCGTATGCATAAGAAGTTGCCGATGCTTGGCACTCGTATTCACAACACTCTCACACGGTTCCCCGCGAATTTGTATGGGAGCTCCGTGCAACGCGTTGGAAACCCGCGTAACTACCATCTATAT